>VOFB01001132.1_pt1 | contig 308000 bp, 310 predicted proteins | sample 5384141 | NCBI WGS metagenome assembly VOFB01 (sample SAMN12384721, study PRJNA508395) | human gut metagenome | isolation source: healthy gut A | host: Homo sapiens
TGGCCCAGACCCAGCGGTCAAAATCATCCGAGCGGAAGGCGGCGAGCTTTGATGCATAGTCCGCATTGACTGTGGTAAAGCGCCGAAGGCCGTCGTACGTCTGCACCAGCGGGTCGATGCTGCGCTTTTTGGCGGCGATCTTGACGGCGTAAGTACCCTCCGGCTTTTGCGCGCCGGACCGCGTACCGATAATGCGGCGATAATTCTGCCAGCGCGCGGCGAGGACTGGATCGGAGCGGAGCAGTGCGATGACATGAGGTTCGTCGAGGTAGAGATCATCCACCGTCAACACATTGCGCTGCCGTGCCTCACGCAGGAGATCGGCCAATGCCTGCATGCTGAAGCGGTCGTCATCGGAGACGAACCACTCCGACTGCCGCAGCGAGAGCTGGGTAAAGATGTCGGCAATCTCCGCGTGCGCAAAACAGAGCTCATCGACGTTTTCCTCATTTTTGCCGACAAAGATGTCGTCAAAAATGCGTTTCAGCTCTGCTTTTGGACAGTGGAAGACAAGATGCGCGTTGCCGAGCGTATATTCGAGCCGGTCGGCGGAGAGACGGGGCGAATCGTTGTCGGCGATGGGATAGCGGTGGTAGTCGTCCACATCGTCGAGCGTCAGGCCGCTTTTGTCGAGCAGCGCCATGAGTTCCGGCGACGAGGCGATCATCGCGCGTGTGCGGCTTTCAGTCGATTCCTGCCGCATGTGGTCACCGTTCAGAAAGTCGACCACGTGGGCGAACGCGGGCGTCGCAATGTCATGCAGTAGTCCCGCGACAGATTGCTTCAAGTCATGCGTGAAGTGCCAGACGATGGCCGCTGTGCCGAGCGAATGCGTATAGCGCGAATACGGCGCAACGGCGTCGCGGTAGATGGGATAGGCCGTGTATTCGCAGCCGCAGTGCATGCCGACGCGCAAAAGCCGCTGCATCACGGGCGTTTCGGCCATGGCGAGGAGCTCCGGCGGCAGGGAAGCGGTGTAGATATCGGTATACATAATATCCTTTCCAAAAGAAAAGCGCCTTGCCGCGGCAAGGCGCTTTTTTGATTGAATCAGCCGATCTGGCGAGTCTCAACGGTCTCGTCGCACTCGACGCTGTCGATCTGCGCGCCGAGGTTGCGGAGCTTGCCGATGATATCCTCATAGCCGCGCTCGATATAGTGGACGTTCGAGACCTCGCTCGTGCCCTCAGCGGCCAGCGCGGCGATGACCATGGCGGCGCCCGCGCGGAGATCGTAGGCCTGCACGCTCGCAGCGGTCAGGTGGTCGACGCCTTCGATGACGGCGCTGCGGCCCTCGACGCGGATCTGCGCGCCCATGCGCGTCAGTTCGCCGACGTAGCGGTAACGGTTGTCCCACACGCCCTCGGTGACCATGCTCGTCCCCTCGGCAAGGCAGAGGGCAACGGTGATCTGTGGCTGCATATCGGTCGGAAAGCCGGGATAGGGCAGCGTCTTGACGTTGGTGCGGCGAAGCTTGCCCGAGCGGCGCACGAGCAGCGTGTCGTCCTGCTCCTCGACCTGCACGCCCATCTCCTGGAGCTTGGCGGTGATGCAGTCCATGTGCTTGGGGATGATGCCGCGCACGAGGACTTGTCCGCCGCAGGCGGCGACAGCCGCCATGTAGGTGCCCGCCTCGATCTGATCGGGGATAATGGCATACGTGCCGCCGTGCAGCTTGTCCACGCCGAAGATACGAATGGTGTCGGTACCGGCACCCTTGACGTCGGCACCCATGGAGTTTAAGAAGTTGGCAAGGTCAACGATGTGCGGTTCCTTGGCAGCATTTTCAATGACGGTGGTGCCGTCGGCGAGCACGGCGGCCATCATAATGTTCATCGTTGCACCGACGGAGACCACGTCGAGGTAGACGTTCGCGCCCTTCATGCGGTCGCCGCTTGCCTTGGCGCAGATGAAGTCGCCCTCGCGCACCTCAGCGCCCATGGCGACAAAGCCCTTGACGTGCTGGTCGATCGGGCGCACGCCGCCGAAGTTGCAGCCGCCGGGCATCGAGACCTCGGCCTCGCCGAAGCGGCCGAGCAGCGCGCCGATGAGATAGTAGGAGGCGCGGATCTTGTGCGCGAGCTCCTGCGAGACCTGCGTGGTGGCAATATGGCGGCAGTCGATCTCAACGCCGCTGCGGTTGAGGAAAACGGACATTCGCGCCGAGCTGCTCTAAAATTTTGAGCAGCGCGGTCACGTCGGAGATCTGGGGAATATTTTCGATGCGGCAGACGCCGTCGACCAGAAGGGCGGCGGGAATGATGGCGACCGCGGCATTTTTCGCGCCGCTGATGCGCACTTCACCAAAGAGCGGATGACCGCCCTGCACGATGTATTTCGTCATAGTAACTCCTTAATAAGAGACGGTGAGACTTCTTTTCGTTATCGTAAAAACAGCAGGGGAAAACCGCCTGCTCATGGTATTCACATAATACATCAACAGTATACCAAAAAAAACAGAAAAAGCAATGCTGCGCAGTAAGAAATTAGAAATGCTGCAAGAAAAATTTCATTCTCGTGTGATCTCGCCGGTCTTGCAGTTCACGTAATAACTGCTGACATCCGTGGAGATGCGCCACACGCCTTGCAGCCGAAGCGGCGAGGCAGACGACGTCTGGAGAAGATACCCTTCGTCCAGCGCTCGGACCTCGGTACACACGACGCCCGAAACGCTGCAATAGTCCAGAAAATGCACAAGCGCGTCGACCGCGTCGAGGCCGTCTGTGCGGCGGCCCTCGTCGAGCGCGGGCAGAAAGGTACCGGAAACGCCGGTGAGCGAGCTGTCGGAAAACGTGAGCGTCAGCGAGGCGTTAAAGATGAGCTGACCTTTTTCGCTGCGCATGCCCGTGACGCTGCCGCTGCCATCCGTGAGCTGGGAGGTGAGAAAAGTGTAGCCAAACGTTTTGAAAAGCTGTTTGCTAAAGCTCTCGGGATCGTCGACCGGTCGGGAGAGAAGCGCGTCGGCCGTGCCGCCGGAGCGGATGGAGCACGAGCCGTATTCGCCGGTGAAGCGGCTCACACCGCCGCCGGAATCGCTGCTCTCGGCAGTGCCGAGCAGGGCGGAGGCGAAAGCCTCTTCGCGTGCGGCGTCACGCTCAAGCGAGAGGGAGAGGTGCGTTTCCTCATCGGGCAGCAGCGCGCGGTCAAAGGCGACGCCGTTTTTTTCAAAAAGCGTGCAGAGCTGCTCGACGCGGCGCTCGTTCGAGTCGCGCTCCTCGGCGCGGCGGCTGAGCAGCAGGAAGAGCAGAAACGCGTTGACGAGCAGCAAAATGACGATGACGATATTTTTGAGCCGCGAGGTTTTCATGTTCGGGCGTCCTTTCCGGAAAGATCAGTCGGCAAACCAGCCGACGCCGACGGTGTCCGCGCCGTGCTCGTCGTAGCAGACGTGCAGCTCGGCACTCAAATATTTGCTGTCCGCGATGGCCGCGGCCTGCCGGATGGGCAGCAGCAGTGCGGGCGAATCGCTGAGCGTATAGCTGCGGCAGTGGAGGGAAAATTCCGTGATGGTCTGGTCTTCGATCGTGACCGTGGCGGCGTGGCTGCCGTCGGAAAAGCGCAGCGGCGTACCGCCGACCGCGTAGTCGAAGCTCACGGTGAAGCGCTTGTTGCTGCTGTCGATCTCGCTGAGGTAGAGCTCGGCGTCGCCGCTTACGTCGCGAAGCAGCGTGAAGGCGAGGCGCTGCGCGCCCGCGACGGCTTCGAGCATCGTGGGCTTTCCGGTCGGGGCGGCGGAGACATAGTAGATCGAGCCCGCCTCGGCCTCGTCCGCGCCCTGATAGAAGACGCTGCCGTCGGGCTCAAGGCGCAGCGTGCCGTAGACCTCTTTGATAATGGTGTTGCCGGAGGAGTCGGTGTAGCCGCTTTCCGTGTGGGGGTTGAACTCCGCAAGGCGCAGAAATGTCGCCTGATCGGTGAGGGCATTGCTCGCCGAGAGCGTGTAGCGCTGCGGCGGTTCGCTGAAAATGAGCGTGTAGGGCGAGAGCTGAGAGAACTCGCCGGAGAGCGAGAACGCAAAATCTGTGCCGTTGCCATCGAGCGAGGCGAGCGCTTCGCGCAGTGTCGCGCTGCTTATCGCCGTCCGGCTGACAAAAAAGCCCTGATCGGCGTCCTGCAAGTAGAGCGTCGCACCGTTTTCCGCGGGGCAGAGCACAAGCCGCGTGACGCGCAGGAGCGAGGACTCCGGCGCGTCGTTGACGCCGAGAATGCGGCTGAGCACTTCGAGCGGCGTGGGGGCCTCCAGATCGAGGTAGATGCTGCTCGCGTGCAGTGCGGTGAGCAGCTTTTCGCCGCTGCACGCTTCATAAGTGGTAGCAGAGCCAAGCGCCTCGCCGAAAAACGCACCGGCGAGCTCGAAATCCGTGTCAAGCGTTGTGATGGCGCTGAGCCCGTAGCGGGCGTATTCGTTCGTGAACACCACGCGCACGGGGAGCGCGAGCTCGGTCAGATCGGTGGTGACGGTGGTATCGGTCGAGGTGTCGCCCGCGAGCCAGTCCTGCGCGAGCTCGTAGGGCGTCTTGTCCGCAAGGTCGCCGACAAGCGGCGTCTGGATCAGAAGCAGTACGGCGGTAACGGTCAAAACGGCGATCGCGGCGTTTTGCAGATGACTTATGAGCGTGACGTTCTTATTCATGGGAATCCTCCCCGCCGATGGGCTGGGTGATGGGCAGCTCTAAGCGGACGGTCGTGCCGGGGCCGGGGCGGTCAACGAGCGTGAGCGAGCCGTGGTGACGCTGGACGATCTCCGTCGCGATGGAAAGGCCGAGGCCCGTGCCGCCGGATTCGCGCGATCTTGCCTTGTCGACGCGGTAGAAGCGCTCGAAAATGCGGCTGCGGTCGGCCTCGGGAATGCCGATGCCGTCGTCCGCGACTTCCATCCAGACAGTTTCGCCCTCGCTGCCCGCGGTGACACGGATGTGGCCGCCGTCGGGCGTGTACTTGACGGCATTGCTGAGGACGTTGAGCATGACCTGCTCGATGCGGCCGCGATCGCCCATGATGAGCGGGAGATTTTCGGTATAGTCGTGCGTGAGCTCGTGCTTGTGGCGGCGGGCCTCAAGCTCCGTCGAGCGGAGCACGGAGTCGATGGCGGCGGAGAACGGGAAGCGCGCCATATTCATCTCGCTGCGGCCGGAGTCAAGGCGCGAGAGCGTCAGAAGGTCCTGCACGATGTGGGTCATGCGGTCTGTTTCGCTGATGACAACGTCGAGGAAGTCGTTTTCCGTCTCGCGGCTCAAGTCGTCGCCCGCCTCGCGGATGGTCTCGGCATAGGAGCGGACATTTGTGAGCGGCGTGCGCAGCTCGTGGGAAACGTTGGCGACAAATTCCTTGCGGCGCTCCTCGGTCTTGCGGTGCTCGGTCACATCGTGCAGCACGATGAGAACGCCGCCGCTCTCCTCATCGGAGAAGGGAGCGAAGTAGAGCTCCACGCTGCGCTCGCCGACAGTGAGCTCGCCCTCGACATAGTCGCTGCGCTGCATGGTGATGACATGGGAAAACGGGCAGATGGATTCAAACAGCTCGCTGTACACGCACTCGTCCGCCGTGCGGCCTAAGAGCTCGCACGCGGCGGGGTTGCAGTGGATGAGCTTGCCGCTGCCGTCGTAGGCGACGACGCCATCGCTCATGTGGAGAAACAGCGTGTCGAGCTTGTTGCGCTCGTTCTCCACGGCTTCGAGCGTGGAGTGGAGCACGGACGCCATGTCGTTGAATGTGGTGGTCAGAACGCCGATCTCGTCCGTCGATTCGACAGCAAGCGTTTCGTCGAAGTCGCCGGTCGCGATGCGCTCGGCGCCCTCGGTCAGCTTTTCAATGGGGTCGATCATGGTTTTGGCGAGCAGGAATGACAAAAGCACCGAGACGAGAAGACCGACGAGCAGTGCTTGCAGAATGATGAACAGCAGCTCGGAGTTCAGCGACGAGACCGTGGTGCGACTGTCGCGGATGTAGATGATGAAGCTGTTGTCGCCGCCGGAGATGGGGATGGCAACGTCCATATAGCTTGCGGCAAGGTCGCTGTGGTCGCCGACCTCGCCGTTGCGCGCGGTGAGGATATTTTCCGTCTGCTCCAAAAGCTGGCCGTCCTCGTTGCTCGAAGCAAGCACTTCGCCGCTGCGGCCATCGAGAATGTAGTAGTTGCGGTTGCGCGAGTCGATGCTCAGCGTGCCGGAGTAGGCCTCGAGCATCGTTTGCAGGCGCACGGCGCCGTCCTCCTGCGCGGCCTCTTCGCGCAGTGAGCTCACGAACGTGGCGTTGGACTCGCCGAACACTTCGCTCATCTGCTCGTAAAAATCGTCAATATAGAAGTTCGTGACGCTGGTCATCAAAAACGCGCCCACCACCGCCATCAGCGAGGTGACGAGCAGCAGCATGATCATCACGAGCTTCATGTGCAGGCTGCGGAACATAGCAGGAAACTCCTTTCCCCGAAGAGTGCGCGCAATTTACGCTTGCGCGGAGAAATAATAGCCCACGCCGCGGCGCGTGAGGATGTAGGCCGGCGCGGCGGGGTTGTCCTCGATCTTTTCGCGCAGGCGGCGGACGGTGACGTCCACCGTGCGCGCGTCGTCGCCGACGTAGCCATAGTTCCAGACCTGCTCCATCAGGTCGACGCGGGAGAAGACCTTGCCGGGGTGGCTGGCGAGGAACGTCAAAAGCTCATACTCGCGCTGTGTGAGGTCGATGGGCACGCCGTTTTTGCGCACCTGAAAGCTGTCGGTGTTGATGGTGATGCCGCCGCCGGCGCTCATGGCGTTGTCCTCCGCCGCGGGAGCGGAGAGCATCGTTGTGCGGCGGATGTTCGCTTTGACGCGCGCGAGCAGCTCGCGCATGGAAAAGGGCTTGGTGATGTAGTCGTCCGCGCCGATCTCGAGGCCTAAGATCTTGTCCTCCTCCTCTTCGCGCGCGGTCAGGATGATGACGGGGACGTTGTCGCCCTCGGCGCGCAGCGCGCGGCAGACGTCAAAGCCCATCATTTTGGGCATCATCACGTCGAGAAGAATGAGGTCGGGCTTTTTCTCGCGCGCCATGGCGAGGCCCGCCTCGCCGTCGTAGGCCTCGAGCGTGTTATAGCCCGTACGCTGGAGGTTGAAGCGGATGATATCGACGATGTTTTTCTCGTCCTCGACAATGAGGACGGTCTTCTTCTGTTCCATCAGTTTTCTTTCTCCTGTCTCTCTTTTTGCGCTGTGCGCAGGGCGTGGACCTTGAGGATACCGCAGACGGTCTTCGCATCTTCGATCTCGCCGCGCATCACGCGTGCGAGCATGTCGGAAAACGGCGTGCGGTAAAGCTCTAAAAACTCGTCCTCGTCAGGATTTTGCTCACCGAAGGTCAGACCCTCGGCAAGATAAAGGTGCAGCACCTCGCTGTAGCAGCCGGGGGAGACGAGGAGCTTGCCGAGATTCGTCATGCGCTTCGGCGTTGCGCCCGTTTCCTCCTTCAGCTCACGCAGCGCGGCCTCATCGGGGTCCTCGCCACGCTCCAGTTTCCCTGCGGGAATTTCCTCAAGCACACGGGAGAAGACGTAGCGGTACTGCTTCACGGTGAGCACGTTGTCGTTTTCGTCAAGGGCGACGATGGCGACGCCGCCGGGGTGGTCGGCGACCTCGCGCACGCTCGTTCTGCCGTTCGGCAGGAGCACGTCGTCGCGGTAGATATGCAGAATTTTTCCCTCGTAGATCGTCTCGCGGGAAAGCTGGCGTTCGGTCAGATCCATGATAAAACTGCCTCCTGAGTGCGGCGGATCGCCGCCAAAGCATGGGATAGATACTAAAATTATAGCACGGCGGCGGGCGGAATTCTACTATAAATTAAAGTGGATGGGCAGAATAGAGCGGAATGCGGCGTTTTTTCGAATTGTTACGTTTTTGTGACAGCCCTTGTGCTGGGCGAAAAAGTATGCTACACTATCATGCGAGCGCAAAGGAGGCGATGTGCCGTGGCGGAGAAAAAGGGAATAAAAATCGCGGCGCAGAACCGCAAGGCGTTCCACGACTATTTTGTCGAAGACCGCTACGAGGCGGGCATCGAGCTCAAGGGCACGGAGGTCAAGTCCATCCGCGCCGGCACGCTCAACCTGAAAGACAGCTATGTCATCGTCAAAAACGGCGAGGCGAACGTGCTGTCGATGCACATTTCGCCCTACGACAAGGGCAATATCTTCAACCATGACCCCGACCGGCCCAAAAAGCTCCTTCTGCACAAGCGCGAGATAGGCAAGCTCTATTCGCTCATCAAGCAGGACGGCTACGCGCTGATCCCGCTGAGCGTTTACTTCAAGGACGCGCGCGTGAAGGTCGAAGTCGGCGTGTGCAAGGGTAAGAAAAACTACGACAAGCGCGAGGACGCCGCAAGGCGCGACGCAAAGCGCGAGATGGACCGCGCGATGAAGGCGCGGAGATAAGGAGAGAAATTATGGCAAATCCGATCGTGACCATCGAAATGGAAAGCGGCGCGGTGATGAGCGGCGAACTCTATCCAGAGATCGCGCCCAACACCGTCAACAACTTCATCGCGCTGGCAAACTCCGGTTTTTACGACGGCGTGGTGTTCCACCGCGTTATCCCCGGTTTTATGATCCAGGGCGGCGACCCGGACGGCAACGGCACGGGCGGCCCCGGCTACGAGATCAAGGGCGAATTTTCCGCCAACGGCTTCAAGAACGATCTTAAGCACACGCTGGGCGTTCTCTCCATGGCGCGCACGATGATCCCCGACAGCGCGGGCAGCCAGTTTTTCATCATGGTGGCCGACGCGCCGCACCTCGACGGTCAGTATGCCGCCTTTGGTAAGATCACCGAGAATGCGCAGGCCGCTGTGGACATCTCCCGCGTGAACCGCAACATGTTCAACGACATGCCGAAAAAGCCGCAGGTCATCAAGACCATCCGCGTGGATACGCAGGGCGTTGACTATCCCGAGCCGGAGAAGATGTAATTTCATTTCCTTTTGCTTTCGCATACCTGACGGGTTTCCCGTATTCGCGGCGCACTTGTCGTGCGCCGCTCACATGGGGGCGTACCGGTTTCGACGGGGGTGTGGAGGCAGGATAAGCGGGCAGAGGCGCCTGGCCTCTATAAAACGGGTAACTTATAAATTAAAGAACAACAACGAAGTTGCTCTCGCTGCCTAAGTAGGCGGCCGTCTGAACCGGAGAGGCCACGGACCGGGGAAGGCGTCGTAAACGTGGCGTCCGTGAGGCGGGAAAGAGTTGACCTGCCCACGCATCATGACTCTACCAAAGCGTAAGGTCCGTCAGGTGTCCTTGCGCGGAGGGAATGTTTAAATCCTGACTGCGCCCGGAGAAAGTCCTGTTAAAGTGCTTTCGGACGCGGGTTCGACTCCCGCCGCCTCCACCAAAACAATATAATCCGAACCTTGTACCGATTGGTCATGGGTTCGGATTTATTGTTTTTATAGAAGAAGTTGAAGACTGGTAATAAAGAAACCGGGAGGACTGCCGATCAGGGCAATCCTCCCGGTTTCTTTATGTAGATGCACTGTCTGAAATCTCCTTCTTTGCTTTCCATTCGGCAAATGCCTTTTTGCCACCTTCGCTTTCGTAGTACTTCTGAATTACCGGAAGCAGACTCCGTGCCAGCGATTCGAAGACGTATTCCGGGATTTCGGCTGCATCCATGCTGTTTTGAATATTCGCTTTTTCTGCGTTCACATAGTACCTCCTTTATCGCTTCTGTAGAACATTTAGGCGCATTTGGGGACGATCATAAGAAAAGATATTCCCCTGTGCTTTCTCAGCGCTTGTGGGGCGGAAAACACCTTGTTTTCGACCTTTATTCGTGCGATATTGCGCCATCCTCTTTTGGCTGAATCAGCTTTGCGTCCGCTGGGTAGTTCAGCGTGATGAGGGCGGGCTTGCCCAGCCCTTGCTTTTTTCGGATAATCAAGCCGCTGTACTCCAACTCCCGGAAGATTCGCGTGGCGCTCTGACGGCTGCGGTGGAGTTTGGTTTGCGCCTGTTCCAAGGTGAAGTACAGCCGAATCGTGCCGTCCGGCTCGACGTAGCCGTTCTGCCGGGAAATGCTGGCTCTGTCCAGCAGCAGCGCGTAGAGAACCTTGGCGTCGTTGCTGATGCCCCGCAGGGCTTCGTCTTGGAGAAGAAACCTCGGCAGCGGCACATAGGACGCCGCTGGGCTCTGCGCCGTGAGCTTGCAAAAAGTTTTCATCTGACCTCCCATCCCATCCATCAATCCATCCATTTTTGTGTTGATTGATTGATAGATTGATTCTCTTGTATCTTGATTTATTTCTTATTAGTTAGAGGATGAATTTCAGCCCCAATGAACGGCACGAAAACCGTCGTCCTGAAATTCGGTTACGGTACGCTCCGGAGCGTCAGCCTCTCCACCGTCTGAAAAACCGGTGACGGAAAACCCACACATGGAAAATCCCGTTGTGGTCAAAGCTCGTCTTTCTGCCGCACTTTCAGCAGTTCCCATATCTCGGCTTGCTGCGCTTTCAGCTCGGCAACGTCGGCATCGTAGAAATGCCCGGTGCTGTTGATGCGGCGGCAAATCTGGTTGATGTTCGTGGCGACTCTGCTGACGGCAGCAGCCAGCTTCTTTTGCTCGGTGTAGTCCACCTTGATGATGTAGCCGTCGATCAACATCTTGCGGGCGTAAGCGCCGAAGTTGTGTGTCCCCAACTGGCGCATTTTGTGCTGGATGAGATTCAGTTCCTGCTCGTTCAGGCAGATTTCCTTGCGGATGGGTCGCGTGCGGTCTGGCATATTGAAACACTCCTTTCACAATACAACGGACATTTTTTCTCAAAAACTTGGTAGTGACGAAAAGAAAATTTTGAAGACGAGGGCATTGGCGATTCGTTGCCCCTCACTTTACAACGGACATTTTTAAGTCAAAACGCAGGTATCGAAATGAGAAATTTTCAAAAAATATGCGCTCCTGCTTTTGCGAAAGCGGGAGCGCGTTGTATCTGCGGATATGAGATTTGAGAGAGTAGCAAGCACATCCGGTGTCCGTACACACCGAAAAAATGAGCGGTTCAGCCTTGCAGCCGATACGCCCATTTTGATTTTTGGGGAAGCCCCACACCCATTTCATGTCTGAATTGAAAATACTTCCTGAACTTTTCAGGAAGCCATTGCTTATATTCGCTTTGACGATTATAATTATACTGTGATTTTATAAGCAGACGCAGAACTGAACTGCAACAGGAGTGCTACCCATGAAGTATTTATCAATCGCGCAAACCGCCGAACGCTGGGGTATCTCCACTCGCCGTATTCAGATTTTGTGCGGCGAGGGGCGCGTTCCCGGTGCGATCCGCATTGGCTCGGTCTGGGGGATTCCAGAGAACGCAGAGAAACCGGCGGACGCGAGAATCAAGAACGGGAAGTATATCAAGAAACCCGCCGAAAACGAAAAATGAGCCGCAGATTATATCAGCGACTCTAACTCGAAATAATGGGGTCTATTCCATCTCGCGGGTGCGAATGAGCGCACTGACCCCTTGTCACGAATCTACCTAAATCGTCGATTCGACAGACAATGACGTAAACAGGCAAGAATATAAATTTTTCGATTAGATTATAAGGTTTTAGGAGGATGAGTATATGGCAATAGACAAAAAACATTATCAGAGGCCGACATCCGAACTAAATATATTACTCCTGCAATCGAACAGTCCGGTTGGGATAAAATGTCTCAAATGCGAGAGGAGTATTCCATTACCGCCGGGCGCATCATTGCTCGTGGGCAGGTTTGCAAACGGGAAAAGCCGTTAAAGGCAGACTATGTTCTTTTTTACAAGCCCAATAAACCAATTGCCATTGTTGAAGCAAAGGATAACAACCATTCTATGTCTGACGGTATGCAGCAGGCATTGAACTACGCGCAGATGATGAATGTACCTTTTGTTTTTTCGTCGAATGGAGATGGATTTGTTTTCCATAATCGCTACGTACAAGAGGGCGAACGGGAAACAGTTCTTCCGCTCGATGGGTTTCCATCACCTGAAACTCTTTGGGAAATGTATGTAGAACAGAACTGCATTGGCCCTGCGCAGAGCAAAATTATAGATGAGCCATATTATGTAGATAATCCGAATAAGCAACCTCGGTATTATCAGATCAATGCGATCAACAGGACTGTAGAGGCAATTGCAGCTGGTCAGGATCGAGTCCTGTTGGTGATGGCTACCGGTACAGGTAAAACGTATACAGCATTTCAAATTATCTGGCGTTTGTGGAATGCGGGAATTAAGAAAAGAATCTTGTTTCTTGCAGACCGTACTGCTTTGATTTCACAAACCTTCACAAATGATTTTGCACCCTTTAAGGATAAAATGACCTGGGTAACAAAGCAGAACTTTGATACGGCCCACGAAATTTATCTTGGATTGTATCAGGGATTAACCGGTGAAGACGAAGACGCCAACAGCTTGTTTAAGCAGTTCAGCCCCTCGTTCTTCGATTTGATTGTGGTGGATGAGTGTCATCGTGGCAGTGCAAAAGCCGATAGTCAGTGGCGCGAGGTTTTGGAATACTTCTCTGCTGCAACGCAGATTGGTCTTACTGCAACGCCAAAAGAAACCAAGGAAGTTTCAAATATTGACTACTTTGGAGATCCTGTCTACACCTACACCCTGAAACAAGGTATCAACGATGGCTACCTCGCTCCGTATCGTGTTATCCGTGTGTTCTTTGACAAGGATGTAGAAGGATTCGTTCCTTACACCGGCCAGACAGATGACAACGGCGAAGTGATTGATGACCGGATTTACAATGCACTGGATTTTGATAGAAAGATCGTTCTTGAACAGCGTACCAAGTTGGTTGCAAAGACAGTGTCCGATTACCTGAAAAAGCATAATTGCCGCATGGACAAAACCATATTCTTCTGCGTCGATCAGGAACACGCGGACAGAATGCGCCGGGCGTTGGTGAATGAAAACTCCGACATGATGGCAGTTGATGAACGCTATGTTATGAGAATTACGTCCAATGATGAAGCAGGTGTCGATCAGCTTGATAATTTCCGTAATGTAGAGAGTCAGTATCCTGTGCTTGTTACAACATCCAAGTTACTATCTACCGGTGTCGATGTTCAGACGATTAAATTCATCGTTTTGGATTCTAATATCCGTTCCATGACTGAGTTCAAGCAGATTATCGGTCGTGGTACTCGTGTGCGTGAGGATCTTGGCAAACTTTACTTCACAATTTTTGACTTCCGTGATGTTACCCGCTTGTTCTATGATCCTGATTTCGATGGCCCGTGCGAACAGGATGAGGATTTCGATCCGGCAAAGGGGTACAATGGTGATCCTCCACCCAAGCTCCCGAAGCCAGTTAATCCACAGAAAAAATATATGGTCAGCGGAGAGCCGGTTACCATTCTCAAAAAGATGGTACAGTACATGGATCGGGATGGCAAGCTCATTACAGAAAGCCTTATTGACTATACCAAGAAAAACGTTCTTAATCAATATGCGACGCTGGATGATTTCCTGTCTGCTTGGGGAGCTGCCGAGCGCAAGGAAGCCATTATCAAGGAGATGGAGGAACACGGCATTCTGTTCTCTGAACTCTGTGAGCAAATCAATCAGGATCTCGACCCGTTTGATCTGATTTGTCATATTGTATTTGACCAGCCGCCGCTTACCAGACGTGAACGAGTCAATAATGTTCGGAAGCGCAACTATTTCACCAAATACGGAGAAAAAGCTGCTGAAATTCTGGACGCACTGCTTACCAAATATGCCGACTCCGGCTTGTCTGACTTAGAGAATGTAGATGTACTGAAAGTCGATCCTATCAAGCAATATGGAACTCAGGTATATATCGTCAACACGATTTTCGGTGGTATTGCGAAATTCCGACAGGCGATTAAGGATTTGGAGGCTGCCATCTACGCTGCATAAAGGAGAATAATTACTATGGCAATGTCCGCTTTGATTAAGTCACTGGAAGACATCATGCGAAAAGACGCAGGTTTGAACGGTGATGCGCAATATATCGAACAGATCACCTGGCTTCTGTTTCTAAAAGCTTTTGATGCCAAGGAAATGGAGTGGGAATTCCGACCCGAGTACCGTGGCAGTACCATCCCAGAGGGCTTCCGATGGCGTGATTGGGCGGATGATAAAGAAGGTATTACTGGCGATGCCCTGATTAAATTTGTGGACGAACTGTTCGACAAATTGAAGAAACTGGACGTATCTGATGGCGATCTCAAAAAGTTTGTGATTCGTAATGTGTTTACGGACATCAATAACTATATGAAATCCGGTATCTATCTTCGCCAGCTCATTAACCGTATCAACGAAAAGGTTGATTTCATCGACGCTACGCAGAAGCATACATTTAACGAACTGTATGAGGGTATGCTCAAAGATTTGCAAAGTGCAGGTCGTGCCGGCGAGTTTTACACGCCTCGTCCGGTAACCAACTTTATTGTTGAGAAAATTGATCCCAAATTGGGCGAGACCGTTCTTGATCCAGCTTGCGGCACCGGTGGTTTCTTAACCAGCACTATTGCGCACATGGGAAGTATTACAACGACTGAGCAGCTTAATACTCTGCAAACCACTATTTTCGGTTGGGAGAAAAAGCCTCTTCCGTATCTGTTGGCCATGACCAACCTGATTCTGCACGATATTGAAACTCCGCAGATTCGTCATATCAACTCCCTGAACAGACCGGTAACGGATTATTCTGCCAAGGACAGGGTTGATGTTATTGTTGCAAATCCTCCCTTTGGCGGCGCGGAAGATGATGCTGTGAAGCAGAATTTTCCAGCAGAATTCCGCACAAGCGAAACTGCCGATCTGTTCCTTGTGCTAATGATGTATCTGTTGAAGGACAAAGGACGCTGCGGTGTAGTTCTTCCCGATGGCTTCATGTTCGGTGATGGCGTAAAGGCTGCTATCAAAAAAAGAATGCTGGATGAGTTCGGTTTGCACACCATTATCCGCTTGCCGCAGGTTTTCAAGCCCTATGCCAGCGTTAATACGAATCTGTTGTTCTTCCAGAAGGGGGTTCCCAGCCGAGGCGTCTGGTTCTACCGGCTGGATTATCCGGAAGGAGTCAAGAGCTTTACAAAGACCAGGCCTATGTTGGACAAGCATTTCGATCCGGTTCGTGAGTGGTGGGCTGATAAACAGCCAATTGTGGTAGAAGGGAAAGATAAGGCGAGATTCTTCACTGTAGATGAATTGGTGGCTCTAAATTACGATTTTGACAAATGCTGTCCTTTCCCCCATGAGGAAGAAGAAATTCTGGAACCAGCCGAACTCATTGCCCGCTATCAGTCCGAGCGCGCCGAACTGAACGCTAACATTGACCGCATTTTGACGGAGATTTCCGCAATGCTGGAGGTAAAAGAATCATGACCGCACAGGACTTGAAAAACTCCATACTCCAGCTTGCTGTTCAAGGAAAATTGGTGCCTCAAAATCCATCTGATGAACCGGCTTCTGAGTTACTGAAGCGGATTCGTGCCGAAAAAAGTTACAGCCTGTCATGCCGGAATAATTAAAAAAGATAGAAAATTGCCTGAAATAGAAGAGACAGAACTGCCCTATGACACTCCTGATACATGGGAGTGGTTAAGACTTGGCCAACTTTGCCAACTTCTCGATGGCGTGAAAATGAGCGGAGTGAAGTACCCTTATTTAGAAGCAAAGTACCTCCGAGGGAAAATTGAAGGCACCAATATAGATAGCGGAAAGTTTGTTAAAAAAGGAACCATGCTCATTTTGGTTGATGGTGAGAATTCTGGAGAGGTGTTCTTTGCATCTGAGGATGGATACATGGGAAGTACATTCAAAGTGTTGTATATCCCTGAAGCCGTTTATGTTCCATATGTTTTGTATTTTCTGCTATTGAAGAAGCAGTTGTTTAGAAATCGCAAAACAGGCGCAGCAATTCCTCATTTGAACAAAGAACTGTTTTTCAATCTTTTGTTTCCTGTACCGCCCCTTGCAGAGCAGGAACGTATTGTTGCCAAAATCGAGGAACTATTGCCGCTCGTGAGTGAATACGACGGGGTAGAAAAACGGATTTCTGCACTGAATACTGAATTCCCTGATAAACTCCGTAAATCCATTTTGCAGCAAGCAGTACAGGGGAAACTTACGGAACGTGATCCTTCAGATGAGCCTGCAATCGAACTATTGGATCGCATCCGGGCAGAAAAAGCTAAACTCATTGCAGAAGGTAAGATCAAAAAAGAAAAGATAATTCCTGTTATTTCAGAAGAAGATCAGCTTTTCGATATTCCAGACACATGGACTTGGACTACTATTGCAGATACTTGTACAAATATTCAGTATGGAACTTCCGAAAAATCAGCGCCGTCTGGCAAGGTGGCTGTACTAAGAATGGGAAATCTTCAGGGCGGCAAAATTGACTATTCTAATTTGGTATACACATCCAATGACTATGACATTGAACGTTGCCACTTGGAATATAACGATCTCTTGTTTAATCGTACAAACAGCAAGGAACTTGTTGGGAAAACAGCAATCTACAAGGCGGAAATTCCTGCGATCTATGCAGGTTACTTAATTCGAGTTACACCGATCATGATTGACAGCAATTATTTGAATTATGTTATGCAGAGCCACTTTTTCAAAAAGTATTGTTTGGCTGTCAAGACAGATGCTATCGGACAGTCAAATATAAACGCTGAAAAGCTAAAAAGATTTGTCTTTCCGCTACCTCCCTTGGCTGAGCAGAAACGCATTGTAGCTCGTGTGGAGGAAGTGCTTGCCATGTGCGATGCTTTGAAATGAAAGGAGCTTATTATGTCAGATTTTAATTTACCCAGTATCCCAGCCTTTAACATTCAGGTGCCGGATATTCCTGAAATCAACATAGATACACCGGCACAGCATATGTGGGCTGATGAACAGTTCGAGATCCTGAAGAAGTATATTCAGGCGTTCGAAAAATCTTTGGATCCAGAACACGAAGTAGGAATCATGATGACAAACTTTGGACAATCCGTTCTGATGTATGTGACGCAGGTGTCGTACGAAGATCCGGTTTTGATGGTCTTCAAGGGTTTTGTCAACGGCCGGGAAGCAACTTTGATTCAACATATTAATCAGCTTAACTTCATGCTGACCTCTGTTGAAAAGGAACCTGACCGTCCGAAACGAAAAATTGGTTTTGTTTCTGGCGACGAATAACATATCCATTGTAATAGCATGAGGTAATAAGGAATGGACACGAAGAAATTACCAGATGTATTTGTTTCATACGCTGCTGATACGCTGGCAGAAACGAATAGCGGGCTGACAGGAGCACAGATCGTAAAGTATTGCAATTCTTATGCAGTTGATTTTGGGGTAGATATTCCCATTACGTCATCAGATTTTGGAAGCTTCGGAAGCCTTGTGCCAAACAAACGTGCAGCTCTTTATCGCAATCTGTCAGTGTTTAATGGTCAACAACAATTTGTAATTATAAAAGAGTTGTGTGAGCTACCGTCGTTCGAAAACAATTCTGCAGTTGCTGAACTTAAAAAGCGCCTTTTTGAAAGGCATTCTGCATTTTCTATTTCACCTGTATTTGATCAAAATTCGGAACCGACTGGATGGCACCGGGTTGATCGCTCTATCGAAGAAATGAAGGCACGATATAAAACTGCTGACACAGAGGAAAAGTATCAAGCAATCGGTATGTTGGGCAGAGAAGCACTTATTTCTATTGCACAGCAGGTTTTTAGAAAGGATGAGCACCCTTCAATCGACGGAACAGACATCGGGTCTACTGATACAAAACGAATGTTGGATGCATATCTCTCGCACGAACTCAAGGATGAATCCGAGAAGATTGTAAAATATGCCAAGTCAGCGGTGGACATGTGCAATCAGTTAACGCACGACAGAAACGCGACCAAACGTGCTGCTGCAATCTGTATAATCGGTGTATCGTCAATCGCTGCACTGGTTAAAGAAATAAGCGAAACAGAAAAAGAGATTGTTTTTTGATATTTCAACAAGCAAAGTGCAAAGATGACAGGCAAAATAATTATTGCGATCGTGAGTGCAGCGGCTGGAGGTGTTGTCACTTTGCTCACCACACTGGTATTAGATCGATGCGAAGAAAAGCGAGAGGATATATTTGCATTACTTGATATTTACAGATGAAGCCGGTGCATACAAGGCTCAAACAACGCCTGAGTTCCGCAGGCGGCATCCTTTCTACGTACGTTCCAATGTGATGATCTCTATGGATGACTACATGGAGTTCCAAAAGGAAATGCAGACACTCAATGGTATGTATGAAATACCGGTTGGTGAAGAAATAAAATGGAGTGACCTTTGGGAAAAACTGCGCAACCGCCCCCGCACTCCTGCAATTGCTGCTATAACTGAAGACCGTCTAAAAGGATATTACAGGAAAGTTTTCGAGTGTGCGTCGCAGAAAGATTCCCTTCAATACATATTTACCATCACCAACGTCTATGAACAGTACTGCCTTTTGGACGAACGGCATATATACAAATTTCATTTACAGGAAGCTTTTCAGCGCGTACAGATGGACTTGCGTCCACGCAATGAGTTCGCTGTATTCATTATGGATGAGTTAAATACGGAAACTATAAAACAGATCAAAGCTGTTTGCCATGAATTTACTGTAAATGGTGACTTCATCCGAAACTACGGAAATGTATATCACAGCATTTTAACTGAGAGCAGCAACCAGAGCGCAGGTATTCAACTTGCGGATTATGCTGTTGGAGCTATGTACGGTTACCTGCGACGATCCTTCATTGCACCGGACAATTACGCCTTTGCGACAGACATGTATAATGACTACATTTACAGGAAATTGCGGCATAGTGCAATGGGAAGTATTATGGGCTATGGTATCCGAGAGGTACCTAAACACTCGACCCTGAGGCAAAACTTGGCAGCCCTATTTCCTGATATTCAGGTGGATACTGCTACATAAAGATTATCGATAGGTAATTTTGAGGTTATCGTTTACGCAAAAGTATCAAAATCCGGGTTGACATCTGCTCGGATTTTGATTATACTATACTTAACCCGAATTGGAGGTTGAACAGCATGAAACAACTGGGTATGCGCCTTCGCGCATTGCGGGAAGGCATTGGTTTATCCCAATCAAAATTCGCCGATGTGATCGGCTCTACACAGTCCAGCATCAACCGCTATGAGAATGGCCAGGCAACGCCGACTGTCAATCTTCTACGCAAGTATGCGGACTACTTTGACGTTTCAATGGACTATATCTTTGCCCGCTGCGATGACCCGCACGGCAAGCTGTATGAGGCAAAACCTCCGGTTGACGCGAACAATCCTGAACTGAGGAAGTTCGTTGAGATGTGCTTCGATCCGGAATCACCGATGAACGAAAAACTGAAAGAAGCGATGCTGAAAATGCTGGGGGAGGCGAAGACATGAGCAGTGAATTAACCCATAATCTGGGACAGTTTGACGAGGTCATCCATATCATCGATAATGCCCGCAGCCGCGCCATGAAAGCGGTCAATGCAGAGCTTATTCAGATGTATTGGAGCGTCGGTGCGTATTTGTCAGAGCTTTGTTCTGCATCAAGCTTTGGCGATAAGATCATTGACGAAGTTGCCGCATACATCGCGCAAGAGAACCCCAACATCAAAGGTTTCAATCGTCGCGGTCTCTATCGTATGAAGCAATTCTACGAGACTTACAAGGACGATGAATTTGTGACACCACTGGTGACACAAATCAGCTGGACAAACCATCTGCTTATTATGTCCGGCTCTAAGACAGCAGAGGAACGGCATTTTTACATGGCGCTCTGTGCGAAGGAACATTATTCCAAGCGCGAGTTGGAGCGTCAGATCGGCACATCGTACTACGAGCGTTCGATGATTTCCGCCAAGAAGCCAATGCCTGAATCCGTTTCGCATAATGTGCGTGAAAGCATCCTCGATACCTATGTGCTTGAGTTTCTGGACTTGCCGGAGCAATTTTCTGAAAAGAATCTCCGCAAAGCGATCATCGAAAATCTGAAGCAGTTTATACTTGAATTTGGCCGGGACTTTACCTTTATCGGTGAGGAGTACCGTGTTCAGGTCGGCAATACAGATTTCTTCATCGACTTGCTGTTTTATAACCGTGCGCTTTCCTGCCTTGTCCCGATTGAACTGAAAATCGGGAAATTCAAGCCAGAACACATCGGGCAGATCAATTTTTATCTCGAAGCGCTTGACCGCGATGTGAAGAAGCCAAACGAAAATCCAAGTGTAGGCGTTATTCTTTGCGCCAGCAAGGATGACGCAGTTGTCGAATATGCTCTAAGCCGCAGTATGTCGCCCACACTCGTTGCAGATTATAGGCTTTGTCTTCCTGACAAGACGCTCCTGCAAAATAAGCTGCGTGAATTGACAGAACTTGCGTTGGAAAGTGGCGAAAGCGATGAGGGTGATGAAGCGTGAATGCTGTTATCTATGCCCGCTATTCCTCAGATAGTCAGCGTGAAGAATCCATTGAAGGTCAGCTCCGCGAGTGCCGGGAATATGCCGAGCGCAATGATATGACCGTCGTTGGAACGTATATCGACCGGGCATTATCTGCAAAAACGGCAGATCGGCCGGAGTTCCAGCGCATGATCAAGGACAGCGCAAAAGAGCTGTTTGAGATCGTACTTGTATGGAAACTCGACCGCTTTTCCCGCGACCGTTACGACAGCGCACACTACAAGCACATTCTGAAAAAGAATGGTGTGAAGGTTGTCTCTGCGAAAGAGCATATCTCCGAGGGTCCGGAAGGAATCATTCTGGAAGCAATGCTGGAAGGCTATGCCGAGTTCTATTCTGCCGAGTTATCAGAAAAGATCCATCGTGGACAGAAAGAGAACGCGCTGAAAGGGAAAAACAACGGCGGTGGCGTTCCTCTCGGCTATCTGTTGGACAAGAAAGCACAGAAGCTTGTGATTAATCCCGTGACCGCACCATTAGTGGTTGAGATATTTGAAAAGTATGCTGACGGCAAAACGGTTCGTTCCATTGTTGAGGATTTCAATGCCCGTGGGCTCAGAACGAAGAAGGGACAACCGTTCAATATCAATAGTTTCAGCGCTCTGCTGAAAAACCGCAAATACATTGGCGAGTATCGTTATCAGGATGTTGTAATTGAGGGCGGTGTTCCCGCCATCATTCCGGAAAACCTCTTCAACCGTGTGCAGGAACGCATGGAGAAGAACCGCCATGCTCCCGCAATGGCAAAAGCAAAAGAGGACTATCTGCTGACAACAAAGCTGTTCTGCGGTAAATGTGAGCGCATGATGGTTGGTGAAAGCGGCAAGAGCCATACCGGCGCTATGCACTATTATTACAAATGCAGCGGTGCGAAGCGCCTGAAGGATTGCGACAAGAAGGCTGTTCGCAAAGACTGGATTGAACGTGTTGTTGTCCGCCTGACCATGCAGCGCGTCATGGATGAAGAGAAGATTAACAGGCTCATCGATGCAATTCTTGTTATGCAGGAGCAGGAAGACACAACAACCCCTGCGCTTCGCTCACAGCTTGCGGAAACCGAGTCCTCCATTGGAAACATTCTGAAAGCAATCGAGCAGGGCATTTTCACGCCGTCCACTAAACAGCGGCTTGATGAGCTGGAAGCACGGAAAGAAGAAATCCTTGTGAATATCCAGACCGCCGAACTGCAAAAGCCAAAGCTGACCCGCGAACAGATGACAGCATGGTTTGAGCAGTTCCGTCATGGTGATCCGACAAACCGTGAGTTTCAGAAACGCCTGATTGATACATTTGTGAACGCCGTGTATGTGTTCGATGATAAACTGGTCTTGACCTACAACTATCAACATGGAACACAGACGATCTCGCTTGAAGAGATCGAGTCGGCGTTGAGTTCGGATTTTGATGGGGCTACTCCACCAAAAGAGGAAGCGTCGAACTCTTCTTTTACAAGAATGAGTTTGCGCTTGTGTATAGGTTGGGGGACGCCTGATGGCGTCCCCTTTCCGTTTTCGTTGCCACGAAACGCCGTATTTTGCGTTTTAAGGCGTTTTAAGCCCGTTGGGGTACTCGTGTACCCCTCGGGCTTTTTCGTGCCTTAAATCGCCTCTGAAGCGGTCTGAGGACGTTCGAGCGCCCATGTGCATCTCGCATCCGCTCGATGCAAGGGTGGCCGCCCTGCGGGCGGCGGTTGGATGTGGGCGGACGTACAGAAGGGGTGCGGCATGGGCTTGGGAGGTTATGCCGATTTGCGCGTTCCGTCGTTCGTGCACACTACCCTGCACACCATGCACACTATCCTGCACACCATTTTTGGCCATAGTGTGCAGCTTAAATCTTGGTTTATCAGGGGATTTAGGGGTACTGCACACTATGCACACCATTTTATAAGTCTTATATATGAAAATATATAAATTCCCTCACGTATATATAAGTCATTGGAAAAAAGGTGTGCATGGCGTGCAGGGCGGCGAGAAAGCATCGGAAAAGGCTCATAAACGAGAGAAAACAAGAAAAATAGCCTGCACACTTCAATGAAAAATGGTGTGCAGCTAAGTGTGCAAGGCGTGCCGAAGGTGTGCAGCGCACGTCGGAATGACACCCCTTTTCCTTGGCGTACTTCTTCTGCCTCCGACTTTTTCAGGGGGCGCAAGCGAACTTTTTTGAATTGATTTCTGCCCATAAACGAGCGGAAATAGGCTCTGAGCAGGGGTAACGAAATAATAAGTGTTGCGAAGTTAGTGTTAACGCCGTATAATAAAAGCTGTATAGATAAATGGCTCAGCACCCGTCCCGTCCTTGATGCGGGGTTGCTATCGGGAATAGGAGCCGAGCGCTCGGTCGAATAGGCCGTGCGTCACGGGCGAAACAACGAACACGAAGCTCCCGTGGAAACCGAGATAGGCAAGGCTTTGCGCCTCTGTCCCTCTTTGGTTTCCACGGGAGCTTTTTTGTTTCGCGAAAAGGATTTTGAACATGGAGGTGGCTGGTTATGGCTAAGGCAAAGCAGCAAGCGAAAGGGTCGAAGCCCTCTTATATGACGACGTATGAGGCGGCAGATTTCCTCGGTTTTACTGCAGGCACGCTCCGCGTCTGGCGCTCTCAGGGCAAGGGGCCGAATTACTACAAGGTCGGTAGCACGGTTCGCTATGAGATGGATGACCTTGAGGCGTGGAAGAACGAGAACGTGAAGCACGTCGAGCTGACGAATTAAGGAGGTGAGAACATGGAGGTAAAAGAAAACCGCCCCGATGCCTGCGCAGCTTCCGGGACGGCCAACTCAATTTATAAAGATTTTAGCACGGATGCGCCTGATATTCAAGAGGAATTGACAGGTCCCGTTCTTCCCGATGAGTGTGCGGCGGACATCGTGTCGTTCTGCTCTGAGCAGACTATCGCGTACGACGATTTGTTGGAGTATGCGACGCTGTTCTACCTGCAGGACAAAGACCCCGAGGACCCGCCCTTTCGCGATACGCTCAAGTTCGAGCTTCTGACGCTGACGAACCGCTGCATCGACGCGTACAACTTTGGCAAGCGCGACCCGAATGCGGCACCCGGTGCGAAGCTGAAGGACGCCTATCCCGACAAGAAGGAGGGCGCGGAGCGCTACAAGCGCCTGTCGGGTCTCCATACCTTGCAGATTGCCATCATCCTGTACAAGCTGCACCATGCGGTGGGCATCCTTTGGAACAACTCGCATGACGACGGCAACTTCGACATCGGCATTTACCAGTACAGCGGCGACAACGAGGGCTGCTACGACGTTGGCGAGCAGAATCTGAAGAGCCTTATCCGCGGCTATTGCAAGACGGGCACCATCAAGGACGTAAACGAGACCATCGAGGCCCTTCGCGCGATTTGCCCTCGCGTGGAGCGCTGCCGCAATCGCGACTTGGTCGCCGTGAACAACGGCATCTACGATTACGGCAACAAGATTCTGATGGCGTTCGACCCTGCGTTCGTCTTCACGAGCAAGAAGCACGTCGATTTCGTTGACCGTGCCCGGAACCCCGTCATCCACAACAACGAGGACGGCACGGACTGGGATGTCGTGTCGTGGATGAACGAGCTGTCCGACGACCCCGATGTGGTCTCGCTTCTGTGGCAGATTATCGGCGCAACGGTTCGCCCGTATGTGATCTGGAATAAATCCGCATGGCTCTATTCCCCTTCCGGCAACAACGGCAAGGGCACGCTCTGCACCCTGCTTCGCAATCTTTGTGGACCGGGCGACTGGACTTCCATTCCGCTGAAGAACTTCGGTAAGGATTTCATGCTCACGTCGCTGATGCATGCGTCCGTGATTATCACCGACGAGAACGACACGGGCACGTTCGTGGACGACGCGGCGTCGCTCAAGAGCATCATCACGGGCGACCCGTTCCAGATGAACCGCAAGAACCGCGACCCGCGCGACGTGCTTTTCAACGGTTTCATGGTGCAGTGCGTCAACGAGATTCCGAGGGTTCGTGATAAGTCCGAATCCATGCTTCGCCGCCTGTTGGTGATTCCGTTCGAGAAGCGCTTCGAGGGCTGCGAGCGCAAGTACATCAAGGGCGACTACCTAAACCGACCCGAAGTCCTCGAGTACGTGCTGTACCACGTGCTCGCCGAAACGGATTATTACGAGCTGGATGAGCCGGATGCCTGCTTGGCGCTTCTGGATGATTTCCGTCTGACGAACGACCCGGTTCGCCAGTTCCTCGATGACATTCTCATACGGGCGACATGGGACGTTTTGCCGTGGCAGTTCGTATTCGATTTGTACCGCCATTGGTTTATGCGCAACAACCCGAGCGGACGATGCCAAAGTCGCAAATCGCTCATCAACGACGTCAAGGGAATCATCTCCGATTACGAAGGCTGGGACTATTCGGACAATCCGGTTTCCGTCCCCGACGAGATGTACGACACGCCCGAGGGATTGATTGGCATGTATAGCGTCTTTGAGTGGGAGGAGCCGGGGTATCGAGGCTCGAATCCAAATCGCTCCCACTTGTATCGCGGCTCGAAACGCACTCGCGGTCTTGTCCGTATGGGCGTGGCCACTTCGGAAGATGCAACGACAACTGATTCAACGAACAAGGAGGAGTAAATCATGAGCAATTTGACGCCTGATGAGCTGGCTCGACTTCGCCTGAAGGCGAAGCACGGAATGCTCACGCCCGAAGAGCAGCAGGCGTACGACGACTATGCGACGGAGCAGCTTTCCGCTGTTTCGTCGCCGCCCTCGGGTGCTGTACCGCCTAAGAAGGGTTTCAAATGGGAGAGCGAGAAGGTTGCGGAGTGGCGTCTGAAGGCACGCCACGACGGCCTTGATGAGAACGAGCGATTGCTCTATCAGGATTATCAGCAGACCCTTGCGCTTGCCGAGGCGGACGCCAACGCCTCCGATGCGAAGTTCACGGGGGAGTCATCGGAGAGGCAGCTGAAGAAGAGCGCGATTCTGCGCGGCGTCATGTCGCTGGCGCTCGTGGTCCTGATTGGGATGTACGTCATGACGGGATGCAAGCTGTCGGAATCGCCTTTCCTGGTTCAGTACACGATGTACGAAATCAACTACAGGTTGACGGGTGAGCTGCCCGACACGAACGAGGTGTGGTCCAACTATTTGGACATGACGAAATCGCAGGCTGGTGTGCCGCTTGTCGCCATTACCGGAGCTTGGGACTTGGGGAGCTTTTTGCAAAACACACACTCTTCAGTCGCGCGTCTCGAATTGGTGGGAGGGGTTCCCGACGAATGCTTCTTCGACGAGGTGGTGAGCGGTCTTCGGGGCACGTCCGATATGACCGAGGTGCACCGACATATCTTTAGCGATGAGGCGCTGTGGAACTTCCAGGTTTATTTGGCGCAGAAGGAAGACCCGTCGTACGACCCCGGTCCGTACGTACCGTACGACTGGAACGGTGGCGTTAAGCCGACCATCGAAGACCTCGGCAATGGCAGTAAGCAGACAATCGAAGACCTCGGCAACGGCTGATTAAAGGAGGGCAAAGGAATGAATGGTTTAGGTATCAACAAGGCATCTAAGAACGACAAGGACACGAACATCTTGACGCCCGAGGAGGTCGCGTTGCTTCGCGCTCATGCGAGCGATGGAACGCTCACGGCGGAAGAGCGCGAGACGTATTCAAAGCACCTTGAGGCGATGAAGAAATTGATGCCCGACGAGTCGAAGGTCGACAAGTCGATGCCCGACGAGTCGGAGGTCGATGTCCTCGGACTCAGGGTCGCGAGGGCATTGATTACCGTCGCTTTGGTGATGCTCGTCTTGCCCTTCGTCATCAGCGCGTTTCAGTTTTGGATGTACATGCATCCGTCTCTTCCGTAGCGCGGAAGACGGCAGGGCAAGGAGACAGATTCGGTTAGACAAGGAGGAATAAATCATGAGCACTAAGAAGAAGATTTCCGACATCGACAAGGCGATTGAGGAGATGCAGCAGCGCCGCGACGAGTGCTTCAAGCACATCGGCAAGGCGATGTACGAGAGCTGCCCCGAGCTGGGCGACATGAGCGTCGCCGACATGCGCAAGGCGGGGCACTACCTGCACAAGATGTTGACCAAGAAGGCGCCTTCGCAGGGTGCCGCCCCTGTCCGAAACGGCGCGCCCGTCGCGTCCGATTCGGGCAGCACGTCCGCCCCGGACGGACGCGAGCCTATGCCCGTGGCGGGCTATGGCGAGGGCATGTAGCGAGGCAGTCGTGCCTCCTATCCGGCACCCCGTAAGGGGTGTCCGGGGTGCCCCGTTCCGAATGGGATGCTTCGCCGAGTCGTCGGCGGAAGCTGGTTGGGAATGGGGCGCATCTGGGGGTTCGAAGGGGGCAGTGAAAACTGCCCCCTCGCGAGCGGGACGTGTAACGACAAAACGGAGGAATTTTCTACTTTGTAGAAAAATCCGAAGTTTTGTAGGGACAAGTCCCATGCTCGCTCCTTTTTTAGCGTCGATTCTGTCGTAGAAAATCAACGCGCACGTTGCATTAAAAAAGGAGGTGTTTTACGTGGGTGTGAGTTCAGACATGAGGAGCAGCCGCGTGCGCCGTCAGGCGGCTAAGAAGCCGAACAAGGAGCGCACGGTCCAGGTTCGGTTTTCGGACGAGGAGCTTGCCGCGCTGGACGCGATTTGCTCCGAGAAAAAGATGACCCGCTCCGCATTTCTCCGCAGTTGCGTGGAGAAGGTACAGGGCGGGGATGTTGAACCGACGTACGTCGTGACGAGGAACGCCGACGCGGAGCGTATGGCATCCGAGGCGAAGAGCATCGGCGTCAACGTGAACCAGATTGCGAGAGCGCTGAACGCGCAGTCCAAGTCGCATCCGGGTTCGCTCTCCCCGGGCGTGCTCGGCGAGTGCAAGACGGGTCTTGCGGAGGTGCGCGGCGAGCTGTCGAAGCTGACCGATGAGGTGGACGGCCTGCGCACCGATTTCGGCAAGGACGTGTTCCGCGCCATGGCCCTGCTGTGGCCGGACGTACCCGAGCAGTTAGAGGAGCTGTGCGATTACTGGTACGGCGAGCGTGGCGAGAAGATTCTTTCTGGAGGGGGTGGAAGCTGATGTCGACGACGCACATCCAGCCCCTGCCGAACGTCCGCGGGCGCATGTCGTACACGGAACTCGGCGAGGGCAAGAAGCGCACGCGCAATATCCGCGAGAAGACGAACCGCATCGCCGCCCAGATGGGCGACATGGGCACCCGCGAGGACTTCATCCGGTTCTGCTCCGCCATGCGCAGGCAGAGCCAGGGGACGAGGTTGAACGAGGGCTACGAGCTTCGCGTATCGTGGTCCCCCGAGGAGCTTTCGAAGGACAGCCCCGAGGACATCCAGAGGGCGTGCGAGTACGGCTATGCCCTGTGCAAGGAAGTGGCCCCGAACGCCCCCTGCTGGGTCACGGTCCACACTGACGGCGAGGGCGGCTGCGTGCACGTCCATGCGACCATCGCGAACCATGATTTGGTATCCGGCACGGCCATCGCGCACGGCACCGACCACGCGACCGTGAAGCGCAAGAACGACCGGCTGAGCCGCGAGATGGGGTTCACCGTCGTGGGTCCCGAACCCGCCAGGGAGAGGACCACGTGGGCCGAGCGCAAGGGCCAGTTCGGCATCGAGTCCTTCGAGCGCGTTCTGGGCAACCGCGTGGCGGACGCCCGCGACCATGCGAGCAACATGGAGGAGTTCCTCGAGGAGCTGAAGGTCCGCGGCGTCGAGCTGACCGAGACCCGCAAGGTCGACGAGAAGACCGGAGAGGAGACCGTGGGCTGGAGCTACAAGTCCCGTGACCCCTACGGCAAGAGCAGGCGCAAGAGAAGGCGTCGTGCCTCCAACCTCGCCGACGACCTGACCCGCGAGGGCATCGAGGCGTACTTCGAGGCGAAGCAGCGCGAGCTTGAGGCACCGCAGCAGGACGCCCCGGCACCGGAGGTCCTTCCCGACGTGCCCGAAACGGCCGAACCGGCAGAACAGCCCTCTGCAGATTCCGCTCTCGACGTGTACGACCTCGACCGGGCGTACGTGTCGGAGATGGCGTCCGACCTTCAGAAGGCGCACATCCACCGCTCACGCGAGGCGGGCAAGCCCTTCATGGACGAGCGCTACGAGGCGCTCGTGGAGGCGCGCAACCACCCGGACGAGCAGCTGGCGAAGCTACGCGAAGACGTGGACGCCGCACGGCGCGAGTTCCATGCCTCCAAGGAGGCACGCGACACCCTGCAAAGCCCGTGTCCGGGGCTTCTGGCCGGCATGCACGTGTTCGCCAAGGCGGGGTGCAACGCCAAGGACCCCGTGTCCCGCATGATGGCCGACATGACCGCCCTGATGCTGCGCATGATGATTCAGGAAGCGCTCGCGGAGGAGCGCCGCAGGCAGCGCGAGGAGGCGGAGAGGCGCGTGTACGAGTCCCGCAAGAACATGTGGGATGCCGAGAAGCGCCTCAAGGCGGCGGAGAAGGCACTGTCCGACGAGGACGAGCGCGAGAAGCGTCTGAAGAGCGAGCGCATGCAGCGCCGTGTCAAGGAGGCCGAGCAGCGTGCGCCCGTGAGGACGCCGAGGTCGGCGGACAAGAACACGCAGTTCGGCGAGTAGCCGAGAAGATGAGGGAGCAGCGTCAGACTGCTCCCTTTTCAAGTACCCGCTCGCGGGCTACGAAAAGACCTTCAGAAGGGCTGTTGACGGGCGTACGCGCAAGGGGCGGGAATCGGGGTTTTTCGTCGTCCGCTCATTTATGAGCCGGATTCGGAAAACGTAGGAAACGGATGGAGCGAAGCGAGGGCGTGAAGCCCGTTTGGAGACCAGCAAAAGCCCCGATGAAGCCCCTGCTCTGGTCTGCAAAAGGGCGTACTCAGATAGCTACTGCATATTGACTTTTATTTATTCAGTAGCTATAATATAGATATTTAGTATATATTCTTGATAGGATGGAGGTGCTGATATGAAGACAATCGCAGTCGTTTGCGAGAAAGGCGGCACCGGTAAGTCGGTGATAGCCAACGAGCTTTACGAGAGCTATGTGCGACAGGGCGTGCCCGCGTCGCTCTACTCTCTGGACGGTCAGTATAAGGACGCGTCGTCTTCGAAGAAGGTCGAGGATGCCGAGGTTGCCATCGTCGATACGCCGGGTGTACTGACGGACAATCTGAGCGACCTCGTTTCCGGTGCGGACGTCATCGTCATCCCCGTTCGACCGACGCCGAACGACATCGAGCCGTTCACGCGAACGGTCTCTATCGTGGCGAAGAACACGAATGCCCCGTTGGTCATCGTGGTGAACGGGACGAACCGTTTTCGCATGTGCGCGTCGTTCATGACGTGGCTTGAGAAGAAGCCATGGGCGAAAAACGTCGTCAAGGTTCCGCAGTCCGAGGCAATCGTGCAGGCGCAGGGCATGCAGAAATCCGTCGTGAACGTGGACAGGCACGGTGCCGCCGCCGAGGCGGTCCGCACGATGTGCCGCAAGGTCAGCGTTTTGGCTGGTCTGCCGTTCGAGAAGAAGCAGTTGAAAAGGATAGATACTCATTAGATACTTGTTAGATAATGAGTATCTATTGCAAGGAGGTTGAACATGGCGAAGAAGCAAGATATGGCGGCATTGCTTGATAAGTTCGAAGCAGACGCCGCGAAGGAACACGATAAGAAGGAGGCCAAGGCGAGCGTTTCCGCCGATGCATCAGAGGGGCGCGCCACGTCGTTGGTCTCCATGACGAAAAGCGATAAGGAGCGCCTGACGGCGATTGCGAAGGCTCACGGGTTGAGCCTGTCCGCGTTTTTCCGTCTGGCTGCCGACGAGTACATCGCGAACCATGAGTGGTAAAGGAGGGAAACGAATAGATGGCAAAGAATTTGACGGAGGATGCGGTACGCGATTTGGCGCGTGACATTCTCGGGCTTGTAGATAGCGATGCGGCGCGTGCGGGTGTCGGTCAGCTTACGACGTTCAATCAGCTGGGGTTTGCGGGCGTGGCGGACAAGCCGGACGGCTGGTATCTGCCGAAGAACAAGGCAGACGTGGCGTTGGTGTTGGAGACGAAGGCAACACGCATTGCCCTTGGCAAGGCACAGGTGGACGAGGTGCTGAAGAACGTCCGCATTGTGCAAACGCAGTACGAGAAGGTTATCGGCGTTCTATACAACGGCGAGGACGTGCGCGTGTTCAAGGGCGAGGAGGAAGTCAAGACGCCCGACAAGTTGCAGCACGTCGGCTATTACCTGTCGCTCTACACCGTCGACAGCATCGACAAAGAGCGCATTTACCAGCTGACGGCGCGTATCAACAATTGCCTGCACTTCGAGTTCGGCATCAAGAACCTGTATCACCGCATGATTTTCACGGCATGCGCGTTGGTTGCAGAGCGATACGGTGCAGGATTAAAGCGTCTGAAAAACCTTGGTTATGAGACGTTCCATACGGCGATTCATTCAACGCTTGCAAAATCACTGATTGCCAGTCGCAAACAGAATGCGAAGATTGACATCCTGCTGGAGGAATACTCCGACATCAAGATGAACACGACCGACAACCAGAAGGCAATCAACGATTTTATCGACTGGGTTATCGAGATTTCCGAGTGCGTCAACTCGAACGAATGGCGCGGCGAGGACGTAATGGGCATCTTCTTCAACGAGTTCAATCGTTACAAGAAGAAATCCGAATCGGGGCAGATATTCACGCCCGAGCACATCACGGACTTCATGTACAAGATTCTCGAAGTGAACATGGATGATTGCGTTCTGGACGCCACATGTGGTTCTGGCGGCTTCCTCGTGAAGGCCATGGCGAACATGATTCGCGAGGCTGGCGGTATGGAGACGAAGAAGGCCAGAGAGATTAAGTCCAAGCAGCTCTATGGCATCGAGTTCGACCGTGAGATTTACGCTTTGGCGTGCGCGAACATGCTGATTCATAAGGACGGCAAGACGAATCTCGAACAGATGGATACCCGCTCCGAGGCGGCTTGCGAGTGGATGGGGTCGAAGCCCATCACGAAAGTGCTGATGAACCCACCGTATGAAAACAAGTACGGCTGCATAACCATCGTCGAGAACGTACTAGACAGCGTTCCGGCGCATACCCAGTGCGCGTTCATCCTGCCAGACAAGAAGCTGGAGAAAGCATCGAAGACGCAGATGAAGCGCATTCTGAAGAATCATCGTCTGCGCAAGGTCATCAAGCTGCCGGAAGACCTGTTTTTTGGCGTGGGTGTGACTACGAGCATCTTTGTGTTCGAGGCTGGTGTAGCGCAGGACGGCAAGGAGTTTTTCGCTTGCTACATGGAGTCCGATGGTCTGGCGACGGTCAAGAACAAGGGGCGCCATGATGTTTACGGCAAGTGGGCTGCCATTGAGGCTCATTGGGTCGATGTGGTTGAGAAGCAGTCCGGCGACGATACGTGCCAGTGGGTGAACCCCGCCGAGCACCTGTCCTATCAGATGCCGCAGAAGCCGTTCGAGATATTCGAGGAGGATTTTCGTAAGACGGCGATGGACTATCTGATGTTCCAGCAGAGCATCGACGCGAAGGCATTCGGTGAGAAGCTGCTGGACACGGCGATGTATTCGAGCCGTGTAAGCGCCGATGACGAGTCCGTGACTTTGACTATGCGGAAAGGCGGTGACGGCGATGGCGAAGATTGATACGAGTGGGTGGAAGCCGTTTGTTGTTGGCGAGCTTTTCCCATCTATGGTAAAGCCGCCCGTGCTTCACGCACGCCAAGTGGTCGAGACTGATGAAGGTATTCCTTATGTAGTGCGCACGAAATTTAATAATGGCATTAAATGCCGTGTACATCCAGTAAGCGATGTGACTCCGAGTCCTGCTGGTGTGATTACGTGGGGTGCGGAAAACGCGGCATTTTTCTATCAAGCGGAAGAGTTTCTTTCCGGGCGTGATATTTATTACGTGGATACGCGGCCATATAGCGCCACCACCTGCATGTTTCTTGCGGCATGTTTGCAAACCGTGGTGCATAAGTATCCGTATAATTACGGTTTGTTTCCTGACCTGCTGAAAGAGGAGCAAATCAGACTTCCTGTTGATGCGGCCGGGGAGCCTAATTGGGCTTACATGGATGAGTACATGTCGGCAGTCATGGGGGAATCTGGGGCAAGCCTTGAGAGTCTGAGACAGACCGATGGAGAAAAGCATGCGTTGAGTGTATCCGGGTGGCAGGAGTTCATCATCGGGGACTTGTTCGAAAAGCTCCAGCTTGATGTCAAGAAAGAGGACTTCAACAAGACGTTCGATGTGTCTGAGGAACGTACAGAGGAGTTCAATCTTCCCCTTGTGAACGCCAAACATGGCAACAACGGCATCATGTATTATGGGCGCGAGACCGATTTTGAAACCGCTGAGATGACGATTGATATTGTGCAGAACGGTGCTATCGCAACAGGCGATGTGTATGCGCAACCGCAGAGAACGGGTGTGCTATGGGATGCCTATCTGGTGAAGCCGAAAGCAAAGATTGATTCAGCGTTCACGTTGATGTTTCTTGCAACTGTGCTCGAAAAGGCAATCAAGGACAAGTTTAGCTATGACGATAAGTGTGTATGGGACAAAGCGAAGCTGTTGACTGTGACATTGCCGTGCACCAGTGATAACGAGCCTGATTGGGCGTATATGGACGAGTACATGCGAACAATAATGGAAAGCGCAGCGTCCGATTTGTCTGCTATGCAGTCAATCGGTTAATAGCGTGTAAGCCCGCCGTTCCATCTGGGCGGTGGGCTTATTTCCAAAGGAGTGAACCATGAAAACCTATAAGCAGAAAAGAAGGGAGGGGGTAAACCTATGGCACGTAAGAAGAAATTCGCGCCGAACGACAACAATCTTGCGATAGCGTACTATCGCTTCTCGTCCCACTCGCAGAACGACGCGAGCATCGACCAGCAGCGCGAGCTTGCCCACGATTGGGCGGATGCGCACGGCTTCAAAATCGTGCAGGAGTATGAGGACGCGGCAATATCCGGCACCACGGACGCACGACCGGGGTTCCAGCAGATGCTGTCGGAAGTCGCAAAAATCCGTCCTCATACCCTCATCATGTGGAAGACCGACCGTCTGGGACGCGACAAATACGTTCTGGCGATGGCGAAGAAGAAAATCCGCGACGCGGGATGCGAGATTCACCTGTTGGCCGAGCACATCCCGACGGAGGGACCCGAAGGCGTCCTCATCGAGGGGTTGATGGAGGCCATGGCGGAGTATTACAGCCGCCAGCTGTCGCAGAACATCCAGCGCGGCATGGACTACAACGCGCAGCACGCCCTGTATAACGGCCACAAGCTGTTCGGCTACGACGTGGACAGGTCCACGAAGAAGTACATCCCGGACCCGAGCACGGCGCCGTTCGTGCAGTGGGCGTTTAAGGAATACGCGTCGGGCAGGCCGCTGAAGGCCATTGCCGAGGAGATGAACGCGCAGGGCCTGCGCACGCCGAGGAACGCGAAGTTCAGCGTGAACATGCTGAACAAGATGCTCAAGAACCGCGCCTACATCGGCGAGTACCACCACGGCGACATCACGGTCGCCGGCGGAATGCCCGTCCTTGTCGACGAGGCGACTTTCGACCGCGCGCAAAGGCGGTTCGCCGAGAACAAGCGCAAGGGTTCCCAGCGGGCGCACGGCATGGACGACGCCGACGCCCCGCGCTATTGGCTCACGGGCAAGCTCTATTGCGGTGAGTGCGGGAGCACCATGCAGGGCGTGTCAGGTACGAGCAAGACCGGGCGGACGTATTACTACTACTATTGCTCCGCCCAGCGCAGGAAAGAGTGCCACCTGCACAAGGCCCGCAAGCGGGACTTGGAGGACATGGTGCTGTTCGCCCTGCACAACATCGTCGACGACGAGGAGAACGTGACGGCGCTCGCCCTGGATGCGGCGGAGTATTACGAGAGGAACCACAACGACGCCGCGTATCTCGAAGCGCTGGAGGCGAAGCGCAGGGAAGTGGAGAAAAGCCTTGCAAACCTCGTGAAGGTCATCGAGAGGGGCGTGGTCAGCGATACGGTGACACAACGTCTCGCGCAGCTCGAGGAGCAGAAGAGCGCCCTGAACGATGCCATAGGGACGGAAAACGTCCGCGTGTCGCTGTGCGAGGACAGGCACAGCATCCAGGCGTACTTCGACAAGTTCCTGCATGCCGACGTGAACGACCCGGAGATTCGAGACCAGGTCTTCGAGTATTTCGTGGACAAGGTCTATCTGTACGACGACAAGCTCGTCGTGAGCATGTGGTTCTCCGAGGACGACAAGCAGGAAATCACGTGGCGGGACTGGTTCTCGCTGGATGAGTATTGGACCGACGAATCCCCTTTTGTTAAAGGGGGAGGCGTTGAGTTCGACTGCTTCCCCCTCGGCTCCACCATAAGTCTCGCCGTGATTTTAGTCAAATTGCGGCGGGCTTTTTGCGTTGACACATTGATGTTTGAATTGGACAGGGAAGTGTATTGTATGAAAAAAGTTCTATCGGTATCAATAAAGACGATCATCTTTTTTGTGGGTTGGGCCATATGCGTATCGGTTATCCCGATACCGGATACCGCAAGTGCGGTAATCTGGAGATTTTGGGCAGAACTGATCCCGCTTTTGTCCGTTATTGCGATCACACTTATTTTCTGGCTGGCAGATCAGAAAAAGATACGATTACATCTGACCGGGAAGCCTGTTTATAACATCATATTGGGCGGCGTAACAGGGACGATTTGGCTGGGGGCATCTGTGGGGATATTATCTATCCTCGGAGTTGTACAGATAGAGGGCAAAAATCAAATCGCTATGCTGTGGTTGTGGCTGTTTGCGGCTTTTCTCAATACCGTTATGCAGGAAATGCTGGTTCGCGGCTATTTATACCAGATGATAAAAAGTAACAGCAGCATCGCCGCCGCGATTATCGTATCTACGGGCTTATTTACATTTGCGCACGGCGGCGCGTTTGAGGCAGGGATCCTTCCTGTGCTCAATGTCATCACAATGAGCCTTTTTATGACGGCGGTTTTGGAATACACGGGTTCCTTGATCGCGCCGATCGTGATCCATTTTTTGTGGAACGGTGTGGGCGCGATCATTCTGGGAGGAGTCTCTCTGGCGGAAGATTATCCTCACTTGTTTGATATGACGATTCACGGCAATCCGATTCTGTCCGGCGGCAGCTGTAAAATCGAAGGTAGCATCATTGTGCTTTTTATGAATCTGGCGTTCTTGATTGGGTTTGTAGCCGCAAAAAAGAGAAAGGATCGGAATAGATAGTATCCGATTTGCTGTAATGAACTGTTCCTTACTTTGACGATGAGATGGGGGAATAACAACGTCCCGCTTTGCAATGTCCGCTACAACATCATCTATGAAAAAATCCCGAAAGATCATCTTTCGGGATTTTTTGTCAGCCGCTGAGCTCGCGGATCTCGTCCTGAATGAGCCGGCCTGCCGCGGCAGCGGGACGCGCCGGAGCAGAGCGGCATGACAATGAAATAAGCATCCACGCAGGCCGGACAGAAAAGTCCGGCATTTTTCATTTTAACAGGAGGAAAAGATGATGGAAATTTACGGCACGATTCAATTCAGACTCATTCTCCCGCATATCCCCGGCTTCCAGCAGGAGCCGCTGCCGGAGCCTGTTTGCAGCCATTCCCCGGATTGCAAGGACTGCCCCTATCCCCGCCACGGTTTTCTCTGCTGGGGTGCGGACGGGACCTGTCTGCGGACCAGAATGAACAAAATCAACGGATTGGAGGAAAACACAAATGATGATTCAAGCGGTTCTCGGTAATCCCAGCCACCCGGAATACGGCGTGGCGACCATCCCGTTCCCTATCCCCCGCGACCAGTACGCACATTGCATGGAGATGCTGGAGGCGTTGGAGATCGGCGACGCGCTCAAGGCGGACTGCAAGGTAGAGAAAATTGACAGCTTTTATTCCGTGCTCAAGCGCACGGAGATGCTCACGGTCAATATGGAGGAGCTGAACTACCTCGCCAAACGGCTGGAAAGCTTCGACACCGGCGAGGCCGCGCAGTTTCAGGCCATGGCCCACAAGCTGGAGCTTTTTGAACTGAAGGATCTCATCAACCTGACCTTCTGCTGCCAGCAGGCTACGGTCATCACTGACTTTTCCGACCTCGCCGCCATCGGCCGCGACCATTACATGAACCTGCACGGCGGCAGCGCAAGTGTGGATGAACTGAACGCGCTGGACGGCGAGGAAACGGCAAGACGGCTCATCGAAAGCGGCGGCGGCACGATCACACCCTACGGTGTGGTCTACGACAGCGGCATGAAGCTGGAGCAGGTCTACGACGGCCGGTTCTTCCCCTGCTATTACTATGAGCCGAATGCCATCACCGTTGCGGTGACCTCCAAAGCCGAGCCGGAGGACACAGAGCATATCACATGGCTGTTCCTCCCCATGGTGCAGGAAGAGATCGACCGTGCCCTCCTTCGCGGGGGCATCACAGATCCATCGGAGATTCGTCTGAGCTTGGAGGATAGCTGGCTCCCACACGAAGTCCTTGACCTGCTGGACATGGACCATGTTGACATCAGTGAACTCAATGCACTGGTGCAGGCACTTGATGAGTTTTCCGACATGAGTATCAGGAAATATGCTGCGGCAGCTGTTATGGCAAGACCACATACCACGGAACAGGCAAAACATTTGGCAGAGAATCTCGATCTGTTTGATTTTGCCCCCAGTGCCAGCACACCGGAGGAGTATGGCAAGTACATGATCCAGAAGCCTGGCCGCTTCGACTATGACGAAAATCTCGACGCTTTTTATGACTATGAAAAGTACGGCACGGAGCGCATGAACGCGGAGGACGGGATGTTCACCGACCGAGGTTACATCGCGTACAAGGGCTATACCAGCATGGAGGAAGTAATGAACGGCAGCCAGAGCAGCCACATGGAGATGGGAGGTTTTTCACGATGATCATTCAGGCGGAACTGAAGTGTAAGCAGACCGGGTGTGAGGCAGACCCCTGTGCCGTGGATAAGGTCATCGAGCTGCCAAGCCCGCGGTTCCAGCAGTTCAGCCGCGCACTGCTGGCTGACTATGATTTCATCGCAGAAAACAAAAATGCCATCCGACACGATGAGGATGCCAGGCACTGTCTGCTCATCCTCGACGCGGAGGGAACGGACGGTTTCCTTATTGACCCGCAGGGGTACAACTACGCCCGATACAGTGCTTTTATTCCCAACGCCCGCAGTTTGCTGACGCCGGATATGGGGATCGACCGCAGCTATCTTTCGCCGGCAGAGCCTTGGCGCAATGAAAATCGGGATGAAATGCTCCGCATGACGCTGCGTGTCGATGGAAAGCCGGACTACACCCTCGTCCTCCCCGCTGACGAGGAATACCTCGATGCGGTGAAGACTTACCTCGATATCGACGTTTTCGCAGATGCGATGCTCTGTGATATTCGCTTCAAGGTGCCTTACATCGGGGAGCTGATCCGTGATACGGATTGCCCCGCCGTGGAGGATTACAACGATTTTGCCGAAGCCTTGGAGGACATCTGGCAACAGGACGGTGCGCTCCTGACCTACGCCGCCGTGCTGGAGGCTGAACGGCCGGATACGCTGCGCGGAGCCTGTGAGCTCCTGCGAAATCTGGACAACTATCAGCGCATCACGGAGGATGCCTACGGTTACGGTCAGCAGCGATTGCAGGAAACGCTGGGGCTGGATGATGAAGCCATCTATGAGCTGGAGGGCTACATGGATTTTGAGAAATACGGTCAGGATTGCATGGAAAATGACTGTGTAATGCAAACAGAGTTCGGCCTGCTGCGGCGCTTGGACCCGCCCTTTCCGGAGCCGCGGCAGGGGCAGAGGATGATGTAAGCAAAAGCGGCTCGATCCAAATGGAACAAGCCGCTTGATAAGCAGATAAACTGGAAGTTGATGAGCCAACAGACTATTATTTTTCGTTGACTTTAAGTTCAAGGATATCCGGACGTGCATAATGGCCAATCGCATCATGCTCCATCTTACAGGCGGCAGGCAGGCTCATATCGAGCTCTGCATAGATGATGGTTTCTTCATCCCAAACCGGCTTTGTCAAATAATGACCATACGGATCAATGATGCAGCTTCCGCCTCTGCACACAAATTCCGGAAGTTCCGATACGATATTGCGCTCATACAAGTCAGAAGGATACGAACTGCGTCTGATAATCATATCAGCATTTACAAAGAAACATTTCCCCTCGATTGCAATGTGCTGAATAGTGGCTTGCCATTCTGGATTGTCATTGGTGTTTGGCGAAATATAAATGGTGATTCCCTTTTGATAGAGCGCTACCCGAGCAAGCGGCATATAGCTTTCCCAACAGATCATGCTGCCGATTGGTCCCCACGGTGTTTCAGTAACAGGGAAATAATCCTTATTCGCATCTCCCCATACAACACGCTCAGAGCCTGTGGGCTTCAACTTTCTGTGTACCTTATATGACCCGTTCGGTTCAAAAATGACATTGCTGTTGTAGAGCGTTCCACTAACAGCGTCTCGCTCGGAAAATCCAAGGCTGATGTATGCCTCCGCTTTTTTTGGCTGCCTCTGCGAGTTGTTGGAACTCCGAATCTCCGGCAACAACAGAGGCATCGTAGTATCGTTTCCAGTCTTTTCGTCCCTCATCGCTTCGTTTTCCCATGCTAAAACCGAAATTCATTCCAACAGGATATCCCGGAATAAACAGTTCCGGGAAAACAATTAAATCCGGTTTTTGGCTTGCTGCTTCACAAATATATTGAAGTGCCTTTTTAAGTGATGCGCTTTTGCTGAACATAACAGGCTCTGCCTGTACTAATGCGATTTTACAAGTGGTTTTGATATCCTTCATAACGACAATTTCGCTCCTTTACAAAATACGATTTGTCAGCCACATCATAGCATATCCCCCAGTAATGTGTAAAGCCAAATTCCACACCGAAAGGAGTCTTAACCTTGAAAGATGCAACACAACTTCATATCCGACCTGCCCGCCCGGAGGAGGCGGGCTTATTTTATACCCCGCACCCCGAAGAAGATAAGCGGCTGGGTACCGTTGGCCATGTCCGGATGGACTTCGGGCGCAGCGGCAATGAGTTCTGGCATACATGGTGGCCGAGAGGCCCGGAGGAGCTGAACAGCCCTGTGTTCAAAGCGGAGCTGCAAGAGGTCGTGGACACGCTGCGGGAGAGTGTGCTGAAAAACCGCTTCGCTATGGAGCGTTTCTGCTATGAACACGGCGGGAAAATCAGCGGCGGCTGGACACAGAACTACGGTTACATCGTGGAAACCGAGCATTACCGCTACTGCCTGCGCTGCAATCCGTCCCCCGGAGATTATAACTGCTACTGTACGGCCTATGATCTGGATGTCCAGCGGCAGAACATGGCGCGGGACAAGCCCCTGGTGGGCCGCGTCACCTATGCCAATGGCGATGCACAGGAGTTTACCGATGCCGAAGCCTTTCTCAAGTGTGTGCGAGAGGAACTTCCGTATCGCCCCACCACAGGCTTCCGTTATGAGGTGCTGACCGATGATCCCGCCGTCCGCAAGCAGGTGGATGACATGATCTTCGACTTCTGCGGCGAGGAAGCCCCTTGCCGGCAGGAGGAACACGATCCTCAACCCGAGCAGGGCATGACCTTCGGAGGAATGTAATGGACGCTTCAAAAAAGCAGCGAGAGCCGGTCGCTTTCAAAAGCCTTGCCGAGCTGAAGCGGTTCATCCGACCCGGTGTGGAGTTCAAGACCGTCAGCCACACCAAGCACGCGGATATGGTGGGGCTGACCCGTGTGGTGACCACGGTGCAGACGGTGGGCTTCTATTCCAAGGTCAAGGATCAGCCGGAGCATCCCTTCTCCACCTGCAACCACGGCAAGGGCTTCTACACCGATTTTGGAAAAGCCGGCAATTACATCTTTGATGGTACGACGGTCAAGGTGAAGGATGCCCGAAAGCAAGATCGCGGCGTGATCTACGAGCTGGAGTTTTACGACAGAAAGCAAAACATGGAGGAAACGATGATGGACAGAAAAATGGTGAATTTTATCAAGGAGCAGTATCCCCCCGGCACCCGCATCCGGCTGAACGCTATGGACGATCCCTATCATCCCATTCTTCCCGGCACGGAGGGAGAAGTGGACTTCGTGGACGATGAAGGACAAATTTTTATGAAGTGGGACAATGGCCGCACGCTGCCACTCATCCCCGGCGAGGACAGCTTCACCGTGCTGCCGCCCAAGCTGACCACCCTCAAGCTGTATATGCCCCTGACCGCCGATCTCTACGAGCGGAACGAGTACGGCGATTTCGACGATAGCAGCACATTGCTGGAGGGCCGTGAGCTGCGGGGCTATCAGGATCAGATCACGGCGGCACTGGTGAAAAACCGGATGCCGGAGGAGGCGGAGCGAGGTCTCATGCATTGGTATGATGAAGCCGACAGCGTTGACCGCAAGGTGCGCTCCGCCGTCTTCACCGTAGAGGAGCGTGACCGGCAGCTCTGGGGCGTGGCGGAATGCCGCGTCGCCGGGGAATTATCGGACACAGAGCTGGAAACCTTAAAGGAATACCTCACTGGACAGGCATCGGACGGCTGGGGCGAGGGCTTTGAGCAGCGGGAAATTTCCGTGGATGACGGCGGTGAATTGTATGTCCACTTTTGGAACTCGGACGAGTGGAGCATCCAAACGGAGCAGGAGCTTTTCTCCCCCAAGCTGGCGGATGGACTGCCGGAGCTGTGCTTCTCCACACTTGCCGGCACCGGCGAGCTCATCTGCATTAAGCGCGGTGAGAGCGGTTATTATCCGAGTGACTGGAGCACGGACAATCCGCAGCAGAACCACGAGCTGGCAGATTACAACAACGAACGCCTCGGCGTAACACAGGAACAGCGATTGGCGATGGAGTGCGGCAGCATGCACGGCTGGAACACTCCTGGCGCTGACCCCGGTTACTATGAGCAGAAGATGGGAGGAATGAAGTTTGGCTAAGAAAGTGTTTGCCGTTTATCTGGCAAAAGAGGACGTTCCAAACAGCGAAGCCTACGCAACGCTGGAACTGCCCGCCTCCCCGTGGGAGCTGTGGGACGCGATGGAAAAGGTGCGGCTGAAGGATGGCGAAGCACTGTACATGGAGATCGACGATTACTATGCTTTCGAATATCTTGCCCCGCATTTAGAGGAGTTGGATATCAGTCTCAACGAGCTCAACGACCTTGCCGCAAGGCTTGCGGCGTTGGATGAGGTACAGGGGATCGCCTTTGAGGGGCTGTTTTCCATGGAGGTGCAGAGAAAAGTAAACGCCAACGGCGGCGTCATCACGCTGCAGGATCTGCGAGATCTGGCGGTCAGCGCAAAAACCGACTGTTATCATGTAGTGGATGCCGCAGACGATGCTGCCCTCGGCCGGTTTTACGCAGAAAACGATTTTATCCCCGAACTGGACGGCGTATCCAACGAGGTATTCGAGATGCTGGACTTCGCCGGCATCGGAAGAATGATGCGGTGCAGTGAAAACGGCGTTTTTGTGGACAGTCTGTATGTGCTGCGGGATGGCGAACTGACAACCGCGCCGCCCGTCCAAAAGACGCTGCCGGAAAAGCCGGGATACCTCTTCCGGCTCACGCTCGGATTGCATCCCGATATTGGCGATGCCCGCACGGTGACGCTGGATCTTCCCGCAGCAGAGGTGGAGCTGCTGGACGCACAGGCGCAGCTCGGCGCGGAGGGCTGGGAGGGCGTCACGGTCATTGATTATGACGGGATCATCCCCTATGCGGCGGAATTCACCGACCTGCCCATGGAGCTGGAGGAATTGAATGCCTTCACCAAGGCCGCGCGGGACATTCCGAGATCCGAGGTGCCAAAGCTGAAGGCTCTGCTGGAGCAGTTCGAGGTGCAGGACATCGAAACGGCGATGCTCCTAACGGAGCATCTGGCCGATTACATCCTCATGCCGAACCTCAGCTCACCGCAGGAGGCGGCGCTGGACCAGCTCTGCTTTATCATGAACCGTGAAGAAGCCGTTCGGCTGATCCCGTATGTGAACCTCTTCAACTACGGCGAGACAGTCATCCATGCGGACAACGCCGCCCTCACATCCTACGGCCTGCTGCACCGCGCAGACTACCAACCCATGCTGACACCCGTTCAGCAAATACAGGAACCGGAGATGACTATGTAATGAATAATAAGCGGTTACAAAATGAAAATGAAATATCTTTACCTTGCACGTCGCGGGAGCAATTTGATACACCCCCATGTGAGCCGTGTATATTGAGCAATGAGGAGAAAACGATCTTCTCTGCCATTGTCATGCAAAAGGGCGAGGCGGAGGCTGCGGAGATTTTCAGAGAGTCGCCGGAGCATCTGCGTGATTACACGATCCTCAAGGGCGTCAACAGCTACGCCGCGCTGGGCAGGTACTACCTCGCCAATGAGACTACCGTCCCGGAGGAGCTGTACGAATACATGGATCTGGATGCGCTGGGCTGCCGCTATGAGGACGAGCACCCCGGCGTGTTCATCGGCAGTGATTATGTGCAGTATCCCCCGCAGAAACAGGAAATGAAAATGAAGTAATACCGTCTTGAACCGCGAGCGCGGTTAAGAATATTTTTAGGGGCCGATTTTCCGAAAGGGGATCGGCCCCTTCTTTTTTTATGCCCTTTTTCGGGAAATCACCCCGGAAAGGAGAAAACATGCGCGATGAACAACTGTTGGCGTACCTCAAAGGCTCCTGCTCCGGCAGGAAAAACCGCGTCGGTGGGACGGAACTGGAGCGAACGCTCCATGTCAGCGGGACCGACCTGCGAAAGCTGGTGAATCAGCTGCGGCGCAAGACCCATCCCATCGCCAGCGACCGCAACGGCTACTTTTACGCCACAACTGCCGGTGAGGTCTACGACACCATCCGCCAGCTGAAACGGATGGCGGCAGGACTGGAAGCGGCCATCAACGGTCTGGAACGGTCTATGGATCGGTTCCGTGAGGACGAGGAGGCCGGACATGGCTAAGCCGCCCTTTCCCTGGATCGGCGGCAAGGAGAAGATCGCGCCCTACATCCTGCAGCTTTTCCCGCCCAAGCTGACGCAGTATGTGGAACCATTCGGCGGCAGCGGCGCGGTGCTGCTGGCTTTGCCGCCGGACCCAAACCGATTGGACATTTATAACGACTTGGATGCCGAGCTGGTGAACCTGTTCTCTTGCATCAAGGAATGCTCCAATGTTTTGCTGCGGGAACTGAAATTCCTGCCCATCCACGGCCGCAAGCTCTTCGAGTATTACCGGGACTTTGTCGCCCACAAGGAGGTCTACTTTCAAAATGTGCAGGCGGAGATCGAGTGCCTCGGAGATCGCTCCTGCTTTACGGAGGAACAAGCCGGAGAACTGCTCCCCATCTTTCAGGAGCGGCTGGCGCTTTACGATGTAAAGCGGGCAGCGGCGTATTACCTTGCCATCCGCGGCAGCTTCAGCGGGACGATCAACTCTTTCGGTGTCAAAGGGTTGGATGTCGAACGCTTCCTAAAGCTGTTTCCACCGGTGTCCGCACGGTTAAAAGATGTGCCGCTGGAGAACAAAAACGCCTTGCAGCTCATTCGGGAACGAGATAAAAAAGGCAGTCTTATCTATGCCGATCCGCCCTATGTCAAAACGGAGCGGCTCTACCGTGTCGCTGGGAAGCTGGGACGTTTCCGCAGATTCCATGTCCGGCTCTGGCAGGTACTAACTGACCGTGACAGTTATGTGGTACTGTCCTACAACGACTGTCCCTTTATCCGCAAGCTCTATCAGGATTGGTACATTTTATCTTTTCAGCGCAGCAACCCGCTCTCCCAGAAAAGGGGTTCGTCCTTTGGCGAACTCATCATCACCAACTACGATCCCCGCCCCTACATGACCAGCCAGATGAACCTCTTCGACGAGCCGTTGGGCGAATGGGAGCTGAAGCTGGTCCATATCCCAAATCATCCACCAAGGAGGAAAACAGCATGAAATTCAATTTGAACCATGATCCTAACAATAAAACTCTTGCCATCCCCCGCGCCGCTTTGCAGCTCTCCGGCCTTGCAGGCGTCAGCGACCTGATCCTCCATACCGACAGCGGCTGTATTCTGCTGCTGCCGGGAGATCCCACCGTAGCGGAACTGCTGAAAACCATTTCTCTCATCTCCGCCGTTACACCGCAGCTGATCTCCCGTCTGGCGGAGAGAAGCCAGATGGCGATGGAGGCCGGAATGACGGAAACAGCGTGCGGCGCCTGTGAGCATGAACCGCACTGCTCCGGTCTTGAAATCCCACCCTGCCAGCTGGCGGAGGCGGGGATCTCGCCTAACGCCGCGCTGGAGTCCTTTGTAGAGGAGGGCAGAGTCATCGTGCAGGCAGCGGAGAAAACCGCCGCAGATGTGCTCATCGACGAGTTGGACGATGATGTTCGCACCATGCTGGAGGATTCCGGTGTGCAGATGGAAGGCGTGTGCCGCCTGCTGGAAAAGGAGGAGATCTCAGGATGAATGATACCTATCTCTACCCGTATTCCGCTGCTGAAGCCCGCGAGCGGAATGAGCTTCCCCTCTGGCGGGAGAGCCACAAGGCGAACATCGCCTGCCGCAACGCCATCGAGGACGCCATCCGTCAGAACTTCGACGGAATGCATCTGGACAAGGACTGCATCACGCCGGTGCTGGACGAATACGGCTACAAGCGCACCGCATGGGTGCTCGCCAATACGCTGCACGAACTCAAGTGGGATGGGCGTTTTAGCTGCGCCAACAAGCATTGGGCAGAGAAGATATATATTCCCACGGATCTCAACCACAACAGCGATTTTGTTGTCCGAAGCCATCCGGCCGTGCTGGATGGTTTTGTCAGTTTTTACTGCAAGGCGGTGCAGGCGTTAAATCTCTTTGGCGCGGAGCATTGTGTCGGTGACCGCGCCGAGCAGGACTTCACCGGCAAGGTGCTGGTGCTGTCACCGGAGGCACTGCGGGAGCAGTATTGGGGGCAGGAAAACCAGCTCCGGTATGCTCGGAGCGGTTTTGGATGCGAGCCGCATTCCAGTGGTCGAGCAGTCTTTGCCACCTGCCTCTCGGACGGCGAAACAGCCAGATGGAACCGGGAGGATTTCATCGGCGTACTGGACGAAAAATACCTACCGGACTGGGCGCGGGAAAAGCTGGAGGAGCTGATGACGCAGGAACAGACGGACGCCCCCACGATGGGCGGCATGAATATGAAGTGAGGAGGATACCTGAATGTGCATGACCTATTACACCGTGGACGATCTCCGCCCCGGAAGGCCCGGATGGGATGTGAGGCAGTTTTCTGCATTGGCGGAGGCCATCGACCATTACCGGACGCTCCCCATGAACGGTGTCCGCGTCCTTGGTATGGCGGATGATGCCCACGCCTATGAACTCATCCGCTGTGTGCGCCTTTTCCCCAGCGACGCCCAGGGCGAGGATGTTCTGGCGGCAGATTACCGGCGCAGCGGCTTGACGAAAAAGAATGCCGCCCTGAAAGTTGCGCTGGACGTTTGCTTAGAAACCCTGCATCCCCGATTTCTGTTGGAACCGGAGCGTTTGGTGCCCGTCCCCCAGCGCAGAAAGCTGCGGGAAGAACTGCGGGAGGCGCTTCTCTGGCAGGGCTATGAAGAAAACTACGATTCCGCCATCCGCTCCGTTTTTGTGGGCGGCGTTGGTTGGATCTCACCCCAGGACGTGAAAAAGCAGCGGCATCTTCCGCTTGTGCTGAGCTACCGGGTAGACGGTATGACGAAAGACGGTGCCTACCTCTCCTTAGAAGTGGAGCCTTGGGAATATGACCTCCTGCTGGAGCAGACAAGAGATCACTATAAAAATAAAGAAAAGAGGAACACAAAATGAAACGAATGCTATCCCTCTGCGCCGCGGCGCTGTGCCTGACTTTGGCACTGACGCCCACTGCGCTGGCGGCGGACTTTGAACCCGCGGTACCGGACGCCAAGGTCTGCTATCCCACCGCCATCGTCCGAAACGACGATGGCACAGAGCTGAAGAAAATCTATGATCTGAGTCCGGAAGACGATCCTGCCGGTATTCCCCGCTCGGACTTTCGGCAGGACGGCTTTCAGTACACCCTGACGGATCTTCTGAAGCAGGAGCTTCCGGAAAATGAGAGCCGCCAGCACACGGAGCATGTTTCTATCGAGAGCGCTAAAAAAGGATATGGAATCCGTGCTGGCGCTGCTGCCGCAGGAGCGTGATTTCATCACGGACGACGGGCTCATGGGAACCCTGACACTCCGACTTGACACCGTGCAGGTCGAGCCGTCCGGCTACGGCAGCTCCACCAAGGAGATCTCCACCAAGCGCAGCTATCCCAATCTTGCCGAGCAGGATACACAATACATTCCCAAGAGCATTGAGGATAACGGCAAGACCCTGACGCTCACGGACATTCAGTGGCAGACCGACAATACCGCCAACATGGACGGTTATGCCGTGGCAGACCGCTATACCGCCGTCGCCACCTACACCGGCAGCGCCACCAGCAGCTACGTGAAAGGCTATACCGTCACGGCGGACTATACCGGGACCGTCAGCCGGATCGCCCTCAACCGTGTCCGCTATGTCGCCATCTTTGAGGGAACACCCATCCAGCCCGCGGAGCCTGCGAACGTACCTTCCGCGGCATCCGCTTTCCGCTGGTCCTATGTGCTGATTCCCCTCGGGATTGTGGCTGCGGCAGGAGCCGGTGTCGGCGGTGCGCTGCTGGTGAAGCACAGAAAAGAAAACGCAGATGAGGAGGAAACGGCAGAATGAAAAAAATCATTACCCTTTGCCTGAGCCTTTGCATGACAGCGGCTTTGGCGGCTCCGGCGTATGCGCTGGAATACAGTATCGATGCGCCGAATGATTACGACTTCGGCAAGGACACCTCCATCGAGGTCATCCACACGGCAGATGGCGGCGCCATGCGCAACGAGGATGTGAGCAAAAATGCCGCCCTCATTCCGCCCGCCTTCGGCTCGGAGAGCATGAATGCGCTCCATACCGGCGAGTACCTGACGCCGAATCTTGCGCCGCGCACCCTTCCCACGGCTGGCGCCGTGATCAGCGGCAGCGGTGATGTGGTTACCCCAGGGAGTACGGTGAGCAGCGGCAACGGCTATCAGCCCGCCGTGCTGTTCACGGAGGTGACGGGCGACCTCTACTACAAAAACGGCTCCCTCGGCAGGCTGGAGATCCCCTCGCTGGATCTGAGCGTCCGCATTTATCAGGGAACGGACAGCAAGACGCTTGCCAAAGGCGTTGGGCATTTTGAGGACACCTCCATCTGGAACGGCAATGTCTGCCTCGCCGCCCATAACCGCGGCGCCAACAGCTACTTCGGGCAGATCCACACGCTGGACATCGGGGATAAGATCACCCTGACGACCAAGCTGGGTACCCGCACCTACCATGTGACGGATGTCAGCAAGGTCAGCGAGACAGACCGCAGCGGTCTTGCGGACTCCGGCGAGAATATGCTCACGCTTTACACCTGCGTCCGCAACCAGCGCGACCAGCGCTGGTGCGTCACAGCGGTGGAGGCTTGATTCTTTCTCCGTTTTGCCGGATCGGTTCTGTTCGACTTCCGTCCCTCACTTGTGATATGTTCGTGCTGCAAAGATTTCCACATACACATTAGACTGGAGGTAGAACAATGAACAGAGTGAAGAACATCGGGCTCGTCCTCTGCGGCCTTGCGCTGGGACTTTCGCTGAGTGTTCCTGCGGCGCAGGCGGTGGAATCGCTGAAAGCGACGCTTTCCACCAACCGCATCCTTGTAGACGGGCAGGAAGTCCGCCTGACGGCGTACAACATCAACGGCAATAACTACGTCATGCTGCGCGACGTCGGCAAGACGGTAGGATTCGAGGTCTACTGGGACGCTGATACCAAATGCGTTCAAATTGAGTCAGACAAGCCGTACACCGGAGAAGCGCCGGTAACGTCTGCGGAGGCAAAGCCCGTGGAGCAGCCTGCGCAGACAGATGTCGCCGCTGCAAAGCAGGACATCATTGACCGCACCAATGCGCTACGGCGCGCAAAAGGCGTTGCCGCGCTGCGCGTCAACGACAAGCTCATGCAGGCGGCGCAGGTACGCGCCGACGAGATGGCCGCCAGCGGCGTCTACTCTCACACCCGTCCGGATGGGCGCAAGAGCAACACCGTCACCGACAGCAGATACACTGGAGAAAATATTCACAGTATATCGGAGCTGTACCTCGAGCAACAGCACAAAACGCTCTCCGAGGCGGTGGTCAAGCTGTGGTCCAACTCCAAGGCCCACGCGGACAACATGACAAGCTCCCGCTATGGTGAGATCGGCGTCGGGCTGGCGCGAGGTATTGACAAGGACGGCTTTGACTGCTGGTACTGCGTGCAGGTCTTCCTGCTGGACGGTTGTGAAGTTACCTGGGTGGATACGCCCGCGAACAAGTAAATATCAACTATCAGGAAAGAGCAGACCTTAACGGCCTGCTCTTTTTTGTTACCTCTCTTGAGAAAGGAAAAATTATGAAACCTATGAAAAAACGCCTGTTGTCTCTGCTTTTGACACTGGTGACGATCTTGAGCCTGCTGCCGACTGCGGCTTTCGCCGCGTCGAACACGGGTTCCGGCCTCAAAATTACCACCAACCAGGCATATTGGAGCACGCGCCTGCTCGCCAACGGTACCCCGTACAGCTACCGTCCCCCGCTCGTGGACGGTAAGCTCGTGTACTGCATGGATAGCGGCCTCGGCTATCATTACGCAACGCCTTCGTACCTGAATTCCTTTACATGGACGTCCGGCACCGGTGCAGATGCAGATGCCGTATTGCAGTCGGCTGTCACGAACAGCGGCCTCAGTGAAATGGACACCGCGACCGTCGAGAACGTCAAATGGATGATGACCTACCTCAACGACTGCAAGGCATCCAATGTTGGCCAGCTTTTTATGGCCGTGCAGACGTATGTATGGGATCACCAAAGCTATAAAGGCGAGCCCGGTGGAGACGGCGACGCGGGCGGCTACGCCAACGCCGACACCTATGATCTGTATCTGAGTCTCATCGACTCTCTCCTTGCAAAGAAAGCAGCTGAGGATGCCGAGTTCCAGCGCCAGATCGAGGAGTACGCTGCGCAGGGCATTGCCGCAACCATCGTGGAGGATGAGAGTGCAAGATGGGCGGTGTATGCGATCTCCAGCAACCGCAAAAATCAGTCATTCTTCAACTACTATGGACCGCGCAAGCTCGTGACGGGCGAGCCTGCGCCCGACCAGCCCGAGCAGCCTGCGGGCGGCACGGGCAAGATCGTGCTGAAAAAAACCGCCGGTGGAACCACAACCGACCTCGCCGGTGCCCGTTTCAGCATCTACTTTAACGGTCAGATCGTCGGCAGCGACATCACCAATGCACAGGGCGAGATCTATGTTGAGAACGCTGCCACCGGCCTTTGGAGCTTCGTGGAAACCGCTGCACCGGACGGCTTCTGTGTTGATCCCACGCCCAAAAGCGTTTATGTAGATGTGTCCGAGGGCGACCGCGAATACAGCGTTGCGGCGGTCAACTACGAAAAGCCCGATATGAAGATCACCAAGCGGGATGCCATGAGCGGCAAACCTATCGCCGGCACGGTGTTTTCCATTAAGTCCGTTACCGGAAGTTATTCAACCTCCGTCACGACTGGCACGGACGGTTCCGCAACGCTCTCGGCCATTCCTGCCGGTGTCTATGTTGTGCGTGAGGAATCCGTTCCCGAGCCGTACATCGTAACCAATACCGAGCAGACCGTGGCGCTGCGCCCCGGCAAAACCTCCGAGGTCACCTTTGTGGACTACGAAAAGCCCGGCCTTGAGATCCTAAAGAAGAACATCGCCACCGGGGAGCCTATCGAGGGCGTCACCTATCTCATTGAGCAGATCGACGGCAGCTACTCCACCAGCGCCACGACGGACAGCGCGGGGCGCATCTTCCTCGATTCCATCCCCGTGGGCAGCTATCGCATCACGGAGAAAAATGTGCCTTCCCATGTCATTCTCTCTGAGATCCCCCAGGAGGTCTATCTGGAAGCAGGCTGCACCAGAACGGTGACCTTTTTCAACGCGGTCAAGCCCTCCCTGACGATCCTGAAGCGGAACAGCGTCACCGGCGATCCTCTCTCCAATGCCAAATTCCATATCTATTACGGTTCGGACAATACCACCACCGGCGAGATCAACGACCTCGGCGTGTTCACAACGGCCTCCGACGGTAAAATCACCATCACCGATGTAAACCGTGGCTGGTACAAGCTGGTGGAGGAGTCCGCTCCCAAGGGCTTCGGCATTCAGGGCAGCGGCGTGACCGAGTTCTATCTGGAAGCCAACACCTCCAAGACCGTAACGGTGGACAATGTGCCTCACAGTGCCCTCGTCGTGTACAAATATGATGCCAAAACCGGAAAAGGACTGGAGGGCTGCCGATTTGAACTGAGATATTTAGGCGGCGGCACTTCCGGTACTGGCGGTACGGTCATCGGTACCTATGTGACCGGCCCCAACGGGGCGTTCACCGTGACAAACCTCAAAAAAGGCACTTACATCTGCCAGGAAATCGAGAGCGACGGAAATCACATCATCGACCGCGAACCCCAGACGGTGTGGATCTCCGGCGAGGATCAGGATGTGGTGACGCTCCGCTTCGGCAATGCTCCTCTGGGATCGCTCTTGATTACTAAACTGAGCGATGACAACAAGCACGAACCGCTCTCCGGCGTAGAGTTCCTGTTGACCGACAGCAGCGGCAATTATCTCGGCAACGACAACGGCCGCTTCGCCACCAATGCCGCGGGCGAAATTCTGGTGGATGGTCTGGAACCCGGCATGACGGTCATTGCCCGTGAAGTCAGAGCAAAAACGGGCTACCTGTTGGATGACAGCCCCCAGCACGCGCTCATCAAGAGCGGCGAAACGGCGCATTTGCAGTTTCTGAACCAGCCTGCCGGAAATCTCATCATCCGCAAGGTCAGCTCCGGCCCCAACGGGGAGCCGCTGGAGGGCGTAGAGTTTAAGATCACCTATGCGGATGGCAGCTTTGTCCCGGACGCCAACGGCGAACTGTCCAGCAACGGCATTTATTACACCAATAAATCTGGTGAGATCCGCATTTCCGGCGTCGTCGGCACCGTGGTAGCAACGGAAACCAAGACGATTCCGGGGTTCACCATTGACGAAGCGACCCGCACACAGACCGTGGTAGTCAACCCCAACGACACGCAGACGCTGACCTTTTACAACAAACCCACTACAACATTGATTCTCCAGAAATACATTTCCGGCACGAAAAATGAACCGCTTGCCGGGGTACAGTTCCTTGTGACGGACTCCTCCGGTGCGGTAGTCGGCCCCAACAACGGCTACTATACCACCGACGCTGCAGGCCAGATCGTCATTGAGGGTCTGACCGACGGCATGACTGTTACCGCAAAAGAGGTCAAATCTGTGGATGGTTTCGTGCTGGACGGGACGCCGCAGAGCATTAAGATCGACCAGAGCCAGTCTCCCCAGCGCATGACCTTCTGGAATGAGCGACAGGGCGCGCTCATCATCAACAAGCTGTCCTCTCTGGACCGCAAGACGCCGCTGGAGGGCGTTACCTTCAAAATCACTACGGCTACCGGCGAGTTTGTCCCCGACGAAAACGGAAAGATCAGCTCCAACGGTCTGTACTATACCGATAAAAACGGGCAGATCATTCTCAAGGGCGTCACCGGCACACTGGTGGTGACAGAGGAAAAATCCATCTCCGGTTACACCATCGACGAGAATACGCGCACGCAGACCGTGGTGGTCAACCCCAACGACACGCAGTCCCTCTATTTTTATAATGCTCCCATCGGCGGGCTGGAGCTCATCAAGGTCAATGCGGCGGACAAAACCCAGCGCATCCCCAACACCACCTTCGAGATCCGCCGTGTCAGCGATGGTGGTCTGGTGGACACCGTCACCACCGGAACGGACGGCCGCGTGTATGTGCCGCTGGAAAGCGGCAGCTACTATGCCGTGGAAACCGAGGCGGGCAAGGGCTTCCAGCTGGACAATACCCCCATCTATTTCGCCGTGGAGGATGGCAAGACCACGACCAAAACGGTGACCAACAAAGCCATCTCCGGTATTCTGATCCACAAGGTCGATTCGGCCACCGGCGAGGGCATCTACGGCGTTTCCTTCATTCTCTATGACAGCGGCAATAATCCCATTGCGCAGGAAACCAGCGATGACCGAGGGTATGTCCGTTTTGAAAATCTGACAGCTGGCCGCTATTATCTGCGTGAATTGGAAAATGAGGGATATATTCCCGACACGCAGAAAAAGACCGTGTATGTAAAGTCCGGCGAAACCACAGAAATCGAGTGGAAGAATACGCCCATCACCGGCCAAATCCAGATCGTCAAGACCTCGGAAGATTACAACTCGATGAATGGCTGGCCCGCCGGAACGCCCATCCCCAACACCGTCTTTGAAGTTTACAATGCCCGCACCAACCGCCTGGTGGATACCATCAAGACGGATAAAAACGGCTTGGCGGTCAGTAAGCCTCTGCCTCTGGCGCGGTACAAAATTGTAGAATCCAAGGCGGCGGAGTTTTACGGGCTGGATAAGACACCCATTGAAGTGGAGATCGAACACGCCGGTCAGATCGTCAAGGCAGCCATGACCAATAAGAGCCTGTCTACCAACGTTTCCATCAAGAAAACCGGCTACGTGGAGGTCATGCCGGGGCAGCTTGTCCGCTACAACTTCACCGGCATTGCCAACAATTCCACCACGGCGCTGGAGTCGTTCTACTGGAGAGACACTCTGCCCGTCAAGGCGGTGCGCCTTGAAAAGATCTACACCGGCACGTGGAATACCCCCGGCAACTATAAAATCGTCTACCGAACCAATCTCAGCGGCGATACCTGGCGCACACTGGCGGATAACCTGAGCACATCCAAAAACTACGTCTTGGATGCTTCGCCCGCGGCGCTTGGGCTTGCCGCCAATGAGTATGTGACGGAGTTCATGGTGGCGTTCGGCATCGTACCTTCAAACTTCCGTCAGGTAGAGGCGCCCCGCGTAGATTGCAAGGTGCTTTCAAAGCTCACCGGCGGTACGCAGTTCGTCAACACGTCGGATGCAGGCGGCGTCTACAACGGGCAGTGGATCATGGCGACCTCCCGCTGGGTCACCCGAGTCTATGCCCCCAGCAAGCCCCTGCCTCGCACCGGTTATTAAGGACTAACAACGGATGCCGCTCCGCAAGGGGCGGCATCCCCATTTTAAGGAGGTTGAGATTTCTTGAAATACAGAAAAATGATTATTCTGACATTGACGCTTCTGCTTCTGACCTCTCTCTGCTGCACCTCGGCGCTTGCTGCGGGCGGGGATGTTGCGGGAGCGGTGGAGCAGACGTGGACGGAGGCGGCCAAGCAGATCAAGAGCGTGGTGGAGAAGGTGGTGTTCCCTGCGCTGGATATGATCCTCGCCATCGCATTCTTTGTGAAACTTGGTGGCGCGTACTTTGATTATCGCCAGAGAGGTCAGTTTGAGTGGACCGGCCCCGCCATCCTCTTTGCCTGCCTGATTTTCAGCTTGATCGCGCCGAAATACATCTGGAACATCATCGGGATCTGAGCCAAGAAGAGAGAACAATTAAAAGCCGGATCAGGACCCTCCTGCCGGATATAACCGATGAGGCAATGGTTGCATGGATAGTGTATGTGGATGAAGTAGGCAGACATGGTTGCTTCACAAAGATACCCTTGCGTTAAAAGCACAATCCTGCTATAAATACCATTTGAGAGATAGGTACCAGAGAATCTTAATGAGAATGGAGGAATTGTTCTGTGTCTACCAAGAATACTATGAAGCATAATGCCGTCATTACAACGATGCTTTTGCTTGTATTATTTACGTTTTCCGCTTGTGCATCTGTAACTCCTGATGACCAAACATCAAAGGATTCCAATATTACGGAGAATGGTGCATCAACGGGCTGTTCAGACTATGATAATACAAGCACGCCTGAGTTTTTCAATGACCTCGGGAAAACGCTTGATGAATTGAAAAACGAGCATCCGGAAGGCAACGTGATTGTAAGGCCGGATGGATTTCCAGACAGTGCTGCTATATGCTTTGGAGCCTCAGAGTCGGAATATCTTTACTGCTTTTTCGGCGCACAGAGTGGCGATGCTGAAAAGGCTATGAACGAATATGAAGACCAGCTGGAATGTTCCGGTTTTGTCACCACCGCATGCATACTCTTTCCGGACATGGAAGATGAAATGTCCTTTGAAGATTTCTTCTCCTTGATTGGTGTTGACGATTATGAGTATTTAGGAGAAGATACGACTGCAGCAGGTTGGTTAAGATTCATGTATAACGGTATGGAGGTCATGGTGAATACAAACGAGGCTGCTTCTGGTGGTGGATGGAATTTCACAGGAGCGAAAATTGTGAAGCATAATGCTCCCGTGTCAATCGTGGACACGGAAATATTCAATACCAATCAGGACTTAGCGGATGCGGTCATGTTCGATTGATCTACATTATAATGGTCTAAAGCAAAATATTCTATAAGGAAAGCCGTCGCCCCGCCTGGGCGGCGGCTTTCTGCATTTCTGGAGGTGAGTGAAGATATTTATTGGGGACTTTGTTGCCGCGACAGTCCTGGATTAGGAAGTAGGCAGATGGTGTCACCCCGTATTTAGCAAGGAGTCTCATAAAAAGCTTGCATAAAAAGTGTTATCTTGATATAATACTATCAAGAAATTGATAAGGAGGGCTTTCTATGCAAATCAGACCATCCTCTGCTCTGCGGAATGAGTATACGCAGATCTCCGAGCTGGCAAAGGCATCCGGTGAACCGATCTTCATCACGAACAAGGGTGAAGATGACGGTGTTTATATGAGCATGGCAGCATACGAGGAGCGGGAAAAAATGTTCCGACACCGCGACAAAATTTATGCTGCGGAACTCAGCAGATTGAGCGGAGAGCCTGTCTGCACGCCGGAGGAGCTTGACGAAAGAATGGAGGAGCTGTTCCGTGCCTACGAAAAGTAAACTGGTCTATCTTCCACCTGCTCAACACGACTTCGAGGAGATCGTAAAGTATCACATTACGGAGGCAGGAACTCCCTACGCGCGGAAAATCTACAGTACGATGAAAACGACCATAAACCGTCTGCGGGATTTCCCGCTGATGGGGCAAACGCATCCGGACCCGATCCTTGCGGCAAGCGGTTACCGTAAACTTGTGCTGACGAAGACTTATGTTGCCATCTACAAATTGATTGGGGACACCGTCTACGTTTATGCGATCGTCAATGGCACAACAGATTATCCGCGGCTGCTCAAGTAAGCGCTGCAGTCAGATGCAAAACAAAATACTCTATATGAAAGGCCGTCGCCCATCTGGGCGGCGGCTTTCTGCATTTTCGGAGGTGAGCGAAGATATTTATTTGGAACTTTGTTGCCGCGACAGTTTTGGATCAGCTGGTGGACTGGATCTACGGGCAGATCGTGGGCTTTCTCGGCAATTTCTTTGCCCTCATGGGCAATATGGGCGTGGAACTTTTTGAACTGGAATGGGTCAGCGCCATCATTCTCTTTTTCTCCCGCCTTGCGTGGGCGCTGTTTACCGTCAGCGTGGTGGTCTGCGCCTTTGAATGCGGCATTGAATACTCCACCGGCAGGGGCAATCTCCAGCAGTGCGGGATGAATATCATCAAGGGCTTTCTGGCGGTGAGCCTGTTCACCGTTGTCCCCGTCCGGCTCTACGCCTTATCGGTGTCGCTGCAGGGAACCTTTTCCGCGGGACTTACCGGCTACGGACGAAGCATCGGTGAGGTGGGACAGGACATCATAACGGAGCTCAACGAGATCCAGACCCTTTCGGATGTAGTGAACAGTTCCCACTTTGGCCTCGGCATCATCACCAGCCCCATCATGCTTCTCTTTTGCGTGATCCTCATGGGCTACGCGGTGCTGAAGGTGTTTTTCGCCAACCTCAAACGCGGGGGCATTTTGCTGATTCAAATTGCGGTGGGCAGCCTTTATATGTTCAGCGTCCCACGGGGCTATCTGGACGGCTTTATGGGCTGGATGCGGCAGGTCATCGGCTTGTGCCTGACCGCCTTCCTCCAGTCCACCATCTTGATTGCGGGACTCATGGTGTTCAAGGATCACGCGCTGATGGGCGTGGGGCTCATGCTCTCGGCGGGAGAGGTGCCCCGCATCGCCGGCAGCTTCGGCTTGGACACCACAACAAAGGCCAATATTACGAGCGCCGTTTATACGGCACAGTCCGCGGTGAATGTGACGAGAACCATCGCCGCGGCAATCAAATGAAAAGGGTGTGTATGAAATGACACAGTCAACAAAAAAACTTACAATGGGGAGCCTGTTCGATGGCATCTCCGGTTTCCCTCTGGCTTCGGTGCGGTATGGCATCGAGCCGATCTGGGCCAGCGAGATCGAACCGTTCCCTATACTGGTATCAAAAATACGTTTCCCACGCATGGAGCAGATGGGAGACATCACAAAACTGAACGGTGCATATCTGCCGCCTGTGGACATCATCTGCGGGGGCAGCCCGTGCCAGGACTCAGCGTGGCCGGAATGCGCGCCGGATTGAACGGTGCGCGTTCCGGCCTCTTTATGGAACAAATACGAATCATTCAGGAGATGCGAGATGCAGACAGAAAATCTGGAAGGACAGGAATCCATATTCGGCCGAGATTCGGGATTTGGGAAAATGTCGTCGGCGCTCTCTCAAGTGGACGGGACGCTGAAACGGGTCAAAAAAAGCCTGGGGCGGATTTTCAAAAAGTCCTCGAAGCGTTCCTCCAAGTTGAAGAACCATACCTTCATGCTGTTAGACCTGAGACCGGGCGCTGGGAATATGCTGGGGGCATATTGGGAGTACGATCCTCCGTGGCTTGGATCGTTTGGGACGCTCAACACTTCGGAGTGCCCCAAAGACGCCGTCGAGTGTTCCTTGTGGCAGATTTTGCAGGCTACAGCGCCATCCCGATACTCGCTATCCCAGACAGCGTGCCTGGGTATCCTGCGCCGCGCAGAGTGCCGCGGCAAATCGCTGCCACCCTTATTGGAAGCAGCTTTGCGTATGCAGGCAGGGCTTGACCCGCCCGCGCCCATATCCGGCGAAGCGAAAGCTTATCATATCAACCAACGCAGCGAAGGCATTGACCTGGACGGCGTATCAGGCGCGTTGATGGCAACGCAGAACCTTCAAATGCAGACCTTTATCACAAATCCCGGCAGCAGTCAGAGTGGTCCGCAAAAGCAGATCGCATTCGCCGCCAACCAGCGGGACGAGGTGCGTGACCTGCATGATGTAGCAGGTGCGCTGCAGGCTCAGCCGGGGATGAAACAGCAAACCTTTGTCGCTGGACTTGTAACGAAAGGAAACGGAGATTGTTTTCTTACACCGGAAAAACATGCTGCACTCTTAACCGGAGGAAGACAGGCGGGACAGGGATATCCATGTATTTTTGTCGCTGGCTTCTCGGCCGGGGCAGGTGCAAGCGCCGGAACCATCGGATATCAGGAAGACGTAGCGCCCACGCTGAAAGGCAGCCCCAGCGGAAACTGTATGCCCAGCATCCTCTGCATCAATGATCAGGGTGGGCAGATCATGGAGTGCAGCGAAAATATCACCGGCACCCTGCGGGCACAGGAGCATGGACACCAGCCTTTAGTGCTGCGTCCGGGAAAGCCTTTACTGTATGAAAACTATGGAATAGACAGCCGCTATACAGGCCCCCATAAGGTAGCACCAACGCTTTCAGCCAGAATGGGTACGGGAGGGTTGAACACCTCACTTGTTCAGCAGGTACCGGAGGAGGTCATCTGCATTGCGGGCAACGCCATTGACCGCCAGCCACAAAACGGCGGCAACGGCTTCGGCTGGCAGCGGGACATTTCCTATACCCTGACCACCTCGGATCGCCACAGCGTCTATGCCCGCCAGAGGGTAGATCAGTTCAGGGATGATGAGATCGCCTCCACGGAGAGCGCGCGGCAGCACAAGGACGCTACAGACCTCATCTGCCAGCCACCCTCTACTTGGGATGCGGACTGCCGGAATCTCATTCGCCGCCTCACGCCTTTGGAGTGCGAACGGCTCCAGGGCTATCCGGATGGCTGGACCGATGTTCCTGGCGCTTCGGACTCCGCACGCTACAAAGCCCTCGGCAACAGCGTTGCCATTCCCTGCGTGGAATACCTCATGCAGCGGGTGGCTATGGTCATTACGCTTGGTTTGGAGTGGGATTTTTAGTTGGCCTTGGTAATAGCTTTTGCACTTGCTTTCGGGTATCTTAGCTTTACCATCAAAGTGACTGGAGGAACTGCTATGGCAGAAAAACGCGCAACCTCTGCGCGGAAATTCCCTTTGGAGCTGCATACCAAAGTACGGCAGCGACAGGCGGAATCCGGCGAGACCCTAAGCCGGTACATGACCGCGCTCATCACAAAATTTTATGAAATGGAGGAACGGCAGACGATGGAGAAGGAAGTAACAAGACCTGTCTGTGTGCAGGTGCCGGTAGAATTGTTCGAGCAGTTCAAGACGTATCTGAAACAGCACGGGATGACGCAGAAGGACTTTGTCATCCGCTGCATCCAGCAGGCGCTGGCGGAGGACGCCGGCGCTGGTGAAGAATAAGAAATACATCGCGCGAACCGCTGCTGAGATTCTCGGCAGCGGTTTTGCTTTGGAGGAACAAAATGTTTATTTACCCCGAAAACTTGAAAGCCAAGCCCATGCTGTGGCTCTGGCTGCTGCGGGACATCGGCGTCATCGGCATCGGCGCTCTGCTCTCTGTGCTGGCGCTGACGCAGGGGCTTGGCATGGGCTTGCTGGTGGTCACGGCGCTGTATGCCTTCCTCACCATTCAGGTGGATGGCTCCAGCATTCTGGATTTCCTGCGCCGTGCCGCCCGCTTTCTCTTTCTATGCCAACAATATTACGAATGGAGGCAGGATCTATGAATCGGAAACAGAAAAAGGAACTGCGCCAGCGGCAGTCGACCCGGCAGCTCATGGGCATCGTCCGTGTGACGCCCCACGGCATCGTGACAGATTCCGGAGAGCGGGTCTTCTTCCTGATCCAGCCGGACAATCTCTCCGTCCTGTCCCCGGAGGTCATCCGGGGCCGCGTCCGCTCCCTGACCATGCTTCTCAGCACCCAGCCCTCGCTGGAAATTCTGGCGCTGGACTCCCGCGAATCCTTCCAGCGGAACAAGGAGTATTACCTGCGGCGACTGGAGGAGGAAACGGAGCCTGCCGTGCGGGAGCTGCTGGAGCGGGACATGGCCCATTTGGACGCCATTCAATTCTCCTCTGCCTCCTCCCGCAAATTTGTGCTGGTGCTCCCACTGGATGAAAAAGCCGGTGCGGACGAAAGCGCGCTGCGGCAGTTGGAGAAAGCCATCTGCGACCACGGGCTCCGTGTGCGTCTGGCGGAGGAGCAGGATGTGAAGCGCCTGCTGGCGATCTACTACCGGCAGGATCTCACCACGGAGGTATTCCGTGATTTCGATGGAGAGGAGTATGTACATGGCTAAGAAGAAAGCAAAGAAGAAAAAGAAAGCGCCAGAGCAGATCCAGCGCCCCAAAGATTTTCTGGACATGATCGCGCCGGCGGCGGTGAAGTTCAACACAGACCACTTCATCCTTGGCAGCCGCTATCACACGGCGATGGCGCTGAAAAGCTACCCGCCCATGACGGATGAGCTGGCGCTGCTACGGGGCCTTGGCGATATGGGCGGCGTCAACCTGCGTCTGACGGCGCGGCAGGTCACGCCCGCCGAGGAGGATGCCATCCTCCATGCCGCCACCAACAAAAGCCGCATGGAGCGGAGCAACACCAACGATTACAAGCAAAGCGTCACGGCGGAGGCCAACCTGCGGGATATGGCGGAGCTGCTGGCAAAGCAGCGGCAGGAAAAGGAGCCGCTCATCCACTGCGGCGTGTATCTGGACATTGCCGCGGCAGACACGGAAAAGCTGCGCACGGCGCGGGACACGGTATCCGCCCAACTGGTGCGCTCCCGCATGGGCGCCGATCCGCTGCTCCTGCGCCAGCGGGAGGGCTTTCTTTCCGCCAACCCCGCGGGCGGCAGCCAGCTCGCCAATTTTGCGGAACGTGTTCTGCCCGCCAGAAGCGTTGCCAATTTATATCCCATGAACTATTCCGGCAAAACCGATCCCAGGGGCTTCTTCATTGGCCGTGACAGGTTTGGCTCCAACATCATCGTAGACTTCGACCGCCGTGCGCCTGACAAGACCAACGCCAGCGCCCTCATCCTCGGCAACACCGGGCAGGGCAAAAGTTATCTTCTGAAGCTCCTGCTCTGCAATGTGCGGGAGGCGGGCAAAAGCGTGATCTCTCTGGACTCCGAGCACGAGATGGAGGACGAGTGCCGCGCCCTGGACGGCTGCTTTTGGACTACTTAAGCGGGCAGTACCGCATCAACCTGCTGGAGCCCCGCTGCTGGGACGATGGCAGCGGGCCGGAAGACCCGGACGCGCCGGACGCTTTCCAGGGGACGCTGCTCTCCCAGCACATCTCCTTCCTGCGGAATGTGTTCCGCGTCTACAAAGGGCTTTGACACGCCCCACATTGACACGCTGGAACTGATGGTGGAGCGGCTCTATCAAAAAAGTGGAACATCACCGACCACACGGACTTTGCGTCGACGCGGCCGGAGGACTATCCCATCCTCTCCGACCTCTACGATACGATCCAGGATGCCTATGACAACTATGACGCCGCCGGTCTTTATCCGCGGGAAATGCTGCGGGATCTGCTGCTGGGGCTCCATTCCATGTGCCGCGGCGCGGATTCCCGGTTTTTCAACGGGCATACCAATATCATGAACTCCAAATTCCTTGTTTTCTGTGTCAAGGGGCTGGATAACATGGCGGAAAATCTGCGAAACACGCTGCTGTTCAGTCTGCTGTCCTATATGTCGGATCAGCTTCTGACGCTGGGCAATTCCGTGGCAGCCATTGACGAGCTGTACCTGTGGCTGTCCGATCCCACCGTCATCACCTACATCCGCAACGCGCTTAAAAGAGTACGAAAAAAGGAATCCGCCCTGTTCCTTGCCAGCCAGAATCTGGAGGACTTCACCCAACCGGGGATACGGGAGCTGACACGCCCCCCTCTTTTCCATCCCCGTCCATCAATTTATCTTTAACGGCGGCAACGTGGATAAGAAGTTTTTCATGGATAACCTCCAGCTGGAGGAGTCCGAATATGCCCTGATCCGGGACCCGCAGCGCGGCTCCTGCCTCTACAAGTGTGGCAACGAGCGGTATCTCTTGCAGGTGCAGGCCCCGGAGTACAAGCAGACCATCTTCGGAACGGCAGGTGGACGGTAATGGCAGTACCCGTCGCAGCTCTGGCAAAGATCGCCGCTGCCGCTCTCTCGGATGAGGACACCCGGCGAAAGCTGGGCTGGATCGTGGCGGCAATCTGTTCACCGTTGATCCTGACGCTGGCGCTGATCTGCTCTCTGCTCTCTGGCAGCGCAGAGCATAACAATTCCGCCGTTCTGCTGTGCTTCAACGGCGGCAACATTCCGGGCAAAACGCCTGCGGAATATGTTGCTTACATCGAAGATATGCGCCGCAGCTTTACGCTGCTGGACGACGCCATCGCCGCTGTCAATGACATCACGGAGAACAGCGACAGCCTTGACGGTATCCGCGTCAAGGCTGTTTTCTATGCCATTTTCTTTGGAGAGGACACGCCGAGCAGGAGAGCGCATAAGCAGTTTGTGGACTGCTTCGTGACCTACGAGGAGCGCACCCGCACCGTCACCGCCGAGGATGGAACGGAAACCGAGGAGAGCTACACCGTGGCGATTCCCATTGCGGATATGGCGGAGGTCTACAGCAATATTGAAAACGTGCTCCATTTACAGATCTCCGAGGAGCAGAAGTCAAACGCCGACAGTGTGTACAATCTGGCGCGCTATGGCGTTGCCGGAGGTTCAGAGGGCTGGATATCCGGCGCGGATGTGCCATTTATCGGCGCGGACGGCTTCTGTTCGCCCATCGGTTCAGACTGGGAGCGCCGTGTCACCTCTGAATTCGGCAACCGCATCGATCCCATCACCGGGAAGCGCAAGGGACACACCGGCATGGACCTGGCAGTCCCCACCGGCACGCCCATCCGCGCCGCGCTGGGCGGGACGGTAACAGTCTCCAAGTACAACGCCGGCGGCTACGGCTATTATGTCATGATCGACCACGGCAATGGCCTTGCCACGCTATACGGCCATTGCTCTCAGCTTCAGGCGAGAGTGGAACAAACCGTGCAGGCGGGAGACATCATCGCCCTCTCTGGCAGCACCGGGCGCTCCACCGGTCCGCACCTCCACTTCGAGGTGCGCGTCAACGGGGAACGGACGAATCCGAGGGCATATCTGCCGAAAGGCTGAAAGGTAAACTAATTATGAATACTGCAATAAAACCGATCACGCCGGAGCGTGAGCAGGAGTTGGTTGCGAAGCTCGTGGATTTTCTCAGCAGCCGCTACGACGCTGGGAATCTCTATGACATTCTGCGTCACGGACTCGGCATGGATCACAGCGACATGGAGGCGCTGGGCTTCCAGCTCCGCGATTACTACGAGGAGGTATGAATAACAATCATGAAAAAGGAAACTGTCACGATCACATTCGAGAGTGAGCAGCTTGCCGCTCTCGAATTTTCGCTCAAAAAGAAAAACACCAGCGTGCAGGCGCAGCTGGAGGAACTGCTCAAATGTCTCTACGAATCCGAGGTGCCGGAGCCGGTGCGGGAATATCTCGCCAGCCGCACAGCGCCCGCTGCCCGTCCCCGCCGTCCGGCAAGACCGACGAAGCCGCAGATGCGGGTGGAGCCTCCCTCTGTGTTGGCGTCACCTGACGCTTCTGAAAAGGCTGGTGGTTGAGATGGCACGGCAGGAAAAAATCGTGCTGTGGATCGACCGGCGCTGGTTGACCGCTATCGAAAAGCGCCTCAACGGTCAGACGCTGCAGGAGCACATGGAAGATGTGCTGGATGAGCTTTGCAATCAACTGCCGGAGCGGGAGTACGCTCGGATCAGTAAAGCAATTCAGGCGGAAAGCACTGCCGCTCGTGAGCGGGAAGAAGCAGCGCAGACATGGTCTGCCTACCGTGTACTCGAAAACGGTGAGGAATGGTGCTTCAAAGTCGCGCCCGGTGAGGAACTGCTGAATGCCGCTGAAAGACTGAACCGTTACCTGAAAGAGCCTCCCGACACAGGCAGCAAATTCATTCGTCTTTTCTCCTGTGGGACGCTGCTCACATCGGAGGAATATCAGCAGATGATTGCGGAGCGCATGGAGAACACCGGCAAGGTGCGCGGCGTGTTTGAACTCGACTTTGACAAACGGGAGTTCTCTGCCGTTCACATCATGGATGGCTGGCGGACCTGGGCGATGCGGGATGTGTCAGCGGCGGTGTACCATGCCACCCGGTCGCAATTCGCGTCGAGCGATGATAAGTGGCGCAAACTGCTGGATCATCTGAGCGGTAAAGAGATCACCTCGGCGGGACATCTCTCCGTGCGAAATTTCTCTTTCGGTGACGAGATCATCGAATCGGACGGCAAGCTCAATTTTTATGTACAGACGGAGTTCGATGTGGACGCTGCCTTCGGAACCTTCGTCCTCACGGACAAAAACGATGACTGGCTCAACATCTATGCCAACTACGACATCGCGGAGGATAGACCCTGCGACACGCTGGAGCTGACGCTCTGCAAGGGTGACGGCTCCGAGGAGAGCTGGAGCTATCCGCTCAACGCAGCCGAGCAGGATGTCCTGCTGCGCAAGATGTCCTGCTGCGCAAGATGGAGGAATACTGTCAACAGCAGACCGGCATGAGTCTCCACGACTACGCGCAGCAATTCCGCGAGGAACCGGAACAGCAGCAGGGGCCGGTGATGAAGCTGTAGGTACAAACGCAGGCACAGCAAGGCTGAAGCACTCACGGCTGCGGAAACAACAGCGTCCAGGCTGCGCGTGCCTGCGGGCCCGCGGCGTCGCCGAACTGCGTCAACCCGCCCTTGGCGGGCAGCCGCAGTTTGGCGGCTGTTATTCTGCTCCCGCGGTTTTTCTCTGTCCCGAATTTGAAAGCGTTTTGCGCAGATTTTTGTGCTTTCAAATGTGCCGCGCAGGGCGGCTCCCCGTTTCCCCGCACCGTTCGCCCTGTGTGCCGCTGTGTGCGCGTTTAAGGGCTGGGGTGGAGTGTGTACCCGCCAAAGCCCATTGAAGCGAGTGTTGCGGCGTTTGTGGGCGATGTGCGAAAAAATCCGTGTGGATACGGCTTCGACGATGGAGAAATGAGCCTTTGGTGATGGTGTTTTTCCTCCCGACCATACCCTGTTCCGGAGGTTTTTGCCCCTTATTTACCCGTTCGATAGTGGAACAAGATAAAGGGCCGCAGTCGCAAGCGCCCGCGGCCCGCCCACAAAGCCCCGCAGTGCGGGGCTTTTTCGCGCTTTCCAAAGCGCAGTCTATTTCAGCACATTTCAGAAAAACCGCAGTCTGGTTTTCAAAAAGGCACGGTGTTTCCGGCACTCGTGCCCCTTTTGACCGACGGCAAGGAAAGGAGAACACCGATGGAAGAAAAAGTGAAAAAGAAAACGACATTCTGGCTCCCGCCCGACATGATCGACCGCATGGACGGCTGGCTGAAGGCGGATAACTGCCGCAGCCGCAATGAATTCGTAGAAAAAGCCCTGCGGTTCTACATGGGCTATCTCGGCACGGAGGACAACACCGCCTACATCTCCCAAGCCATTCTCGCCGCCATTCAGGGTACGCTGGACGACAACAACAACCGCCTGCGGACGATCCTCTTCAAGTGCGCGGTGGAGCTGAATATGCTCTGCCACACCATCGCCGCCCACTTCCGCGCCGATCCCATCCACACGCGGGAGCTGCGGGCCTACGCGGTGGATGAGGTGAAGCGCACCAATGGTCAGGTGAGTTTTGAAAGCGCGGTGCGGAGCCAGCGGCGCATAGAGCCGGATGACGCATGGCCCGGATCGTACTGATCTCGCCCTACCTCAAGGGCGGACAGAATGCCGCGAAGCTGGCGCAGCGCACCCGCTACGTCGCCACCCGTCCCGGCGTGGAGCTGCTGGCGGATGAGCGCAGTACACTCCCCGCCACAAAAAAGCAGCGGGATTTTATCACGCGGCTGCTGAAGTCCTTCCCCTCCTGCTGGGAACTCATTGAGTACGAGGAATATCTGGATCACCCCACCCAGGGCAGCGCCTCCGCGTTCATCCAGCAGGTGCAGGAAGACTACATGGAGGCGCTGGAGCAAAAGGAAAATTTCATCGACTACATCTCCCATCGCCCCGGCGTCCAGAAGGACGGTGAGCATGGTCTGTGGGACGCTCACGGTAAGGTACAAAATCTCGCGCAGGCGGTACGGGAGGTGGCGGAGCATTCGGGCAATGTGTGGACGCCGGTGGTGGCGCTGCGCCGTGAGGACGCAGAGCGGCTGGGCTATGACAACGCGGAAAACTGGCAGGCTCTGGTGAACGCCTCCATCTGCGATATCGCAAAGGCGTATAAGATCCGACCGGAAAACCTGCGTTGGTATGCCGCGTTCCACCAGAAGCCAAATCAGGTGCATATCCACATGATCATCTTCTCCGCAGATCCAAAGGAGGGCTACCTCACCAAAGAGGGTATCCGGGAAATGAAATCCGTCTTCGCCAGACGGATCTACCACGCGGATCGGATGCACATCTACCAGCAAAAGGATACCGCGCGGCAGGAGTTGCAGGCACAGACCCGCAAGGCAATGGTGGAGTGCATCGCACAGCTGGAGCATGGCACGTCGGATAACCCGCGTCTGGAGCAGCTCACCGAGGAGTTAGCAGAGCGTCTGCTGACGATCAAGGGCCGAAAGGTCTACGGCTACCTGCCGCCAAGGGTCAAGGCCATCGTGGACGCCATCGTGGAGGAGCTGGCGAAGGACGAGCGGGTGTCCGCCGCCTATGAAACGTGGCAGACGCTTTACGAGCAAGTGTGTCTGGACTACGATCAGCGGCCGCCCAAGCGTCTGCCGCTCTCCCAGCAAAAGGAGTTCCGGAGCGTCCGTAACATGGTCATTCAGGAAACACTGCAATGGATAGCAGAGCGGCAGCAGTACGCGGATGCGCAGAAATCATCTGCCATGCTGACGGAATCCATTTCGCCCGAGAATTCTGCGCCGACCACGAGAGCCAAAGTGGAATTCACAGCATCAGCCGTTCCCGCACAGCCCCAAGCCCAAAATACACCAGCACCTTCCACGGAAGATACCGGCTCCGCTGACGCTGCCGCCTCCAAAGACACCGCGCCGCCTGTGGGCGAAATGACTCCGACGCACTCACAGCCATCCGGTCAAGCAGGGCAAACCGCACCGGCAGGAGCAGAGTACCATGCCCCCACGGTGGGCGAAACCGTCGTGCGAATGCTGCATCACATGAGCAGAATTTTTGAGGACAACAGCAAGATCGACCAGATCCACCGCGGCTTGCAGATCGACCGCAAGCGCCGACAGGAATTGCAGCGCAAGCGGCTGGCAATGGGACACAAGCCGGACGACCACGAGGAGCAGACATTCAGATAAAAAAAGCTGCCGCAATTTGAATTGCGGCAGCTTTTTTTGAAGTCAGATTTGTGTTTGCGTCGGAACGAATTCCAGCTTGAGCGCCATTCCCATGCCCGCGGCAAGACGCTTGAGCGTCCGCAGAGAGGGATTGGCCGTTCCGCTTTCCAGCCTGCTGATATCAGCCTGCGTAATGCCGGTGATGTCAGAAAGCTGTTTTTGCGTCATGCCATTTTCCTCACGGCCTTCAACAATGGCGCGCATGATCTGACGTTCCGGTTCCTGCGCATCCCACTCCGCACGGAACGCAGGGTCCTGCATTCTTTCGTTCAAAGTCTCACGAAAATTCTTCCCCATAAATCATGCCTCCTTTTTTTGATTAAAGTCTGCGCGATACCGCTTGGCACGTTCTATCTCGCGCGGCGGGGTTTTCATCGTCTTTTTTACAAAGCCATTGGTGAGGATTACTCTGCGTCCCACCACGAAAAAGTAAAGCACCCTGCTGATATCCGAACCTTGCTTTGCACGCACTTCAAAAATTCCGTCATCCAGCACCTTTGAGTATGGCTCACGTAAGGCGAGGCCTTTGCTTTCGAGCAATTCCAATGCAGCGAATATTTTTGCCTGCATTTTATTATCCTGCGAGAGAATGAATTCTTCAGCAGGTCTGCTGCCATCATCCTTCTCGTAGTATTCCACAGTGTAGTCCATACATTCACCACGCTTTCTCCGCAACTCATTATATGTGATAAAACACATATTGTCAACAGAAAGAGCAATGACCTGAAAGGAAACATCATGAGCCAATTTATCTATTTCACGCCGGAGGAAAAAAGCACGTGCGCAGAACACGGATCTCGTGTCGCTGCTGCGCGCCCAGGGGGAGCGACCCGTGCGCTCTGGCCGGGAGTTCCGTCCCCCCAACGATCCCAGCATCACCGTGCGGGGCAACAAATGGTTTGATCACTCCGCGCGCGTCGGCGGCTACGCCGTCAGCTTCGTCCAGCGCTATTACCGCCTCCCTTATCAGGAGGCGGTTTTGCTTTTGCTGGGCAGGAAAAATAACAAATCGTATGAGCAGGCAAAGCCCGCAAAGGAGGCTCCGAAGCCCTTCGCTCTGCCGGAACCTTACGGAACCATGCGGCGTATGTATGCGTACCTCATGCGTCAGCGCCACATTGACCGCGAGGTTATTTCCGCCTTCGTACATGAAAAGCTGCTCTACGAGGACAAGCATCATAACTGTGTTTTCGTGGGGCTGGATGACAGCGGTGAGGCCAAGCACGCGCACATCCGCAGTACCAACAGCGAGGGACGGGTGTTCCGCATGAACATTGAGGGCAGCGCAAGTGAGCACTGCTTCCACAAAAACGGGACCGACAAGTCCCTCTATGTGTTCGAGGCTCCTATCGACCTTCTGTCCCACATTATCCTCTATCCCTACGGCTGGCAGGAGCACAGCTACGTTGCCTGCTGCGGGCTCTCCATCCAGCCGGTGCTGGAGCGGCTGCGGCAGAATCCGAAGCTGGACATGGTGTACCTGTGCCTCGACAACGATGACGCGGGCAACGATGCCTGCGACCGTATGACGGATACGCTGGAGGACATGGGCTTGGATGTGGAGCGGCTCTGCCCGGTGCGCAAGGATTGGAATGACGATCTCTGCGCTAAATTCGAGAGGAAGGAGAAAGACACATGAACGAAAACATATGGCCCCTGATTTTGCTTGGCGGCGGACTGCTGGCATTCTTGCTCGTAGTGTCCTTCCTCTCCAAGAATTATTCTCTCAACAATTTCAAGAGCAAAACCGTTGGCGACGGTCAGCACGGCACAGCCCGGTGGGCAACGCCCAGGGAGATCAGCAAAACATACCGGACGGTACCGTTCCGTCCCCGCCGCTGGCGCAAGGGAGAGGATCTGCCTACGGAGCAGGGACTCGTTCTTGGCAGCGTCGGCGGCAGAAACCATAAAAGCGAGGGAGGATTCCTGCTGAAAACCTCTCGCAAGCTGCTGGAAAAGCTGCGACGTCCTGTGGAGGGAAAGCGGAAGACGAAGAAAAAATCAAAGGCGCTTTCAAAAGTCAAAAAGATGATCGAGGAGCAGGGGGATATCCGGGCGCTGGTGGACAGCGACGACATCCACTGTCTGATGATCGGCGCCTCCGGCGTGGGCAAGACGGCGTTTTTCCTCTACCCCAATCTCGAATACGCCAGCGCCAGCGGCATGAGCTATCTGGCGCTGGACACCAAGGGAGACTTGGCGCGCAACTACGGTGCCATCGCCTCCCGGTATTACGGCTACAAGGTATCCGTCATCGACCTGCGGAACCCCACCCGCTCGGACGGCTTCAATTTCCTGACGCTGATGAATCACTACATGGATATTGCGCGCATGCATCCGGAGAACCTCGCTGCCCGAGCGCGCGCAGAGAAATACGCCAAGATCCTCGCCAAGACCATTATCAACCCGGACGGCGACGCTGCACAATACGGCGAGAATGCTTTCTTCTACGATAGTGCGGAAGGTTTGCTGACTGCCATTGTGCTTCTGCTGGCGGAGTTCGCCCCACCCAAGGATGGGGAGCCGGAGAAGCGGCACATCGTATCCGCCTTCAAACTGGTGCAGGATCTGCTGGCGGTGCCGAAGTCAAGAGGCAAGAACGGTTTTCAGCTGCTCATGGATGAACTGCCGCCGGAGCATAAGGCCCGGTGGCTGGCAGGCGCCGCCCTCACCAGCGCGGATCAATCTATGGCTTCGGTCATGTCCACCGTCATGTCCCGCCTCAACGCCTTTCTGGATACGGAGTTGGAGCAGGTCATCTGCTACGACAGCCCCATCAACGCTGAAATGTTTGCCTCGGAGAAGTGCGCCATCTTCCTGATTTTGCCGGAAGAAGATCCCGCCAAGAATTTCATCGCGGCGCTCATGATACAAAATCTGTCCCGCGAATTGTTCTCCGTGGCGGACGAAACCGGCGGCAGGCTCAAAAACCGTGTGGTGCTGTTTTGTGATGAGTTGGGAACCATGCCGCCCTTTGACATTCTGCCCCTATTCAGCGCGGGACGCTCCCGCAGGCTGACGCTGGTACCCATTATCCAGAGCCTTGCCCAACTGGAGAAGAACTATGGTAAAGAAGGTGCGGAAATTATATGTGACAACTGCCAGGACACCATCTTTGGCGGCTTTTCGCCCCAGAGCAAAACGGCAGATGCCCTCTCCGCTGCCCTCGGCAGCAGGACGGTACTGTCCGGCTCCGTCAGTCAGGGGAAAGAGAGCAGCCAGTCCTTGCAGATGATGGAGCGTGCTCTCATGACACCAGATGAACTGAAATCCATCCCCAAGGGTGAGTTTGTAGTGATGAAAACGGGAACCCAACCCATGCGCACTAAACTGCGTCTCTTTCTGGATTGGGGCATCACCTTTGACCCGGACGGCTATCGGATGCCGGAGCAGGCAGCCCGAAAGATTGCCTATGTTGACCAGAGCGAACTCATCCGCAGCATCCATCGGAGCTGCACAAAGAATCCCTATAACATGGAGGGAAGCAGATGAGTCAATTCAACTTTATCTACGCCGAGGAGCATCTGAGCCACCGGGAGAAGGCGGTCTATATCTATCTTCGGGACCGGGCGGATGCCTCCGGTGTCTGCTGGCCTGGGATCAAAACCATTGCCCGTGAATTGGGACTTTCGCCGCGGACAGTCCAGCGGGCTCTGGCAGATCTGGAGCGCAGGCAGCTCATCGAAAAGCGGAACCGCCGCCGCTCCAATGGCAGCCTCACCAGCAATTTATACCGGCTGACCAAGCATAAAACGTCACAGCCTCCCGCCAAGGGGGGACTGTGACGTTTTTACTCTCAAAATTCTGTCCATAGGGTAGCGTCACCATGGCGCATCCAGAAGAGCCTACTCTACCGGAGGATACAGGACAGAGAAAGAACAAGAATATGGAGGAACTTATGAAGATGATCGTTAGAAGAACAGCGTTGGCTGTCTGCACCCTTGTCCTGGCAGTGACCCTGTCCACAGCTGCTTCCGCTGCCTGCACAGGCTTTGATGACGTATCGGAGTCTGCGGACTGCTATGAAAGCGTGATATATCTGGCAAAATGTGAGATCGCTGCCGGAACGGGAAATGACTGCTTCTCGCCGGAACAGCTCATCACTGTGGAGCAGTGGGCTGTCATGCTCTGCCGCGCCTATGGTGCGGAAACTATCGGTGACAGCTGGCAGGATGTAGGTCGAAGCAGCGTCGTGGAAGCCTACCGGCAGGGCTGGCTGAACGAAACCGCACTCTCCGCTCCCAATATCCAGCTATGCCGGGGAGCGCTGCTCAAAAGCGCCTTTGCCGCAGCCAAGATCCCCGTCTACGACAGCGTACTCTATGCGGGCGGCGTGTCGCTGCCCAATCATGAAAACTGCATCCGCATTGGGAAAGAGCTTCAGCTCTGCGACGAGGAGGATGATGCAAACGAGATCGTCACCCGCAGGGACGCTGCTATGCTCCTTCACGCCATTCTGACCCGCGCCTTCACCGTGGAGGCTCCGCCCGCGCCGGTGGCTCTGGTAAACACGGCAGGCGTCAACATCATCGACTACCTGCTGGCGCTGCGGCAGGTGCCGGAGCCGATGCTTGCCGCCTTCAACGCCGCTGGCTGGACATACCGTATCGACTTCGACTACATCAGCGAACTCAGCAAGCAACTGAACATGAGTTGCATTGGAGCCACCAACTACAGCCAGAAAACCCTTTACATCTCGGAGGCCAGCGCGACGCTCCACGAATTTGGACATTTTCTCGATTGGACGCGGGGATTCCCCGCAGAGTATGAACAGCTATATCTTGCAGAAGCGCAGAACTCCGGGCTGCGGGATTACGCAAAAACCAACGCCAGAGAATACTTCGCAGACTGCTTTGCCTATTGCATCATCCACGGCAACGATTCGGAAATGATGGAGAGCCTTAGAAAAAATGCACCGCAGACCTGTACATATTTCGAGGAATTGGGAAAAGGCAGTCGGAGCAGAAGCATTCGTTCCAAATGACATAGCGAACATATTCTGAAATCCTTCGAGGGTTTGATATCCCCGCACATCTGCTATAGAATGGAACAAAAACCGGCCTGGGTGAAGAAATGAGATCTTGCTGGTCGTATTGCTTTTTATGTTGGGACAGCAATACGACAGCGGAAAACAGGGAATCTTCCAAAATTCCCGATAAAAATTCTTGCTTTGATGTAGTATTTCACCCCAATTTGCAAGGTAATAAATAGAAGGGTGTGATTCCTTGTGGATGATATTAAGATCATTGATTTGTTCTTTGCACGTTCTGAGCTTGCAATCGAAGCGCTGGACGGCAAATATGGGGCGATTTGCCATAATCTTTCCCGCAGCATTTTGAAGGATCAGCAGGACGCAGAGGAATGCGTGAATGATGCCTATCTCGGTGTTTGGAATGCGATCCCTCCGCACAGGCCCAATCCGCTGTCCGTCTTTGTCTGCAAGATCGTTCGGAATATTTCTATCATGCGTTATCGGGCCAATACAGCTCTCAAGCGAAACAGCAATTACGACTCGACAATGGAGGAATTGGAAAACTGCCTTTCTTCCTCAGTCTCGGTTGAAGACTCTCTCGAGGAAAAAGAGTTGATTGCGATCATTGAAGACTTTCTCAGGGACTTGTCACAGGAAAACCGCGTGATCTTCCTGCGGCGCTACTGGTTCTCCGACAGCTATGCAGAAATTGCGGCTCGAACCGGTCTGACGGAAAAGAACGTCTCTGTCCGGCTTTCCCGAATCCGTAAGCAATTACAAACGCATCTTGCAGAAAGGGGTGTTTTGGCTTGTTGACATTGGCTCAGAAATTCTCCAGCGCAATGAATGGGATCGACGATGAGTTCATCGAAGAGGCGCTGACCTATGAACGGTCCAAAAAGCGCAAGCCTTCCTGCGTACTGCGAATCGTCCTCGTCGCGGCCCTCATCTCCGTGCTTTTGTTCACGTCGGCGCTGGCGTTCTCGCCATCGCTTCGTGAGAACACGCTGAATGTCCTGGTTGAAATCTTCTCCGACCACGCCACGTTCTGTGTCGAGGGAGAGGAGCCAGCCGGATCCTATATCGCCGGTAAAATCGACTACTCGGCGCTGGAAGAGACCTATCGTCTTGATCCGGGAGGCTGCTACCGGGCCGATTTTGCCAGTGGCGCCACATTTTTCGGCAACAACGGTGAGATCATTTCAATCACCGTCGTGGCCATTAGAGACGGCTTAGTAGGAGGCTTTGAAATTGCTGACGATGCAGAGTCAAAGTCCATCACGCTTTACGGTAAGGATGCTACGCTTTACTGGGGTGAGGACCAGGAATGCGCGGGAGAAACCGGTACAGAGGCCTACATCTTTCAGATTGATGAAGAAAACGGTTGGCTCATCAACTTTCGGAGCTTTAAGCTCTCGCCGGACGAGCTTGTCTCCGTTGCAGAACAGGTCAAAATCTCATAGTCCGCTTACATTGCGTGCAATGAGCAAATCCTTACACTCAATGTTATCGATGCAATGAGTTATCAGGAATGGCAGTATCAAACATCACGCGGCATATCGGCCACATTGGCGCTCGGCCCTGGCAGAGCACTGATTCTGGCTGATTTGCCGGACAGCTTTATGACCATCATTATTTTGGCGGGAAGTACCGACGGCTTGACGCGGGATCTGCTTGAAGAACTGGCTGACAGCTTCGATCTTTCAAAGCTCACTCCGATAGTGCTGCCGGAATCTCTACATTCCATCACCTTAATTTTTCATTTCAGAATATGCAGGAGACCTTTTATCATGCGCCAAATTTCGAGACTTTCGGTCATCGCCGTAAGTACTGCTCTCCTTATAACACTAAGTTCATGCAGCAGCACACAGAGCACGCTGGAAGCCGATGACCAGCCGTCCACTCCAATAGAAAATAGAGAAATGACAACCGATGTGCCGGAGAACAACAATGCCAGCGGCGAATCTCCGCAGGAATCTGTCACCGACGCCGCAAACTTTGAAATAACGGAAAACGAGGATGGCACAGCTACCATTAGCCGGTATATCGGGACTGAAACAGATATTGTGATTCCCCCGCAAATTGACGGGAAAACTGTCTCCGCGATTGGAAACGTCACGGGCACGACCGGAGCGTTTGAAGGCTGCACGAGCATAACCGCCGTGGTGATTCCGGATGGTGTGACGGAAATTCAGGACAACGCCTTTTACGGCTGCACTTCGTTGGAGACGGTGACGATCCCTTCCAGCGTTACACTCCTGCGCAACTGTGCTTTTTGCGACTGTCCAAACTTGCGTGCGATCTACTTCAAGGGCGATGCACCGCAGCAAGCCAATTATGTATTTGATTCCACCGAAAATGTCACCATGTATTATCAGGACGGGACCTACGGCTGGGAGAATCCCTGGCACGGACGTCCTGCGGAAGTATATATCCCCGAATAAAAAGTGCAAGGGCCATGCTCAAATCTAACATCAAGAGGACAAGCACCATGATGAAACGTCTATTTCCCACCGCGCTTGCGGTATTGCTCCTGCTGCTTGCAGGCTGTACAGCAAAGCCAGATACATCCAATCAATCAAAGCCCGCGGAGTATTATTTGACCGATACCGACCTTCCGCTGGATGATGCTGCGCGGCTTCGCGCCGCGCCGGATTTCCTGACGGCGGAACAGCAAACACTTTACAGGCAGGCGTTTGCGCTCTATAGTGCGATGTTTGACGGCGAGACGACCGGCATCGACGACGCCTTCCCCGCCGCAGACGGCCAAGCCGAGTACGACGAGTACACGCCGGACGGCTCCGACTACACCTACATCAGCTCCCACAGCCGTTGGCAGTCCTGGGCTGACTTTGACCGAGTAGTCCACGCGCTGTTCACCGATACGTTCTGGTCTACCTGCAATGACGACGGCAACGCACCAATCTACATTGAGCACGACGGTCGGCTTTTTATCCTCGACTGCGCCTACGGCGACCAATATTACAACAGCAACATTCCCGACGAATTTACTCTGACTGCACAGACGGATGATCGGATCGACTTCACGGTGACGGCGCACTACTCTTATCCCTACCCTCGTCAGGACGAAACCGAGGCCGAGCGCGACGAGCGGCTGAAAACAAGCTATGAGTACACGCGCATCTATCCGGTCACTCTGATCTATACTGACGCAGGCTGGCGTTTTGATGCCTTCACCACGCCGAATCAGGCAGATATGCAGCTCATCGGCGAGTGGGACGGTGTAGAGGAAACTGATTTCTATAACGTACGAATTTCTCTTTCCGCTGCCGAACTGCCCGTCTCCAAATAGCTTCGTACAAATTACGCCGCACCCGACTTTTTGACCGAAGAGCAGCAGGTGCTTTTCTATCACGCACTCAGCTTCTATTTTTGCTTCCGCGGTGAGGCTGGCAGTATCGATACATTTCCCCTCGCTCCGGAGCAGGAAAGCTTTGACACTTCGTACACACCAAAATACCCGGACGGTAAGGACGCCCCTTGCTAATCAAATAATCTTTCCCTCGAACGCCTGTGAAGCTAAGCGCAGCCGACCGATCTTGAAAGAGAGCCTGTCGGCATCGGCTGCAGCGAATGGCTGCCAGTCGGCACGACAGTAAAATTGAGGTATAATGTCGTGCAGCGGAAATGGGTATAAGAGGGCGGGAACATCTTGCAAGGATGTTCCCGCCTATAATTTGATCTGACCGAATATGGAAGAATTCATAAAGATTGAGATCTTTCACCAACGCGCGTTTTCACTTTCAGTGAGCAATTAGGCGCTAATATCTTCTGCATTTAGCAGTCAATACAAGCGGCATTAGCATCTGAGATAAGTGCACCCTACTTATTGTAGGCATTTTTATTTTCCTATTTTTAACTAAAAGACGTTTCAGCCGCATGCAGAGCCTCTTGATATGTTAGGCCAAAGCTTTCAGGAAAATCTTCATCCTCAAAAAAGGCTTCAAGCACAGCATCAAGTCCATGCTGCTCAACTAGATAGTCAACGACGAGCATCGCCTGATAATAGGATAGTTCATTGCCGTTCTCTTCGGTGAAGTTTCCTCCGAAAAGTTCATTCCGCCGCTCGCCACAAGAGACAACGATGGGGCGGAAATCCTCCGCTCCAGCTTCCTCCGCCGCCTCGCGGAATAATCCCAGCGCGCGGTAATATGTCAACGGATTATATCTCTCCTGAAGCCAGTGCGTGTGATAATACTCGACCAACTGGAGTGCGATGGTCTTACTCGGACTATCCGCTATTTTGCTGTAGTCCAGCGTTAGCAGCGCGTAATAATTGTCGCCATCAAATGTCTGTCCAGTCAAGCAAGAAAGATATGTTGTCATTCCCTCCTGCGTCCATGCAGGGTCCTTTCCCGTCTCGCGCTCCAGAAGAAAATGTATAGTTTCGTGCAACCAGTCCATTGGGCGGGCAACCGTCACAATGCCGCCATGCTTTTCCTGACTTTCCCCTACAGCGGTAAAACTCGTCGTCATCGGCAGCTCCCATTGTGTGCGAATGCGCTCACAAGCGGACGGTGCATATTCAGCAAGATGATCCCACAATGTTTGCATTCCCTCCGCATACTGCGACAATGCTTTCCAGACTTCCACAGGCGTTGCAAAGCTGCGCAGGGGAGAAAGTTATACTGATGCACGCCGTGACGCATAATTAGCGGATACCGATAGTTTTCCCGATAAATCGCATCTTCGAGGAATTCCGTATCGTAGAGGTTACGGTATTCGGCTGCAACATCGATCGTACGTAGCCATTCATTGCGGTCACTCTCGGAAAACGGCGAAGCAATCACACGATCTAAACCGCCGTTTTCCAGCAAATATCCGACAAACTCCCCTGCTGTGCACTCTGCCATTTCCACAGTTTCTCTATTGGTGAAGTCGTCTATAAAATATGCCGCAAACAGAGAAAGCACAGATAGGTGGTCCTCATCTGCGTAGTACGCTTTGAGATCGACATCTGTGCTTTCAACATCATAAACAGCACGGGCCAGTCCGACAAGCGTGCCGTAATCATGCAGATCGTAAAGCACTTCCAAAAGCCTCATGCGGTAAGCGCCGCTTTGTATCTGCTGAGAAGAACAATACAACTCGTCCGCATCCGCGTAATAGCTTACAGTCGCTGAATCCGCAATGCAGAGCAAGACATCTGCTCCACTGCAGCCAGTCCGCCGCACGGCAGTTTCCACATCGGTGTCAAACTGCTGAAGAATCTCGTTGCCAATCTTCTCAGAGTATGAGGAAGCTTGTATACACAGCGTACCATATTTTGACGCAAGCTGGACTGTTTCAAACGGAAAAACTTCCTTGACACCCTCCTCAGCCTTTTCTGCACAACCTGCGGCAAAAAATATCAGGCAGATTATCTCCACAATCACAAGACAGCGTATCCGCACCGCACAAAAATCATGAATCTTTAAGCCCATCTCAACCCTCTATATCATTCATTTTACCATTTTATTATCCTCTGCAGAAAGTGTTGTAATGATATTTAGTGTACTTTTTTCCTTTGCGAAGTATCAGCAACACTTGCATTTTTACCAATATAAGCCTCTTAATTAATCTTAATTAAACAGCCATCCACTTGCTCGAATACGACTCGTTTTGGACTTACTCTCCTTAAAAGGTCAGGGAGACGCTATTCGAAACAACATTCCCATCGCATCATCAGAAGATAAAGTACCAATTGGCACTGACAGCATAAGTTCATAGTAAATGTCATTCTCGCTGAAGTATGCGAAATAGAAATCAGTCCGTGAGCTACTATCCTGCCTGTAATAAATGCAACGATTATCACATTCCAAAAATTGCAAATCATTGCTATCGTCTATAATCAAGTCTATCGTACGGTCGTAATCTGCAAGGAAACGCAATACACAGCCACCCTGAAAGTTCGTACCGCGCAGAAATATGGTCTAATGTTGTTTTACTCTCATCCGTATAGACAAAACCCGCGCAATAATTCTCGACATCGCGTTGCCGCAAGTCTGGCAACCATATTTGCCCTTCTATGTGTGCTCTGGTTTCATCTATGGAAGCGTACGATGTTGTAACTACGCTGAGCATTGTCTGATGCAATCTCAGGCGAAGAAGCAGAGCAACAATTGCAAACACACATAGGGTAATAGTCAAAACTTGAACAGTAGTAGATTCTAAAAATTTTTTTGAAGAATTCAATCGCATTTTCGCCACCACTTTTTACAATTTGCGCAATGTTCTTTATAGGACCTATGAAAAACGGCAATTACTATTTGTCGAGAATCCGCACTTTCTGACAAATAGATGAAAAAAGAAGGTGCCTTTCTTACAAAAAAGAAACAATCATTCAATTTCCGGCAAATTATCCAAAGAAACGCTTTCAGCCATGTGCAAAAGGTCATCAGTGCTTAATCGAGCCTGAATAGTAAACTGAATGTTTTGTTCAATATCAATCCAAGTAACAGCATTTCTGGTCGTTTCTAAATTCTTAGACAAGAAGATTTGACCCTCGCAGCCATTCACTATGATGGGAACACTATCTGCATTTTCCAAAACAAATACAGTTGCAGCACCTTGTTGCATATAACAGTAGTGAAGTGTAATGGTAGAATTAATATCACCATTCTGATAAGAAATGTAAGTCTGTGTACCAAACTCGATTCGTTGATCACGATCTTCAGCGTATCCTTCCGGTAATTCAGTAATGGTATACTCTGGAAGATCGTCGACCATATCATCACCCGCATAACGGTATGTCACATGCGTCTCATACCATATTACAACAGCAACATTCCAGATGAATATACTCTGACCTCACGGACGGATGATCGTATCGACTTCACGGTGACGGCGCACTACTCTTATCCCTATCCACGCTGGGATGAAACCGATGATGAGCGCGACAAGCGGCTGGAAACGAGCTATGAGTACACGCGCACCTATCCGGTCACTCTGATCTATACTGACGCAGGCTGGCGTTTTGATGCCTTTGCCACGCCGAATCAGGCAGATATGCAGCTCATCGGCGAGTGGGACGGTGTAGAGGAAACTGATTTCTATTTGCCAAATAATTAAATAGCCTTTCCCTCCCGTGCCCGCAAGGCTTAATGCAGCCGACCAATCTTGAAAGAAATCCTGTCAATGTCGGCTGCAGCGAATGGATGTCAGTCAGCACGACTGTAAAATTGAGGTGTAATGTCGTGCAGCGGAAATGGGTACAAGAGGGCGGGAACATCTTGCAAGGATGTTCCCTCCTGTAATCTGATTCGACCTATTTTCAAAGCAACTATAGAAGCTGCATATCTTTACATAGTTCTCCTTTTTCAGAAAACATTTCTATTTTGTCGTTTCGACTAAAGAGACGCTCTCAGCTATGTGCAAAATATCGTTTTCCCCAAGAGGCGCATCAATGGTAAATTGCAGATTTTTCTCAGGGTCAAACCATACGAGTGTACTATTGATACCTTCTTCTTTTGGAACTGCCAGCTTCCCATCAAGGTCATTTACAGAAACAGAAATTATATCTGCTTTTTCTGTACTAATCCAACTCATAGAACCATGCTGCATATAGACATATTCAAACAAAATCACATCCTCATTGTCGTTTTCATAATACCTACTGATCGTACCTTCACCTGCGAAGTATTTTTCTTGCTCTTCCTCAAAACCCTCTGGTAATTCTCCGATTTCATACTGTGGCATCTTGCCCTGAACATCATCTCCAGCATAGCGAAACACTACATGCGTCTCATACCATTCTGTGACCCAGCGGATAAATGTCGCTCGAGCAGTTGGACTAACGACCATCAGGCTACCGAATGCAAGCGAGATCACCAGCAGTATGACAGCGACCCGCTTTAAGGCTCTTTTCCAAACAGGCCGCTCTCGATCACGCGCCCAGCGCAGAGGGTTCTTGAGCATTGCCTTGATTTGCTTCTGGTGATGCAGCGACGGCGTGTACGGGATCGTCTCTGTATTCGTTTCTTCGTCCAGTGCAATGGCGTCCAACAGCACATTACGCATGAAAAGGTCAAGTTCCTGCTCTGTCATATGTGAAATCCCTCCTTGACTGCAATCTCACGAAGCAGCGCGCGGCCACGAGAAATGCGCGTATTGACCGCGGACTCTGAGATCCCAAGATGCTGTGCAATTTCCTTGCCGGAGTAGCCGTTGATCAGCCGCATTTCCAGCGCCGCACGGTAGGTTGGGGGAAGCTGAGAGAACAGCCGGACAAGCTCGTTATAGCTTGTTGGATCGCTGACATCTGCCGAAAAAGTATCCCAATCCTCTTGCGGCAGCTCTTTCTGTTTGCGCCTCAGAATCATAAGTGCTTCGTTTTTCACTATAGAGATGATCCAGAAGCCTAATTTCTTACAAGGAATTTCTGAAATCTCATCAAAATGATGGATCACCTGCAAAAAAGCGTTCTGCACGGCATCTTCGGCATCGTGAGGATCTCTCAAAATACGGAGCGCCGTCTGCTCGGCACGCACATGATTTCTTCATATAATTCTGTAAATCTGCGCTTATCTTCTTCACTTTCCAGCGCAGCGAGTAAGTACGATAGCATGGACAACCTCCTCACGAGGTGAAATACCCCGCGAAATGATTATAAGCATCGTTTGGCAGATAAAACAAGTCCCAGAACACAAGTTGAAACTTTGCACAAAGGGACAATGCTCTAATTGGTTGAATCGTCAAAAAATGAAGACGATGTAAGAAATCGACCGCCTGATGCATCTATAAAGCAGCAAGATCAATTGGACGAACGGGCGACGAAATAGCAAAATAACGCAGATCGTGATCCGCACCGCAAACTATACGATGACGATGACACCTGCGTAAGAAGGCATCAGTGTTTCTAAGAAGGATATGGTTGACTTTTGATTTTGATGCGGCATTGGAATCAAAAGCCCCGAACCAGTCAAAATAGCCGCCCACAAAACTGCTTACGTATAAACTAAACGTGGGGACCCGTATAATGGGAGTTAATTCTGATGAAAAACGCAATCAAGCTCATTCTGGAAATAATGTTCAAAATTTACTTTGGGACCTTGGTTGGATTAGCACTATTGTTTCTCCTGTTCTACGGCATAGGAAAGATTTATTTCAGTCCCTTAAATACGCTATCTTCCAGATGGGACATAACAATTCCGAAGCAGACCAAGGTTGAAGAATATTATAGCTCCGATCATGGCTTCCACGGTGATGGATACAGAATCATTAAGCTCTCATGCAAAAATGATAAGGTTTGCGGATCAGTCTTTGACTTTAGTAGCTCAAATTATTCTCCGAGGAGTATACACGACGATGATTTGAGGGTGATTGATACAACATGTTCAAAACTGCTATCAACGCAGGGCAATAAAGAAGACTTTCTTCCATCCAATCACACTTTGCTTGTAAAAACACTAAAGCAATTCGACAATACTCTTGTAATCGTCTACAGTACTGAGGACGATCTCTATTACTTATTTGAAGAACTAATATAATCGTGAATCTTCCCTATGTTAAAGGATAATTCACTTTACTGATAAAGATAATTACAATACCGCAGGCACTGGAGTGCTATAACGTGATTGGGAGGGACATATGAAGGAGTATTCGGTGTGGATAGATGAGGCGGAGAAAATCGTCTCATTTCATGAGGTGGATAATAGTGAGCTTATCTATTTTGATCAGCGCGAAATATACCTGGCCTATCTTAGTGCGCTGACCACGCAGGGCTACCGGTTCCAGTAAGCCCTTTAGCTCATGCTATTTTGAAAGCAGTGATTATATGGAGATTGCAAATGAAACATTACCTAAAAGCATTGAAGCAAAAGAATTCTCTGCTCTTTTCTGTAGGGCTCGTCATGCTTCTGGTGCTCACATTCTATTTGAGCGGATGCTCGGGAAAAAACGAAGTACAAGACCAACCGAATAAAGTGGATACTGTCCCGAATCAGGCGGCATCATCTGAGGAACCATCCTCAATTCTCTATGTGAATCATCAGTTGGGGTTTTCTATGGAGATGCCGCTGAATTGGATGGGGCAAGTTGAAGTTGAAGAAGAATATGGGCTTCACCACCAAAACGGAGGGAATTGTATTACTTTTTATCACAAGCCAACCCATGATAATGGCGAGGGCGGCATTCTTTTTTTTATTGACTGCTACCCCGGCGAATGGAGCGAGGACAACCCGCCGGTCATTGCAGGGCACAGCGTTGTCGTCGCGCAAACGGAAAAGGATACCTATCTGCTCAGAACACCGAGTGATGTCGAATATAGCGAATCAGATCCTATGCTGGCAGAAGCCTATCAGTCTCTTATTGCACAGCAAGACTTCATTATCTCCCATATCTATGCAACCGGTCAGACCGTGATCCCGCCGAACGAGTAAGCGAATATTAAACGAAGTTCTTGCCATATCGATTCCAGTAAGCCTTTTCAGTTCGCAGCGTTACAATAAGTTAGGAGGAACGAACATGAAGTATCCTGTGATATTCAAAACCTTTTCCGTGCTTTTCTCATTGCAGTCAGATGAACGATGGATCGTCCCCATCTTTGGGGGAACGATCATCCTACTGCTTGCGTTTTCTGCGTGGCGGCTGTGTACGGAGAAAAAGGACAAGTGGCGTTACCGCAGAATGATGCTGCTTTCGCTGATCCTATGGGGAGTTGGAGAACTTCTGTGGCAGGTCAATGTGTCGCAGATAATGATAATTTCCTCGATTTTAGCCTTTGCTTCGATGTGGCTGTTTATATGTCAAACGGTGGTGTATGTCGTATATAAGGGGTATGAGGTATTAAAGCAGTTACACGCGAAAAAGCTACAGAGAGGAGATACTGCGTGAAAGCTCAAAGAGGAAAAATCATCGTTCTGTGTCTTTGCCTTATTTTTGCAATGCTGATCATATCGGGAAAGGCCTCCAAACTTGGAACCTACCTGTATGTCCGATGCAACTATACGCATCTTGAAGAATTCGCTGCAGAAGTTATTCAGACAGGGGCTATCCCTGATGACCGATACAAGAGGAGAGATGTTCGTTATTATCCTGAATGCGGGATGATTGAGTTTTCCACATTCAGCAGCGGATTCGGTTCAGAAACCGTCTATGAAGGCTTTTACTACTCCGATGAGGATGTTCCGTGCGGGTTCCAGGGGACAAGCATGAGCTTTCAATCTGACGGCGGCGGTTGGAGCTGGCATGAATCCGATGGAGATAACTTCGAGTACACGGAAAAAATCCTCGGGAAATGGTACTGGTATCGTATGCATTTTTGAAAAGTATCTCTGGTGAAACTTCGTGAAAAAACAAAGAATTATCTTTTTTGTTATCTCTTTTATAGCGATAGGCTATGTTTGGATATTTGCGCAATCTGAAAAAATACAGTGCACTCCTAATCTGGATGAGAATGCTATTGTCATCCGATCCAAGAATATGTGTATATCTAATGTGACAACGAAATTTGGTAATCTTGCCTTATCGTCTATGGATTACCGGAGCTGCCACCTCAACATTGTTGAATACGGGACAGAATACGTTCGCATTGATTATACAAATAAACAGAAGCAACAAAAATTTACAGTTTTCGAGATTGTTGTTTCTCCATATAATCTTGTGGTTATATCGCAATTTGATGAAGTAGGCAATCAAATCAACTTCTCTACATACTGAGATAAAAGGCCTGGATATTTGAGTACCGCAATCTTCAATGCAGATACCATCAGTAACGACCATTCGCCGTCTCTGTAGTATCAAAGGCGGCGATAAGCACGATCTGCTTACCGCCGCCTAATTTATGCTGCTATTATTCCTTTGTGAGCTCGTCAACATCCTTACAGAGCCGTATGTATTTAGCCGCTTCCTCGGCGCTCATCCCTGCAAAGAACGTCTTGACGCAGGATGGAACACCCTCATTTTCAAACTCAATTTAACCAAGGAATAAAAAAGAAGATATGAAGTAATCAAACTAAAGAATCTGAATTCTGACGGCCTATGACTGGGCGGACATCGAGCAGGGGGCGCGCGAGGCAGGTGTGACGGCGTTCTGCTCCAAGCCGCTGTTCATGTCCGAGCTGCGCGACGTGCTCTCGCAGCCCTACCGCGTGAAAAAGGAGGAGACGCCCGCGGCGCCGTACCGCTTTGAGGGCAAAAAGGTCCTTCTGGTTGAGGACAATCTTCTCAAACAGGAGATCGCGCAGGCAGTTTTGCAGGACGCGGGTTTCACGGTCGATACCGCGGACGACGGCGACGTCGCCGTCGAGCGTTTGCAGGACTCGAAGCAGGGCGAATTCGATCTGGTGCTCATGGACATCCAGATGCCGAAGATGGACGGCTACGCCGCCACGCGCCAGATCCGCACGCTGCCAAGCGACGTTGCCAACGTGCCCATCGTGGCGATGACGGCCAACGCCTTTGAAGAGGACAAGCAAAAAGACCATCCGCGCGGGCATGAACGCCCACATTGCCAAGCCCATCGAGGCAGGGCGGCTGATGGAGACGCTCTCGCACATCCTGACATAAAAGAAAGGATCCCGAAAGTTCAACTTTCGGGATCTTTTTTTGTCAGCTGCTGAGTTCGCGGATTTCATCCTGAATGAGCCGGCCCGCCGCGGCGGCGAGCTGGTCGATGCGGCGGATGCGCGCAAGGTCGCGGCCATAGATGGCGTTCGCGGCGGGAACACTCGCGTTTTCACCCATGAAGACGGCCGCGACGCGGACGCCCTGTGCGCGCAGGGCGCGCACCTCCTCCGCTGTGTCGTCGACGCCAATCTGCCCGTCGTAGTCACGGCTGAGCGGAACTTTGCCGCTCGGCAGAATTTTGTGGCTGTCGTCGGGTGAGGCGTCGGTCAGCAGGATGAGCAGATGCTTTTCCGCTGGTGCGGACTTGATGAGCTCGCCCGCGCCGCGCAGCGCGAGCCCATCGCGGTTCCAGCCCGCGGCGAAGTAATTGAAAACGTTTCGTTCGCCGTTTTTGTCGCCAAAATCCTTCAAAATGCGCAGCACCGTGTAGCCGCGCAGGCTGCAAAAGCTCGTCACGCGCACGGGGATGCCGCAGGAGGCGAGGCTTTTGGCTAAGATATATCCCTGAATGGCGATAGCCTCCTGACAGTGCAGGCGCGAGGCCGAGGCGTCGAGCATCAGATCGACGGTAAAGCCGGGACGGCTCTCCTCGTCGCTGCGCAAAAATACGCGGTCGTCGTGCAGCACCGGTTCGCGCCAGACCTTGGTCCCGTCCAGCCAGCCCTGACGGGCGGGGATGCGCTCGGGCTGCTGGTGGACGAGCAGGCAGTTTCGAATTTGCTCGCTCAGGCGCGCGAGCGCGCTCTGGTGCAGATCGAGGTCGTGTGCGAAGGCGGCGCGGTTCAGCTTGGCCTGATCCTCAGCCTGCTCGTAAAGGCGCTGCGTGTCCGCGCTGATGAGCTGGTCCGACGCGCTCGCGCCCTTTGTGAACCACAGGTGGCAGCCCAGGTGGTTGCCGGTGCAGAGCTGCTGCTCGATGCGCGCGAGCTTGTCGGGCGAATAGATGCTGCGGCCGAAGCAGCGCTCGATGTAGCCGCGGTCCTCCGTTTCGTGCTCGTTGGAGCGCAGACGCGCGCGCAGCGCGTTCGAGACCTTGACCATGCCGTTTTCGCCCGGCATGGCGGAGCGGCCGATGGTCAAATCGTCCGTGCGGACGATCTCCGTCGGCAGGAGCTTTGTGAGAAGCGGCGCCCACTTGTCGTCAAAGTGCAGCTGGAACCCGCCTTTTTTATGCACCGTGCCATCGAATTGCAGGTACTTTTCAAATGCCGTGCGCACGGCGATCTCAAGCTCGGCGGCGTTCATCGTGCCGGGGCAGGCGAGCGCTTGCGCGAGCCCTTTTTCCCACGGGGCGAGAATGGCCGGCTTTTGCCCGAGGATCGTCTTCCAGCGGTCGGACTGCACGGCGTAGACGAGCTGATTTTTCTCCATCCACTCCTGTCGCGAGAGCTGGTATTCCGACGCGAAAAACTCCTCCGCGTGCTTGCGGCGGAGTTCGGCGAGCACAGGGCGCTCGGGCAGTTCCTTTTCATACGCCGCGTTCTCGAGCGCCAGCCAGCACAGCTCGTCGAAAACGTTCTGCCGCGCGTCGCCCGCCCAGTAGGCAAAGAGACGCTTTGGCATCTTGTCGCCGAACCACTTGTGCACAAGGCCGATGACGCAGTTCATGTAAAAGTCCGGCTCACCGTTTGATTTGAGCGCTAAGAACTGCGGCTCGAACTGATAGTCCCCGCTCGCCGTCCAGACGAGGTTGATGGCGCGGCGCTGCTGGGCGGAATAGCTTGACGTTTCCATGTCAGTCGGTGAACAGACGGCTGCGGTCAAGCTTTGCGGGGATGCGCGCGGCGATGACGTCGCGGATCAGGCTCTGCTCGTAGGAGTCAAACGCCTTGTTCGTGATGCCCATGTCAAGCGCGCGGCTCGCGCCCACGCCGCGGCGGATCAGACGCAGCGCGTCGAGAAGACCGCGCAGGTCGAGCGCCTTTTCGGAGATCTCCGCGTTTTCGCACTTTTTCTGCAGGTCGAGGAACAGCTGGGCGAACTGCTCCTTATACTTCGTTTCAAGCGTCGGGAACTCATCGCTAAGCAACCGCACAAGACCGTCCTGGTCGATGGACGGCATCTGGATGACGACAAAGCGCGACGTGAGCGCTTCGTTCAGCTCGCGTGTGCCGGCATAGCCGTAGTTCATCGTGCCGATGAAGCGCGCGGCGGGATCGACCTCCACGCGCTCGTAGCCGGGAACGTCGATGGCGCGGCGGAAGTCGAGCGTCGCGTGCAGTACAGCAAGCGCCTCATTTTTTGCCATGTTGATCTCGTCGAGCACGCCGAAGCCACCATGCTTTGCGCAAAGGTACACGGGGCCGGGGCGGAAGCGAACCTCGCCGCCCTCGAACGTGTCCATGCCGATGAGGCTCGCGGCGTCCATGTTCACGTGGAACGACACGTCCCATGCGGGACGGGCGAAGACCTGGGCGAGGTTTTCCGCCAGCACGTTTTTGCCCGTGGCCTTGCTGCCCGCGAGCAGCAGGTTCTCCCCGCACAAAATGGCGGCGACCGCCGCCTCCCACACGTCCTTGCCATAATAATGATACCGCGGCTGCGGGATGCGGTTTTGCAGCTCCGGCGGCGTCGGATACTGCGCGTTAAATTCACGAATGCCATCCAAAAGGTCGGGATTCAGCCCCTCCTGTTTCAAAAAATCCAACAAATCGATCACTCTTTCTTGCCATGTGCACTGCACGTTCTTTTTTTCGGTCATCATCATAACACGGAAAAGGGAGTTTGCAAGTGGTTTTGAAATTTTTGCAAAACCTCTACGGGGGTTGCGTCCCTGCGCCGCGTGGGGAGCGGTTAAGGGGATATTTCTCTCACGTGAGAGAATATCCCCTTACACCCCAAGAAGAACGCAAGGGGCTCTGCCCCTTGACCCCGCCATTGCAAGCGAGCAGCTCGAAGAGGTGCGATGCTTGCCGATTGCACTGCCCATAGCGCGGCGTTGCCGTGTTTAGAGCTGCAAGACGACTTGCCTCTGCTTCTACTATCCGCTGCCGCTCTGCCAGTCTTGTAGTAGTGCAGCCTAATTCCCGTCTACCGCCAGCCCCTACAATGCGGCGAGCGCAGTAATGCCGCTATTTCGCAGGCAGTCTGCCGCCGAGGTAGCGTCACTCGCGCCTCACGATAGTAAGGCGCGGTTGCGAGTTGCCACGACTCGCAGAAGATTCATGGCGAAGCCATGTACACTGCACCCGATTGCGCAGCGTGTGCAGTTCTTCAAGATCGAGACTGCCAATGTCGGGGGTTGAGGGGACTCCCTCGCGTTCTCTTGGGGGATTGAAAGGGGCCATTCTCTCACGTGAGAGAATGGCCCCCTTTGTCCGCACCCTGCGGGTACGCAGGGAATAGGAAAACGGCGCTTGCGCCGCATTGCAAAATGCGTATTGACAAAATATGACGTTATCCATATAATGTCATAAGTTGAAAAAAAAGGAGGACGTCTGCTATGCTGCTGAAAAAACGCAACAAATGTCATTTCGTTTTCCTTTTTGTTTTTCATATTTAGAATATGGACCATCTGTCGATTCCTCGACAGGTGGTTTTTTAGGAGGAGAGAGCGATGATCGAAAATTGGAAGGACGTTCAGATCGTGCCGGAGTTCTGCGATCAGGGCGTGGACTGCTACCGTTTGGAGGGAGGGCACTTCCTCAACGAGTATTACATTGTCTCGGAGGCCGAGACGCGAAAGCTGATGAACCATCCGGAGGTGGTGGGCTACGAGGTGTACGCCTCGCTCGTGACGGCGACCTCGCAGATGATGTACTACCTGAAGGAGAAAAAAAAGATCACGTCGGCGAATATCCTCTCGATCCTGCGGGGAGCCTTGAACTACCCGCTGGAGGTAGAGCTGCTACAAAAGAGCACATCCGCGTCCACGACATCAGCTTTATGTCGAGCGAGCGCGTTTTTGAAAACGGCGAGATGACGGGCCTTGAGATCAAATACTGCAAGCTTGCCACCGTGCCGAACAGCACGCTGCTGATCGGCGACATCATCGCCTCCGGCGAGACGCTTGTGAACTGCCTGCGCTATGTGATCGACTATTACCGCAAGCAGGGGACCAAGCTGCGCAATATCGTCCTCTTCACGATCGGCGGCACGCAGGGCGTTGAGATCCTGGAAAAGCTGACGCAGGAGATCCGTGTGTACTGGCCGGGCTTCGAGGGATTTGTCACGGTGTATTACGAGGGCATTTTCAGCTGCTATGAAGAGGGAAACAAGGGCGTTTCCGGCATCAACCGCGCGCTGATCGACTTCTACTGGAAAGGCGGCATCATTGCCCCTGCCTTCCGTCGCGAGACGCTCTCGATGCAGAATCCCCTTTTTGAAAAGTGCACGATCTACGACGGCGGCGCCCGCCGCTACGAGATCCACGAGCATATTGAAGAGGTGCTCGAATTCTGGAACGGCATCTTAGAGCGCGCCGACAGCATCGACAAGCAAGCGCTGCTCGAGGAAAAGCTCGGGCATCCGCTGCCGATCTCCTACGAGGACTGGCTGAAGGACTGTCACTATGAAAAACTGGACAAAAAGACGACGCGCTGGCTCTATCAGCAGGAGCGCGGCTTTGTGGAGGGCCTGCGCGATGTTTCGCTGAAGGAGATCGCGCGCCAGCGGATCGACGAGTTTACCACGACCTTGAGAAAGTATATCCTTTAAAAATTTTATAGATCAAAGAGGACAGAACGCATGAAGAATGAAAAGACGGTAGTGGATATTGACTACGCAGAGGCGATCGTGCCGAAAAGCGCCCGACGCGGCATCGTGACCATGTTTATGATCATGCTGGGCTTCACTTTTTTCTCCGCGAGCATGTGGGTGGGCCAGCAGTTGGCGGACGGCCTGGATTTTCAGGGCTTCGTCGTGTCGATGATCGTCGGCGGCGTGATCTTGAGCCTGTACACGGGCCTTTTGGGCTACGTGGGCGCAGAGACGGGCATGAGCCTCGACCTTCTGGCCCGCAAGGCGTTTGGCGTCAAGGGTTCGTATCTGCCCTCGGCCATGATCTCGTTCACGCAGATCGGCTGGTTCGGCGTGGGCATCGCCATGTTTGCCATCCCGGTCGCCAATGAGCTGCTGGGCGGCAGCAAGACGGCGGAGTGGGCGCTGGTGATCGTTGCCGGTATCTGCATGACGGCCTCGGCCTACTTTGGCATCAAGTCGCTCACGATCGTCAGCTATATCGCCGTCCCGATGGTGGCGGTACTGGGTACGGTCGCGATGGTGCTCGCCGTCATGCGCGGCGACGGCACGATCGTCGATCAGTTTGCCAAGTCCAGCGGCACGCTGACGGTGATCGGCGGCGCGGGACTGGTCGTTGGCTCGTTCGTCTCCGGCGGCACGGCGACGCCGAACTTCTCCCGCTTTGCCAAAAGCGGCAAGGTGGGCGCCATCACAACGGTGATCGCGTTCTTCATCGGCAACTCTCTGATGTTCTTCTTCGGCGGTGTCTCGTCGGTCTATGTGGGCGGCAACGACATCTTCGAGGTGATGATCAACCTCGGCCTGTTCTATCTCGCCATCCTGGTCCTGGGCCTGAACATCTGGACGACGAACGACAACGCGCTCTATTCCGCGGGCCTCGGCCTTGCCAACATCTTCGGCCAGAAAAAGAAGCCCATGGTGCTTGTCTCCGGCATCATCGGCACGGTGCTCGCCGTCTGGCTGTACTGGAACTTCTGCGGCTGGCTGAACATCCTGAACTGCACGCTGCCGCCAGTGGGTATCATTCTGGTGCTGGGCTATTTCCTGAACAAGGAAAAGTATCAGGACGTGGAGGTCAGCGAGACGGTCAACTGGTTCGCGGTGATCGGCGTGGTGCTCGGCGCGGTGGTAGCAAATCTGGTGCACTGGGGCATCGCCTCGATCAATGGCATGGTGGTCGCCGCGGTGTGCTACCTGATCGGCCGCGCGGTGGAGAAGAAGTAAAAAGGTGTAACTTCCGCCAAGAAAATTGCAGAACAAAGCCCATCAGCTCGTCGAGCTGATGGGCTTTTTCCTTTGCATGAAGTGCAGAAGATCACTTCGTGCTCGCCGCGTAGAGCATGATTACCGTCAGCACGATATAGACTGCGCAGGCCGCGGCAATCACGGCGCAGAGTGCGATGCAGGCGACGCGAAGCGGCTTATTATGCCTCAGCTTTCGCGCTGAGAGCACGGCACCCGCAACGGACAGAAGGAACAGCAATATCGCGACCCAAAGCTGCATACGACCGCTCCTTTCTTCACTCCGCCGCAGGGCGGAAGACGTCGATCATGTCGGTGCACCACTTGAGCTCGCGGGTGAAGCGGCGGCGCAGCGCGTCGGGCGGCTCCTTGCCCTTGCCGACATCGAAAAAGCTGCGGCCGCTGTGTACGGCGATGTATAGCGTCCCATCGGCGTGCAGACTGACGGAAAAATCGCCGAAGGCGGTGTTGGTGAGCGCAAGAATGCGCTCCATGCGGCTGGGACTCAAAAAGCGCAGCGCCCAGTCGGCATCATCGCAGCTCAGGTTGAAGTGCTTGTTGAAGTCCTCGTAATCCGTCTTGATGGTTTTTGCGCGGAAGAGCTTGTCGAGCTTGCCGCGCGGCCAGAACATGAGCTCTGCGGGATATGTTTTGCCGAGCTCACAAGCCATCCACTGACCCGTGTAGACCACGCGCTCGGCGGACTCCAGCATGTCGTTGTTTTCGTTGCGGTATTCGTCCACATCCGTCAGAGTGACGGTGCAGAGCTCGGACGTAAGGCCGCGGTAGGTGAAGTCGATGCGGCCGCTGGCGCTGTCGTAGACGTATGACGGCAGCGGGATATTTGAACCCTTGATATCCACAAGGTTTTGCTTTCCGATGGGCTGCACATCTTCAAAATTCGCGTTCATGATCTCCGGCACGAGGGACTCAAAGACCGCTTTTCCGGCGGCTTTCCGGTGCTTGTTCAGAACGCCCTGCCCCAGCAGCGCGACGACGATGCCGATGACCGTCAGCGCCGTGACCGAGGTGAAAATACCGATCGCCGTCGCGGCGCAGCCAATCACCGTGAGGAGCTTGCCGCGGCCACCGCCGCGCTTGCCGTTTTGCAGCTCGCGCGCGAGCTGTTCGTCTGTCATTGTTTGATTTTTTCCCATCGTATCGTCCTTTCTCAGTCCTGCGCCGCAAAAAGAGCGGTGTTTTTCAGCAGAAGATCCAGCGTTTCCTCCATTGCGTGCAGCGACGCGCAATAGCTGCGGCGCAGGGCGTCAAGGTCGCGCAGGTCTACATTACTGGCAACGGCGGCAAAGCCGTAGTCTGTTTCTACCGCCAGCGAGAACACCCGTCCTTCCCAGCGGAAGCCCAAAAGCTGTCCTTCGACGCGCTGCCTGAACTCGCTCATCAGCTCCATAAACTGCTGGGCAAGAAGGGAGAGGGCATCCTGCTCCGGCTCTGCTGTGACGCAGAAGCATCGGTCAAACAGCGCATCGCCCGTCGCTGCGCCGCGCGGACTGTCCTCCGTCCTTGCGCTGACGAGGACGGGGGAGGGGGCGGGCGTCTGCGTTTCGCAGCGCAGCACGAGACCCTTGAAGACCATCTCGTGGCAGGTCTCATAGCCTTCGTGACCGCACCCTCGCTCATACACATGGTCCAGCCGCACATTGGCGGCGGAAAAATGCACGCCGCGATAATCGCCCTCATGGAAATTCTCAACCGTACATTCCTCCCACTGACCGTCCAGCAGGTGGAACGTCCGGAGAAACGGCTCGTCAACGCACATTTCCGGTGTGTGCATATCCGGGCCGAAGGCCTTTTCCCATTCCGCACGGAAAAAGTCTCCAAACTGCTCCTGTATCAGGGCCTGGAGCTTCTTTTGCGCGCTGCCGCCCAAAAAGACCGCGCAGCAGACGCCGCCGAAGAACAGTACCCCCGTCAGGATGGCCTTGAGCGCGGTGTCCTGCACGGCAAAGTACGAGACCGTGCCGCTCAACGCGCCAAAAAGGCCCACCAGGATCCAGATGCGCGACATTTTCTGATAGTGCCCGAGCTTTTTCGAAAGCTCGGCGTCGCTGAGTTTTTCTCTTCCTGTCATTTCACATCCATCCTTTATCATGGCGTTTTTCAAATATCCCAGTTGTCCATCCAGTTTTCACCCCAGTCGTCGGCGGGGTCATACGGCGCTTCGGGGATCCAGCCCGCGGGATAGACGAGGCCGTCTTCATAGTGGTAGGCAAGGCCGTCTTCGCCGATGGTATAATCGTTGCCCAGAAGGTAACGGTTCACACCGTCGTAGTACCAGATATAGAAGGTGGAGTATTCGTCTTCGTAAAACTCCGCGTTTTCCATGTCCGTGTAGGTGTAGAAGTCGGCGTTGCGGTAGAAGACACCGTCAAAGTGCTGATCGTCCCCGTAGCGGCCAAAGCGTTCGGCGGAGAGGGTGAAGCTATTGCCGTCGTCGCTGGGGCAGAGGTAGGCGCGCGTTCCGTTGTCGTAGAGGTAGAGGCCCATGCCCTCGCCCTCGTCGTTCATCGTGCCGCTCATGGAATAGTCCGGTGAGCAGGCGATGTACTGCATGAGGGACGAGTCAATGACGATGGTCTCGCCCAGGGCGTTCTGCCACATGCCGTCCCAGTTGCTTTTATCCCACTCGACGATCTCCGCCTCGTCGTCGCGGAGGAAGGTGTGGCGGTGGATGGTGAGCCCGCTGCCCTCGCCGTTCTGGTTCGGTAGCAGCACGCCGTCGTCGCGCAGGAGAAAATTGTAGAGAAAGCCGTTGAAAAAGATCATCGGCCGGCCGCTCGCCTCGGACAATTCAAATTCTCCGCGCCCGCCGAGCCCCCAGCCGGTGCGGTAGGCATAGAAGCCCTCCTCACTGTCAAAGTACAGCCTCGAGGTGCCGTCGATGCTCCACATCCCGTCGAGAAATTCCATGTCCATGACGGTCTCATAGCCGCTTTGCGGATCATCAGAGCTGCTGTCGCCGCAGGCGGTCAGGCTCAGCAGGAGCAGCAGCGCGAGCACGAGCGGCAGAAGATACGTCCGGTGCGTCATGCTGTTCACCGCCTTTTTAGTAGCAAATGCTGAAAAACAGCGTGTTGTAGGGGTCGACAAGGTCAATGTCCATGATGCTCGCCTCGGGCGCGATGCTATCGAGCTGCATCCGTCTGGCGCAGTCCTTATAGTTGTCGAGCTGTGGCATGGCGGCGAAGACCAGCCCGTCGTAATCGTCGGGCAGGTAGACCATGTAGCTCTTGGTCAGCACCATCGCCCAATCGCTGACGTTGTACTGCCAGTCGGTCGAGTAGGCGAATTCGATGAGGTATTCGTTGCCGTTATAATTGACGGTATGAACATAGTAGTTGTCGCCGCGCTGGCTGTTGCCGTAGGCGGTGGCGGCGGTGAACCACATGCCGGTGTAGTAGTCGTAGAGCTCGCTGTCGGTGTTGGTGATGTACTGCTCGGTGAAGTACGGGATGGAGCTCTCGGGAATGTAGCAGATGGCGTCGAACTGAATCTCGCGGATGCCGTCGTGCGACTGGTCGCTGTGCTTGATGACCTCCCAGTAGCAGTCGTTTCTCTCATAGCCGTCGCCAAGGCCAGAGTAGCAGGCAACACCGTTTTCCAGAAGATAAGTGCCCGTGTTGACCGCAGCGTTGATCTGTAAGCCGTTGTCAGAGAAATAGGGCGTGTCGGTCAGGTCGGTCTGCACGCCGTTTTCGTGGAAGTAGGAGTAATCCGGCTCGAAGACATAGCGCTCGTCGGCATCCCAGAACCAGACCATCTGCGTCGTGCTCATGTCGGCGTGCTGGAACGTCACGACGACGTCGCTCTCGCCGTCGCCGGTGATGTCGTCGAATGAGATGTCAAAGCCCGTGCCGTCGTCGTTCGCGTCCTCGACCGTCACGGGGAAGGACACGCTGTCGAAGAGCTCCTGCTCGGGCTCGTCGCGGTAGAACGCCGCGCTCTCAGGCCCCACGGTGACGAGCACCTTGACGCTGCCCTCACCCTCGTGCGTGATGGTGCCCTCGGCGGCGACCACGCCGCTCGCGCGCCAGTCGTCGCCCGTGACGTCATCGCTGCTGTCGCCGCAGGCGGTCAGGCTCAGACAGAGCAGAACCGCAAGCAGCACCGCAAGGAAATGATGGGAAGTTTTCATCTTCTTTTCTCCCTTCTTCACGTTTCAAAACGGCTTACTCAAGACGCTCGTAGTAGTCGTTCTCGCCGCCCCACATGATGGAATCGGTGTCAAAAAGCGTGAATTCATAGGTGACGTCCTGATACGTCGTGGAAACGGCATAGTACACGTCGTCGACATCGGTCGGGGCCGAGATAAAGCCGCCGTCGACCTCGGTCGTCTCCGCGCCGGGCGCGCGCTCATAGAGGCCCCAGAGACCGCCGCTGCTGTCGATGTAGATGTAGCTGTCGGCGTCGAGATCACCGTCCAGATACCAGATGCCCGCAAGGTAAGAGAGATCGACCGAACTGTCGCTGCTGTTGTAGTCTTCGGCCTGCGCGTCGAACTCGTCGAGGCTCATTTCATAGGTGAACGAGCCGAGCGAATAGATGTTCACGCTGCTGCCGTCGGCGGAGAACTGATAGGCGACGCCGTCGTGCTCGTTGTAGGCGTAGATGCAGTCATAGTCCGCGTCGTACTGCAAATAGCCGCTGGCGGCGAGGTCGTCGTTGTTGCCGATGCGCCAGCGCGAACCGTTGGTGTCGATGATGAGATAGTCGAAGTCCGTGCCGCTGTCGGGCAGATAGTAACCTTCGAAAGCGCTGTAATCATAGCTGTCGTAGCTTTCCTTGACAAAGCCGTCGATCGTCGACGGCACAGTGGAGTCGTTGCCGTAGTCCGCGGAGTCGCCGGAGTTGTCGCTGCCGCAGGCGGCGAGGGCGAGGCAAAGGATCAGTGTCAGGGTGCAAAGGGCAAAGTGTTTACAAGCGTTTTTCATGTTGTTCTCCTCTCAATTTTCAAAAATCGGCGCTCAGTGCGCCCGTTCCGCCATGGACAGAATTTCGTCATGGCTCAGCTCCACGTTGCCGAAGCGGACAAAGATGCCGTTCGTCATGGCGCTGTTCCACACCGCGGGATCGGCAAGCGGGCGGAAGCGGAGCTTGTCGAGATACGGCTTCATATCGAGCAGCAGGCGGCTGCCGGAGACAAAGTCCACCCGGAGAATGTAGTCCGGGAGCGGTGTGACGGCTGAGATGTATTTTCGGTACAAAGGCATTCCTCCCCTCCGGAAAATAAAAGATCCACCGTACAGCCATTGTACGGTGGATCGGAAAAAGTTGGTATTAACCAAAGGTTAGATAATTTCTTAGGAATATCAATGCAAAATAGGCGTGCTGCGTCCTTGCTGTGCCTTAGCTCTTCGGCGCGGCGAGCTCGGCGAGCCGCTTGCGCTTGGTGCGCACGTCGCCCGTGATGAGGAGCTTGGAGTAGATCTGATTGATGTACTGCTTCACGCTTCCCTCGGACAAAAAGAGCTGCTCGGCGATCTCGCGGTTGCTCAGGCGCTTGGCGACGAGCGCGGCGATGGCGCTTTCGCGCTCGGTGAGGCCCGCGAGGGCGGCGGGACGGGAGCCTTCCGCACGCTTTTCGCCGCAGCGGCGCACAAAGTCCTCGCCAAGCGGTGTGACCGTCCGGACAAACGCGGCAAATTTCGCACCCGCGCCGCGCGTGAGCGCCGTCTTGAGATAGCGGTAATTTTCGACAAACGGCAGATAGAGCGCGTCCGGCTCCGCCGCGGCGAGGGCAGAGATCAAAAGTTCGTCTGCCGTTTCGCGCTTGCCGAGCATTTCGTAGGCCGCGGCGGTCTGAAGGCGGATGTGCAGTGCGACGAGCGCATAGTGCATCGCCTCGCACATACCGAGCAGCGCTTCGCTGCGGCCGATGACCTTGGCATATTCGCCCTGGGCGAGGTAGACCTGATTTTCGATAAGCTCCATCATCGGCTTTCCGGGCGCGAGGAAGTGGATGGAGGCGAGTTGATGCTCGCGGAAGACCGCGGGAATTTTTTCGGGCAGTCCCAGCAGCGCATAGTAATAGGCGCAGGAGCTTTGCAGAATGTTGAGCCATGTGACGTTATGCAGCCCCAGCAGCGCCTCGCGCCGCTGCTCAAAGGACTCGCGCGGCGTGAAAGAAGTGCAGAGCGAGAGCCGCCAGGCGAGAAAGTCGCAGCACAGGGCCATGTTTTCCTGCCCGTTGCCGTCAATCTGCGCATAGGCGCGCTCGAGCATGATCTGCGCGTCGGCAAAGCAGGCGCGCATGAAGTCGGCCTCCGCGCGCATGATGGTCTCAGCGCCCTGCCCGTGGCCGTTTGTGATCTTATAGTAGTGCGGCATGCACTCGTCCATCTCGGTGAGCTCGCTCTGGAGTTCGCCGGACGCGCGGTAAAACATCATCAGCACCGACGGCGAGCCGAACGTCCAGCCCCCGCTTTTCTGGATGCTGATGGCGGGGCGCGACATCTGCGCGCTCGCGCTGCGGTGCAGGCGGCTCATCGCGGAGATGTCGTTGTACATCAAAAAGCTCATGATGAGGTCGCACTCGCCGAGAAGGTCGCCGCGCTCACTCTCCGGCCAGTCGGGGTGTTCGGTGATCGCGGCGAGCAGCAGCTCCTTGAGCTCGAGCATCTTTGGGATCTGCCGCCAGGTGAACATGCTGCGCATCAGAACGAGGAGCGAAAGCGGGTGCTCCTTGAGCGTTTCGACCGGGCAGTGGGCGATGAAGTCGAGCACCTGCTGCGCGCCAAGCGACGTGAGCAGGATGCCCGCGTCGCGCTGGATGACGCGCAGCGCCGCGTCGTAGTTTTTGGCAAGACAGTAGAATTTGAGCGCATGCAGATATTGCCCATGCGTTTTGTACCACTCGCCATATCTATTATGGTAAACTGCCTGCCGCCGCGGCTCCATCGTGTGGAACGTGCGCTCGGCGCAGTCCTTCATCATGTGGTGGAAGCGGAACGTCACGCCGTCCGGCAGGCGCTTGACAAAGGCGTTCTGCTCGGTCAACGTCTGTAAGATCGCAGCGGTGTTTTTGCTGCCGGTGACGGTTTCGGCCATCTCGACGGTGAATTCGTCCGCAAGCCCCATGACGGCCAAAAATTCGCGCCGCTTTGACGGCAGCGGGTCGATCATCGCGGCGGAGAACATCGCGTAGATATCCGAGCTGCGGCTCGGCAGCTCGCCGCGCTCGTGCAGCGTGCGGAGATTTAAGTAAATGGCCGAGAACCACCCCTCGCTCGAATAGAGCAGCGATTCGATCTGCGCGTCCGAGAGCTCCGTGCCGCAGCGGTGGGCGTAGATCGAGAGCTCCGTGTGGTTGAGGCGCAGCTGCTCGGCGCCCACGGTGTAGAGCCTGCCGCCAAGGCGCAGGATCTCCTCCGCGGGCAGGAAGCGGTCGCGGCTTGCGACGATCAGGTGAACGTTTTCGGGCAGGCGGTTCGTCAGCGTGCAGAGAAAGGCGGGCACGCGGTTGTCGGTCAAGAGGTGAAAGTCGTCGATGAAAATATAGCAGGGCCGCTTGCCCGCGAGCGCGTGGCAGAGATCGTCCGTCAGGAGGCTTCCGCCCGCGGCGTCGTCGGGGCAGGGGTAGGCGCGCAGAAAGTCGAACCCCGCGTGGGAAAAGGCCTCCTGCACGCTCTTCCAGAAGATGGCCAGATTGTCCGAATACACGCTGATACGCACAACGGCGGCTTCGTCGAGCTTGGCGCGCTCTAAAAGATACCAGTTCACCGCCGTCGTCTTGCCGTAGCCCATCGGCGCGACCACGGTGGTGAGCGCGCAGCGCGAGATCGGGCGCAGGCACTCCTGTAGGCGCTCGGATATGTAGACGGTGTTCAAATTCCAGCTTCGCTTCGGCATGGCGTACCTCCAAGACAGTTTTGACCGGGGGCTTTTCTTTCAAGATATCATACGCCGCGTTTTTTGGCAACTATGAGAAAAAAGCGGCTGAATGAATGCGGCATCTGATAAAAAAATGCCCTGAACGGTTCGTTCAGGGTACTTTTATTGAAATAAGCTCTTATTTTCCGACGCAGAAGCGCTCGAAGATGCGCGCGACCATGTCCTCGCGCGCGGTGCGGCCCGTGAGCTCGCCGAGGGCGTTTTCCGCCTGCTCTACTTCCGTGAGTACAACGTCGGGCGTCATGCCGCTTTGGAGCGCGTCCTTCGCCGCACGGACGCTATCAAGCGCGCGGCGGATGGCGTCGGCCTGACGGGCGTTTGTCACGAGGGACGTATCGCCTTTCGGCGCGGGGTAAAGCGTGCGGATCGCTGCTTCCAGCGCTTTGAACCCCTCGTGCGTCACGCTTGAGAGCGAAATGACCGCCTCGGGCGCGCGCCAGTCCTCATCGGGGACAACGCCCGTCCCACGGCCAAGGTCGGATTTTGTCAGCAGCAGCAGCCACGGCTTGCCGCTTTTCGCGGCAAGTTCCAGCGGAGCAAGCATTTCTGCTGCCCGCGCCTCGGATGCCGGCAGTCCCGTGCTGCCGTCCAACAGCGCGAGGATCAGATCAGCGTCCTCGACCGCTTTTTTCGATCGCTCGACGCCGAGCTGTTCGACGAGATCGTCTGTCTCGTGTAGGCCCGCCGTGTCGATGAGGCGCAGCAGCACGCCGCCGACCGTCGCCTTTTCCTCCACCGTGTCGCGCGTCGTGCCCGCGATGTCCGTGACGATGGCACGGTCAAAGCCGACGAGCGCGTTCAAAAGTGAGCTCTTGCCTGCGTTCGGCGCGCCGATGATGGCGGTCGCGACGCCGTTTTTGAGCACTTTCCCGCGTGCGAACGTGCCGAGAAGATCAGAAAGCGTCTCTTCACAGCATAAAAGCGTGCGCTCGGTCTCCTCGCGCGAGAGGTCTTCAATGTCCTCGTCGGGGTAGTCGACGACGGCGTAGAAACGGCTCGAAACGTCGAGCAGCTTGTCATAAACACTTTCGATCGGGCGGCGCAGCGCGCCGGAGAGCTGGGCCGCGGCATTGCGCGCGCTCTCCGCCGTCTCGGCGTCGATGAGGTCGATGACCGCCTCAGCCTCGGTGAGGTCGAGCTTTCCGTTCAGGAACGCCCGCTGCGTGAATTCACCGGGCCGCGCCTGCCGTGCGCCCGCGGCAAATGCCGCTTGCAGCACCTCGCTCAGTACGACCGGCGAGCCATGGCAGTGGAGCTCGGCGCTCTCCTCGCCCGTGTAGCTGTGGGCGGCGGAAAAACAGACCGCCATGCCGCGGTCGAGCAGCGTGCCGTCCGCCGAGCGGATGTCGCCATAGGTCATGCGGCGGTACGGAAGCGCTTCGACCGCCATGCCGCTTGCGGGCGTGAACAGCGCGGCGAGCACGCGCCGCGTCTCCTCTCCGCTCAGGCGCACGATGCCGATGGCCGACGGGCTTTGCGCCGTGGCGATGGCTGCAATGGTTTCCATGACCGTTTCCTCGCTTTTCCTTGATTTTGCCCAAAGTATACCACAAAGACGAAAAAATGAAAAGGGGCGCGGCTGCGCCCCCTCACTGATTTGAAAATTACATCAAGTCAAAAGAAAATAAAGCTGACTGAGCAGCACGACACTCTCGCATACGCAGATGATCTTAAAATTGCGCGTGCTCATGCTGCCCTTTTTATACTCATCAAGGCTGAAATATATTGTAAGTGCGGCCGCTATCATCGTTATGACATAAATGTACGTCGTTTGTCCCTCCTCAAAATCAAGATCTGATTTCCTCAAAGCCGAGCTTCGCCAAAACCTTGGCGACCCTGCGCGCAAAATCCTGATTGGCGCCCAGACTGATGTTCATAAGGCCCTCGCCGCCTCCGGTGCCGATGATCGTCGCCTGCTGGACTTCTCCGGAGTCGATGATCTGCACTGTGCTGACGGCCATGCTGCCGTTTCTCATATAGTACCGCTCCAGAATGAGCAGCAGCACTTTGACGCCGTTCACCTCCGACATCTGCTCCAGAGACAGCTCGGCAACATCGCCCTTGAAATCATCGAGAATGCTTTTGGATACCTCCGCCAAGTCGGTCTCTGACCCGCGCTTCATTTTGATGATCGCAGAACTCATGCTGTTTCCTCCTTTTCTCGTTTTGATTTTTCTCTCATTTCGTTTCCTCCACCGTCCACGGCAGGAAGATCGGGAATATCTCGATCACAAAGTGCGGCTCCTGAATATCGTCGTCCGGGTGGGACTGCGCGAGGCGGACCTCGACGTCATTGGCATCCTTGACCGTCGCGGCGGCAAAGCCCACTTCTGCGCCGAAGACGAGGTACTGCGGCCCGATGTACGGCATGCGGCCGTTTTCATCCAACTCAAGCGGCATCGTCTCAAACGGCTTCGCGATGTCGACGCCGAGCGTTTGGAGATACGCCGTCACGGCAGGATAGGCCTTCGCGGCCTCTTTTACATAGTTGCGGCAATAGGCGCAGTCGCATACATCAGACTGCTTAAGCTCGCGATAAAATTGTTTCGTTCGCTCGATATCCATCGGCGTTCCACCCCTTTCACCGGTTTGCTTTCGTATTATATCATACAGGAAATTTGGCCCGCAAGCGGAAAAGCAGCGCCGAAAGGCGCTGCTTTTTTGATGCGGGGGGATGGACTTACAGTGGGAGGGATTCAGTTGACCGTCAGCAATTTGTGCCGGCCCAGCAGGCGGTTCCCATAGCGGAAGACCAGCTCGCCGATGACGACGCCGAGCACCGCCGCGGCGAGGACATCGCTCGGGAAGTGGACGTACATGGTCTCACCTCGCTTACGTCCACCAGCCGATGTTGGCGGCAATTAGAACGGCATTGAAGAAGTCAATGAACATGCCGCCGACCATCGGGATGGCAAAGTACGCCACCGGCGAAGGACCGTATTTCTTCGTCACGACCTGCATGTTGGCCATGGCGTTCGAGGTTGCGCCCATGGCGAAGCCGATGAAGCCCGCGGTCATGACCGCCGCGTCGTAATTGCGGCCCATGACGTTGAAGACCACGAAGTAGGAGAAGAGGAACATCACAACACACTGGAGCACAAGGCAGATGACCATCGGCATTGCAAGGTCGATGAGCTCCCAGAGCTTGAGGCCCGCGAGCGCCATAGCAAGGAAGATCGAGAGGAACATATTGCCCATGGTGTCGATCTCTTCGGCGGGATAGGAGACATGTACGCCGTCCATCACGTTGCGGACGACCACGGCGACGAGCATCGCGCCGATGTAAGCGGGGAAGGTGAGGCCGGTGAGCGCCGTGAGCCATACGCTGACCTGATTGCCGATGCCGACGGCGAGAAGCAGCAGCATGAAGCCTTTGACAAAGCGCGGGCTGTCGGAGATGAAGCGCTCGTCCTCGCTGGCAACGTCGGTCGCAAGGGCAGCAGACGGGGTGGTGCCGCCGGCGGTCACCGGAGCGGGACGCAGATCGTGCTTTTCGATGAGACGCTTGGCCGTCGGGCCGCCCATCAGCGAACCGGCCACGAGACCGAACGTTGCCGCCGCGATGGAAACGACGCTGCCGCCGACCACGCCCGCGGCTTCAAGGTCGGGGCCGAACGCCGCCGCCGTGCCAGGGCCGCCGACCAGAGCGATGGAGCCGCAGCCGATACCGAGCAGCGGATCGCGCCCGAAGAGCGCCATCACGCCGCCGCCAAGGAAGTTTTGCAGCGGGATCATCACAATGGAGATGGCAAGGCACAGGATGACAGCTTTGCCGCCCTTGAGCAGCGCGGGGATACTGACCGTGAAGCCGACGGTGGTGAAGAACATGATCATAAAAACGGTTTGCAGCGTCGCGTCGAAGTTGATGGACGCGATGCCCATGGAATAGAGAATGCAGTTGAGGATGGAAAAGCAGAGTCCGCCGACCAGCGGAGCGGGGATGCAGTAGCGGCTGAGCAGCGAGACCTTGTCGGTGATGACGCCGCCCAGCCAGAACAGGAAAGCGCCCAGAGCAACAGCGTGGTACATGTTGAGTTCGATCGTCAGCATAATGATTCCTCCTTTTATGTGTCCGGTTCGGCGCGCGGCAGCCACATACCACTCTGCCGCGTACCCTTTCAATCAGCAGTCTAATCCGGAATCGCGAAAAGGAGTTGTTAAATTCAGTCAAATGAGATAATTTCCGCAGTTCAACCGATAAAAATGTTATGAAAATTGATAATTTTACAGTTTAAAATACATAAATATCAATAAAAAGTTTAGAAAACGCTCTGAAGCTGTAAAAGAGAAAAATAAAACCAAACAAAAAATTGATACACTGCACCGGCATGAAACACATCTGCGTTTATACGAATGAGGTTCACGGCAACAAAAAAGGAAATAAGGAGCACGGCTGCACAGCCGTTGGAAGCGGCTCGGGCGGAATTGACCGCCGTTTTCGAGATTCGATAGAATTTGCACGTGCCGTTTTCGAATCTTTATACAGTCCGCCATGAAATCGCGCTTGCAGAACCGCGGGGAACGCTGTAAAATAATAGACAATATCGGTCAATTATTGACAAGGAGTATTCATTATGCAGCAAAATGCAAAATTCATCCGTAAACTGCCCATCCCGATGGACATTAAAAAAGAGTTCCCCGTCACGGAAGAGGTCGCCAAGGTGCGTGAGGCGCGCGTGGAAGAGATGCGCGCGATCCTCGACGGGCGTGACAGCCGCCTGATGCTCATCATCGGCCCCTGCTCTGCCGACCGCGAGGACAGCGTGATGGACTATGTCTGCCGCCTCGTCCCCCTGCAGGAAAAGGTCAAGGATAAGATCCTGATCGTCCCGCGCATCTATACGAACAAGCCCCGCACCAACGGCTCGGGCTACAAGGGCATGCTCCACCAGCCCGACCCGAGCAAAAAGCCCGACATGCTCGAGGGCATCATCGCCATCCGCCGTCTGCATACCCGCGCGGTGAGAGAGACCGGCTTTGCCTGCGCGGACGAGATGCTGTATCCGGAAAACTATCGCTACCTGTCCGACATCATCGGTTATGTCGCCGTCGGCGCGCGCTCGGTGGAGAATCAGCAGCACCGCCTCGTCGCGAGCGGTATTGATGTGCCCGTCGGCATGAAGAACCCCACGGGCGGCGACTTGAGCGTGATGATGAACTCCATCTATGCGGCGATGGGCGACCATACGTTCCTCTACCGCGGCTGGGAGGTCGAGACCGCGGGCAACCCCTATGCCCACGCCATCATGCGCGGCTATGTGAACGAAAAGGGCGACAGCCGCCCCAACTACCACTATGAAGACCTGGAGCAGCTGCACAAGCTGTACGCGGAAAAGGGCATCAAGAACCCCGCCTGCATCGTCGACTGCAACCACGCCAACTCCGGCAAGCCAATATTCTGAAGTAAAAATTGTTCAAGCAGCCGAAAGGGCTTGCTGTCTGTGAATTGCAGGCGGCAAGCCCTTTAGCTTTGCCTTGATCCTGCGGTTGTTGTAGTAATCTAGATATTCGATCAGTTCCAGTTTGAAGTGTTCCATGGAGCGGAACTCCTGCAAATACAGCAGCTCACTCTTGAGCAGCCCGAAGAAATTTTCTATCACAGCATTGTCCAGACAGTTTCCCTTTCGGCTCATGCTCTGGCGAACGCCTTTCTCCCGGAGCATCTGCTGGTATTGTTTGTGTTGGTACTGCCAGCCCTGGTCAGAATGGAGAATCAGGTTTGTTCCGGCCGGGATCTTTGCAAACGCCTCGTCCAGCATGGTGGTTACCATGCTGAGTGCAGGACGATCCGATATGGTGTAACTAACCAGATCGCTGCTGCACAGATCAAGGATGGGAGAGAGATAGAGCTTCTCTCCAAACAAACTGAACTCTGTCACATCGGTGACCCACTTCTGGTTCGGCTTTTCGGCGCGGAAGTCCCGGTTTACCAGATTTGGCGCAATTTTGCCCACTACTCCCTTATAAGAGCGATACTTCTTCATCCTGACACGACAAACTAAGCCCAGCTCTTTCATGAGCCGCTGGACAGTCCTGTGGTTCACAGAAAATTTACGCTTGCGAAGTTCTGCCGTGATCCGGCGATAGCCGTATCTTCCTTTGTTTTCATGGTAGATGGCCGTGATCTCCGCTTTCACAGCTTTATACTTATCTGCACTGTTCATCCGCTTCAGATGATAGTAGAAAGTGGCACGGGGCAGTTGAGCGATTGAGAGAAGAATATCCAGAGAATGTCTTTGCCTCAGCTTTTGAACTACCTGCGTTTTCTGCGCTGGCGTCGCTCGTCTTCCAAAACCAAGGCTTGCAAGTTTTTTAGGTAATCGTTCTCCGCACGCAGTCGCTGCACTTCGGTCAGCAGATCTTCTTCTACCTGCTTCGGCAACTGCTTTGGCGGACGACCCTTACTGCTGCGGCCACGCCGTTCGATGGCTAACCCTTCCGGCCCTTCTTCCAAATAAATGCGTTCCCAGCGCTCTATAATTTTATGGTCGTTAATTCCAAATTCCTGCATCGTTGCATAGATACTCAGATGTCCTTTTTTCATGGTTTCTACAACCATTCTCTTGAACTCCGGCGTATATCGTTTGTTTGGTACTCCTTTTGGCATAGCAAAACACCCCACTTGTTAGATAGTATATCATACTGTCTAACAAATGGGGTGCAGTTCATTACCGGAACCGTGGGAGTTTTTTATGTCAACTGCAAGGCGAAACTTATTTCGCCTGCTTCATGGAGAGGCTGATGCGCTTTTTCTTCTCATCCACTTCCAGCACGACGACCTTGACAACGTCGCCGACGGACACGACCTCGGACGGGTGCTTGATGAACTTGTTCGACACCTGCGAGATGTGAACAAGTCCATCCTGGTGCACGCCGATGTCCACGAACACGCCGAAGTCGATGACATTGCGCACCGTGCCGGTGAGCACCATGCCGGGCTTTAGGTCTTTCATTTCAAGAACGTCGGTGCGCAGGATGGGCTTTGGCAGCTCGTCGCGCACGTCGCGGCCGGGCTTTAAGAGCTCCGAGACGATATCGCGCAGCGTGGGAACGCCGACGCCGATCTCACCCGCGGCCTTGTCCTCGCCGTAGGCCTTGACGCGATCGGGCAGATCGGCGAGCCTGCCGTCCTTCACGTCGGCGAGCGTGTGGCCGGTCAGGTCGAGCAGCGCCTTCGCGGCGTCATAGCTCTCGGGGTGGACGGCGGTGTTGTCGAGAACGCTCCTGCTCTCCGGCACGCGCAGGAAGCCTGCGCACTGCTGGAAGGCCTTGGGGCCGAGCTTTGGCACTTTCTTGATCTGCGCGCGTGAGGTGAACGCGCCGTTCTCCTCGCGGTACGAGACGACATTTTTCGCCGTTGTGCCGTTCAGGCCCGCGACGCGCTGCAAAAGTGACGGCGACGCCGTGTTGATATCCACGCCGACGGCGTTGACGCAGTCCTCGACCACGCCGTTCAGCGCCTCGTCGAGCTGCTTTTGCGGCATGTCGTGCTGATACTGCCCCACGCCGATGGCCTTGGGGTCGATCTTCACGAGCTCGGCAAGCGGGTCCTGTAATCTCCGCGCGATGGACACGGCGGAGCGGAGGTTCACGTCGTACTGCGGGAATTCCTCGGCGGCGAGCTTGCTCGCCGAGTACACGGACGCGCCCGCCTCAGAGACGATCATGTAGCTCACGTGCGCACTGCCCTCGTTCACCTGACGGATGAGCTCGACGGCCATCTGTTCGGTCTCACGGCTGGCCGTGCCGTTGCCGATGGCGATGTGCTCCACACCGTGCTTTTTGATGAGCGTTGCCAGCGCGGCGATGGCTTCATTTTTCTGCCGCTCGCCGTAGGTCGGGTAGACCACGGCGGTATCGAGCACCTTGCCTGTGCCATCCACGACGGCGACCTTGCAGCCCATGCGGTAACCGGGATCAAGGCCCATCGTGACCTTGCCCTTGACCGGCGGCTGCATCAAAAGCGGCTTCAGGTTGAGCGCAAACTGGCCGATGGCACCCTCGTCTGCCTGCTCAGTGAGCTGATTTCGCACCTCGCGCTCGAGCGAGGGGAAGATGAGACGGTCGTAGGCGTCCTCGGCGGCGGACTTGACGAATTCCATGGCGGCGGAGCCGGGCTTCACGACTGCACGGCGCAGCAGCGGGAGTGCCTGCTCGCGGTCGAGCGTGATGGAGACCTTCAAAATGCCTTCTTTTTCACCGCGGTTGATGGCGAGCACCTGATGCCCCTGCAAGCGGGCGACGGACTGCGTAAAATCGTAGTATAGGCGATAGACGCTGTCGTCCTCGGTCGCGGCCCTGCTCACAAGCTGGCCCTGACGGGAAATGAGCGCGCGAAGGCTCTTGCGGATGGCGGCGTCGTCAGAGATCTGCTCAGCGATGATGTCGCTCGCGCCCTGCAGGGCGTCCTCGACCGTCTCGACGCCCTTTTCGGGGTCGACAAAGTCGCGCGCGGCCTCCTCGGGCCGCGGGCAGTCTCGCTCCTGCGCGAAGAGCAGCGCGGCGAGCGGTTCAAGGCCCTTTTCCTTCGCCATCGTGGCGCGGGTGCGGCGCTTTTGCTTGTAGGGGCGGTAGAGGTCTTCGACCTCGGCGAGCGTTTTGGCGCTGTCGATGGCGGCGGCGAGCTCGTCGGTCAGCTTGCCCTGCTCGTCGATGGACTTTTTCACCGCTTCGCGGCGCTCTTCAAGACCGCGGAGGTATTGGAGCCGCTCTTCGAGCGTGCGCAGAGAGGTGTCGTCCATTGCACCGTGCAGCTCCTTGCGGTAGCGGGCGATAAAGGGGATGGTGTTGCCCTCGTCGAGCAGATGCACGACGTTTTCAACGTGCCGGGGGTCTTTGCCGAGCTCGGCAGCAAGGGCCTGAATGAGATCCATAAAATGTTCCTTTCGTATATCGGGCGCCGAAGCGGCGCGGTCAAGTGAATCAGCAATGTCCGCCCGAAAGCGGGCGGAACGTAAAACTCATTATACCGCATCGCGCGGCGATGCGCAAAGCCTTTTGCGCGGAAAAAAGGCGGAGGATCGGCGCGACGGCTGGGGCTTTACATTTTGCCGCTTTGACGGTAAAATACGACGCAGCGTTCAAAGGCATCGAATGCTTCGCTTTGCCGCTCAAAGGCGGCATTTTTCAGCAAGAGAAGGAGAAAGCAAAATGCAGAAGAAAAACAACAAAGGCGTCATCGCCCTCATCATCGTGCTTGTGCTGGCGGCTGCCGCGCTCGTCATTTGGCAGACAAACAAGCCGGAGACGCAGCAGGGCGGTAAGGAGATCACCGTCAACGTCGACCACCTGAACGGCGATGACACGACCTTCACCATCCACACCGACGAAGAGTACCTGCGCGGCGCGCTCGAGCAGGAAGACCTCATCGAGGGCACAGAGAGCGAGTACGGCCTCTATGTGCTGACTGTGGACGGCGAGACCGCCGACGAGAGCGAGCAGCAGTGGTGGGGCTACAGCGTGAACGGCACGTTTGCCGAGCTCGGCGTGGACAGCCAGCCCGTCGCGGACGGCGATGTGTACGACTTTGTGCTGAATGTCGGCTGGTAAGTCCGCAAGACTCAGCATCCGCGAGATCGCGGAGCTGTCGCTTTTCTGCGCGCTGATGGTCGCGGGCAAGGAGTGCCTGCGCCTTATCCCGAACGTGCATCCCGTCACGCTGTTGCTGCTTTTGGCCACGGCGGTGTACGGCGCGAAGGCGCTCTATCCGGCGTTCGGCTTTGCCCTGCTCGAGATCGCGCTCTACGGCGCGGGGCTTTGGAACCTGATGTATCTCTACGTCTGGCCGATCGTCGTGCTCGCTGCGCTGCCGTTTCGCAGAAGCGAGAGCCGCGCATTCTGGGCGGCCATCGCGGGGCTGCACGGGCTGTGCTTCGGCGCGCTGTGCGCCATTCCGTATTTTTTTATCGGCGGATGGCAGATGGCGTTTTCGTGGTGGGTCTCGGGCATCCCGTATGACGTCATCCACTGCGTGTCAAATACGGTCCTCGTCTTCGTGCTCTTCCCGCCGCTGCGGCGCGCACTGGAGCGCGCGAAGAAAACGTCGGGCGGAAGAGAATAGGGAAAAGCACCTGCCTTCAAGGCAGGTGCTTTTTGCCTGGTCGTGTCGCTTTTCAGCGTATAAGTGTCAGAACAGCGTTTCCTCGTCCTCGGAGAACAGCCGGTCGTTGACGGTGAAAAGGTCCATGCCATGCAGCAGCCCGTAAATGATGATCGCGTCGCGCCGGACCTTTGGATAGAGCTCGGCGAGGCCGCACAGGCGCAGAAGCTCCTGCGTCTCCTCGAGCGAGGCGCTCAATCCAAAGCACAGGCACAGCATGCGGCTGCGCGAGGGATTGCGCCGTCCCGCAAAAATCTGGTGCAAGTATATTTCGCTCATGCCGGACTGCTTGGCAAGCGAGGCTTTGGAGATGCCCTTTCGCTCCAGCATTTCGTTGAGCAGCATCGATGCGCTCTCCGAAGAAAAATTTGCCTCGTTTGCAGAGAGAAACGCCTGCAAATTTGGCGCGTCCATCAGCTCGTTGCGTAGTCCGTCCGTATTTTTCCGTTCCACTTCCATCTTCATCCATCTTCCGCCTTTACAAAAACTCAAGTTCTCAGTATAATATTTCCTGTTCATTTTACCGTTTTCGACAGGCGAAAACAATATGCTGACTGCATAGGGTGTGAAATTTGTGACGCTGTACGAAAGCCTTCTGGAGGCCGTGACAACCGAATACGACACGCTTCACGTGCTGAAGCGGAGTCCGCGCGGGACGGTCTCCGTCGTGCGGCATAAGAAAAGCGGCACGCGCTATGTCTTCCGCCGCTACAGCGGCAGCGGCGAGGTCTATCGCCGTCTGCTGCCGGTGCTGTGCCCGCATCTGCCGCAGATCATGGAAGCGGCGGAGCAGGACGGCCAAACCGCCGTGCTGGAGGAATACGTGCAGGGCGACACGCTCGCAGAGCTTCTGATGGGGGCACGGCTCACGGAGAGGGAAGCGCGGCAGGTCACGATGCAGCTCTGCCAAGCGCTGCATGTGCTGCACTCGATGGGCGCGGTGCACCGCGACGTCAAACCGGAAAACGTCATCCTGCGCGGCAGCGACGCCGTGCTCATCGACTTTGACGCCGCGCGCATCTACAAGGTCGCATCCGAGAGCGACACGCAGGTGCTCGGTACGACGGGCTTTGCCGCGCCCGAGCAGTACGGCATCTTCCAGTCTGACGAGCGGGCGGACATTTTTTCGCTCGGCGTGCTGCTCAATATCATGCTTACAGGCAAGCACCCCTCGCGCGAGATGGCGGCGGGGAAAATGGGACGCATCGTGCGCAAATGCACGATGACCGCGCCGGAGCAGCGCTATCAGAGCGCGCGAGCGCTGATGGAGGTGCTGTGAGATGAATTTTGAGGAAAAGCGCTGTCCGCATTGCGGCGCGCTTCTTGTCGAAAACGCTTCGTTCTGCCCCTACTGTGAAAGCGTGCTGATCGAAAAGCGCCCTGCGGAAATGCCGAAGCCGAAACGCCGCAGGCGCATCACCGCGGCGCTCCTGCTGGCGGCGGTGTTGTTGGTGACATTGACGGCGGTTGGATTTGCCAACCGAGGAAAGATCATCGACGCGCAGGGCGCGGAGCTTACCTACGAAGCGGACGGACAGACATTCCATCTGGCGCTGAGCTTTGAATCGCAGGGAGGCGCGCCGTTTTTCGGCCAGCCGCTTTTCACCGTAGAGGTCCGCGAGGATCAGGTGCGCGGCCAGATGACGAGCTCCCGCATTTTCGTCGACAACGGCGGCAGCGAGGACAAAAAGGACGAATTTCTCGCCCTTGTGGATCACTACGAGGTGACGACCACGCCGTGCGATGGCATCACGCTTTTACAGATCGACGAGACATGCATCCCGACGAACTCCAACGCGGCGATCGAGGCCATCCCGAGCTATCACACCGAGCAGCTCAAAGAGGGCGAGGGCGACGTCATCTGGACGATCTACCTCAAAAACGGCGACACGCTGCGTCTGCGCCACACAGTCAAGATCACGCGCGTCCCGGTCGTGACGTTGACCGAAAATGACTACCCGATGGCGACGGTCGACGATCTGAACGTGCTGCTCGACACCCTCGCGCACGAGGCGGATCGAAAGTCGGTCTACATTTTGCAGCTGCCCGCGGTGACGTATGATGGTGGACTGACGATGAAAAATTTCTGCTGCGATCTGGTCGGCAGCGAGGGCGGCACGACGTTCACCGGCACGGTGACGATCGCGACGCGCGGCATTCACCCCTCAAACATCACGAACGTCCGCTTTATGGGCGACGGCACGGGCATCGGCCTTTCGGCGAGCGAGGGAGCATTCCTGCACCACTGCACGTTTGAAAACTGGGAGATCGGCGCTTACGGCGGCCTCGGCAGCTGGGTCAACGCCACGGGCTGCACGTTCCGCGGCAACGGCGTGGGGCTGTGGCTCGACAACCGCGGCGGCGCGACGTGCTCGGGCAGCTACTATGGCGACAGCGTGTACGAAGATAACGGTACCGCCGTGCGCATCGCCGCAATGCCGGGCACAGAGACGCTGGATTTCAATAACTGCGTGTTCCGCGGCAACGGGGTAAATGTCGAAAACGCGGCAGGATACGCCGTCGACCTCTCGCAGATCGTAACGGCGGACAATTAAAGAGAAAAGGAGGAAACGCGGCGTTTCCTCCTTTTTTTGCAAAGGGTATGCTCCCAGCATATTGTTTTCCCGCACGGAAGCGTGTATGCTGATAAAGAATGTACAGACCCCGGAAATTTATAGGAAATGAGGAGAACACACATGAAGCATAGAGCACTGAGCATGCTGTTAGCGCTGTTGATGGTGGTGAGTTTACTGCCGGTCGCCGCGATAGCAAATGGAGCAGAAGAGAACACGGGCGCTGAGGAACAAGAGGAAACCGTTGAAATGGGGGAGAATGATTCTCAGCAGGGTGGCGATGGAGAGAAATCTCAGCTGCCGACAGAAGAGAATGAAAAGACAGCCATTCAGCTCTATGTCGAGAAAAAAGGTGGCGCGACCTCTTACACACGGTATCAGTATGATGAGAATGTTCGCCTGCCGTGGCTGGTTTATGTGAATGAGAGCGACAATGCGGTCGTGCCAGCATTCCTTACGTTTTTTCAGAGTAAGGCTGAATGCTATGCCATTCAGAAAGCGGCAGACGGAATTCGCACACAGTTTGGACAAGTTGAAGTTCATAAAAACCCTGAGGGGCTATTTGCATTGTGGAAAGACTTTCCTGAGGACTTGAATTGGAGTGAAGCAGAGAAGGACGACTATGTGCTCATGTTCCACTGCAACAATCAGTGGTACAAGCTCGATGCGCAGCTTCGTGCGGGCAGCGCGCCGCTGGCCGGCGGGCTGGTGATGCAATACAATGGGAGAGACTACTTTGCGGGGGAGACCGCCACGCTGTCTGCCGGTGAGTATGAAGTGGCACTGATGGTGAAGGACAGGGAAAATACGAACTCAATCACTGCAGCTGACCGACTGCGCGTGGACGGCGAGGTTGTTAAAAATTTGCATCCGACAAATAGCGACGGCGAGGAAATCAAGCTTTGGCAGTTTGATCTTAGCCGACCGGAAGGAACCAGTGCGACCGGCTGGATCCAGTATGACAATGGAAACAATGAAGAAAATAAGGTCTATATCAAGGTCATGTCCTCTCATGGCGAGACAGTAAAGGATACCGACTATGATGTTACAACCGAGTGGGAGGAGGACGAGAACGGCGGGCGACTCGTCTTTACGGCGAACGGAGAGAAGTATTACAATAATGTAGCGGAATTCCAGTGGGATGATAATACTTACTATCTTGCCGCGTGCGAATGGAGAGAGAATCTATTCGATATTGCGCCGAAGAGCATTCAGGGCGGCAGAGGGTTTACACAGGGGTCGAACGACCACATGTATGTCGCTGCGGAAGCGTTTCGTCTTATTTCGGGGACAGGCGGCAAAGATGATGCAACTTACAGCATAGAAGAGACTGTTGTGTCAGCAATGAAAGAGGCAGGCTATGAGTTCAGAGTGCTGGTGCATCCTGCTGGTGGCAATGAAAACTATCCGACAAGTGAGACGGTGAGCATGGAGAGCCAGTCTTCCGACCATGGAAAGGTGGGGCTGGATTGGACACATCTCTACTATGGAGATCCGTCGACTGCGGGCTCGTGGGTTTACGAAGCGCAGCTTGTGAAAACAGAAAATGGTACAAAAACAGTAGTGGCCCGCAGCTTCAGCTTGGATACGTTCCAAAGAATGGACAGAAAGCGCATGGAACTGAGCGGCAGTTTGGGCAACATCAACAACGCTATTGCTGAGGAACTGGCGTGTTATTCAGAAGTCGGGGAGCATGAGCTGCCGACGATCGAGTTTGTTCTGCCTGCGGGCACGATCACAGGACAGATCATTATTCCTGAGACAAAGTGCTTCGTCGACCTCATGGGCGCCGGCGCTGACGAAGGCGTGATCTCCACTACGATCAAGGGCGGCGTCAAGCTTGAGGGCGCAGATTGCGACTTTGAATCGATTCATTTTGTTGGTGCGGGCAAAGATCAGAAAAAGTGGAGTGATGGTTCTCCCAATGCGGCTGCTTATGGATGGGGAGAAGGCCTTCCGCGTAATTGCGTTCTTGAGGACTACTATTGTGCAATCGGCAGCGAAGACCGCTCTTCGTGGGCCGCTAACCGGTCTGTATTCCGCAATAACCATATTGGAATTCGGATGTCGGCGACCGGTGGCGGCAACCTTCAAATGCTCGGCAACTGGTTTGTCGGCAATGATACTGCGGTACAGGTGGACGTGTGCGACCAGCCGTCGCTTCTCGAAAGTTCTGGAAACCGTTTTGTGAACAACGGCTATGACATGGTAAATAATTCCGGCAAAACGATATGGATGTCGCAGAACTTCTTCTACCACGATTATGATGCGACAGACAGCGAAGCTGAGTGGAATCCTATCTTGTGGGAGCAGAAAGAGGTCAAAGGAGAGGACGACAAAACTGTCGTCATTTTGCAGCTGAAGCACGACGGTGAGAATGGTGCGGTTATTGCAGGAAATGATGCGCCAGAGTTTACAATTATAGAGGACTACAATCGTGATCCGGAGTACTTTAACTTCCTGCCGTGGTTTGACGGAAACGATAAGACACTGGCCTACCCGCTTGCCAGAACGCAGAATTGCAATACATTCTTTCGTCCGAATTACCGTGATAAAAGCTGCCCGTCATGGCAATCGCTGGACGATCCCTACTACCCCTCCTACGTGCAGCAAGGCGTGACCATCAGCGAAAACGAGCTGGACGGGCTGCGCTTCAGCTCCTACGACAGCGAGACTGACACGGCGGTCGGCACATTTGAGTTCAGCGCTTCGGCCGCCGAGACGGAACATTGAGGAGGCGGCATATGAAAAAGTTACTTTCCTTTCTTCTGGCGCTGACGCTGGCGTTGAGCCTTGCGACCTTCGCGCTGGCGAATGATGACGGCGGCAGTTCCGCGCAGTTCGACCCTGAGGTGACCGTGGAGGAAAACGGCGGCACGATGACCGTTACGCTGGTCAACACGGATGGAAACAGGGCTATTTTGGAGAACAAACAACCCACGCTGACGGTGGCCTGCGACTACGCGCGCGCAGTCGTTACCGATCCGAACGGTGTTCGGATCGAATCCACCCTCTCAGGCGGAAAGATCAGCTTCACTGTCACAATGGGCGGCAAGTATACGATTACGAGGATCGGCACGTCCGCGCCCTCGTCCAAGCCCGCGGAGGACGGCAAGACCGACGAGCCGCAGCCGGACGACGGAACTTATGTCAACCACTATCCCGACGTGCAGGCGGGTGACTGGTACAGCGGGGCCGTGCAGTTCGTCACCGAGGAAAAGCTGATGACCGGCACGGGCAAGGGCTTTGAGCCGAACGCCGCCACGACCCGCGCGATGCTCTGGACGATTTTGGCCCGCATGGACGGCACGGACACGAACAGCACGGGTGCGTGGTATGCCGCCGCGCAGGATTGGGCGGTCAAGCATGGCGTGTCCGACGGCACGAGCCCGGACGGCAAGATCACGCGCGAGCAGCTCGCGACGATGCTCTACCGCTACGCGCAAAGCCGCGGCTTGGTCAAGGCCGATGTGCAGGGTGATCTGAGCGCGTTTACTGACAGCGCGAGCGTCAGCCCCTACGCGGTCGAGGCGATGCGCTGGGCCGTCGGGGCGGGCATCGTCAACGGTATGGACGGCAAGCTGAACCCGCAGGGGGAGGCGACCCGCGCGCAGATGGCGACGATGCTGATGCGCTACGCAAAGCTCGCTGCATAAAGCGAGAACAAAATGAAAAAGGAGTTCCTCTTGAAGGTAAGAGGAACTCCTTTTTTGCAAAATTCAGATGTTCAGCACGAAGTGCTCTTTATGGAAGTCCAGAAGCCCTTCCTTTTTCATCTTGCCGAGCTCGAGCGACAAGCCGCTGCGCTCAACGGCGAGAAAGTCCGCGAGCTGCTGGCGGGAGAACGGGATGTCAAACTCGACCGCGCCGCGCCGCTGCGCCTCGGCGGAGAGATAGGACATGAGCTTGGCGCGCGTCGTGCGCTGGGCGATGTGCGTGAGCTTTTCATTGAGCAGCAGGTTTTTTCCCGCAAGGTCGCTCAGAAGGTTTCGGATGATGCGGCTGTGGTGCGCGCAGGCGGAGGGACAGACCGTCAAAAGGCGCTTGACGTTCAAAAACAGCACCGCCGTCGGCGTTTCGGTCACGACGCTCACGTTGGAGACACTGCTCGGCGCGCAGGCGAAGGCCGCGGCGTAAGTCTGCCCCGGCGCAGTGCGGGAGAGAATGTTGCGGTTGCCCCAGATATCCTCCTGCACGACGAGCGCGCAGCCGGAGAGCACCATGCCGATCTCCTCGACCGCGTCGCCGGGGTGAAGGAGAAACACGTCCTTGGGGAACTGCTCGGTCTTCGCCGCAAGGCAGGTGAGCATCGCATCGAGCTCGTCCTCCGTGACGCCGGAAAAGAGCGGCGAGGCGGCGAGAATGGGAAAAAATCTTTCATAAAAAACGCCTTTCGTTGAAAATTCAACCGACTTGCTGGCCGCATTCTACTATAATACGCTTGAAAACGCAAGGAGGTATTGCAATGAAACGGAGAATCATTGAGATCGATCAAAATAAATGCAACGGCTGCGGCGCCTGCGCCGCGGCGTGCCACGAGGGCGCTATCGCCATGGTAAACGGCAAGGCGCAGCTGATGCGCGACGACTACTGCGACGGCCTGGGCGACTGTCTGCCGACCTGCCCGACCGGCGCGATTTCCTTTGTCGAGCGCGAGGCCGCGGCCTACGACGAGCAGGCGGTGCTTGAAAACAAGCAGAAGAGAATGCAGAAGGAGGGGATGACACTGCACCACGGCTGTCCCGGCATGCAGCTCAAGACCTTTGCGCACAAGGCGGCATCTGAAACGGCGGCTCCTGCTGCGCAGGAGAGCCAGCTCTCCCAGTGGCCGGTGCAGATCAAGCTCGTGCCCGTGAACGCGCCGTATTTCTCCGGCGCAAAGCTGCTCATCGCGGCGGACTGCACGGCGTACGCCTACGCGGCCTTCCACGAGAAATTCATCAAGGGCCACATTACGCTCGTCGGCTGCCCGAAGCTCGACAGCGTGGATTACAGCGAAAAGCTGACCGAGATCATCGCAAAAAATGACATCAAGAGCGTGACGGTCGTGCGAATGGAGGTCCCGTGCTGCGGCGGGCTCGAGCACGCGGCAAAGACCGCGCTGCAAAATAGCGGTAAATTCATCCCCTGGCAGGTCGTGACGATCTCGACGGACGGGAGAATACTGGATACGATTTGAGTCATCCTATGATCAATAAGACCACAGAATGAGGAGGATTTTTTCGGTGGACAACAAGATGTTTTGTTTTCAGTGCGAGCAGGCGGCGCACTGCACGGGCTGCACCGGCAGCGCGGGTGTGTGCGGAAAGAGCGCCGAGACGGCAAATTTGCAGGACGAGCTGACCGGCGCGCTCATCGGCCTTGCCCGCGCTGCGGACGGCAGCCCCGGCGTGAACGAGGGCACATGGAGCCTCATCATCGAGGCACTTTTCACTACGCTCACGAATGTGAACTTTGACGCGGCGGCCATCCGCGATGTGACTGCACGCGTGAAGGCGGAGAAGAGCCGTCTTGTGCCGGACTGTGCGTCCTGCATGTCGCCCTGCGGGCACAACGATGACTACGATGTCTCGCGGCTCTGGACGGCGGACGAGGACATCCGCAGCCTCAAGTCGCTTATCCTGTTCGGTATCCGCGGCATGGCGGCGTACGCCTACCACGCGATGGTGCTGGGCTATACGGACGGCGAGGTCAACCGCTTTTTTGCCAAGGCATTGTTTGCCATCGGCGAGGACTGGGGCATGGATGACCTGCTTCCCCTTGTGCTGGAGGTCGGCGAGAAAAACTACCGCTGCATGGCGCTGCTCGACAAGGCCAACACGGAGACCTACGGCACGCCGGAGCCGACCACCGTGCCGCTGACGGTGGAAAAGGGACCGTTCATCGTGGTTTCCGGCCACGACCTGCACGACTTGAAGCGCCTGCTCGAGCAGACGGAGGGCAAGGGCATCAACATCTATACGCACAGCGAGATGCTGCCCGCGCACGGCTACCCGGGCCTTAAAAAGTATGCCAATCTCAAGGGAAATTTCGGCACGGCGTGGCAGAACCAGCAAAAGGAATTTGCCGACATCCCCGCGCCCGTACTATTCACCACGAATTGCCTGATGCCGCCGAAAGCGAGCTATGCCGACCGCGTGTTCACTACGGCGGCGGTCTCATATCCGGAACTCAAGCATATTGGCGCGGACAAGGACTTCACGCCGGTCATCGAAAAGGCGCTGGAACTGGGCGGCTATGCCGAGGACAAGGCGTTCACCGGCATCAACGGCGGCAGCACGGTTACGACGGGCTTTGCCCGCGGCGCGGTACTGGGTGTGGCCGACAAGGTGGTCGAGGCCGTCAACTCCGGCCAGATCCGCCACTTTTTCTTAGTCGGCGGCTGCGATGGCGCGCGCCCCGGCAGGAACTACTACACGGAATTCGTCAAGCAGACGCCGTCCGACACCATGGTGCTGACGCTGGCCTGCGGCAAGTTCCGCTTCAATGACTTAGATCTTGGCACGGTGGCGGGGCTGCCGCGCATCCTGGACATCGGCCAGTGCAACGACGCTTACAGCGCCATCCAGATCGCGCTGGCGCTCGCCGACGCCTTTGGCTGCGGTGTGAACGAGCTGCCGCTTTCGATGGTGCTCTCGTGGTACGAGCAGAAGGCGGTGTGCATCCTGCTGACGCTGCTGTATCTCGGCATCAAGGACATCCGCCTCGGTCCGACGCTGCCGGCGTTCCTCTCGCCGAACGTGCTCGACTACCTTGTCAAGAACTTTGGCATCGCGCCCATTACGACGCCAGAGGAGGACCTGAAGGCCATTCTGGGGTAAAACTGAAACGTACCGGCGGGCATTTTGCCCGCCGATATTTTTTGCAGAGAAAGAAACGCAAAAATTAAGCGTGACTTTTGACGCGAGATCTGATAAAATAAAATAACTTTGCGCAACAGAGGGGAAAAGAGAGAAATCAACAGGAGAGATCAATGAAAAAACAGTTTGACCTCAGCGCCGCGGCGCTGCACATTTTAGCGATGGCCTTCATGCTGCTCGACCACCTGTGGGCGACGCTTTTTCTTTCGCAGGAGTGGATGACCTGCGTGGGACGTCTCGCGTTCCCCATTTTTGCCTTCATGGCGGTGGAGGGCTACTTCCACACGCACAGTTTCAAAAAATACGCGCAGCGGATGCTGATTTTTGCGGTGCTGTCGGAAATTCCCTTTGACCTGATGTACGGCGGCACGTGGTTCTACCCTGTGCACCAGAATGTCATCTGGACGCTGCTCATCGGCCTTCTCGGCATTCGGGCGATGGAGGCCGTGCGGGAAAAGGGGAAGACATGGCTCTATCTTCTGACTTGCGCTGCGGTCACGGTGCTGGGCTTTGCGCTCGGCACGCTCGGCATGGTAGATTATTACGGCATGGGCGTTTTGACGGTGTTTGTGTTCTATTTCCTCCGCGGCAGAGAGTGGTGGAAGCTGCTCGGGCAGATCGCGGCGCTCTATTGGATCAATGTGTCGCTCATCGGAGGACAGATTTTCCCGATCGAGCTTTTCGGACTGGAGTTTGAGGTCTGCGAGCAGGGGCTTGCACTGCTCTCGCTCGTGCCCATCTGGCTCTACCGCGGGCGGCAGGGACACCACAGCAAGGCGTTTCAGTATGCCTGCTACGCGTTTTATCCGGTACATATGCTCATCCTCGGCCTTATCCAGCTGTCTCTGTAACAGAATACGAAAAAAGCGCTGCCGAAAGGCGGCGCTTTTTCGCGCCCTTTTTTTGGAACGTTCACAATTTGTTTATTGACATTGAAATGGAAACAACTATAATGATGACGTTCTAAAATTAGAAGATTATCATTCGATGACGAGCGAGCGCGGCGCGTGGCCGAATGAGGTCGGAAAGGAACCGATATGATGCCGAAGGAACCGATGCGCGGGGCAACGCTTTTCAGCCACGCCAACAAGATGACAAAGGCTTATCACATTATGTTAACTCCACTGTGCAAGGAGACAGGCCTGCCGCCGCTAGCGATGGACATTCTGCTCTTTCTCGCCAACAATCCCGAGCACAACACGGCGAAGGACATCTGCCGCATGCGCGGGCACAAACCGGGTATCGTCTCCGTGCATGTGGAAAGACTGGTGAATGACGGCCTTCTCGAGCGGCGGGAGATGCCGGGCGATCGGCGGCAGACGCGGCTTGTCTGTACCGAACAGGCGCAAGCGCTCATTGAGCGCGGACGGCAGGTGCAGTGGCAGTTCGGAAGACGTCTGATCGAGGGCATCCCGGAGGAGGATCTGGCGACGATGCGCCGCTGCCTTGAAAGAATGGATGGCAATCTGAACGGCATCTGCAAGGAAAAGCGCTGAGGGCCCAAAGAAGAAATCAGGAGAACAACAATGCTGAAATTACTCAAAAACATGCGCCGTAAAGAGGTGCTCATGGTGCTGCTGTGCACCGTGCTTGTGGCGGTGCAGGTCTACTTTGACCTGCGGCTGCCGGATTACATGACCGATCTGACGACGCTCATCAAAACGTCGGGGGCGACGGCGGATATCCTGTCCGTCGGCGTGAAAATGCTTGGCTGCACGCTCGCAAGCGCCGTGCTGGCCGTGGGCTGCGGGTATCTTGCGGCCAAGGCGGCGTCGGGCTTCAGCTTCACGGTGCGCGAAAAGCTCTTCCGCCACGTGATGGACATCGGCAGCGAGGAGATGCAGGACTTTTCCGTCGCCAGCCTCATCACGAGAACGACGAACGACATCACGCAAATTCAGATGATCGTGGCGATGGGCCTGCAGATGATGATCAAATCGCCGATCATGGCCGTGTGGGCCATCATCAAAATTCTCGGCAAGAGCTGGGAGCTCTCCGCCGTGACAGCGGCATTCGTCGTGGTCATCTGCGTGACGGTGATAACGGTGATGAGCATCTGCATACCGCGTTTCCGCATCGTGCAGAAGCTGACCGACCAGATCAACCGTGTGGCGCGCGAAAACCTGACGGGCATCAACGTGGTGCACGCGTTTAACGCCGAGCAGTACCAGAACGACAAGTTCAACAAGCCGAGCCTTGACATGATGAATGTGCAGGTAAAGAACCAGAAGCTCTTCGCCCTCGTCCAGCCGACGATGACGCTCGGCATGAACGGCCTGGCGCTCACGATCTACTGGCTGGGTGCGGCGCTCGTCAACAACATCGCGCTGACCGATTCCGCAGCGCGCCTCACGATGTTCAGCGACGTGCTGGTGTTCAGCACGTATGCAACCTACGTGGTGATGTCTTTTATGATGCTCGTGATGATCTTCATGCTGCTGCCGCAGGCGCAGGTCTCGGCCGAGCGTATCAACGAGGTGCTCGAGCGCAAGGCGAATATCCGCGAGGGCAGCGTGAGCGAATGCAAAGAGCACGGCACAGTGGAGTTCAAAAACGTTTCGTTCCGCTATCCGCACGCTTCGGAGGATGAGCTTTCGAACATCAGCTTCCGTGTGAACAGGGGCGAGACGCTTGCCGTCATCGGCGCGACGGGCAGCGGCAAGACGACACTTGTGAGCCTGATCCCGCGCTTTTACGATGCGACGGAGGGCGAGGTGCTTGTCGATGGCGTGAACGTCAGGGACTACACGTTCGACACACTCTACAACAAGCTCGGCTACGTGACGCAGAAGGCGGTGCTCTTCGCCGGCAGCATCCGCGACAATGTCTACTTTGGCGAGAGCGAAGCGCCGGCGGACGATGAGGGCCTTGCGCAGGCCGTCGAGCTTTCGCAGGCGAAGGAGTTTGTCGACAAGCTCCCCGACGGCACGCAGCACCACGTGGCGCAGATGGGCCGCAACATGTCCGGCGGCCAGAAGCAGCGCCTTTCCATCGCCCGCGCGCTGGCGAGAAAGCCGGAGATCCTCGTCTTCGACGATTCGTTCTCCGCGCTGGACTACCGCACGGACGCGAAGCTGCGCGAGGGGCTATCCAAGCAGCTGCACGACACGACGAAGATCATCGTCGCGCAGCGCATCAGCACCATCCGCCACGCAGACAAGATCATCGTGCTCGACCGCGGCGAGGCTGTGGGCATCGGCACGCACGAAGAGCTGATGAAAAACTGTGACGTTTACCGCGAGATCGCGACCTCCCAGCTCAGCGCTGCGGAGCTCGCGTAAAGGAGGTGAGAGAAGATGAAAAAGAAAACAGCAATCCCGTCGGCGCGCTCAAGCGCACGGGCGCGTATATGAGCTCGAGCATGGGCATTATCATTTTTGCCCTCGTGCTGGCGGCGCTGAGCGCCGTGATGACGATCATCGGCCCCGACAAGATCGGCAAAATGGCGACCATCATGTCCGACGGCCTCTTCACCGGCATTGACCTCGCCGCCATTGCGAAAATCGGCGTGTTCCTTGCCGTTATTTACTGCCTGAGCGCGCTGTTTGGCTTCATCCAACACTATATCATGGCGGTCGTGACGCTGAAAATGTCCTACCGCATGAGAGGCGAGCTCTCGGAAAAGATCAACCGCGTGCCGCAGAAGTATTTCAACACCACCTCGCAGGGCGACATTTTGAGCCGCATCACAAACGATGTGTCAACGCTCCAGCAGGGACTTACCAACAGCCTGCCGACCATCATCAGCGCCGCGACACAGTTTGTCGGCTGCCTTATTATGATGTTCGTGACCGAATGGCGCATGGCGCTCGTCGCACTGTGCATCACGCTCCTTGGCATGGTGCTGATCGTCGCCATCATGTCGAAGTCGCAGCGCTACTTCACCGCGCGGCAGAAGAGCCTCGGCGAGCTCAACGGCTATGTCGAGGAGATGTATTCCGGCCATGAGGTCGTGCGCATCAGCCGCGCAGTCGATAAGGTCCTCGACCACTTCGACGGCCTGAACGCGGCGGTCTATGACGCAAACTGGCGCTCGCAGTTCCTCTCCGGTGTGATGCAGCCGCTCATGAACGTGATCGGCAACCTCGCGTATGTTGCCGTGTGCGTGTTCGGCTCGGTGCTGGCCATCAATGGCACGATCGAATTTGGCGTCATCGTCTCGTTCATCCTGTATGTGCGCCTGTTCACCACGCCGCTGACGCAGATCGCGCAGGGTATGACGAATTTGCAGACGGCCTCCGCCTCCGCGCACCGCATTTTCGACTTCCTCGAAAGTGAAGAGCTCGGCGACGAGAGCGACAAGACCGAGAAGCTCGACGCCGTGCGCGGCGCGGTAATGTTCGACCACGTGCGCTTCAGCTACCCCGATTCGCCCGACAAGATCATCATCAAGGACTTCTCCGCTGAGGTCCATCCGGGCCAGAAGGTCGCCATCGTCGGCCCCACCGGCGCGGGCAAGACCACGATGGTAAACCTGCTGATGCGCTTTTTCGAGGTCAACAGCGGCCGCATCACGATCGACGGCGTGGCGACGACCGACCTGCGCCGCGAGGATGTGCACGAGCTCTTTGGTATGGTCTTGCAGGACACGTGGCTCTTTGAGGGCACGATCCGCGAGAACCTGGTCTATAACATGGAGGGTATCACGGACGAGCAGCTCGAAACGGTCTGCAAGGCCTGCGGCCTCGACAAATTTGTCCACTCGCTGCCACAGGGCTTTGACACCGTGCTCAGCGAGAGCACGACCATCTCGGCGGGACAGAAGCAGCTTTTGACCATCGCCCGCGCGATGCTCCAGAATGCGCCGATGCTGATCCTCGACGAGGCAACGTCCTCGGTCGATACGCGCACGGAACTTCTCATTCAGCGTGCGATGGACGAGCTGACGAAGGGCCGGACGAGCTTTGTCATCGCCCACCGCCTGTCGACCATCAAGAACGCCGACCTCATCCTCGTGATGCGCGACGGCGACGTCATCGAGAGCGGCACGCACGAGCAGCTGATGGAGCAAAACGGCTTCTACGCCGAGCTCTACAACAGCCAGTTCGCGCAGGCGTCGTAAAGAAAAACCAGCGCAGGTGAGCCTGCGCTGGTTTATATTTTCTGCGGAAGAAGTTAAAAGAAAGTTTATTGCTGAACTGGGAAACGGTGGTATAATAAGGAACATTCAAGGGCTGACAAAGCCCGCACCGCGAAAGGAAGCGGAAACATATGAATTGGTTTCAGAAATTACTGTCGAATCCCTTTTTGCTCATCGGCCTCTCGTCGTGGTTCTGGGCGCAGCTCATCAAGACGATCATCCATGCCATCGTGACAAAGAAGATCGACTTTACGCGCCTTGTCGGCGACGGCGGGATGCCGAGCGGACACTCGGCCACGGTCTCGTCGCTCGCGACCGCGGCGGCGCTCGTCTACGGGCTCGGTTCGTTTGAATTCGCGATGGCGTTCATCTTCGCCATCGTCGTCTGCAAGGACGCGATGGGCGTCCGGCTCGAAACGGGGCGGCAGGCCGTTATCATCAACGACATCGTCGAGGCGTTCAACTCGCTCGCGTCGGAAAAGCTGCCGGAGGCGAAGCTCAAGGAGTTCGTCGGCCACACGCCGCTGCAAGTCATCGCCGGTATTCTGCTCGGCGTGGCGAACACATTTATCATGTACTACTGCGTACTGTGAGGGAAAGTACATGACGCTTTTTATTAACTGCTGCCCGCGCGGAGAGTCGCGCACGGAAAGACTGGCCCGCGCGCTGCTTAAAGCGCTCGGCGAATACGAGGAGCTGCGCCTTTATGACGAGCCGCTGCACCCGCTGGGGCGCGCGGACATCGCAAAGCGCGACGCGCTGCTCGCGGAAAAGAAGTATGACGATGAAATGTTCCGTTACGCCCGTCAGTTCGCCGCGGCGGACAGAATTGTCATCGCTGCGCCGCTGTGGGACCTGTCGTTCCCTGCGCAGCTCAAGGTGTATCTGGAGAATATCTATGTCACGGGCATCGTGACGAAGTACAGCGAGGCGGGCGAGCCCGTCGGCCTGTGCCGCGCAAACGAGCTCTACTATGTCACGACCAGCGGCGGACCGTTCGACGGCCGCTTTGGCTACGACTACTGGAAGACCATCGCGCAGGACTGCTTCGGCATTCCGACCGTCAAGCTCTTGGAAGCCGAAAACCTCGACATCGTGGGCGCAGACGCGGAAAAGATCGTCGACGATGCCATCAAGGCCTGCGGCCCTGCGTAAAATCAAACTTGTATAGCAAAAAAGCTCCGTGCCTTGGCACGGAGCTTTTTTATCGGGAAAAATCAGTTGGCGCTGTTCTGCTCGCTTTCGGGCAGGAGGTTCGTCATGCTCTTGAGGCCGATGGCGAGCGTGGACATGTTGTGCAGCAGCGCCGAGGTCGTCGGCGGCAGGATGCCAAGCACGCCGAGCACGATGAGCGAGAAGTTGAAGCCCACGATGAAACGGTAGTTGCGGTGGATGCGGGCCATGAGCTCCTGACTGAGAGAGCGCAGCGTGACGAGCGCGAACAGATCTTCGGACGAGATGGTAATATCCGCGATCTCGCGCGCGATGGCGGCGCCGGTCGAAATGGCGATGCCTGCGTCGGCTTCGGACAGGGCGGGGGAGTCGTTCACGCCGTCGCCGATCATGATGACCTTGCGGCCCGCGGCCTTTTCGCTGCGGACGAACGCGGCCTTGTCCTCCGGAAGCACTTCGGCGTAGACCTCGTCGACGCCGACCTCAGCGGCGACGGCTTCGGCAGTCTTGCGGCTGTCGCCGGTCATCATCACGACCTTGTCGATACCGAGCTCGTGCAGCGCGCGCACGGCGGCTTTCGCCTCCTTGCGCAGGGGGTCATGAATGCAGATGACCGCGGCGAGCTCGCCCGCGATACAGAGGTACAGGTGCGAATACTCGGGCGGGAGCGATTCAAACTTGTCCTCTTCGCCCTCCGGCACGCGGCAGCCCTCGTCCTCGAAGACGAAGTGTGCGCTGCCGATGAGCACTGTTTTTTCGTCCACCATGCTCGAAATGCCGTGCGCCACGACGTACTGGACCTGAGAGTGATACTCCTCGTGCGTCAATCCGCGGTCCCTGGCCTCGGCCACGACGGCGTTGGCGATGGAATGGGGATAGTGCTCTTCGAGGCACGCGGCGAGGCGGAGCATCTCGCTTTCCTCATTGCCGCCGAAGGTGACGATTCTTGCGACCTTGGGCGTGGCGTAGGTGAGTGTGCCGGTCTTGTCAAAGACGATGGTGTTCGCCTGGGCGACGGCTTCGAGGAAGCGCCCGCCCTTGACGGAGATGTGATGGCTGCTGCTCTCGCGCATGGCAGAGAGCACCGCGATAGGCATGGAGAGCTTGAGCGCGCAGGAGAAGTCGACCATCAGCACGGCCAGCATCTTTGTGACGTTGCGCGTGATGAGATAGGTCAGGATCGTGCCGCCGAGCGTATAGGGTACGAGCCTGTCGGCAAGGCGCGAGGCCTTGTCCTCAGCCGTGGATTTGAGCTTTTCCGACTCTTCGATCATGCGCACGATGCGGTCATAGCGGCCGCCGCCGAGCGCCTTTTCCACGCGCACGACACACTCGCCCTCTTCGGCGACGGTGCCTGCGTAGACATAGCTGCCCTCGCGCTTGGGGACGGGCATGGACTCGCCTGTCATGGACGCCTGATTGACCATCGCCTCGCCGGAGACGACCTTGCCGTCGAGCGGGATGAGGCTGCCGGTGCGGACAACGACGCAGTCGCCCGCCTGAATATCGCCGATGGGAACGAGCGTTTCCGTCTCGCCCGTCTTGAGCCAGACGTGGTCGACGTTGAGCGACATCGCGCCCGCGAGGTCCGCGACGGACTTCTTGTGCGTCCAGTCCTCGAGGATTTCGCCGAGGCGGAGCATGAACATCACAGAGCTTGCCGTTGAGAAGTCGCCGCGCACCATCGACACGGTGACGGCGGTGGCGTCGAGCACGGCGACGGAGAGCTTGCCGTGCAGCAGTGCGGAAAGACCCTCGCGGATGTACTTGATCGAGTGATAGATGGCGAGCGCCGTGATGACGGGGAGCGGGAAGAAGAGCTTCGAGATCACGCGGCGGATCACCGTCCACGAGAGTTTGTCTTCAAATTCACGGTTGAGTTTGCGCGTCGTATGGTCGGGGACAAGGTCCATTGTTTCGGCCTTGTCGAACGAGAACGCCGCGAGCGCGTGCACGAGCGCGGCGCGGTCCGCGCGGTAAACGATCACGGCGTCCTGCGTGCGGTCAAAGACCGAGACCTCTCGCACGCCGTCCACATTGCGCAGATAATATTCCAGAACGTCCGCCTGATGCAGCGTCATGCGGCGGCAATTCAGATGCACGCGTATGCGCCCGGCGGATTCGTGCAGAATTTTGCATTTCATAGTGTATCAATTCCTCCGAAAGTGAAAGAGAGCCGCGCGTCGCGGCTCTCCTGCGATTTATTCCTCGTCCGCTTTTTCCTCGGACGCGTCCTCAATGACTTCGGCGTCCTCTTCCGCTGCGCGGCGCTCGTTGATGTCCTTGGCGTCGGCGTAGACGTCCTCAGCATCCTCACGGACGTTCGTGACGGCCTGCATCACGCAGTCCTTGGCACGCAGCACCGCGGCGGTGGTGTGAGAGTAGACCTTTTTGGCATCCTTGCTGGAAAGGATCTTGAGGCCGGCGGTGCCGAACAGCACGCCTGCTGCAAATAAACCGAGATGTTTCATTGAAAAAACCTCCTGTTAGTATGAATTAGAGCTCTTTAACATAGTGGGAATATAACATAACGCCGTTTCAAATGCAAGTAGCGAAATGTTAAAATTTGACGGAGAATGGAAACCGCGGATTTGTTATGTTTTTCAGATGTTCGCGCGCTCGTCCCAGAGCGTCAGCGTACCTGATTGCAGCGTTTTCGGAACGTCGATGATGCGCTGGTTCGACGAGCCGCGAAAGCGCAGCGAGATATCGTGCAGCGCGTCCACATAGCGCCCGTCGACGAGCACATCGAGCAGTGACAGCAGTTCGTCCGTCACCTCGCAGCGCGAATACGCGGCGGGGTCGTGCAGTTCCTCCCACGTAAAGCCCGTGAACGACCAGATCGTCTTTTGCGGCAGCTCACGCCTCACGCGGCGGAGAAACGGCAGCAGTGCGCGCTGATTTTTAGGCTCGAACGGTTCACCGCCGAGCAGCGTGAGACCGTTGATATAGTCGGGGGAGAGCAGGCGGATGAGCTCGTCCTCCGTTTCACTCGTGAAGGGCTTGCCGTAGCAGAAGTCCCACGTCTGCGGCTGAAAGCAGTTTTCGCAGTGGTTCGTACAGCCGGAGACGAACAGCGTCACGCGCACGCCAAGGCCGTTGGCGATGTCGCAGTTTTTGATCTCGCCATAGTGCATGGGAAATGACCTCCTTATCAGAAAAAGGTGGGAGCGCGGTGCGCTCCCACCTAAACAGCAATTTTATGGCGCAGCCTTACAGATGCAGCACGCGCTCTTTGATCTCCTGCGTGCGGCCCTGATTCCAGAACTGGGTGCCGATGTAGCCGCAGGTACGGCGGGCAACGTTCATCTTGTCCTGATCGGTGTTGCCGCACTTCGGGCAGCGCCAGATGAGCTTGCCGCCCTCCTCGACGATCTCGATCTCGCCGTCCCAGCCGCAGACCTGGCAGTAGTCGGACTTCGTGTTGAGCTCGGCGTAGATGATGTTGTCGTAGATGAACTTCATCACCTGCAAAACCGCTTCAAGGTTCTGCTGCATGTTGGGTACTTCGACATAGCTGATCGCGCCGCCGGGGGAGAGGTGCTGGAACTGCGCCTCGAACTTGAGCTTGGTGAACGCGTCGATCTTTTCCGTCACGTGGACGTGGTAGGAGTTCGTGATATAGCCCTTGTCCGTCACGCCCTCGATCACGCCGAAGCGCTTTTGCAGGCACTTGGCGAACTTGTAGGTCGTGGACTCGAGCGGCGTTCCGTAGAGGGAGTAGTCGATATTTTCGGCGGTTTTCCACTCCTTGCACTTGTCGTTCATCTTCTGCATGATGGAGAGGGCGAACGGCGTGGCGCTGGGGTCGGTGTGGCTCTTGCCGGTCATGTACTTCACGCACTCGTAAAGTCCCGCGTAGCCGAGCGAGATCGTGGAATAGCCGTCGTAGAGGAGCTTGTCGATGGGCTCACCCTTTTTGAGTCTTGCGCACGCGCCGTACTGCCAGAGAATGGGCGCCGCGTCGGAGAGCGTGCCCTTCAGGCGGTCGTGACGGCAGCGCAGCGCGCGGTGGCAGAGCTCAAGACGCTCTTCAAAGATCGTCCAGAACTTTTCAATGTTGCCGCCGGAGGAGAGCGCCACGTCGGGCAGGTTGATCGTGACGACGCCCTGATTGAAGCGGCCATAATACTTGTGCTTGCCCGGCTCATAGTTGCCGGCGTTGGCGATGTTGCCGACACCTGCGTCGGTGAAGCGGTCGGGCGTGAGGAAGCTGCGGCAGCCCATGCAGGGGTACACATCGCCCTTGAGCTCAAGCATCTTCTTCTCGCTGATGTAATCGGGCACCATGCGGCGCGCCGTGCATTTTGCGGCGAGCTTGGTGAGATAATAGTAGGGCGAATCCTCGTGAATGTTGTCCTCTTCGAGCACGTAGATGAGCTTGGGGAAGGCGGGCGTGACCCACACGCCCTGCTCGTTCTTGACGCCCTGATAGCGCTGCTCGAGCATTTCCTCGATGATGACGGCAAGGTCGCGCTTTTCCTGCTCGCTTCTCGCCTCGTTGAGGTACATGAAAACGGTGATGAACGGCGCCTGACCGTTCGTGGTCAGAAGCGTCACGACCTGATACTGGATGGTCTGCACGCCGCGGCGAATCTCCTCGCGCAGACGCTTTTCGACGATTTCGGTGATCTTGTCCTCCGTGGGGTCGACGCCGAGGGCCTCGACCTCGGCGAGCACCTGCTTTCTGATCTTCTGGCGCGATACGTCGACAAAGGGGGCAAGGTGCGTCAGCGAGATGGACTGGCCGCCGTACTGGTTCGAGGCGACCTGCGCGACGATCTGCGTCGCGATGTTGCACGCGGTCGCAAACGAATGCGGGCGCTCGATGAGGGTTCCGGTGATGACGGTGCCGTTTTGCAGCATGTCCTCTAAGTTCACAAGGTCGCAGTTGTGCATGTGCTGGGCGTAATAATCCGTGTCGTGGAAATGGATGATGCCCTCTTCGTGCGCCTTGACAATATCCTCGGGCAGCAACAGGCGGTTCGTCAGGTCGCGGCTCACCTCGCCGGCCATGTAGTCGCGCTGCGTGGAGTTGACAACAGGGTTCTTGTTGGAATTCTCCTGCTTGGCCTCTTCGTTGTTGCACTCGATGAGGGAGAGGATCTTATCGTCCGTCGTGTTGCTCTTGCGCACAAGCGAGCGGGTATAGCGATAGGTGATGTAGCGCTTGGCAACTTCAAACGCGCCGTGCGCCATGATCTGATGCTCGACAAAATCCTGAATCTCTTCAACCGTGGGGGCGCGCCCGAGACTCTGGCAGGCAAACTCCACGCTCTCGGCGATGCGCTGGATCTGGACGGGCGTCATGCGAGCCTCCTCATCCACAACGTCGTTAGCCTTAGTCACTGCGGCGATGATCTTGACGATATCAAATTCTACTTCTGCGCCGTTGCGCTTGATAACTCTCATGTATTCCCGTCTCCTCTTCTTTTGGTATGTCCTTTACATAACACTATATCTTGTGGTGACCTTCATAACAGCAAACTAATTATTGCACATGAGACTCAACATTGCAAGTCTTAAGTGCTGAAAAAGGAAACAATATCAGAGCCCCAACTTTGGACACTATTGACGAAACACCTTGAATGAAGCGGAATAGCGCATTATTTCAATTTGATGTAAAAATCAACAAGACATAAGTAATGCTAATGATAGCTATGCAAAATTAACTCTTTTCATGGGCGGAAAATGTGACTATAATAACTCGGTTGAAAAATTTGAGCAGGACTCGCAGAGCGGGCCCGCTCCGGATCGGAGGATCAATACAATGGCAAATTGCGCGATCGTAGGTATCAACTGGGGCGATGAAGGCAAGGGCCGCATGGTCGACTACCTCACGGACCATTATGACGTGGTCGTCCGCTATCAGGGCGGCGGCAACGCGGGCCACACTGTGGTGAATGAAAAGGGCAAGTTTGCCCTGCACCTGCTGCCGAGCGGCATTTTCCGCGACGGCGTTGTCAACATTCTGGGCAACGGCGTGGCGCTGGACTGCGAAAACCTGCTCAAGGAGATGGAGACGCTGCGCGCCGCGGGCGTTATCATCACGCCGGAGAATCTGAAGGTCAGCGACCGCGCGTCGCTGCTGCTGCCCTGGCACCGCGAGCTCGACGCGCTCGAGGAAGCGCGCCTTGCCGACAAGAAGTACGGCTCGACCAAGCAGGGCATCGCGCCGTTCTATGGCGACAAGTACCAGAAAAAGACCGTGCAGGCGGGCGAGCTCCTGCACCCCGAGCACTTAAAAGAGCACCTTGCCGACCTTCTTGAGTGGAAGAACCTGACGCTCCAGAAGATCTACGGCGCAAAGGGCTACACGATGGACGAGCTCATGGCGTGGGTCGACACCTACTGCGGTGCCATCAAGCCCTACATCACCGACACCGGCCGTTTCCTGAGAAACGCGCAGAAGGAGGGCAAGTCCATCCTCTTTGAAGCCCAGCTCGGCGCGCTGCGCGACCTGGACTACGGCATCTATCCCTACACCACCTCTTCGAACGCCGTTGCGGCGTATGCGCCCGTCGGCTCGGGCCTTCCCACGGCGAAGCTCGACGAGGTCGTGGGCGTGGTGAAGGCGTACTCTTCCTGCGTGGGCGAGGGCCCGTTCGTCTGCGAGTGGTTCGGCGAAGGGGCGCAGCAGCTGCGCGACGCGGGCGCGGAGTACGGCGCGAAGACCGGCAGACCCCGCCGCGTCGGCCCCATCGATCTGGTGGCGACGCGCTACGGCGTGGAGACGCAGGGCGCGACGAACATCGCCCTGACGAAGCTCGATGTCCTGAGCTACATGGACAAGATCCCTGTCTGCGCACACTATGAATTAAACGGCGAGCAGACCGACGATTTCCCGTTCCCCGTGCTGCTGCAGGACGCCAAGCCCGTCGTCGAGTATCTGCCCGGCTGGCAGTGCGACATCTCCGGCGCGCGCAAGTGGGAGGATCTGCCCGAAGCCGCCCGCAGCTACGTCGAATACGTTGAAAAGGCCATCGGCTGCCACATCGGCTTCGTCTCCGTCGGCGCGGAGCGCGAGAGCCTGATCATCCGCTGACACACCAAAGTAAAGAGGGGACGAAGGCCCCCTCTTTACTTTTCTATTGCAACTTTGCTTCATTCTATATAAAATACGAACAGCGACCGCTGAGAAAGAAAAGGAGAACCCTATGCGCAAGGATATTTACGAGTCCCCGCTTTCGTCCCGCTATGCGTCCGAATACATGCTGCACCTCTTTTCCCCCGATATGCGCTTCCAGACGTGGCGCAGACTGTGGGTGGCGCTTGCCCGCGCCGAGCACGAGCTGGGCCTGCCGATCACGCAGGAGCAGGTCGACGAGCTCGCTGCGCACATCACCGACATCGACTACGAGGTCGCCGAAAAGCGCGAGCACGAGGTGCGCCACGATGTGATGGCGCATGTGTACGCCTACGGCAAGGCGGCGCCCTCCGCTGCCGGCATCATCCACCTCGGCGCGACGAGCTGCTATGTGACGGACAACGCCGATTTGGTGCTGTATCGCGACGGCCTCAAATACCTGAGAGGGCAGCTTCTCAGCGTGATGGTGAATCTTGCGGCATTTGCCCGCGAATACGCCGCCACGCCGACGCTCGGCTATACGCATTATCAGCCCGCGCAGCCCGTGACGATCGGCAAGCGCGCGACGCTGTGGATGCAGGACTTCCGCTCGGACCTTGAAGAGCTTGATTTTGTCATCGGCTCGATGCGCTTCCTCGGCTGCCGCGGCACGACGGGCACGGAGGCGAGCTTTGTCGACCTCTTCGAGGGCGACGGTGACAAGGTCGACGAGATGAACCGCCGCATCGCCGCGGAGTTCGGCTTTGAAAAGTGCTTCTCTGTCAGCGGCCAGACCTATCCGAGAAAGGCCGACAGCCGCATTCTGAATGTGCTCTCTTCCATCGCGCAGAGCGCCTACCGCATGGCGAACGACATTCGCCTGCTCCAGCACGACCGCCAGGTCGAAGAGCCGTTTGAAAAGAACCAGATCGGCTCGTCCGCGATGCCCTATAAGCGAAACCCCATGCGCTCCGAGCGCATCTGCTCGCTCAGCCGCTACCTGATGGCCGATGCGGCCAACGCGCCGATGACGGCCTCGACCCAGTGGCTCGAGCGCACGCTCGACGACTCGGCCAACCGCCGCATCTCGCTGCCGGAGGGCTTCCTCTGCGCCGACGCGGTGCTGCGCCTGTGCCAGAGCGTGACGAACGGCCTGCACGTGAACGAGAAGATCGTCGAGCGCACGCTGCGCGAGTATCTGCCGTTCCTTGCGACCGAGAACATCATGATGGAGGCCGTCAAGCGCGGCGGCAACCGTCAGGAACTGCACGAGAAGATCCGCCAGCACTCCATGGCTGCGACCGCCCGCATGAAAGAGGGCGAGCCGTGCGACCTCTTAGACCGCCTCGCGGGCGACCCCGCGTTCGGCATGACGCGCGAGGAGCTCGATCAGGTCATGGAGCCCAAGCTCTACATCGGCCGCTGCGAGCAGCAAGTGCTGCGCTTCCTCGACGAGTGCGTGCCGCTTTTGCGCGATGCCGCCGCGGAGGACGGCGCGATCGACCTGTAAGCGGGCAAAAATTGAGAATGATCCCTGAGCGGGAGGGATGGACGAGCCATCTCTCTCGCTTCTTCTTTTTTTACCTGAAAAAAAGTGCGGCGGCGCGCGTTGCCTTGGCAAAAACGGGCAGAATACCAGTAAGTGAACAAATTGTAAAGGGTGTACGTTCCTATACAAAAGGTAGCGAGTGTCCATGGATTCGGGTATCGAAGTGTGCTATAAAGAAGCTGTATAGAAAAATGTACAAAACGATCACTAAAATGCATAACAGATTTGAAGAATAAATATTGATTTATTTATTGAAACAATCTATAATATGAAAAAGCTGAGCGGGAAACATTTTCCCGCCGCAGTGCTAAAAGAGGTGAACGACAACATGGCAATGGAAGAATTACAGCAGGTGCAGGAGCTCGAAAAAGAGCTTGCAGCGCAGTATGCCGCCGCGCAGGCGGACGCCAAGCGCCGCATCGCCGTTGAGCAGCGCGCCGCTGCCCGAGAGATCGAGGACAGCCGCCGCAACGCCGACGTGGAGGCGCGGCAGCTGATGGCGGAGGCCGAGCAGCGCGCCGGTGAGGAGACGGAAAAGATCCTCGCCAAGGCGCGCACGGAATGCGAAAAGATGCAGAGTGCGGCGCGCGCAAACCTTGAGCGCGCGGCGCAGTGGATCGCGGAAGAGGTTGTGAACGACAAATGGCAATCGTAGCAATGAAACATCTCCGCCTCCTCGGCATGGAGAGCGAGCGCGAGGCGCTGCTCAAGGCCATGCAGGATATGGAGTGCGTGGAGATCTCAAGTATCGACGGAAGCGAAGAGGCACTGAAATCAGGCTTTGCCAAGCCCGACGACAAGGCGCTGATGAGCGCGCAGGAAGCGTCGCGTGCGTACCGCACGGCGCTTGCCTCGCTCGACCGCTTTGCGCCGGAGAAAAAAGGCATGTTCCGCAAGCGGCAGGGCGTTTCCCGCGCGGCGTTTTTCAGCGCCGAGAGCGAGGAAAATGCCCGCACCGCGGCGGAGACGATCAACAAGGACACACGCCGCCTCGGCGAAATCGAGAGCGAGCGCACGAAAAATGAGGCGCTGCGAGCGACTCTTGCCCCGTGGCTGACGGTCGATGCGCCGCTCGGCGGCGCGGACGGCGCGCTTGCGGTGTTCTTTGGCACGGCGGGCCTGAATGTGACGGACGATGCGCTCAAAGCGCTGGCCGATTCGCTGGACGGGCTTCTCACCTGGCAGCAGGCCTCGAGCGACAGGTCGCTGCGCTATCTTCTCGTGATGTGTCACGGGAGCGTGAAGGAGCGGGCGCTGAGCGCGCTGCGCGACCTCGGGTTTTCGACCGTGAGCTTTCGCGGCATGACCGGCACGGCGAAGGAAAACGACAAGGCGCTTGCGGAAAATCTCGCTGCGCTCGAAAAAGAGCGGCAGGAGATCGAACAGCGCATTGCGGGCCTTGGAGGCAAGCGGGAGGCGCTCTTGGAAGCGAGCGACCGCGCGGCCATCGCGCTGCGGCGCGAGGAGGCGAAAAGCCGCCTCGTCGGCACGGATAAGGTCTTCTTATTGGAAGGCTGGCTGCCTGCCGACCGCTGCGCGGAGATCGAGAAAACGCTCAAGCCGTTTACCTGCGCAATCGAAACGCGCGAGCCGACAGAGGACGAGTACCCGCAGGTGCCGGTGCAGCTCAAAAACAACAAGCTGACGCGGCCGCTCAATATGGTCACGGAGATGTATTCGCTCCCGGCCTACGGCACGCTTGACCCGAACCCGCTGATGGCGCCGTTTTTCATTTTGTTCTACGGCATTATGATGGCGGATATGGGCTACGGCTTACTCATGATGATCGCCTCGGTCATCATCAGCAAAAAATACCGGCCCAAGGGCACGAGCGGCGAGCTGTTCAGCCTGCTCGGCCTCTGCGGCATCAGCACGTTCATCATGGGCGCGCTGACAGGCGGATTTTTCGGCGATTTCCTCACGCAGCTCGTTGCCATCGTCAGCCCCGGCACGGTCTTCGCGCTGCCCAAGCTCTTCGACCCGCTCGACGATCTGACGATGATCCTGATCGGCTCGATGGCGCTCGGCGTGGTGCAGATCGTCACGGGCATGGCCATCAGTTTGATCGAAAAGTGCAAGCGGAAAAAGTTCCTCGACGCCTTTTTGAGGAGATCACGTGGTGGATCGTGTTTATCGGCATCGCGCTTTTGGCGCTCGGCAAGGGTGCGGCGGTGCTGTATGTCGGATGCGCGCTGGTGCTGCTTGGCCCCATCGTGCAGGGCAAAGGCTGGGGCAAGCTCACGGGCGTGTTCGGCTCACTCTATAACCATGTGACGGGCTACTTCGGCGACATTTTGTCCTACACGCGACTGATGGCGCTGATGCTCGCCGGCAGCGTGATCGCGCAGGTGTTCAACATGCTCGCGGCGATGCCGGGGAACGTGATCGCGTTCATCATCATCTCGATGCTCGGCAACGCGATGAACTTCGGACTCAATCTCCTCGGCTGCTACGTGCACGATCTGAGATTGCAGTGCTTGGAATTTTTCAACAAGTTCTACGTCGACGGCGGAAAGCCCTTCCGCCCCATGACGCTGGACACGGAATATGTCGATTTACAGTAAATTGCAGAAAAAACGGAAAAACCGTAAGGAGGATAAAAAATGGGTATCTTTGAACTGACGACGGGCGGCGCCATCGGTATGCTGGGCGCGGGTCTTGCTGTTTGCCTCGCGGGCGCGGGCAGCGCGCGCGGCACGGGTCTTGCCGGCGAGGCCGGCACGGGTCTTCTCTGCGAGGATCCGAGCAAATTCGGTAAAGTGATGATCCTGCAGGTCATTCCCGGCACGCAGGGCCTGTACGGCCTCGTCATCGGATTTCTGTGCCTGATGCGCATGGGCGTGCTCAACGGCACCTATGTGGATATGTCGCTTCAGGAGGGCCTTCGTTACTTCGCGGCCTGCATGCCCATCGCCATCGGCGGCGGCATTTCGGCAGTTGCGCAGGGCCGCGTCGCCGCGGGATCGATCAACATCTTGGCGCGCCAGCCTGAACACTGGTCGAAGGGCATGGTGCTGTGCATCGTGGTCGAGTTCTACGCGATCCTTTCGCTGCTGGCGTCGATCATGATGCTGCTCAACATCGGCTGATGCGCCCACGGAAAGGCGGAAACGCAATGAACGGAATGGAAAAGATCACCGCGCGCATGAAAGAGGATGCGGCGCGCTCGCTGAGCGAGCTGAATGCGCAGACCGAGCAGGAGCTCCGGCGCATCCGCGAGGAGAGTGCCGCACGCGCGGAAAAAGAGCGCGAGACGGCGGGCGGGCGCGCGCATCTCGCCGCGCAGGAGCGCTATGAGCGCCTCTGCTCCGCGGCGGAGATGGAGACACGCAAGCTGACGCTCAGCGCCAAGCAGAAAGTGCTCGCCGAGACCTATGACCGCGCGCTGGAGATCCTCTGCTCCATGCCGCGCGAGGAGTACCTTTCGCTGCTGGTTCGCCTGCTGAAAGCGGCGGGCGGCAAGGGCGACGAGAAAATCGCCCTGAGCGCAAAGGACCGCGATGAGATGGGCGAAACGCTCGTCGAGCGAGCGAACAAGGAGCTGAACGCGCACTATACGCTTGCGGGCGAAGCGGCAGATATCCGCGCGGGCCTCGTGCTTATAAGTAAAGAATGCGACGTGAACTGCTCGTTTGAAACGCTGCTCGCGCTTTCGCGCGAGAAGACCGAGCGCGGCGCGGCAAAGCTCCTCTTCGCGGAATAAGGAGGGGATCGGATGCAGCAGTATCGGGATACGGACTACGCAGCGGTCTCCGCGGCGCTGCATGCGCGCGAGGCGAAGCTCCTGACGCAGGCGATGGCCGAGCGGATGATCGACGCCGCCACGCCGGAAGAGAGCTACAAGACGCTTTTGGAATGCGGCTACGCGCCGCTTGAGCGATGCACGCTCGAAAATGTGGAACACGCGCTCTCCAAGGCGCGCAGAGAGCTCTACCACGAGGTGAGCGTGCTGGCACCGGACAAGCGCATCATCGAGCTTTTTCAGGTCAAGTACGACTATCACAACGCAAAGCTCGCACTCAAGAGCAAGCGCACCGGCGAGGACGTCTCCCGCCTTGCGATGGACTGCGGCCGCTTCGACGCGCAGAAGGTGCTTCGCGGCGAGACGAGCGCGGTTTCCGCGGCGATGAGCCGCGCGATGGCGCAGGCGGAGAGCGAAGCGGGCCACAGCGGCGATCTCCGCATGGCGGAGCTGCTGCTCGATCGCGCCTGCTACGAGGAGATGAGCGCGCTCGCAAGCGAGACGGGCAGCACGTTTTTGAAGGACTATGTCGCCTTGCAGATCGACGCGGTCAACCTGCGTACGCTCGTGCGCGCACGGCGCATGGGCTGCGAGGACGATGTGCTTGCTGCGGCGATGCTGCCGGGCGGACACATTCCGGCGGGTCAGCTCAAAGGTGCGCGCGGCGATCATTTATCGTCGCTCACACACGGCACGCCGCTTGACAGCGCGGGCGAGCTCGCGGCCAAACTGCTTGACAGCGGCGGGGGCCTGACGGAATTTGAGCGCGCGTGCGACGATGCGCTCATGTCCTATTTGCAGCGGGCGCGGCGCACGCCGTTCGGCCCAGAGGTCGTGGCGGGCTATCTTGGCGCGAAAGAGGCGGAGTTCACCGCCGTGCGCACCATTTTATCCGGCAAGATCGCGGGCATCGCGGCGGAGGACATCCGCGCGCGGCTGCGCATGAGTTATCTCTAAGGGAGGCGGCAGCATGAATAAGATCGGAGTTATCGGCGGGCGCGACAGCGTTTTGGGCTTCCGCGCCCTCGGGCTCGACACCTGCATCGCCGAGAACGGCGAGCAGGCGAAAGCCGCCCTCCACCGCATGGCGAAGGAGAACTACGCCATCATCTATATCACCGAACACCTCGCCGCGCAGATCCCCGCGGAGATCGAGCGTCGGCGCGAGGATGTTTCGCCCGCCGTCATCCTCATCCCGGGCAGGGAGGGGAGCCTCGGCATCGGCACAGCGGGCGTGCACGCGGCTGCGGAAAAGGCCGTCGGCGCGGACATTTTGTAAAAAAGGAGCAAAAGCCTTATGGGAAAGATCGTTAAGGTCTCCGGCCCGCTGGTCGTGGCGTCGGGACTTTCGGAAGCGAATATGGCGGATGTCGTCCGCGTGGGCGAGCAGCATCTCATCGGCGAAATTCTGACGATGAGCGGCGATTCCGCCGCCATTCAGGTGTATGAAGAGACCTCCGGCCTCGGCCCGGGGGCAGAGGTCGTGACGACCGGCGCGCCGCTGTCTGTGGAGCTCGGCCCCGGTTTGATCGAGAATATTTACGACGGCATCCAGCGCCCGCTGGAGGTCATCCGCCAGAAGACGGGCGGCAATTTCCTGCCGCGCGGCGAGGAGGTTCCCGCGCTCGACCGCGAGAAGAAGTGGGACTTTACCGCCGTCGCAAAAGTCGGTGACCACCTCATCGGCGGCGACGTGCTCGGTACGGTGCAGGAAACGCCGTCGATCCTGCACAAGATCATGCTGCCGCCGAACATGAGCGGCACGGTGCAGGAGATCAAGGCCGGCAGCTTCACTGTGGAGGACGTCGTCGCTGTTATTGAGACCGACAAGGGCGAGACGAAGGAACTTACGATGATCCAGAAGTGGCCTGTTCGTGTGGGCCGTCCCTACACGAAGAAGTACCCGCCCGTCACGCCGCTCCAGTCCGGCCAGCGCATCGTGGATACCTTCTTCCCGGTCGCCAAGGGCGGCACGGCAGCCATTCCGGGGCCGTTCGGCAGCGGCAAGACCGTCATGCAGCATGCGCTTGCCAAGTGGGCGGACGTGGATCTCGTCGTTTACATCGGCTGCGGCGAGCGCGGCAACGAGATGACCGACGTGCTGCGCGAGTTCCCCGAGCTCATCGACCCGCGCACGGGCGAGAGTTTGATGAAGCGCACGGTACTCATCGCCAACACTTCGGATATGCCGGTCGCGGCGCGTGAGGCGAGCATCTATACCGGCATCACGATCGCCGAATATTTCCGCGACATGGGCTATGCCGTCGCAGTTATCGCGGACTCGACCTCCCGCTGGGCGGAGGCCCTGCGCGAAATGTCGGGCCGTCTCGAGGAGATGCCCGGTGAAGAGGGCTATCCTGCGTATCTGTCCTCGCGCCTCGCGCAGTTCTATGAGCGCGCGGGCGTGGTCGAATGCCTCGGCAGCGACGAGCGGCAGGGCAGCCTCACCGCCGTCGGCGCGGTTTCGCCTCCGGGCGGCGACCTCTCCGAGCCTGTCTCGCAGGCGACGATGCGCATCGTCAAGGTCTTCTGGGCACTGGATTCGTCACTTGCCTACCGACGCCACTTCCCGGCCATCAACTGGCTGAATTCCTATTCGCTCTATCTCGATTCCCTGCGCCCGTGGTACAGCGAGCATCTGGGACATGAGTTCCTCGAAAACCGCGAGTGGGCCATGGCGATGTTACAGGAGGAGTCGAACCTCAACGAGATCGTGCAGCTCGTCGGCAAGGATTCCCTCAGCGCGAAGGACCAGATCACGCTTGAGGTCGCGCGTATGATCCGCGAGGACTTTTTGCAGCAGAACTCGTTTGCCGACAACGACGCCTATTCTGAGTACGACCGTCAGGCGCGCATGCTGGCGATGATCCGCCAGTACGACGCGCAGTGCCTGAATGCCGCCGAGCGCGGCGGGAACTTAAGCGAGCTTTTCGCCATTCCCGCGCGCGAAAAGATCGGCCGCGCCAAGGGCGTGCCGGCCGACCAGTACAAGGACGCCTATGCGAACCTGCTCGTCGAGATGGAAGAGCAGATCGCCGCGATCGCTGAGAAAGGAGAGAAAGAAGAATGATCCGTGAATATAAGACGATCCGCGAAATTTCCGGCCCTCTGATGGTCGTGGACCATGTGCAGGGCGTCACGTATGACGAGCTGGCAGAGATCGTCCTCTCCGACGGCAGCACGCGCCGCTGCAAGGTGCTCGAGGTCAACGGCGACCGCGCGGTCGTGCAGCTTTTTGAATCCTCCGCCGGCATCAACCTCGCCGATTCGCGCATCCGCTTTTTGGGCCATCCGCTCCAGCTCGCGGTGTCGCGCGACATGCTGGGCCGCGTCTTCAACGGTATGGGTCAGCCCATCGACGGCGGCCCCGCGATCATCGCCGATGAGCACCGCGACATCAACGGCCTTGCGATGAACCCCGCGGCGCGCAACTACCCCAACGAGTTTATCCAGACCGGCATTTCAAGCATCGACGGACTCAACACGCTCGTGCGCGGGCAGAAGCTGCCGATCTTCTCCGGTTCGGGTCTGCCGCACGCGCAGCTTGCCGCGCAGATCGCGCGTCAGGCAAAGGTTTTAGACGGCGAGAGCAACTTTGCCGTTGTGTTTGCGGCCATCGGCATCACATTTGAAGAATCTGAATTCTTTGTCAACGAATTCAAGCGCACCGGCGCCATCGACCGCACGGTGCTGTTCACGAACCTTGCCAACGACCCCGCGGTCGAGCGTATCGCGACGCCGCGCATGGCGCTGACCGCTGCGGAATATCTCGCGTTCGACTGCGGCATGCACGTGCTCGTCATTCTGACGGATATCACGAACTACGCCGAGGCCCTGCGTGAGATCAGCGCGGCGAAGAAGGAAGTCCCCGGCCGCCGCGGCTATCCCGGCTACCTCTACACCGACCTTGCGACGATGTACGAGCGCGCGGGCCGTCAGGTGGGCAAGGACGGCTCCATCACGATGATCCCCATCCTGACGATGCCCGAGGACGACAAGACCCACCCCATCCCCGACCTGACGGGCTATATCACCGAGGGGCAGATCATCCTTTCGCGCGAGCTGTACCGCCGCGGCATCAACCCGCCGGTCGACGTGCTGCCGAGCCTTTCCCGACTCAAGGACAAGGGCATCGGCGCGGGCAAGACGCGCGAGGATCACTCCGGCACGATGAACCAGCTCTTCGCCGCCTACGCCACCGGTAAAGAGAACAAGGAGCTCATGTCGATCCTCGGCGAGGCGGCGCTGAGCCCGACTGATTTACTCTACGCCAAGTTTGCCGACGAGTTTGAAAAGCGCTACGTCGCGCAGGGCACGGACGAGAACCGCTCCATTGAGCAGACGCTCGACCTCGGCTGGGAGCTTTTATCCCTTCTGCCGCGCAGCGAGCTCAAGCGCATCAAACCGGAGTATATCGACAAGTATCTCAAAAAGGAAGAGTAAGGGGGGAGAAAAGTGCCTACGACCACTGTTAATCCCACCCGCATGGAGCTCACGCGCCTCAAGGGGCGGCTGCGCACCGCCCAGCGTGGGCACAAACTTCTCAAGGACAAGCGCGACGAGCTGATGAAGCAATTCATGGAGGTCGTGCGCGAGGACTTAGCGCTGCGGCAGAAGGTGGAGCAGTCGCTTGCGCGCGCCTACGGCTCGTTCACCGTGGCGAGTGCGCTGATGTCGCCGGAGATGCTCGAGCAGGCGCTGCTGTGCCCCAAACAGAGCGTTTCGCTCGAAACGGGCACGGAGAACGTGATGAGCGTCGAGGTGCCGCGCTATGAGTTCAAGCTCGCGAGCGAGGACGGCGGGAATATTTATCCGTACGGCTTCGCCCAGACGAGCGGCGAGCTCGACGACGCGGTGCGCGAGCTCGGCGACATTCTGCCCGACCTGCTCCGCCTTGCCGAGGTCGAGAAGGCCACGCAGCTGCTCGCCGCCGAGATCGAGCGCACGAGGCGGCGCGTCAACGCGCTCGAATACGTCAAAATTCCGCAGATGCAGCAAAACATCAAGTATATCACGATGAAGCTCGATGAAAACGAGCGTGCCAACACGATCCGACTGATGAAGGTCAAGGACATCATCCTGAAAGAGGCCATCGAAGAGCGCCGCGAGACCGACAAGGCCGAGGGCGCGGACGTGTGAATGGCGAAAGTTGTCAAAACACTTGAGCGGAGTAAAGCAAAACCCATCCGTTTTGTATAATTTGTCGGTTGACATTTTCGGTTAAGGATCCTATACTGAGACCAACAAAGTTCCACGAACGGAGAAACAACACAAGATGAAGAGCATTTTCGTTTTTGCATACTATTATTACTTTACTATGGATTCGTAGTAAGGCTAATTTGTGATGCAAAGATGCAAAAAGGCTCTGAAAAGAGATTGCTTGATGCGGCACAGGTTAGACCTGTGCCGCATTTTTTCGTTGTGGCGATATTTCACGGTCAATAAGGAGGAAATTATTATGATCGTCGTACTCAAGCGTGGGGCAGAACAGGACAAGCGCGAGCAGCTCATCGGCTGGCTCAAAAATCAGGGCCTTGGCGTGCACGTTTCCGAGGGCGCGTATCAGACCGTGCTGGGCTTGATCGGCGATACGGCGCGCGTCGACATGGACCTGATCGAGAGTTTGAGCATCGTCGACTCCGTCAAGCGCGTAACGGAGCCGTTCAAGTGCTGCAACCGCAAGTTCCACCCGGACGACATGATCGTTCAGGTGGGCGACGTGAAGGTCGGCGGCGGCAACTTCTGCATGATCGCAGGCCCCTGCTCGGTCGAATCCGAAGAGCAGATCGTCGCGGTCGCCAAGGCCGTGAAGGCCTCGGGCGCGAACATGCTGCGCGGCGGCGCGTTCAAGCCCCGCACTTCGCCCTATGATTTCCAGGGCCTCAAGGCCGAGGGCATCGAGCTGCTGAAGATCGCCCGTCAGGAGACCGGCCTTCCCATCGTCACCGAGATCATGGGCACGAATTACCTGCCGCTTTTTGAGGATGTGGACGTCATTCAGGTCGGCGCGCGCAACATGCAGAACTTCGACCTGCTGCGCGAGCTCGGCAAGCTCCGCAAGCCCATCCTCTTAAAGCGCGGCCTTGCCAGCACGCTCAAGGAGCTTTTCATGAGCGCAGAGTACATCATGGCCGGCGGCAACGAGCAGGTCATCCTCTGCGAGCGCGGCATTCGCACCTACGACGACTACATGAGAAACACGCTGGACCTTGCGGCTGTGCCGATGCTCAAGGAGCTCACGCACCTGCCGGTCATCGTCGACCCCAGCCACGCGACCGGCATTGCGCGCCTCGTGCGCCCGATGGCACTGGCTGCTGCCGCCTGCGGCACCGACGGCCTCATCATCGAGGTGCACAACGACCCCATTCATGCGCTGTGCGACGGCGCGCAATCCCTGCGCCCCGAGCAGTACGATGACCTCGCCAAGGCTGTGCGCCGCGTGAGAGAGGCGGTGGCAGAATGACCGCCGGCATCGTCGGCCTCGGCCTGATCGGCGGCTCGCTCGCCAAGGCATACCACGAGGCGGGCGAGCGTGTGCTCGCCCACGACATCGACCGCGATGTCTTGTCGTTCGCCGTCATCAGCGGCGCGGTGGACGAGGCGCTGACGGACGAGACGATGGCAGAGTGCGATGTCATCCTGCTGGCCGTCCGACCCGCGGCGGCGGTCGAATGGCTCAAAAATCACGCGGCAAAGATCGACAAGCACACGGTCGTCATCGACTGCTGTGGCACCAAGCGCAAGGTATGCGCGGCGTGCTTCCCAATCGCCGAGCAGTACGGCATTACGTACCTTGGCGGTCACCCGATGGCGGGCACGCAGTTCTCGGGCTTCAAGTACGCCAAGGCGAATCTCTTCGTGGGCGCGCCGATGGTGCTCGTGCCGCCGCGCTTTGACGACATTGAATTACTCAGCCATGTGAAAGACCTGCTCTCGCCCGCGGGCTTTGGGAGCTACTCCGTCACAACCGCCGAGCAGCACGACGAGATGATCGCTTTCACCTCGCAGCTGGCGCACGTGGCCTCGAACGCCTATATCAAGAGCCCCACGGCGAAGAAGCACAAGGGCTTTTCCGCCGGCAGCTACAAGGATATGACGCGCGTTGCCTGGCTCGCGCCGCACATGTGGGCGGAGCTCTTCATGGAAAACAAGGAGTTCCTGCTCAAGGAGATCGACTGCTACATCGAGCACCTGAGCGAATACAAGACCGCCATGGAACATGACGACGAAGAGACCCTTATCCGACTTCTGGACGAGGGCAAGAAGAGAAAGGAAGAGGTGGACGGCTGATGCGAAGCATCCATATCAAGGCCTCGCGCGAATACGACGTGCTGGTCGAGCGCGGCTTACTCGACCGCGCGGGCGAGCTTCTCCGGGAGGTCAGCGCCCCCAGCATGGCCGCCATCGTGTCGGACAACACGGTCTACGCGCTCTACGGCGAGCGCACGGTCAAGGCCCTTGAAAAGGCGGGCTACCGTGTGCACTCTTTCACATTCCCCGCGGGCGAGGGGAGCAAGAACCTCTCGACCTACGCCGATGTGCTGCACTTCCTCGGTGAGCACCGTTTCAGCCGCAGCGACGTGGTCGTGGCGCTCGGCGGCGGCGTGGTGGGCGACCTCGCGGGCTTTGCCGCGGCAACATACCAGCGCGGCATGGGCTTTGCCCAGATCCCGACGACGCTGCTTGCGGCGGTGGATTCGTCCGTCGGCGGCAAGACGGCCGTCGACCTGCCTACGGGCAAGAATCAGGCGGGCAGCTTCTATCAGCCCTGCATCGTGATCTGCGATCCCAACACGCTCGAAACGCTGCCCGAGGAGCAGTACCGCTGCGGCTGCGCCGAGATCATCAAGTATGCGATGCTCGGCAACGCGGCGTTCTTTGAAGAACTCTACAAAACGCCCGTGCGTGAGCAGTACGAGCACGTCATCGAGGTCTGCGTGCAGATGAAGCGCGACATCGTCGGCGCGGACGAGTACGACCTCGGCCGCCGCCGCACGCTGAACTTGGGCCACACGTTTGGTCACGCGGTGGAGCAGTGCAGCGATTTTTCTCTTCTGCACGGCGAGGCGGTCGCCATCGGCATGGCGACGGTCACGCGCGCGGCAGTCAAGCGCGGTATTTGCGGCGAAGAGACGCTGGCGCGCCTGCTCGACATTCTGCACCGCTATGGTCTGCCGACTGAGACGGGCTACGAACTCGACAAGCTCTATGAGGCCGAGCTCGTCGACAAGAAGATTTCCGGCGGCAAGATGCACCTCATCGTGCCGGAAAAGATCGGTCAGGTGCGCATGGAGACGATCCCCGTCGAAGCCCTGCGCGACTGGATGCAGGATGGTGGCATCCGATGAAGAGAACCATCATACCCGGCGCGCGCACGGGACGTGTGCGCATCCCGGCATCCAAATCGCAGGCGCACCGGCTGCTGATCTGCGCGGCGCTCGGCGAGGAGAAGACCGAGGTCGTCTGCGACGGCATTTCCGCCGATATCGCGGCCACGGCGAAGTGCCTGAGCGCGCTCGGCGCGAAAATTGAAGAAATGGAGACGGGCTTTCTCGTCTCTCCGATCAAAAAAGTGCCCGAGGGGCGCTGCGACCTCTACTGCGGCGAGAGCGGGTCGACGCTGCGCTTCCTGCTGCCCATCGCCGGCGCGCTCGGCGCGCAGGCGGTATTCCACCGCGAGGGGCGGCTGCCCCAGCGCCCGCTCGCCCCGCTGGATAGCGTTTTAAAAGAGCATGGCATGACGCTCCGCGAGGACGGCGACCTGCTGTATTGCAGTGGACAGCTGATCGGGGGAAACTATACGATCGCAGGCAATGTGTCCTCTCAATATATTTCGGGCCTTCTCATGGCGCTGCCGCTGCTGATCAGAGACAGTCTTCTTATGGTGTCCGGCCCGCTGGAATCCGCGGCTTACGTCGCCATGACGGAGGATGCACTTCAGCTTTCCAAGCTGACCATCCCCAAAATGGGGGCGATGTGGGCGATTCCCGGTCAGCAGAGATGTCATCTGCCGAAGCGCACGGTCGTCGAGGGCGACTGGTCGAACACGGCGTTCTTCCTCTGCATGGGTGCGCTGTCGAAAGAGGGCGTGACCGTCGAGGGGCTGAATTTGCAGTCCTCGCAGGGCGACCGCGGCGTGCTGGACGTTTTGCGCCGGTTCGGCGCGGAGGTCACCGAGCACGGAGACGCCGTGACGGTCCGGCGCGGCACGCTGCATGGCGTGATGATCGACGCCGCACCCATCCCCGACCTCATCCCCGTGCTGAGTGTCGTTGCGTCGGTCGCAGAGGGGGAGACGAGAGTCGAAAACGCCTCCCGCCTGCGGCTCAAGGAATCCGACCGATTGCAGAGCACAGCGAACTTGCTGCGCGCGCTCGGCGGGCGTGTCGAGGAAAAAGAAGACGGCCTTGTCATCACGGGCGTGCCCGCGCTGCACGGCGGAAGCGCCGAAACGCAGAACGACCATCGCCTCGCGATGTCTGCCGCCACGGCGGCCTGCGCCGCGACGGGCGAGATCACAGTCGACAACGACGGCTGCGTGGCAAAGTCCTATCCCCGCTTTTGGGAGGATTTTAGCAGCTTGAAAGGAGAGGGCTTATGAGCAGCACCTACGGCGAAAATCTGCATCTGACCATCTTCGGCCAGTCCCATTCCCCCGCCATCGGCGTGACGGTCGAAGGCATCCCTGCGGGCGAGAAAGTTGATCTGGACGAGCTCCAGCGCTTTCTGAATCGCCGCGCGCCGGGCAAAAACGCCTGGTCGACGCCGCGCAAGGAGGCCGACGCGCCGGAGATCCTGTCCGGGCTTGTGAACGGCCGCACCTGCGGCGCGCCGCTTACGGCCATCATCCGCAATACGAACACCCGCTCGCAGGATTACGCGAATCTTGCTGTCACGCCGCGCCCCGGTCACGCGGACTACACCGCCGAGGTCAAATACGGCGGCTATCAGGACCGCGCGGGCGGCGGACACTTTTCAGGCCGCTTGACCGCGCCGCTGTGTATCGTGGGCGGCATCTGCCTGCAAATTCTCGCGCGCGAGGGCATCACGCTTGTGAGCCGCATCGCTTCCATCGCGGGCATTACTGACGAAGGTGAGCTGACAGGCTCGCTTGCAGGCAAGGAGTTCCCCATCGTCAGCGATGCGCGCGGCGAGGAGATGCGCGAAGCCATCGCACAGGCGCGCGAGGCTGGTGACAGCGTCGGCGGCGTCATCGAATGCGCAATTTTCGGCGCGCCCGCGGGCCTTGGCGACCCGATGTTCGGCGGCATGGAAAATCGCATTGCCTCGGCGGTTTTCGGCATTCCCGCGGTCAAGGGCATCGAGTTCGGCGCGGGCTTTGGCGTGGCGAGCCTTCGCGGCAGCGAGGATAACGACGCCTTTACGGTCGAAAACGGCAAGATCGTCACCGAGACGAACCACTGCGGCGGCATTCTCGGCGGCATCACGAACGGCATGCCCATCGTGTTCCGCGCGGCGTTCAAGCCGACGCCGTCCATCGCGCGCGAGCAGCAGAGCGTCAATTTGCAGACGATGATGCCGGAGAAGATGGCCGTCACGGGCCGCCACGACCCGTGCATCGTGCCGCGCGCCGTGCCCTGTGTGGAGGCGGCGGCCGCCATCGCGGTCTATGATGCGTATCTATCGCGCAAAAGGGAAATGAGGTAAGGGAACATGGACTTAAACGACTATCGAAAAGAGATCGACAGCATCGACGATCAGCTCATCGCGCTCTTTGCCCAGCGCATGGAGACCGCTGAAAAGATCGCGGAATATAAAAAGGCCAACGGCCTGCGCGTGCTCGATGCGCGCCGCGAGAAGGAGAAAATGCGCGAGATTCTGGACAAAACGCCGGACGACCTGCGCGAATACGTCTCCTCGCTCTACTCCCTCATTTTCGAGCTGAGCCGCAGCCGCCAGAGCTGTCTTCTCGGCACGAAGGGCGATCTGCCCGCGAAGATTGCCGAGGCCATCGAAAAGACGCCGCAGCTCTTTCCCGCAGGACGCCGCCGTCGCCTGTCAGGGCGTGGAGGGCGCATACTCCGAGCAGGCCTGCGAAAAGCTCTTCAAGCGCCCGAGCACCTTCTTTTTCAGCAGCTTCGAGGCCGTGTTCTCCGCCATCGAAAAGGGCCTTTGCCGCTACGGCGTGCTGCCGCTGGAAAACAGCACGGCGGGCAGCGTGAACGCGGTCTACGACTTGATGATGCAGCACAACTTCCGCATCGTGCGCTCGGTGCGCATCAAGGTTGACCATAATCTTCTCGCCAATCCCGGTGCGAAGCTCGAAAACATCCGTGAGATCTACTCACATGAACAGGCCATCAGCCAATGCGCACACTTTTTACAGGGGCTTCCCAATGTGAAGGTCATCCGCTGCGAAAATACCGCGGTGGCGGCGCGCATGGTGGCCGAGTCCGGCCGCGGCGATGTGGCGGCGCTCTCGTCCCGCGCATGCAGAGAGCTCTACGGCCTTGAAAACCTTGCCGCCTCCGTGCAGGATCAGGGCAACAACTTCACGCGCTTCATCTGCATTGCGAAGGACCTTGAGATTTACCCCGGCGCCGACCGCACGAGCCTGATGATGGTGCTGCCGCACCACCCCGGCTCGCTCTACAAGGTGCTCTCGCGCTTCAACGCGCTCGGCGTCAACATGAACAAGCTCGAGAGCCGCCCGATGCCGGAGCGCAACTTCGAGTTCATGTTCTATTTCGACCTTGAGACCTCGGTCTACGCCCCGCAGTTCACCCAGCTCATGGGCGAGCTGCCGGAGCTGTGCGAGGAGTTCACGTATCTTGGCTCTTACAGTGAGGTGGTTTGAATGAAGCGCTGCGGATTACTCGGTGAAAAGCTCGGCCACAGCTATTCGCCCGCTATCCACGCGGAGCTGGCGGACTATGAATACAGGCTTTACGAGGTCGCGCCCGAAAAGCTCGGTGAATTTCTGACGGGCGGCGGCTTTGACGGCATGAACGTCACCATTCCCTATAAAAAGGCCGTCATCCCGTACTGCGCAGAGCTTTCACCCATTGCGCAAAAACTCCAGAGTGTGAACGTGCTGGTCAGGCGCGAGGACGGCACGCTGTACGGCGACAACGCCGATGCCTACGGCTTTGCCGGTATGGTCAGGGCGAGCGGCATTCAGATCGATGGCAAAAAGACGCTCGTGCTCGGCTCCGGCGGCGCCTCCTCGACGGTCTGTGCCGTGCTCGAGGAGATGGGCGCGCGCAGCGTGACCATCATCTCCCGCAAGGGGGAGGACAACTACAACAATCTGGATCGTCACGCGGACGCGGAGGTCATCGTGAACACCACGCCCGTCGGCATGTACCCGAACTGCGGCGTGTCGCCCGTCGACCTGTCGCTCTTCCCGAAGCTCGAGGGTGTGCTCGATATCGTCTACAACCCCGCGCGTACAGCGTTTGTCTTGCAGGCGGAAAAGCTCGACATTCCTTATATGAGCGGGCTCTACATGCTCGTCGCGCAGGCTAAGCGCACGGCGGAGGTCTTTGAAAACAGGGACATCCCCGACAGCGAGACCGAGCGCATCTGGAAAAAGCTGAGCCTTGAGATGCAGAACATCGTGCTGATCGGTATGCCCGGCAGCGGCAAGAGCACCGTGGCCGCACGCCTTGCCGAGGCGCTCGACCGCATCGCGCTTGACAGCGACGCCGAGATCGAAGAGAAAAACGGTATGAGCTGTGCCCAGCTCATCGAAAAGCACGGCGAGGCGGAATTCCGAGAGCTCGAGAGCGAGGCCATTGCCGAACTCGGCAAGCGCTCCGGCGCGGTCATCGCTACGGGCGGCGGCTGCGTGACGAGAGAGGAAAACTACGATCTTCTGCACCAGAACGGCATCATTTTCTGGTTGAAGCGTGATATCGACCAGCTGCCGCGCGAGGGGAGGCCTCTTTCGGCGGGCGACCTTGCGGCGATGTACGACAGGCGCAAGGCCTGCTATGAAAGATTTGCCGACCACATCGTTGACAACAACGGCACAGTGGAGGATACCGTGCAGGCAATTTTGGATTGCCTGAAATAAGGACAAAACTGCCCGCCGCAATTTTGCGGCGGGCAGTTTTTGCGCGATGGCGGCAGCTACGGCAGGGGATGGCGGGTGCGCTGCGCGAGCGCTTCGTCATAGCATCTCGCGCAGCGCCGCCAGTCGATCACCTGCACACGCAGGGCGAGGGACTCCTCACTGCACGGCACCACCGGCGCGGTCAGGTCGAGCAGCACCGCGCCGAACGAGATGTCGGGGTCCTTCGTGCCGGTGAGCCGGAGTGAGCCGTCCGCCATCAGCGAGAGCAGGACACGCTGGCCGCAGCTGCGGCGCAGCGCATGGATCAGCACGCGTTCAAAGTCCTCCAAGCCGCCGAAATCGCGCAAAATCGCGGCCTCAAATGTATTCAAAACAGACCACCTCGCCACAAGGTATGCAAAAAGTCCATCAGACAGCACAAAAAAGCGGAAAGTCCTGTAACTTTCCGCTTTTCATTTCAATTTGGACTAACTTAGATGTGGACGACCTTCAGCTCGCTCGCCTCGAAGAGACCGAGGCGCTTGCCGACGTTGACATATACCTGCGGGTCGCCGCTCGTGCAGATGATGAATTTGCCCTTTTTCTGCGGGTTGAGCGCGTTCTGCTCGGCGAGATACGCCTTGACGGCGTTTGCCTGCTCGAGCGCGGGGTTGATGAGGTGCATTTCGGGATAGCACTCGTGGAAGTTCTCTTCCACGATGGGATAGTGCGTGCAGCCGAGGATCAGGTTTTCGACCTTTTCGCGCGCGAGAATGTTGTCGACCTGCGTACGGATCTCGGTGTTAATGTCGTGCTGGTTGAAGTCGCCGCGGTCAACGAGTGCCGCGAGCAGGGGAGAGCCCTTGCCGACGACCTTGCACTCGGGATCACCCTCATGGATGAGCTCGGCGTACTTGCCGGAGGCAACAGTGAACTCCGTCGCGATGAGGCCGACGCTCTTGAGATGCTCGCGCAGGACGTATTTGGCAGCTTCTTCCACGATGCTGACGATCTTGTAGTCGAAGCAGGGGCGCAGGCGGTCGGCCATGGTGGAGATGGTGTTGCAGGCGATGGCAGTGCACTTGACACCGTTGTCGCCGAGGAACTGGAGCATGTGGCTGCTCAACTCGAAGATCTGGTCAGAGGTCTTGTTGCCGTAGGGGCAGTTGGCACTGTCGCCAAAATAGATGATATCTTCGCCGGGGAGAATGCGCTGTAATTCGCGCACGACGGTCAGTCCGCCGATGCCGCTGTCCATCACGCCGATGGGATTGCCTGCGTTCAACATGGTTGAAAGCCTCCTTTTTTTGTCTATAAATATTGTACCACGCGCACACAAAAATGCAAGGGATAAATCATTTTTGCTGTTTGTAACAAATCTTGGGAAAAGGATTGCAATTTTGCCCTCACCTGATAAAATAGCATCTGGTGAGAGTTGGGTATTTTACAGCCCGAAACCTGCGCCGCGCGGCGGCATAATACAGAAGAAGAGGTTTGAAACGCTTATGACGATTTTCAACTTGATCACCCTCTTTGGCGGTCTGGCGCTGTTCCTGTACGGCATGCGCCTGATGGGCGACGGACTGAAAAAAGGTTCGTCCGATGCCTTCAAGCGCGCGATGGAAAAGGTGACGAACAATCCGCTCGTCGGCTTTCTGCTGGGCCTTGTGGTCACGGCGGTCATCCAGAGCTCTACGGCGACGATCGTGCTGACATCGGGCCTTGTCGGCGCTGGTGTGATGTCGCTGCACCAGTCGATCGGCGTCATTCTGGGCGCGAATGTCGGTACGACGATCACGGGCCAGATCATTCGCCTTCTCGACGTGAACGCATCGGAGACATCGCTGCTCAATTTCTTCAAGCCCTCGACGCTCGCGCCCCTTGCGGCGATTATCGGCATCCTGTTTCTAATGGCGGTCAAGACCCGCCAGTCCGATACCATCGGCTCGATCGCGATGGGCTTCGGCATCCTCTTCACCGGCCTTCTCAGCATGACCGCGGCGGTGAGCCCGCTGTCGGAATCTGAGACGTTTGCCAACATGTTCTACCAGCTCTCGGGAAAGCCGGTGCTCGGATTCCTGCTCGGCGCGGGCGTTGCGTTCCTGCTGCAGAGTTCGTCGGCGACCATCGGTATTTTGCAGGCCATTGCCACGACCGGCGCGCTGACGTTCTCGTCCGTTTACGCCATCATCATCGGCGTCAACATCGGCGACTGCGTGACGACGGCCATCGTCTGCTCCATCGGCTCGGAGGCCGATGCCAAGCGCACGGGCGTGATCCATATCCTCTTCAACATCGCCGGTTCGATCCTCGTGATCGTGGGGCTGATGCTGCTGCACTCGTTCGGTGTGCTCAATGCCCTGTGGGACGAGGCGCTTTCCTCCGGCGGCATCGCGAATGTGCACACGGTGTTCCGTCTTGTTTCGGCCATCGTGCTGCTGCCGGTGTGCGGCCAGTTTGAAAAGCTCTCGCGCAAGCTCGTCAAGGACGATGTGCGCCTTGGTGAAAATGTCGACCACGAGCTTTCGCTGCTCGATGAAAAGTTCTTCACCTCTCCCGCCATCGCGCTCTCGGGCGCGGGTGAGGCCATCACCACCATGGCGCGTCTCGCCCGCTCGGGTGTGATGAACGCGATGAACGTGCTCGAGCAGTACGACGCCCACACGATCGAGGTCATCAACGAGAACGAGGAGCACATCGACAAGCTCGCCGACCATGTGGACAACTACCTCATCCGCCTGTCGCCACACATGCCGAGCGGACACGGAAGCGACATGCTCAACTACTATATCCAGTGCTTCGGCGAGTTTGAGCGTATCGGCGACCACGCCGTGAACCTGACGGAAAATGCGCAGGAGTTCCTTGACCGCAGCGCGAGCCTGTCGCCCACGGCACATCAGGAGCTCATGGTGCTGCGCGAGGTGCTCGGCGAGATTTTAGATTACACCTACAAGGCCTTTGCCGCCACGGACTACGAGGCCGCGCGCCACATCGAGCCGGTCGAGGAGGTCGTGGACGACCTTGTCGCCACGCTGCGCGCCAATCACATCCGCCGCGTGCGCGACGGGCAGTGCACGGTGTACGCGGGCCTCACGTTCCTTGATATTCTCGTCAATGTGGAGCGCATCGCCGACCAATGCTCGAATATCGGCGTGTTTACGCTTTCAATGACGGACGAGCGCATCATGAACAACCATCACGACTATATTCATGCGCTGCATCAGGGCAAGGACCCGCTCTTCAACCGCGCCTATCAGGAGGCGCACGACAAGTATTTCGGCGAGCTCAAGCGCATCGAGCGCAGCAAGTGAGCCGCGCCAGATATGCGCGCCCCTGATTTAATGGAAAATAACGATCAATGCGACTTTTGTGCGCCGCGGCTTGCGTTTGCCGCGGCGCTTTGCTATAATGCAGTGCATAATAGCAGCGTGATTCTCTGCAAAGGAGCATGAAACTATATGAAAGCGATTCTTGATGAAATGCTCGCGGCCCTTTCGCGCGGCGAGCGGGTGGTGCTGAGCAGCATTCTGGCGTCTTCGGGCTCTGTGCCGCGCGGCGCGGGCGCGAAGATGGCTGTCTTTGAAGATGGCCGCGTGCTCGGCACGATCGGCGGCGGCGCAGTGGAGCGGCTGAGCATCCAGCGCGCGCAGGACGCGCTCAAAAACGGTGGCAGCAACGAGCTCAAGTCCTACAACCTGCACCCGAGTGAAGTGGCCAGCACGGGCATGATCTGCGGCGGCGCGGTGACGGTCTACTTCCAGTTTTTCGCGCCCGAGCAGGCGGCGGATATCGCGGTGCTCAAGCGCTGGCGCGAAATGCTCGACAAAGATGTCGACCTCTGGCTGCTGCTGTCTCTTGACGGCGACGGCGTGAACGAGTTCCACGTTGTCACGCGCGAGGAGATCCCGCAGGACAAGGCGGACTATTTTTCTGCCAAGGCCGTGTGGAAGAACGGCATTTATGTCGAGCCGCTGTGCCACGCGGGCAGCGTGTATATCTTCGGCGGCGGCCATGTGGGCCGCGCGCTCGTGCCGGTGCTGGCGACGGTGGGCTTCCGCGTGGTGATGTACGACAACCGCGAGGAGCTTGCGAAGAAAGAAAACTATCCCATGGCGAGCGAGGTCATCTTCGGCAGCTTTTCCGATATTTCCGGCAAGGTGGCGCTCACGGCGAACGACTATGCCGTCGTGATGACGCCGGGCCATCAGGCAGACTATGAAATCCTCTCCCAGGTGCTTAAGAGCAGCGCGACCTATATCGGCTGCATCGGCAGCCGCACAAAGGTCGCCAAGACGCGTGAGCGCCTCAAGTGTGACGGCTATACCGAAGAGGACATCGCGCGCGTCCACGCGCCCATCGGCCTTCCGATTCTGGCTGAGACGCCGGAGGAGATCGCCATCAGCATCGCGGCGGAGATGATCGAGCACCGCGCGCGCCTCGCCGGACAGCGGCACTGAGGGTGCGTATATGCAGATCTCACCGCTTTTGCACGTCGGCCGCGGCGTGACGGCCATCATCGGCGGCGGCGGAAAGACGACGCTGATGGAAACGCTCGCCGGGGAGCTTTCGAAAAAGGGTAAGGTCATTATCACGACCACAACGCACATCTGCCGTCCGAAGCAGTATGAAACGCTGCTGGATGCGGACGAGGCCGCCGTTTCGGCGGCATTGGAGCGGTCGGGCATCGTCTGTGTTGCCTCGCAGGCGGAGAGCGGCAAGCTCTGCGCGCCGTGGCTCTCAATGGGCACGCTGGCGCAGCTTGCGGATTTTGTGCTTGTCGAGGCGGACGGTGCCAAGCGCCTGCCGCTCAAGGCGCACGCTTCCCATGAGCCGGTGATCCCGGAGGAGGCGCAGCGTGTCATCATGGTCATCGGCATCGACGGCGTCGGCAAAACCATCCGCGAGACCTGCCACCGCAGCGCGCTCTACGCGCAGCTCGCGGGCGTGGATGAAGAAACGGCCGTCACGCCGCAGCTCGCCGCGCGCGTCGTCAACGCCGAGGGTTACGGCGACCGCGTTTACATCAACAAGGTGGAGTCTGCCGCCGATTATGAAGCGGCGCAGGCCATGGCAAGGGAATTTTCCTGCCCGGTTATCGCGGGCAGCCTGCATCAGGGGGTATATGTATGCTTGCATTGATTCGCGGCGCAGGAGACATCGCGAGCGGCGCGGCCATGCGATTGTGGCGCTGCGGGATCGACGTGGTGATGACCGACCTCGCCCGCCCGACGGCCATCCGCCGCACGGTGGCGTTTTCCGATGCCATCGTCCACGGGGAAACGACGGTCGAGGGCCTGCGCGCCGTGCGCGCGGAGAATGCCGCGGAGGCGAAGAAGCTGCTGCGCGAGGGTTCGCTGCCTGTTTTGGCCGACCCTGAGTGCGCCTGCCGCGAGGAGCTCGCGCCGGACGCGCTCGTGGACGCGATTCTTGCCAAGCGCAATCTCGGCACGAAGATCGACGACGCGCCGATCGTCGTGGGCGTCGGCCCCGGCTTCACGGCGGGGGAGGACTGCCACGCGGTCGTGGAGACGATGCGCGGCCACACGCTCGGGCGCGTCATCTACTCCGGCAGCGCGCTGCCGAACACGAACATTCCCGGCCTCATCGGCGGCTTTGCGGGCGAGCGCGTGCTGCGCGCGCCGTGCGACGGCATTTTTCACTGCCGTCCACTGCATCGGCGACACGGTCGAGGAGAACGAGACCATCGGCTTTGTCGACGGCACACCGATGAAGTGCACCATCGGCGGTGTGCTGCGCGGCGTGCTGGACGACGGCGTGCGCGTCAAAAAGGGGATGAAGTCCGGCGATGTCGACCCGCGCTGCAAGCCGGAATACTGCACGACGATCTCGGACAAGGCCCTCGCCGTCGGCGGGGGAGTGGTCGAAGCGGTGCTGTATTTGCGCGCCAAGGCGCAGGGAAGAAGATAAGGTCCCCACACCGTGTGGGGACGCGGGAAAGGAGGCCATTCTCTCACGTGAGAGAATGGCCCCCTTACACCCCCAAGAGAACGCAAGGGGCGCTGCCCCTTGACCCCGCCATTGCGAGGTTTGGGCTTGAAGAGCTGCTCAGCCTGCGGAATCGGGTGCCTGCTATTTTTTGTATCTAAACGACTTGACTATCTCCTATCTTCGCTGTCGCTTTGCCTGCGATTTGTTACCCTTACGCAATCTCCGCCTACTTTGGATTTTGGCAGACTTGTTGGTGCCTGCCAGGGCGGCATTGCTGCGCTCGCCGCATCTCTAATAGGAAAAACGACCGTGTCAGCGGTCGTTTTTATATGAATAAGTCATCGTATGGTTTTCCGAGGGCTTGGTGCAGGGCTTTCATTTCGTCAGGATAAATGTGGCGTTGACCGACTTCGATTTTAGCGAGGGCACTTCGCGTCAGGTCGCAGCCGAGCACTTGGAGCTTGGCGGAGAGCTGTTCCTGTGTCAAGTGATTGTCTTTTCTGATTTTCGCAAGATGTGCGCCGAGACGCTTTGAGTATTCGTAGTCCAAGCCCAACACCTCCTGCACTGATTTAGCACATTTCGGTATTGAGTTTATCCGCAAAGTTCGTTATAATTGCACTATATCGGTGCAAAATAAAATTTTTGTTGTGGAAAGGAAAAGACGATGGAAAAATATCAGAAGATGTACTCGACCCTGTTCAACGCCATCACCGATGCACTCGCTCAAATTGAGAACCAAAATTACGGCGACGCAAAATCCACACTCATCGCCGCCCAGCAAAAAGCAGAAGAAATGTATATCACAGCACAGAACTGAAATAGAAGCAGCCCTGAGCGGCGAGCGAAGCAATGCCGCGACGTCAGAAGAGCGGGGAGGATAATCCCAAAAGGAGGGGCGAGGCCTCTCCCTTTTGGTCGTTAGGGGGTGCAGGGGGCGAAATCGAAACGCCCCCTGCCTTTCTCTTGGGGGGTTCCAAAGGGGAGATTCTCTTTGAAAGAGAATCTCCCCCTTTGCCCCGTGCAGCGCCGCTGGCGCTGCCATCCTTATTTATGCTTATAAGCGCGGCGGTTGTCGAGCGCGAAGACACGCTGGCTGAATTCGCCCGCTTTGAGCGGCGCGAGCACCTCGCGGTAGATCTCCATGCGGCTGTCGATCTGGTCGACGAGCGACAAAAGCTCTGCCTCCGCGCACTGGGGCAGCACCGCCGCGCCGAATTCCGGTTGGCCGTGATGCGAGAGGATCAGGTGCTCCAAAAGCGTCGCCTTTTCCTCGGGCAGGTCGAGCTCGGCGGCAATCGCCGCGACCTCCTGCGCGCCCATGACGAGGTGACCGAGCAGCTGGCCCTTCGTCGAGTAATCCGTCACAAGGCCAAGCTCGGAGAATGTGAACTCCTGCTCCTTGGCGAAGTCGTGCAGCAGCGTGCCGGTGAGCAGCAGGCTGCGGTTCACGGTGTCCGCGTACTGCGCGGACAGAAAATCGGCAAGGCGCAGCATGTTGAGCGTGTGCATCAGAAGACCGGACAAAAAGCCGTGATGGACGCTCTTGGCGGCGGGAATGGTGCGGAACGCCGCTTCGTGGCGGCGGAGCATTTCCTCGCACACGGCACGGTAGTCTGCGTCCTCGATGGTCGAAACGAGTGCCTTGACCTCGTCATAGCCGGCCTCGCGGTCGATGGGCGCGACGCTCACGAGCTTCGAGACGTCGACGCGGTCATTGTCTTCGGCGAGGCGCAGCTTGTCGACTGTGAGCTGGGGCATGCCGCGGTAGTCCGATACGCTCCCACGTACCTTGAGCACCTTGCCTACGTCGCGCTCGCCGATGGGGCCGCTGTAGTCCCAGACCTTTGCTTCAATCGTGCCGCTCGTGTCGGCGAGCACTGCGCTCAAAAACGGCTTGCCGCTGGCTGTCACCTTGGCAAAGGCGGCCTTGAGCAGATAAAAGCCTTCCACGTCCATACCGCGCTGCATCTGCGCGATGGAAAGACCAACTTCCATGATAAAAACCTCTTTCTGTCCGCGCGCAGCGGGCGAATCTTTCTTCTTTCGTTAACGAACAGCATTATAGCATGCCTGCGCGGAAAGCGCACGGAAAATTTAGTGTGCAGCCTTTTCCCTCTGCGCACGCTCAAGCCAGTCTTTTCCCTCGGTGAAGCGTGCAACAAGGAACGACACGACGTAGTCGCCAGCGGAATTGATCATCGTCGCGGGCGGGTCGACAAGGTTGCCGATCGTCACAGCGATGGGGTAGGCAATGGCCATCTGCGCGGGGAAGAAGAGCGTACAGATGATGTACTCGCCGATGTAGCCGCCGCCGGGAATGCCGCTCATCGCGACCGAGCTGAACACGGCGACAAGCAGAATTTTGACGATGAGCCCCGCGCCCTCAAACGGGATGCCGAACACGCCGAAGAGGAACGCGATCTTCAGCACGCAGCTGAAGCACGAGCCGTCCATGTGCATCGTCGCGCCCAGCGGCAGGACGAGGTCGGAGATGTCACGCGGCACGCCGCTGTCTTCCGCGGCCTCTAAATTTGTCGGGATCGTCGCGACGGACGAGCAGGTGCCGAGCGCCGTGACCGCGGGGCACAGGATGTGCCGCCGCATGACGCGCACGCCCTCCTTTCCGCCGCCGAGGTAGGCATAGAGCGGAAACGCGACGAGCGCGTAGACAAAGCAGAGCGGATAGTAGACGAGCATCGCGCGGCCATAGGCCGCGGTGATCTGCGCGCCGTAGGTCGCGACGAGTGAGGCGAAAAAACCGAAAAACGCGACGGGCGCGTAGTAGGAGATGAGCGAGACAAGCTTCAAAAGGCAGTTCGTCATATCCTGCAAGAACTTTGCCGTCAGGCACTCCGCCCCGCCGCTCAGGTTGACGGCGAAGCCGGTGAGAATGGAAAAGACGATGAGCGGCAGCATCGCGCGGCGGGACAGCAGCGCCGCAAAATCCTCGACCGTGAAGAAGTTGACGAGCAGCTGTGCGACGCTCGCCTGTTCATCGACCGCGCCCGCCGCCGCGTCCGCCCACGGCTCGAGGACCGGGGGATAGAGGCGCATCGCAAAGAGCATGATGACTGCGGCGATAAGGCCCGTGACGATGAAGACCAAAAGCGTCGTGCCCATGATCTTTCCCGCGCGCCTGGGACTTTTCATGCAGGCGATGGAGCCTGCAAGTGAGCAGAAAACGAGCGGCACGACGATGCAGAACATCAGGTTAATGAAGATCGTGCCGAGCGGGGCGAGACACGTCGCCCCCGGCCACAGCGCGCCCAGCACGCACCCGAGTACAATGGCGAGCAGCATCGCGCCGAGAAATCCGTAGGTGCGGAAAAACGAACGAGACATAGAATTCCTCCCTTAAAAAATTGCGTTCAACACAATATAGCGGGAGGACTTGGACGATATGCGAACTCAAAAAAAGGACACATCCGTACGGATGTGTCTTTTTTTTGAGTTATTCAAGCTCGAATGCGCCGGTGTAGAGTTGGTAATAGGTTCCTTTTTCCGCAATCAGCTTTTCGTGGCTGCCGCGTTCGATGATGCGGCCGTGGTCGAGGACCATGATGACATCGGAATTCTTGACGGGTGGAGAGGCGGTGCGCGATGACGAACACCGTGCGGCCCTCCATCAGCTTATCCATGCCGCGCTGGACGATGGCCTCGGTGCGCGTGTCGATGGAGGAGGTCGCCTCGTCGAGGATCATCACCGGCGGGTCGGCGACCGCCGCGCGGGCGATGGAGATGAGCTGGCGCTGCCCCTGCGAGAGGTTCGCGCCGTTGTTGGCGAGCTCCGTCGCGTAGCCCTGCGGAAGGCGCGTAATGAAATCGTCCGCGCCGGCGAGCCTTGCCGCGGCGATGCACTCTTCATCCGTCGCGTTAAGTTTACCATAACGGATGTTGTCCATCACCGTGCCGGTGAAGAGGTTGACGTCCTGCAGGACGATGCCGAGCGAGCGGCGCAGGTCGGCCTTTTTGATCTTGCTGACGTCGATGCCGTCGTAGAGAATCTGGCCGTCGGCAATGTCGTAAAAGCGGTTGATGAGGTTCGTGATGGTCGTCTTGCCCGCGCCCGTCGCGCCGACAAAGGCGACCTTCTGGCCGGGCTCTGCGTAGACGGAGACGTCGTGCAGGACCTCTTTATTCGGCTCGTAGCCGAAGTCCACGTCGATGAGGCGCACGTCGCCGCGCAGCTCGCGGTAAGAGACCTTGCCGTTGTCGTTCGGGTTCTTCCACGCCCAGTGGCCGGTGTGATGGTCGCTCTCGGTGATCGTGCCGTCGGGGGCGATGTTCGCGTCGACGAGCGTGACGAAGCCGTCGTCCGTCTCAGCCTTTTCATCGATGAGGGAGAAGACGCGCTGCGCGCCGGCGCCCGCCATGACGATGGCGTTGATCTGCTGGGAGAGCTGGTTGATATTGCCCGTGAACTGCTTGGTCATGTTGAGGAACGGGACGAGAATCGAGATATCCAGCGCCTTGCCGGAAAGGCTCAGGTTCGGAACGCCGATAAGCAGCAGCACGCCGCCCACGAGCGCCAGAGCCACATAGAGGAAGTTGCCGATGTTGCCGATGATGGGGCCGAGCACGCTGGCATAGGCGTGGGCGCGGTAGCTGTCTTCAAAGAGGGCGTCGTTGATCTTGTCGAACTCCTCGATGGAGCGCTGCTCGTGGCAGAAAACCTTGACGACCTTCTGGCCGGTCATCGTCTCCTGAATATAGCCCTCGGTTTTGGCGACGGCCTGCTGCTGGCGCAGGAAGAATTTGGCGCTGCCGCCGCCGACGCGCTTGGTGACGACGATCATCAGAATCACGCCGAGCACCGAAATGAGCGTCAGCCAGATGCTGAAATAGAGCATAATGCCGAACACGGCCAGCACGATCGCGCCAGACTGGATGAAGGCGGGGATGGCTTCGGACACGAGCTGGCGCAGCGTGTCGATATCGTTGGTGTAGAAGCTCATGATATCGCCGTGCTGGTGGGTGTCGAAGTAGCGAATGGGAAGATCCTGCATGCCGCCGAACATCTCCTGACGGAGCTTGTCGAGAAAGCCCTGCGTCATATAGGCCATGAGCTGCTTGTAGACCAGGATCGCGATGATCGAGAGCACATAGAGCGAGATGAGCAGCGACAGGATGGGGATGAGCTCTGCTTTGGCGGAGACCCAGTCGCGCGAGACGTACCACTTTTCGATGACCTGAATGACATTCTGCACGAAAAGCGACGGGATCGACGTGACGATGGCCGAGAACAGGATGCACGCGAACGTGACGGGCGCGAGCACGGGATAGTAGGAAAAGAGCTTTTTCACCGTGCGCTTAAGCATGGCGAGGTTCGCCGCGCCGTCGTTTGGGCGGCGGGAATTCTTGGGATCACGCTTCATCCTGCTCACCTCCGTTCGTCTGGGATTCATAGACCTCGCGGTAAATTTCACTCGAAGCGAGGAGCTGATCGTGCGTGCCCATGTCCGCAATGTGGCCGTTGTCCATCACGAGAATGAGGTCGGCGTCCTGCACGGACGCGACGCGCTGGGCAATGATGATCTTCGTCGTCTCGGGGATGTAGGTGCGGAAGCCCTCGCGGATCAGCGCGTCGGTGCGCGTGTCGACCGCGGAGGTCGAGTCGTCGAGGATCAGAATCTTCGGCTTTTTGAGCAGCGCGCGGGCGATGCAGAGACGCTGCTTCTGTCCGCCGGAGACGTTCGTGCCGCCCTGCTCGATGTAGGTGTCATACCCGTCGGGGAAGGAGCGGACGAATTCGTCCGCCTGCGCGAGCCTGCACGCCTCGACCATCTCGTCGTCGGTGGCGTTTTCGTTGCCCCAGCGCAGGTTATCCTTGACCGTGCCGGAAAAGAGAACATTCTTTTGCAGCACCACGCTGACCGCGCCGCGCAGCGCGTCAAGGTCGTATTCGCGCACATCGCGCCCGCCGACTCTGACGCAGCCCTCGCTCACATCGTAAAGGCGCGGGATGAGCTGCACGAGGGTCGACTTGCTCGAGCCCGTACCGCCGAGGATGCCGACGGTCATGCCAGAGTCGATGTGCAGGTTGATGTCCTGCAGCGCGAATTTCTTCGCCTGTGCGGAGTACTTGAAGCTGACGTTTTCAAAGTCGATGGAGCCGTCCTTCACGTCCATCGCGGGAGATGCGGGATCGGTGAGCGCGGGCTCTTCCTCGAGTACCTCGCAGATACGGACGAAGGACTCATACGACATCGTCATCATCACGTAGATCATCGAGATCATCATCAGCGACATTAAGATCTGCATGCCGTAGGTCAGCATGGCCGAGAGCTGGCCAACGTCGATGGTCGTGCCGCCGTTCGTGATGATGATCCGCGAGCCGACAAATAGCACGAAGATCATGTTGAAGTATACGCAGAACTGCATCAGCGGCGCGTTGAGCGCGACGACGCGCTCGGCGAAGGTGAAGTCCTTGGCGATATCGTGCGAGGCCGCGGCGAACTTCTGCTTTTCATACTGTTCACGGGCAAAGCCTTTGACCACGCGCATCGCGCGGACGTTTTCCTCCACGGATTCGTTGAGCTTATCGTACTTGCGGAACACCGCGCGGAAGGCGGGCATGGCCTTACGTGCGATCAGAAGAAGTCCGATTACCAGCACGGGAATGATAATGAGGAATGTCGTCGCCAGCGCGCCGCCCATGATATAGGCCATGATGACGGCGAAGAGGAACATCAGCGGTGCGCGTACCGCGATGCGGATGCACATCATAAAGGACATCTGCACATTGTTGATATCGGTGGTCATGCGCGTGACGAGCGAGGCGGAGGAGAACTTGTCGATATTTTCAAACGCGAAGCTCTGCACGCGGGTGAAAACATCGTGGCGGACGTTTTTGGCAAAGCCGGCGCTCGCGCGCGAGCCGTAAAGCCCGCCGAGCGCGCCGCAGCCGAGCGACACGAGCGACATCAGGATGAGCCCAAGGCCCACGCGCACAACGCCGCTGAGCTCCGCGCCGCCCTTGATCTCATTGACGAGATTGGCGGTGAAAAACGGGATCAGCACTTCAATCGCGACCTCGCCGACCATGCACAAGAGCGTCAGGATCGTGGGCTTTTTATACTCGCGGATGCAGCCCATGAAGCGATGGATCATATTCATCGGCAGTGGCCTCCTTTCTTAGTTTGTGGGGGACAGTCGGGCAGCTTGCCCTGCTCGATCATGCGCTTGCGTTTGGCCTCAAAGGTGTCGTGGATGGTGCGAAGCGCCGTGCAGAAGGTCTCACGCTCTTCGCCTTCGAGCTGGTCGAAAAACGCGCGGAACTCCGCCGCATCCTTCTCTAAAAAGCTCGCCACGTATTCGTCGGCCTTCTCAGTCGCCCGCAGGCGGATGACGCGGCGGTCGTCGGGGTCGCTCAGCCGCTCGGCAAAGCCGCCCTCGACCAGCTTGTCGACGAGCTTGCTCATCTGCTGCTTGGGCATGCGGGCAAAGTTTGCAAGCTCTGTCATCGTCATCGTGCGGCCGCTGCGGCGCATCGACTGGATGCAGTAGTACATGTCAAGGCTGACGCCGTCGTTCAGCATGCGCTTGAACGGACGGGCAAACCAGTAGTGCCACGCGGGGATCGTGTCGAGCAGCAGCTCCTGGATCTCGTTGGTCTGCATGTGGTTCTCCTTTCTTGAAAATACTTAGATAGTCAACTTAAATTGACTATCACTTTGAATTGACAGTGCTTAGGATACAACAATTAAAAACGAATTGCAAGAGGAAAATGCGCAAAAAGAGCGCAAAAAAACGGCAGCTTTTCACTGCCGTTTTAGGAAAATATGAATGAGGAATGCCGCGCGATAAGTCTGTAAGAGGTCGGTTTGGCGCCCTCAGCGATAAGTTTGTAATAAGAGGGTGGTTTGGATCCCTCAGGAGGTGAAAAGGGGAACGAGACAGTGCTCGTCTTACCATCCACGGCGCTTTCGACCGTTAGGGTCTGCGCAGCCGCGTCCAGATGGCTGACGGCGCATGCGTCCGCGCTTTCGACGCGGATGGTTTTGTCGCCGTTGCGGCAATAATGCTCCGTGAAGTGCATTTCCTTGCCGCAGGTAAAGTCGGTGTAGCGGATCTCCTTGCAGGCGTCCGCCGCAAAAACGGGGACGAGCAGCGCAAGCGAAAGGACCAGTGACAACAACAGGGAAGGGAGCCGTTTCATGGTATCGTCCTCCTATGCTGATTTTTGATCGCTGACGGGAATGCTTACATCAACAGCATGGCATAAAGACAGGAAAATGGCAAGAAAAATTTGAATTCCACAAAAAATTCGGAACTTTGACAAAAATGAAGGCCAAAAATGAGCCAGAATCACGAGCAAGGCCCGCGCCGGAAAGGACGGCGCGGGCTTTCTGTTATTGCTTGAGCTTTACGTTGTTTCTGATGGTGCGTTCGCTTCTCGGGCGGTTTATAAGGCTTTGCAGTACGGCGCTGATCTGTCCCTCAGCGGCCTCGACCTCGGCATGAAACGCGCGGGCGGAGACGCGCAGCGCCCCGTGGCCGAGGATGATGATCTGCTCGGGGCCGTCCGACGTCGCGACGCGCACGCGGCGTTCGCGGCGCAGCTCGTAGGTCGCGCGCTCGATGTAGGTGTCGGCAGTCTCTGCTTCCTTGGTGTAAACGACTTTGATGCCGTGTACCGTCTGCACGCTGCCGGGATTGCCCTTGACCTTGTAGGCGTCGAACACGACGATGACGCGGCACTTGCGAAAGCCCTGATAGTTGGCGAGAATGTCGATCAGCGCACCGCGCGCAGCGGCAATGTCCTGCGCGGCAAGCCGCTGCAGCTCGTCCCACGCGAAGATGATGTTGTAGCCGTCGACGAGCAGATATTCCGTGTCCTCGGAGTGGATCGTGACGTCATAGTGATCGGCGAGCGAGGTGCGCGCGGGCTTTTTGCTCGGTTCGAACGCGCGGCGCTCGACCTTGCCGTATGTGCGCTCGAAAATGTCCTGCAATTCCTTGTCCTCGGCATATGCGCCGCCTGCGCCGACGCCGCGTCGGGGGAGCGGCGCGGGCGCTTCTTCGACGGCCTCTTCACCAAGGCGGATGCCGCTGTCGCAGTGAACATGCGCGGGAACTTCATTCCACGGGACCGTGATGCTGCCGCCGTGGTCGCAGAAGACGGAGGACGCGGGATTATCCGTGTCGCGCTCGGCGTCGTAGCCAAGGGACGCGACGATCTCGTCCTGATTTTGGCAGGCCTCATACCCGCGCACGGCGCAGGAGAGCTGTCCGCGGCCGCGGGTATAGGCCGCAACGTCGGTAAAATAGTCGCGCAGCGTGCGCACCGGCGCATAACCCGTGAGTACGGCGTTTTCCCCCTCGTTCTGCGGGGGTTCGACGGTGCCGCCCATGTTCTGGAGGTCGGTCATCGCGCGGCCGACGCACTCGGCGGGCACCTCGAGACGGAAGTCGTAATACGGCTCGAGCAGCACATTTTCCGCCTGCATCAAGCCCTGCCGCACGGCACGGTACGTCGCTTGACGGAAGTCGCCGCCCTCGGTGTGCTTCAGATGCGCGCGGCCCGCGACAAGTGTGAACTTCACATCCGTCAACGGTGAGCCGGTCAGCACGCCCGCGTGCTCGCGCTCTAAAAGATGAGTGAAAATCAGCCGCTGCCAGTTGAGATCGAGTGCGTCCGTCGGCACGTTTGACGCAAGCTGGATGCCCGCCCCGCGCGGAAGCGGCTCTATTAGAAGCTGTACTTCCGCATAGTGGCGCAGGGGCTCGAAATGTCCCATGCCGAGGACGGGGGCGGCGATCGTCTCGCGATAGACGATGCTGCCCTCGCCGAAGGTCACGTCGAGGCCGAAGCGGTCGAGGATGCGGCGGCGCAGAATTTCGAGCTGAATTTTGCCCATGAGCTGCACGTGGATCTGGCCGTAGCGCTCGTCCCAGACGATGCGCAGCATCGGGTCCTCTTCTTCAAGCTCGCGGAGCTTTATAAGCGCGCTGTGCGCGTCCGCGCCGTCGGGTAGGATGAGCTGATAGGTCAAAACCGGCTGCAAAAGCGGGGCGGACGCCTCCGCCTCCGCGCCGAGGCCGAGACCAACATAGCTGTGGCTGAGGCCCGTGACGGCGACGACGCTGCCCGCGCCCGCCTCTTCGAGCGCGCGGAATTTGACGCCGGAGTAAAGCCGCAGCTGATCGGCCTTTTCATTGTAGTCCTGATTCTGCGCGCGATAGGTGAGAGGTGCCTTCACGCGCAGCGCGCCGCCTGTGACCTTGAGCCACGTGAGCCGCGCGCCCTGCGCGTCGCGCGAGATCTTGAAGACCTTTGCGCCGAATTCCTTCGGATAGACCGGCTCGCGCGTGAAGCACGCGAGCGCGGTGAGAAAGTCCTCCACGCCGTCCAGCTTGAGCGCCGAACCGAAAAAGCAGGGGAAGACCTTGCGGTTTTTGACCATCTCAGCAATCAGAGCGTCGTCGATTTTTCCACGCTCCAAAAGCTGCTCGAGCGCCGCCTCGTCGCAGAGGGCGAGCGCTTCGTCGCGCGTTTCCTGCGATGCGGAGAAATCGACGCATTCCGCGCTCAGTGTCGCCGTGAGCTGGCGCAGAAGCGCGTCCTTGTCCGCGCCCGCCAAGTCCATCTTGTTGATGAAAAGAAACGTCGGCACCTCGTAGCGCGTCAGCAGGCGCCAGAGCGTGCGCGTGTGGCTCTGCACGCCGTCGCTGCCGCTGATGACGAGCACCGCGTAGTCGAGCACCGACAGCGTGCGCTCCATCTCGGCGGAGAAATCGACGTGGCCCGGCGTGTCAAGCAGCGTGAACTCCTTATCGCCCGCAAACAGCATTGCCTGCTTGGAAAAGATCGTGATGCCGCGCTCGCGCTCGAGCGCATCGGTATCGAGGAAGGCATCGCCGTGATCGACGCGCCCGAGCTTCCGCAGCGCGCCGGAAGCGTATAAAAGCCCCTCGGACAGGGTCGTTTTTCCCGAGTCGACGTGGGCGAGAATGCCGAGCGTGACCTTCTGCATGGCGCACCTCCTTTGTGAAGAGCTGATTTAAAACTAAAAATGTTAGACCAAAGTGCCGGAATACCAAAACGAGCGCATCGCGGAGCGATGCGCTCTGAAATTTGGGAAATGGAGTGTGTTGACAAAAAAGATGCAGGAGCAAAGCCTTGCGCCGCAAGGGTTTGCAGGCTTTTGAGGCCCGATTTGCCGTTTTGCAATTCGAACCCCCAGCATCTTGTGATGACAGATGAATGATCTACAAATGTGTGCGTGAATCTGTAAATTAAGTATACGTGAAAATACATAAAACGTCAATTCCAATGGACCAATTTTACGAGCCTTTTTTCTGCTTTTTTTACCGGATGTTAATTTCCCCACAAGTGGCTCAACACCCGCTCAAATCCCTGTGTTGGGGTGGTTACCTTGGGGTGCCTGTAAAAAGCGCACACGGCGGCTCACAGGGGCGAACACGGTGGGGAAGGGTGGAGCTGCCCACCGCGGGGCGGCTCTGTTATAGGGAGCGCTTAGTTTGTCGGCTCCATCCATGCCTGCTTTTCCTTCGGTGCCTGCGCGATTCAGTCCAGAAGGTTTTGGCTTTCCTCCAACCACTTTGCCATTTCGAACATCTTTGTTCTGGCTTGCATACTGTCCATGCGCAGACTCGTTTCGAACAGGTCCCAGATGTTGTCCAGCGTTTCCAAGCCGATGGCATTCATCGAGAGTTCATCCTCCGGCAACACATGCGCTACCGTGCCACCTTCGCCTGCGGCGCGGATCGCATCCAGCTCACGATCCAGAAGCGAGATGACCTCCTGCGTGTCACCCACGGGGATGTCCCACGCTGTGCCAATGAGGAAGATGCACTCCCGATGGAGTTGCACATCGAGGCTGGGATGGAGCATCAGCAGTGCCAGCCCCTCTTTTGCGATGTTCATTTGAAGATCCTTTGCGCTATCAATCGTCATGTTTGTTTCCTCCTGTTTTTTGTTTTGGGCGTAGTCCGCGTCAACACAATGGCATACCATGCTTTTCAGATTTTGGGTGTTTCCCGACTGCACATTTCTTGACATTTCCAAAGAAAATTTTCAAGCCTACACCTCCAAGATTCCAAAAACTTATAAAATGTAAAGCGAACCTGGAGCATATAGGTGGTTGTCAAATATCTCCTTCAGCGAAGAGCCACCCGCCTTTAAGTTCTTAATCTTTTCAATCAAAGTATCTTTTTCCTCAAAGCAACACAAGTCTTCGCATTTTGTTCCCTCACAGAAAAGCCATTTTCCATTTCCGTTCACAATGGCATATTGTCGATTCTGATACTCAAATTCAATCTCCCTGCCTATATTCAAGTCTTTTAATATCTCATCAAAAGAATATTGCATGACTCATCTTCCTTTCATCTCTAACGTAGTCGGGAAAGCTATTCGTGAACCCGGACAAAGATTTATGCTTGAGCTTGTGAAAAACTTACTTAAATAAAAAGTGGAGACACATTTCTTTTTCCTCGGCATTATTCAAGAAAAGCCGAATTCGGCTTTTCTTAAAGTCGTACTATGCGTCCGTCGAGTGCATGGAGCGCGGTCTTGACCCTATGACAACAAACCTTGTGGTGGCGGATATCAGCCGTACCGAGAAAACGATATGCCTTGCGGTTTCGCCAGCCCTGAAAGCCTACGGGATACCCGGTAGAGCTCGCATCTTTGAGGTGGTGGAACGCGTCAAAGAAGTCAACGCCGAACGCCGGCGTGAAGAATCCGCCATCGTCATCAAGGCCACAGACCGATACTCGGAGACAGTCGAGCGCAAGGGCGAGACTACGAAGAGCTTCGGGAAGAACCTTGGCAAAACGGAGGACGTCCTGACGCTCCTGAGCAAAAACAAAGCAACCATCAGGGTTGATGTGAAGCAGGCGAAAGCACCTTGCAGGATGCGGAAAAGCAGTTTGCGAAAACCCGCAGCGAAGCGGACAAGCTGAAGCTGGAAACGGCCCAGGCGGACTATGATAACATGGTCCGGAATTTGAAGCCCGTCACCAAGGGCGCCGGGGATACAGAGAAGGCAATCTCCAAAATAGAGGATACGGCTACTGGGAGTAGTAACGCATTTTCAGGTATTGTCGGTGCTATCGCACAAACGGGAATTACTAAACTGGTGGGCGATGTCGCTCTGGACGCACGATAAAATTCCGAAGGTCATTGGCGCGGAGCACATTCAGTTCCACGATCTGCGGTATGCCTTCGCCGCACTGTCCCTGAAAAACAGGGGTGGACGTAAAACCGTTATTTGGGGGTGCCGGGCCACTATTCGGATGGATCCACCCTTCGCTCCTACACCCATACCACACCCTAAACGAAGCGGGGCACTGGGCGCGTCATCGGCCAGCAGATATGGTAAAAACCGCAGGCCCAGCATTTGCCGGTCCTGCGGTTTGTCTGTGTTCAGATTTGCCGGTCTCACTTTTTTCAAAACCGTTTTCAGCGCAAGACTTCCACCCGCTCCACGCCGTACCGCCGGAACAGCTCCAGCGCTTCCGGACCAATTCGCTCACCGGATACCGCAATGGGGATCGCAGGCGGACACCCCACGGTAGGGGCGCCGCAGACCCGCCCCAACGACTGCGCCGCCGGAATGGTCTCCCGTGGGGCAAACAGCGCCGCACGCACGGAACATACCCGTTCTCCACGGGCCAGCGGCAGCGTCGGCTGCGGCGCATAAACGGCATCATTTGTTCCGAAAGCATGCAGAAGCCGTTCGATGTCCGCCGCACGATTCTCCGGCGTCAGCATCAGCACCAGAAAGTCCGGATCGGCGTATTCACATTCCACGCCGTTCTCCCGCAAACGGTTCGCCAACTGCCCGCCGGTCATCCCGGCTGGGGCCCTGACGGTCAGCCGCAGCGGGTCCGATGGCTCTATCTGCCAACCGGCAGCCGTCAGCGCCTTTTGCGCTTCCTCCAGACGTCCCACACATCTCCCGCAGGCGGTCCCGGTATCCATCCGCCAGATAGCGGTTGCACAGATCCAGCGATGCCAGCGTCAGGTAGGACGGACTGGTGGAGCCAAACATGGCCATCGCTGTTTTTGCACTCTCCCGGAGAGATGCCGGAGCCGCACGGCTGATGTGCAGGTACGCGCCGCCGGTCAGCACCGGCAGCGTCTTGTGCGCCGAATCACAGCACAGGTCTGCGCCGAGATCCAGCGGGTGACAGGATGGTTCCAGAAACCGCAGATAGGCGCCGTGGGCGTTATCCACCGCCAGCAGCGTACTGTGTTTCCGGCACACCTCTGCCAGAGCGGAAATATCCGCCATGCCGCCCAGATAGTCCGGGCTGGTGAGATAGACCGCCGCCGGCGGTGCAGGCATCTCCGCCAGCGTCCGCTCCAATGTGTCCGGCGATACCGGGCAGCCGCAGAGAGATGCGCTGCGCTCCGGCCACAGCCAGACGATCTCAAAATCCAGCAGTGCCGCCGCGTATGCAAACGCCCGGTGTACGTTTCGGGCCGCCACCACCGTCCGGGACCCGTTTCCGCAGGTCAGCGCCAGATACAGCATCGCCCGAATGCACTGGCTGGACCCCTCTGTGGAGTACACCGTCCGGCCGGAGCCGAACAGCTCCCCGGCATAGGACTCACTGCGCCGGATGATGCCGTCCGCTTCATACAGGCTGTCCGCCCCCCGGATCTCGGTGATATCCAGCGCCTCGCAGCCCAGAAAGGGCTTCCCCTTGTGGCCGGGCATATGCGCCCGGACCATCCCGGAATCCGCGTACCGCCGGACAAAATCAGCAATGGGCGTTTCCATCAGCCGTCGGCCTTGGCAGAATCTTCCGCCACCTTCATCATGATGGCACATTCAATACGCTTACGGAACAGCTCGCAGCCCGCCTCGTAGACGCCGCGGATAGACCCCGTCGCGTGGAAGGCGTTGGCCGCGCAGCCGCCGGAGCAGTAGAGCTTCGCCCAGCAGTCATTGCACTCAGGCCGGGCGTAGGCGTTGCAGGAACGGAATTCCTCCCGCAGGGCCGTATTGGTCACGCCGTTCCAGATGTCGCCCAGCTTGTAGGCTTCCTCGCCCACGAACTGATGGCAGGGATACAGGTCGCCCCAAGGCGTTACGGCCATATACTCCGTGCCGGAGCCGCAGCCGGAGATCCGCTTGTAAATGCAGGGGCCGCCCGTCAGATCCAGCATGTAGTGATAGAAGGTGATGGGCTTGCCTTCCTTTTCCCGGCGCAGCATATCCTTGGCCAGCAGCTCGTACTGGTCCTTCACGATCTTCAGATCCTCCGCTGTCAGTGCAGCGGGGTCCTCCGGCGCGCACACCACAGGCTCCATGCTCAACTCTGTGAAGCCCAGATCCGCCATGTGGAACAGATCCTTCGTAAAGTCCGGATTGGCATGGGTAAAGGTGCCGCGCATGTAATAGTTCTTGTTGCCCCTGGCCTCTACCAGCTTCTGGAACTTAGGCACAATGCGCTCATAGCTGCCGTTGCCCGCATAGTCCACCCGCAGCCGGTCATGAATTTCCTTGCGGCCATCCAGCGACAGCACCACATTGCTCATTTCCCGGTTGGCGAAGTCGATCACGTCATCGTCGATGAGCATACCGTTTGTGGTCAGCGTAAAGCGGAAATTTTTGCCCCGCTCTTTTTCCACACTGCGGGCATACTCCACCAACTGCTTCACCACGTCCCAGTTCATCAGCGGCTCACCGCCGAAGAAGTCCACCTCCAGATTGGTGCGGCTGCCGGAGTGATCCATCAGAAAGTCCAGAGCCTGCTTGCCAACCTCAAAGCTCATCAGCGCACGTTCCCCATGGTACTTCCCCTGGCTGGCGAAGCAATAAGAGCAGTTCAGGTTGCAGGTGTGCGCCACATGCAGGCACAGCGCCTTCACCACATCGCCAGAGCGCTCCTTGAACGTGCCGGCCATGTCCGCGAAGGTGTCGGGGGTATAGAGTTTCCCGGCCTGCTTCAGCGCCTCCACGTCATCAATGCAGTCCCGCAGATCCTTCTCCGTCACATCCTCGCGGGCGCCGTATTTTTCCATCATCGCCGTTACGATCTCATCCGCCGTGTGATCCGGGTAAAGCGCAATGATGTCATAGGCCACCTCATCCACTACATGAATGGCGCCGGAGCAGGTGTCCAGCACGATGTTGTAGCCGTTCAGTTGATACTGATGTACCATTCTTCCGTTCTCCTCGTACAGAAAAAGTGCCGCCTGAACAGGCGGCAGCTTTTTGAAAATTGCGATCGATTACTTGTTGTTCTCGCACTTCTGGTTTGCCACGCCGCAGCTGGTCTTGCAGGCAGACTGGCAGGAAGTCTGGCACTCACCGCAGCCGCCGTTCTTGGCGCTGTCGCACAGGCTACGAGTCTCGAGAGTCTTGATTCTTTCCATAATATGTATCTCCGATCTGTTAAATTCTAATGGATTTCCCGGCAGACCACCCGCAGACAGTCACCTAAAAACCGGAAAAATTTTAGCATATCATCCGTATAAAGTCAAGATATTCCAGCAATTTGGCTATTGGGCGCATTTCATAATGATAAAAGCACAGACCATGGCTTTTTGGGGGAAGCCCCGCCGCCCGGTTGTTGCCTTGGGCAGCGTGAAGTCCAAGCTGCTGAAAAGCTTGTCGTAAAACATGGCGGCGCTTTGGGATGTGACAGCGTCACATCCTGAATGATTTCCTGTCGGTAGATAGCGGCCAGCCCCTTTCTGGTTGGTTTTCTCTCAAGTCAATTTTACCAAAAAGGGGCTCCGCTTTCTATATCATATGAGTGATTTTCGGTTTCAGCCATGACCGGAAACCATTGCAATTACTACTCTTTTGGAGTTTTGCTCATGGCTGTGTCTACTCCATTGATGAGGTGATGATCGATGCCACCAGTTTGGAAATGTCAAGAAATGTGCAGTCGGGAAATACCCAAAATCTGAAAAGCACGGTAATACAGCGCAGTTTTCCGAAGTGGAGCGTAGCGGAACGCAGGAAAACTGCGGCGGCATCGGATCAGGCTGCCGTTTGCGCCTGCACCCACTCCCGGTACTTCGCAGGCGGCAGTCCCATCGGGTTGCGTGTATAGACCCTGACGCGGTTGTAGTAGATAAAAATATAGCGAAAAATGATCGTTTTGACCTGTTCTCTCGGTAGCTTGTATGCCGCGATCTGGTAGATCTTCTCTTTTTTGAGCGTAGCGAAAAAGCTTTCCATCCGTGCGTTGTCGAAGCAATGTCCGGTGCCGCTGAGGCTCTGTACCATGCCGCGGCGAGACAGCTCCGCGCGAAAGGCTGCGCTGGAGTATTGACTCCCGCGATCTGAGTGGAACACCGCTCCCTTTAGGCTCGGATAAATCCGCTCCAGCTGCCGCACCGTGTCAATGCACAGCTCCTTCTTCCTATTGTCCCGCATCTCGAGCGCGACGATCTCGCCGCTGAAGCAGTCCATGATCGGTGAAACATACAGCTTGCCGTCTGCGCACTGTACCTCGGTAATATCCGTGAGAAATTTTTCCAAAGGGCGCTGGGCGCTGAAGTCCCGCTTTAAAAGGTTTTCCTGCTCCTGTGCTTCTGTCGTGGTCTTCGTGATACCGTGCGGAATGCGTCTTTTATGGAGCCAGCCATTCTCTTTCATCACGCGATACACTGTCCTCCGGCTAACGTCAACGCCGTCCTGCTCAAGCGCAAGGCAGACGCGATCCACGCCGTAGTTTCGGTTATCCGGATGCTCTTCGAGAATCTTTTTGACCTTTCCCGCAAGAAGCTGACGGCTGCTGTGCCTGCCCCTGTTTCGAAGCCACCGGTAATAACCGGATTCGCTCAGGCGCAGGACGCGGCACATCTCCTTTGCCGTGTAGATGCCCTTGCGTTCGACTATGAACAGGTGTCGTTCACACGCTTTTACTTCTTGCGGTCTTTTGCGAAAAAACCGAGTGCATCCTTGAGAATGTCGTTTGCAGTTCGCAGCTCGGCATTTTCTCGCTCAAGCTCACGGATGCGGATCGTCTGCTCCTCTGCGCTCAGTGTCTTCGCGGGCGGTGTATTTCGGCGTATGCTGCGCCAGTCCGCCAGCGTGTAGTACGCAATGCCGAGCTGCTGCGCGGCTTTCTTCACGCCAATCTCGTCTGACAGCTTCAGCGCTTCTTCCTTGAATTCTTTGCTGTAATGCTTCATTGCGATTCCCTCCGTCTCTGCTTCTTCAGTTTAACAGATTTTTGGGGATTTTGCGACTGCACTTACAGGGTACTACTCCAGTTACCTTGGGACGTATCACATGACGGTGCGGGAACTGGCACGAACCATGATCCTTGATGTGCTGCGCACAACGGGGATCACCGCGACCGCGGGGATCGGCACAAACCTCTATCTTTGCAAGGTCGCTATGAACATCATGGCCAAACACGTCGCGCCGGATGAGAGCGGTGTCCGGATCGCGGAGCTGGATGAAATGAGCTACCGCAGACAGCTTTGGATGCACCGCCCGCTGACCGACTTCTGGCGGGCGGGAAAAGGCTATGCCAAAAAGCTCGAGGCCATCGGCATCTACACCATGGGAGATATCGCCCGGTGCTCCATCGGGAAGGTCGGGGAATACTATAACGAGGCGCTGCTCTATAAGCTGTTTGGCATCAACGCCGAGCTGTTGATCGACCACGCCTGGGGCTGGGAGTCCTGCCGGATCTCCGACATAAAAGTCTATAGGCCGGAGACGAACTGTGTCAGTTCCGGGCAGGTCCTTCAATCCCCTTAGCGGAACCATGTGCGACGGTCCTTGATCCGCAGACTGTCCATTTCTGCTGTGGTGTGGTACCGGCCAATGCGTTTGACCTGATAGCCCAGATGGGTCAGCAGCTCCGGCAGATCCGTTTTCCTGGCGATCTGTATTTCTGTGTCTGTAAAGCGTCTTTTGATTTCACTTGCCATAGTGATGACCTCCTTTCTGACGAAACGCAAAAAAGCCACCCAGGGCATCCGAGATATTCGGATGCCCTGGGTGGCTTTTCCCTAAATCGTGTTTCTTTTGTTTTGGCTTTAACGCGGGCTTACACGGCGCTTTCCTCGTCAGGGGTATCCGTGTCCGCAGGGGCGGTCTCGTCGGCCACACGGGCCTCGACAGGGGCCTCAGCAGGGGAGTCCTGCTCTGTAGCGCTCTCGGCGTCCGCTTCGTCCAGCGCCTGCGTAATCAGGTTCAGCACGAAGTCCCGCTGGGTGAGTTTTTTGCCGGTGCGGAGCGTTTCACGCTCGAGGTGACGTTTGATGCGCTGGAAGAGTTCTTCGGGGACCTGGAATGCCATTGTTCTGCCTTTTTCAGTCATGTGAATGCCGCCTTTCTGATTTTCCATCATGTTGTAGTATTCTTGAATGAGGTTTGCGATGTACTCGCTGGTGGTCTCGCCCAGCCGTTCCCGTTCTTCGCTGACTCGCTCGTGGAGGGCGATGGGGATCTGAGCACACAAGTTTTTGGTAGTTGCCATTCTCGGATGCCTCCTTCGCTTTTTTGTAACGCAAGCATACCCGAAAGGTTACGAGAAAGCTGTTACCAATACCATCAAGGAATGATACACAAACGAAGCGGAAGCAACATAAGCACCGGAGAAGCGAAGACAGGACACCGATCTACTCCCCCTCACGGGGAGCAGATCGGTGTCCTGTCGGTTTGCCCTTTTTGATGCCCTGACGTTCGAGTCACATCAGTTCATAAAAATGCCCTGCTGCATCTCTAAAATGTCGCCTGTCGCGGTCAAAAACTCGTTGTCCGAAGAAACATGTTTTTCTAACTTTTTGAATTGAAAAGTGACGATAAATATATGAAAACACCGCGCTTTCGTGCGGTGCTTTCTGTGTTGCATCTTTCATCAACACATTTTGGTGCGGGCATGGGGACTTGAACCCCAACGCCTTGCGGCACGAGAACCTAAGGGGTATGTCACCTTAGTGAAAGATTTTCAGAGCCCTCCATATCATAAGGGAAGGGCATCTTTTCCAACGCTTCAAAAGATATTTCGGTCGTGACCGGCCGAATACCTGCTAAATCATAGCATACTCTGCCGGAAAAGTATAGCATGATTATAGCTTTACGGGAGGAAATTTCTGCTGTTGCATGACACGGTTGGTATTGTGAGTGTGATGCATTGTAAATCTGAATGCGATCCTGAAGTCCGAGGTCACCGCCCTGCATTTCATTCATCTTTTTCGCGTAAGCGACTGCGATGCAAATAGTATTCTTCCCCTAATCCTTCGGCTCTAAAATATGCACGAGCATAGTCCAGCAGCTTTTGCTTGGCATTTAGAAACCAACGATTCTCCGGTTCGATTTGCAAGACATACTGCACACTTCCTATTAGGTGTGCCATATATGTAGGGCAGCGAATCGGTTGACCATCTTCGAGAAAATTCAACCGATTACCGTGTACGATGCTGTCCTCTATGCCAAACTTCAAAGTATAGTAAATTTCCTGCCGCAGGTTTCGTTTATAGCTGCTGGGGATGGAGAGCTTTTCATGGACGACCAAGCCTGTTACTGTCTGCCGGTCAGCATTGCTGATGAAATGTGTTTTCGCTTCATTCAATTCAAAGCCCATCTCAAACAACATTTTTTTGACTTTTTGATAGACTTCGTAAAGCGGACGGTCGGAGGAAAAGGTCATATCATCGCAATAGCGAGTATAGGTGATTTGGCGTTGGTTACACCAGCGACCGATCTGGTCATCAAAACGACGCATGACGATATTGGAGAGCGCAGGAGATGTTGGAGAGCCTTGTGGAAGAACATCATTTTTGCAACACAGGGAAGTCAGCAGAAAGCCGACCTGTTTCGATACATAGCGGGTGTTGAAAGCTGCGCAGAGGACTTGTTCAAAAGAGATGCTTCCGAAAAAATCGGTAATATCCAGTTTTAGAAGGTTCTTTTCTTCCCAATGTGTGGCTCTGCATTTTTGCGAGTAGAGCTTCCTTTTTGATAAGCAGTTGCAAATTTTGAAACAGGGAGTTGTGAAAGAATTCTATCCTTGATTGGGCCCAAACAAAATTGAAGTCTGATACTTGGTATGTATAGGCTGCGATAAGTGCCATCTTTTTGGGGAGAAATGCCTTTTTATACTCTTTTTTGAATGTGATTGACAATATGGTTTAATTCACCACAGCTTATGTCAAAGAAACCGGCCAGCTGCTCGGCATCATAAAGAAATGGCATATTGGGGTGGACAGAATGGTAATCCAAAACCATATTTGCTGCTTCTAACGGTCCGAACTTCTTCACAAAAGCCGCATCGCACGGCTCAAAGGTCACACAGCTTCCTTCTATTTTCATGTGTAGCGTCCTCCCAAAAATCAGCCCTTTGCAGTACAAAATGGTCGGATAAAGTGGAGGCGAATCCTGAATCACGCAGTGATTGCCAATTCGCCGGAACGTATCTGACCGGGGCATCGCTATGCGATGCGGATAACCTTGAAATCCAGAACAGCGACTCGCTGTCCCTCCTAAAGAAATTGGCTTTAGGTTGTACGCTACTGCAAAGGGCTGATTTTATTAATATGATAAGGCCATAAAGTAGAAACTGTCAAGGTGCTCTGCGATTTTAGAGAATACCTCGTAACTTTGTGCAGAACATATTCTGTGTGGGAACTTATAACCGTACTTCAGTTTCCCGAAAAGTTTTTTCGCGTCGAGAACCGTGCCAGATCAATGTTGGTGGCCCATCCTTAAACTCAAGTGGGCATAACAGATAACAAAAAGAATAACGGTTTCCTGTCTATGACCTTAAACGCAGGTGGGAAACGGAACTGTCGGTCTTTTTGGCAGGCCGCTCGATGCGACGGAAAGAGTTTATTCACAGAATTCAAAGGAATCCCGCTGATTTACAGTATCCAGCGCAAGCTGCGCACGAGACAGTTCATCAGCGGTCTTTTCATAGTCCGCCTCCACAGCTGCCAGATCGTAGTTCGTATAGGTGTAGTCGATAATGTTCGACTGCCGGCCGTACTGCTCTTCAACGCGCTCTTTGGGCAGCCTGCTTTTCATTTCAAGCAGCTTGCTCTTCCGCTTGGTCAGCTGCGGAATATAGACCAGCATCTCGTCGATCGTAATTCCGAAGCCATCCACGACCTGCGTCGTGTTGAAGCGGTTGATGGCGTGCTTAAGTCTGCGGATCGTTCCCTCCAGTTCCTCAAGACGCGCCTGTGTTTTTGCGTAATCATAGGCGGGACGCACGGATTCCATGTCCTCGCCCATCGCCGCGCGGAAGTCGCGGCTGCGCTGTTCTTTATCCAGTAGGGCGGAATATTCGTCATTCAGCTTTTTCAGCAGCTTATTGGCCTGGGCAGAAGTATATTTCATTTTGTCCATCCTTTCTTGGCGCCGTACTACGGCACTATCCGTATGCTCTCTGTTCTGCTGATAGAATAGCACAGCACCCTGTACAAATGTCCGTACAGGGTTCCGCGCGATTACTCTGTTTTATTGAGCAAATCATTTTCGAATTTTTGTATTTCTCGCCAATTTGTATTCAAGTATCTATAGATTTCTTCTTTATAGTTTTCGCTGTTTGGCTCGGACTCGATTGTATGACGCGGCCAATTCCGGATGCGTTTCCATCGCCAATCTTCCTTTCTGTCGGGACGATTCAGTGCCTGACTGACGCGGTCACAAGCCGCACGTTGCTCATCTGTTAGATTGTCGCTGCACAATGAGAGCGTGATTTTGAAATAGTTTTCGCGTTTGATGATTTCATAAAATGCCATATCTGTTGTTTTCCAGCCACTGATGGGTTTAGTGTGCTGGGGAAACAACTTTCGGATGGTCTCGGTTGTAAATCGGGTATATGTATTATTGGACCACTGAGGACTGAAAATCAACTCGCCTTGTTCGCTTTTTTCTCTACACCAATCTTCCGCTACTTCACAGATTGGGTTGAGCGAGGTTTTACAGTTTTCATAAATGGTATCGAGCACTTCTTTGTGTCTGTCATAAAAGTCCTGACACAGCTTTTTAATGTTATCGTCCCCCACGATGTGCCTCCTGACAGCTGCTGTATAATGATCCAACAGCATATTTACTTCCGGCAAAAGAGCACTACCGCCTTTCGCACTTTCGATTGCGTCTAAAATATCTGCATAGCTGACTGGCTGCCAGTATTGCTGGTCATCTGCCGATAACGGAGCAATTCCATCCGGAGATAGAAATGCAAACGACATGGTGTAACCGGGGTATTCTTCTAATAGCATGTCCCGATAACGGCGAAGCTGATTATCGTGTTCTCCAGAGAACACTTTATTTTCGACACACAGCAAGTATTTTTCTTTCTGGCATAAAACCAACAAGTCAATGTGCTGCCACTCACGCCTCACAATACAGACTGTCACATTTTCGGGGACCACTTCTCTTTGCCCTAACTTTGAGACAAACTCCCGCAAAAACTTATCTCCCATTCCGTGATTGCCGTTGGGATCAAGAAGCCATGCCAAGAAATTACTGTGGCGGATCTCGGCATTTGTAATACCCAAGACCTCAAAAATGTTCAGCGTTTGCATCTTCTGAGACAGCTGTTGGAACGATGTATCAGCTTCCATTTTATGAAGGGTTTCTTCGGAAATGAGATTTCCCATATTAGCGTTCTCCCGTGCTATACCAGTTTTGCCCAATGCTCTCAATGATCTCCTGCCGCAGCCAAGTGGGCTCTGCCACCTCCACAAAGGAGAGGTATTGCAGTGCCCAAAAGCGCACACCGCGCGGCGGGGTAGTCAATACGGCGGTAAAGGTCTGCTCGTCCCGCTCAAAAATCTGTATGTCCGTACCAAAGCGGTCCAGCACATCGTCCAGCACGGCGCGGTCGCAGTGCAGCACCACCCGCTCCGGCGCACCTACAAAGGCGTAAACGGCATCTTGCGCCTCTTGCTTCTGCGCCGGCGTTTCGCTGCGGGGCTCGTCCAGTATCCGAATATCCGCCGTGCGGTCAATGCGGTACAACCGCGTGTGCGGATCGTGGTCGGGGACGCAGATAAGGTAATAGTGTTCGTTGGTGTACACCATCTCGTAGGGGCTGAGAGTGTAGGTCGCCGTAGGATGCTGCCGTTTGTCATATCCGTAGTGCAAGTAATCCAAGGTCACTTTCTTCTTGCGTGTAATGGCCTCGTCCAACTGCTCAATATTCCAAAAAACCTGCCGGTTACCGGTCTTATGTCCCTGCCGGGCGACGGTCAGATGGCAATACTTTTTCCGCTGGTGGACACTAAGCTGCTTTTGCAGCTTTTGGACAAGCTGCTCCGTCTGCTTTGCGGGGATGAACGGGAAGGAATATACCGCGTCGGTCAGCAGCAGGACTTCCGACGGCTCCAATTCCCGTTCCCGTAAGTAATAGCCCACGCCGTTATCCTCGTAAAGGGAGATGTCGTAACCGAGCTCGATCAAAAGAGCAACAGCCCCGTATACAGTGCGGCGGTCGATTTTGATACCGTAGAGGGACTGCATCTTTGCAATGATCTCCCGCATGGGCAGAATATGTTCCGCATCGGAATACTCCTTTAGAACCTCCAAAAGGCAGATGGCATTGGCTTTTTCCGTCAGCATAATGCAGTTCCTCCGTGTCGTTTTACTTCAGTACCGGCCACTTAGCCCAATTAGAGCAGGAAGAACTGCAAAACTTTGTACTGCCCCGATTGGAACCGTTTGGAATTTGGCACTTGGCGCTATTGCTGGTTGGCTCCGAAGAGTTTCCGGAATTCACCAGATTGCGGCTTCCGGTCCAATAGGCGCAAGTGGCGCAGACCTTGTTTGTTTTGGAATAATGCATAAAGACATCTCCTCTCATAGTATAGCATCAGTTGTGACGCTTGCATAGATGCTACCATAAGGGGGTGTACAAAAGTCTGTATTGCTGTTCTGACTATACAGAGATGTTATTTATGTCTGAGGTGGCTTCGTTCAGCACGCCATAGACCTCCGCCAAGGCGCGGACATACTGCGGGAAGTCGCGCCGCAGCTCACTGTCCTCCTCCGACGGCAGGACCGGCCTCCGCATCATGCGATGAACAGTTCTCCACACTTGAAGTCTGCTGCCGGGATAGGATTCTCTCAGCTTCTCGACAGCACGGCTCTTTGCCTTCTCTACGGCGGACTCCTTCATCATGTGATACATCCCGATCTCTTTCAAAGTTGCCTCCGGGTATCCGAACACGCCGCAGGTCTTGCTGAGGATGTCCCTGTCCTTCTTCGGCAGGGCGTCGAACAACTCCCGGAGAAGCTCGATGCAGACCTTGCGGTACACGGCCTGCTCCGCCGAAACGGAGAGTAGCCCCGGCATCAGCCACTCATAGGGATCGCCGTCATAACTCTCCGGGACAAAATCATGCACACCGAGGAAATGGGTGTTGTAGCGAACATATCGGCTGACACGAGCTTCGGGAATGCCCAACTCCTCCGCAATTTCACCGGTATCCTTCCATTCAACATGATACAGCCTCTGCGCCTGCCGGACGGCACCCATCTCGTCCTTGCTCAACGCCATACAGCCAAGATTCTGCTCCAGCCAGCGGGTCATGCGCCCCTTCAAATGCGGGTAGAGGTAGGTGGTGAGCACGGCGCGGCTTTCGTCGTATTCTCTGCTCTGAATCCGTGTCAGAAGCTCCAACGCGCCCTCGCCGCAGAGATCGTCCAGAATCGTTTTCGTATACGCGGAAAATTGATTCGGATGATGCTGATTCGCCATCAGGCAGTTGAACTCCGCCGCAGCTTCCTTGGCGATGCCGCGGATCAGACCGATATTTTTATGGTACAGCTTTTCCAGCGCAGCATCATCGCCGTCATAATATTGGCGAATTAGTTGCTCGTTGGTCATGATTGCTCACCCGCCTTTTCCTTCGGCGGACGGCCCCTCGGATTGGCCGTTCTGGTGATCCCGCAGTGCTGGTAAACGCGCTCAGAGGAAATACGCTGCTCGAAAGCCTCTACGGAAATATTCGCGTCGCGCAGAGCGTCATAGAGCAGATCCCGCACATAGTCCTTGGCTTTTCTTGTGTCCTCCTGTGAGATCGCACCCCGCTGCATATCCTTTGTGATGCGGGCAAAGGCGGTCACCTTGACTTTGACCTTGGGAATGTCCTTCGCCAGCTCCTTCTGCACCTCCACCGTGCCGAACTGCCGGCAGGTGTAGCCGGGCGCGTGGGGACACGCTCCTTCGCAGTATAGCGCGTGGACACCGCTCTTGAGCAGAAAATACCGTCCGCAGATGATGCAGCGGCGGATGTTGTGCCCACTGTTCAGCGCCAGCATATAATCCGCTTTCATCAGTGCCTGCAAGCTGTCGGTCACATGCTCCTGACAGATAGCGACAGAGCCGTCCGGCAGCGGCCGCGGCACATAGGAAAGCTCGTAGGCATCGTGGGTCGTATAGCAGTCGCCGTTGTTGCGGATGGGATTGACGATGAGCTTTTCCGCAATGCGTTCATCATTGTAGAAGCCGTAGAGTGCTGCGGCATAGTCCTCTGGGCTGTTATGCTTCAGCTTGGACAGACTAAAGCTGATGAAATTCCGAATAGTACCGTTGAAAGCGCGAATGTCGTGAAGATATGTTTCATAACGGCGGATGTACTTTTTGTAATCACGCCATGCGTCCTTGGTAGGACCGATGGCACGAAGCATTTCGTAATAAAAGGCATCGCCTTTTTCTAAAGCTGCTTCGCTCGGATGGAACAGGTCAAGCGGAGCATCCTTGACCGTTTCACTGCGCTCTGAGATTTCATTCGCCACGCGCTCAAGTCGTTCCCGTTGTATCTCTTCTGACGGCTCATGCTCCTCTTTCGGAAGCAAATCAAACTGTCCCGTGATCTCCCGTATGACAGAGAAGAAAGCGTCCTCGCTCTCGTCCAGCAGCAGGCGGAACACAGCGTAGCGGCGCAGCACTCCGCATAGCGCCGCCAACTCCTCGTTCAGCTTCCACCAAAGTGCTGTGTCTTTGCTCTGCTCATATTCTTCCGCAAGGCTGGTGACCTGCTTCATGCGTTTGCTCATGGGTCGATATTCGTCCGGTGACAGATTCAACAGATCGGCTGTCAGCATACCGGCAGTGAACTGCTGACCGTATAGCTCCAGCGTACTGCCATAGGTGTAGAAAACGATGCTGCCCTCCATGTGTGCCCCTCCTGGTAAAATCTGTCCTACATGAATTTTAATCTGTCCATGCCTTTTCTCAGCATAGCATAAATTCCTCCACAATACAAGCAGAGGAAGAAACCACGCGCCGTCCCGTGGTAACGCCCCTCTGCTTTTTTCGCTCTCATCGTTCCGTTGGGAGCAATATTTTTAAGGAGGATCCGAAATTGAAAAAAGAAAACCGATTGCTGACCATCGACGGTGAAACGCTGATGAGTCAGCCGCTCACGCCGCTGAACTTCGTGGTGGACACGCTGCTCTCCCAGGGACTGCACATCCTCGCAGGATCTCCCAAGGTGGGTAAGTCTTGGTTGGCGCTGTGGCTGGCCGTCACGGTGGCGAAGGACGAATCCGTCTGGGGCATGGGCGTGAAACAGGGCACCACGCTCTACCTCTGCCTGGAGGACTCCACCCTCCGCATCCAGAACCGTCTGTTCGAGATCACAGAGGACGCCCCAGCCAACGTCCACTTCTCCACCAACAGCGACACCCTTGGCAAGGGTCTGGAGGAACAGCTCTGCGCGTTCCTCTCTGAGCACCCCGACACGGTGCTGGTCATCATCGACACGCTGCAAATGATCCGCGGCGCCGGTTATGACAACACCTACGCAAATGACTACCGTGACCTCTCCGTGCTGAAGCACATTGCGGACACCCACGGCATCGCCATTCTGCTGATCCACCATCTGCGAAAGGAGCTTGCCGATGATGTGTTCAGCCGCATCTCCGGCACGACGGCCATCAGCGGCGCGGTGGATTCCAGCTTTACGCTGGTAGAGGACAAGCGCGGCAGCGGCAAGGCAACACTCTCCTGTATCGGGCGCGACATTGAATACCAGGAGCTGACGCTGGAGCGCAACGCGGAAAATGTGTGGGAGCTGGTGTCGGACAGCCGGACGCAACCGGAGCTGCTGGGCGGCCGGATCGTCATTCTTCTCTCTGAACTGATGCGTGACCGCGCGGAATTTATCGGCACTCCCACGGAGCTGTCCGCGCAGATCGACCCTGCGGGCAGCGAGGGCATCACGCCGAAAAAGGTATCCCGTCTGATCCTGCAAAGCGTTGCCGCACTAAGCAAAATCGGCATTTCCGCCGTGGTGCGCCGCAGCAACGGAAAGCGACTCATTGAGTTACGCCGTGCCGAAAGTGACGATGCACAGGGTGTCTAAGCTGTTGACCCTATCGACCCTGCCGATGTCTCAGGCAGCGAAAACGCCCCGTGTTTGCCCCTGTGAGCCGCTGTGTGCGCTCGCAGAGCCGACGGGGAGCGAGTACACGACAAGGAGCTTATTAAGCCACCGTGTCCCCTGCGCGCCCAGCGTTTCGACGGCATGAAGCACACGCCAAGGGTAGTGATACCCCCACACAGGAATGTCGGAATAGCGCTGTGTGAAGGGAGAAAAAATCCCTTGAAAGCCAGCAGAAGAAACATCTTGTTTCTCTGCTGTAGATGGCAAATCCCTCCACGAATCCTGCTGTTCCCAATAGGCGCAGAGATTTCCTTTTACGGGAGCTTTTATCACCTCCGTCGGAGGTGGCCAGCATCGCATTTGTCTGGTCTGCGGCGAAGCCGCTGCCCTGCCAAATGCACTGGGCGGGGTATGGCCCCACACCCCCAAGCTGCGGGCAGAAGCCCACACCCACGCAAAGCTGCGAGCGTTTCTGCGGAAACGCTTTTACCCGCCTCCGGCGGCGCAGCTTCAAAGGGGGACCAGTCCCCCTTTGAGGAACCCCCAGCTCTCCGAGGGGACGAGAGAAATCATTTCAGAAAGGTCATTGATTATGAAAAAAGATATCAAATTCAGCACGCGCATGGCATCCGCCGACCGGGAGAAGATCAGGGCACTGGCGGCGAAGGCCCATATGTCCATGAGCGACTATGTCACCGCCTGCTGTCTCGGCAAGCGGATCGTGGTCATCGACGAACAAAAGGAACTGCTCCGCCAGCTCAAGGGCATCGGAAGCAATGTCAACCGCCTCACCGTCCTCGCCAACATGGGCAAGGTGCAGGTCATCGGTTTGGAAAAAGCCGCCAGTGAGCTGTCCGAGGTCAGCGCCGCGCTGCGGGCTGTCATGGAAGGTCGGTGAGCCGTATGGCCATCGTACATTTTGTGAACTACAAACGGGGCACACAGTCCCGCGCCGCCATGCGCGGCGTGATGCTCTACGTCATGCAGGAAAAGAAAACCGCATGGGAGGGCGTGCCGCTCGTCAGCGGCGTCAACTGCCAGCCGCAGAGCGTTTACGATGATTTCCTGAACACGAAACTGCTCTACCACAAGGACGGCGGCATGATGTTCTACCACATGGTGCAGAGCTTTCCAAAGGGAGCGGCGGTCGATCCACGGCAGGCCCATGAAGCCGTGCGGCGGCTGGCGGAATACTTCGACGGCTGCGAGGTGCTGGTCTGCACCCATGTAGACCGGGAGCACATCCACTCCCACTGCGTCATCAACTCCGTCAACTTTGAAACCGGCAAAAAGCTGCACATGGCGAAGGAACAGATCCAGGAACTGATGCGGCGCAACGATGCGATCTGTCTGGAGATGGGTCTTCCTGTCTTTGAAGCGGCCGCATAGAAGTCTCGCGGCATGAGCGGCGCGGAATACCACACGGCACTGAAAGGCCAAAGCTGGAAACTGCGGCTCATGAACACCATCGACGAGTGCATGAAATACGCCACCGACAAGGACGCTTTCGCTTCCCTAATGGCGTCCGAGGGTTATCAGGTGCGATGGGAAAACAACCGCAAGTACATCACCTACACCACACCGGACGGCATGAGGTGCCGCGACAGCAAACTACACGAGGAAAAGTATTGCAAGGAGGTCATGGAACATGAATTCAGAATACGGGCAGAGATTGTCTCTGCAAGAACTCAAGCAGCGCAACGCCCAGCGGACAGAACTTCCGACGCCGACACCACCTCACGAAGCGTGTCCCTCGAAAGCGGACTGGGAGCGAATGATGAAATACATGGATGCACTGTGGTGCCATGCGGATCGGCAGACAGATCTGTTGGAGAGCGTCAGCAGGCAGATGTCGCAGCTTCCCACGCGGACGCAGCTGGACGATCTGCTGAAGGCGGTGCGGCATCTGGAGCAGATGACCGAACAGGCTGGGAAGCCGAAAGAGAGTTCTTTTTCTCTGCACAGAATCAGACTTCCCAGACTGCATCTGCCACACGTCAGTATTCCGGCATTGATCTCTCTGCTGATGGCGGCGGCAGCACTGCTTCTGCTCTGGTGGGGCTTGGGCACCGTCTGGAGCAGCTCCAGCCTGCTGCCCCTGTGATGCCCGTACAGCACCACACCGACAGAAAGGTATTGCAAAAAGAACGTGAAAAGAAGATCGCCCTCGGTCACAAGGCTGATGACCACGAGGACGAGGTGAGTTATGACTGGCAGCAGACCATGTGAGGTCTGCTATTTTTATTGTCCGAATTGATTTCGGGAGAAAGGAGCGCTATGGGTAGAAAGAGAAAGGAAGCCAATATCGCAAGCGTCATGTATTCCTATGTGGGTACGGACGATCAGTTTGATGATTTTCTGAAAATGATGATCCACGACTATCTGTCTGTGGATCATCCATATACAAATCAGCCCGCCGATTTTGTTGCTAAAGTAGAAACAGAAGTCGCCTGATTTGTTTTGATAGCTATTCAAAAAATTGTGTGCTATGGTGTGTCGTGCATGATCGGCACACCATAGCGGAAAGGAACGATTATGAAAGTCTGGCTCTATTATCGGCTGTCCAGAGATGAGGACGAAGAACTCAACTCTCTGAATAACCAGAGAAAAATCATATACAACTTTGCGGTCAGCAACGGCCACGAGGTGGTGGGCGAATCCTTCGATGACAATGTCAGCGGTATGCACTTCAACCGTGAGGGAATCGACAAAATCTACGAGGTGGTCGAAGCGGGCAAGATCGAAGCGATCATCGTTAAAGACCTGTCCCGCCTGGGTCGTCACCGGACGCAGACCGCACTCTTTATCGACTACCTCCGAGAACATGATGTGCGGGTCCTATCCGCAACGGAAAATATCGATACTTTTAATGAGAACGATGATCTCATCATCGGCTTCAAGGGACTGGTCAACGACTTCTATGCCCGCGACGGTAGCCGCCGTGTGCGAACCGGTTACCGGCAAAAGCAAAAGGAAGGTATTGTGACCATCCCGCCTTTCGGCTACTTCAAGGACAAGAACACAAAAAAGGTCGTTGTCGTAGAAGAAGCCGCCGAAACGGTCCGACTGATTTTCTCCGCCTATGTCGGCGGCAGCGGCATGAAGGCCATCGCCCGCACACTGAATGAACAGAGAAGAAAAACGCCTGCGCTCATGCAGATGGAACTGCTAAACAAGCGCCTGCCCAACACCCAGGATGGCATCCTCAAAAAATATTTGTGGGATGCAACGATGGTGGCGCGAATCTTGAGAGATGAAAGCTACATCGGCACTCTGATCTGCCACAAGAGCGAGCGCAATAAGATCAATAAGACTTTCCGTTTTATAGACCCGGAGGAGCAGTTCCGACATGAGAATTATCTGCCAATGATCGTGACCCGTGAGATATGGGAGCAGGCGCAGGCGCTCCTTGCAGAGCGCAAAGAGAAAAATGTCCGTGCGGGCACCAACCGGGGCATCCTCCGGTACGGTGGATTACTCCGCTGCAAGGATTGTGGCCGAACCTTTATCGGGAAGCGCATCAAGCTGAAAAGCGGGGAACGGGTCGTCTATGTCTGCGACACCTACCATCGGTATGGCAAGGAACACTGCTCATCTCACATGGTGGACGAGGAAACATTGGACAGATTGATCGGCGCGGAGATCCTGCGAACAAAGAAAATGTATGAGGAAAACTGGTCGCGGATGGAATGGCTCATTGAGAGATGGACGCCGAAAGCTTCCACGGCCAGTGCCAAAATAAGTAAACTGCAAGAACACATTCTCGTACTGGAGGAGGAAGTGGAGGTGATCCTGATGGAACGCATTCGGGATAAGACCAACGCGGAACGCTACGACCGCATGATCGCCAAGCGCGAGGAGCAGATCGCGGAGGTCAAAAAGCAAATCGAAGAATTGCAGAATATTTCAGAAATGCTCCGCAGCCGACAGGCCAAGCTGAAGCGGGACATCAGCCTGATCGACGACATCCTGCGAGAGGGCAAAATGTCAGAAGCACATCTGAGGATGCTGGTGGAGAAGATCCTTGTTCATGAAGAGGACGGCAAGCTGGATTTGGAGATCCGGCTGAAAGCGCCCTTCCGTGACCATCTCGACATCTTCGAAAATGGAGAGCAGACAGATTGCTTCCCCTCAACGGATTTTGACTATGACCGGCTGGGTGCGGCGATTTATGGCGATTATTATGCGGGGTAGGTGATAACAGGTGCGGGTATGGCTCTACGCGCGGCTTTCTAACGATGATGACCGTGAGATGAACTCCCTGCTGAATCAGCGGGAGATCTGCCAGGCGTTTGCCGAACAGCACGGGTACATCATCGTGGGACAGTCCTTCGATGACAACATAAGCGGCATGAGTTTTGACCGCCGTGGGCTGGACGAGCTCATGGCGGCTGTGGACGCTGATAAAATTGACGCTGTCATCGTAAAAGACTTATCCCGGCTTGGCCGCCATAGGACCCAGACCGCATTGTTCATCGATTATCTGCGGGAACACCAGGTGCGCGTGATCTCTGCCACGGAGGGCGTTGATACATTCCGCGACGAAGATGACTTGATCATCGGCGTCCGCGGCCTGATGAATGATTATTATGCGAAGGATATTGGCAAAAAGATCCGGGCGGGATACCGCCAGAAGCAGCGGGAGGGCATTGTGATCACACCGCCCTTCGGTTACTGGAAAGACAAAAATACGGGGCAGATCAAGGTTGACGCAGAGGCGGCGGTCACGGTGCAGCTCATCTATTCTCTGTACTTGCAGGGGTGTGGGCAGAAAGAGATCGCCCGGCGGCTTAATGCTGCGGGGCGAAAGACACCGGCGCAGCTCCGAGCTGAACGGTGCGGCAGAGAGGTCCGGCATACGCACAAAACCCGCGACGGTCAGTTCCTATGGACATACACCAGCGTGAAAAACATCCTGGTGGAGGAGGCGTACACCGGCGTGCTGAACAACCACCGCAGAGAATACAACAGCGGTAAGGTCAAGCGTATTAACGAAACCGACTGGTATCGTCATGAGGGATTCTTTCCTGTAATTATAGGAAAACAGGAATGGGAGCAGGTACAGGCGTTACTCAAGCGGCAGGCACGGCCCGCAAACGGCAATCAGGCCAAGCACCGCTATGCGGGGCTGCTGACCTGCCGTGAATGTGGGAATACGTTCATTCCTATGATTCGCTGCTGGAACGGCAAGAATCGTGTGGAATATGTGTGCCGTGGGTACCACCGGAATGGAAAAACCTATTGCGCCTCCCACCGTATTCATGAGGAGGTACTGGATGCCGAGGTGCAGGCGTGTGCCGAAACTGTGCGAGAGCAGTGTGCCGAGGAAGTAGAGAAGCTGGCACAGCTGCAAAAAATGTGGGCGTTGAGGAAACCAATCCTCGACGCCCACATTTTATCGTTACAGGGGAATATACAGAAGCTGGAGATGAAAGTAGATGAGATTGTGATGGAAAAATTGAGTTGTAGGAGTTGATAATAGTTTTTTGTCTTTGCAATCTATTGGTTTCAAAACCTCCTACACATCGTTCGCCCCCTTTCTGTCCAAATAGCATTTCACGTTCTTAGATTAAGACATCTCAAACTTTACTTATACCACGATGATGGTGGAGTAATCGTCCACTGCGTTAGGTTTTATTTATACTTTAATATTGGCATTGCTTTGAAAGCGAGATCTAAGTCCGTAAGATTTTCGCCTTTTTGCGCAGCTTGTTCTTGTCGCTGAAGAAGTATTCGGTATCCTTGATCATAATCTGCGGGAGGAAATAGATTTTCTTGGGATAGAAGTGCGCCACCAATAAGTTCGTCTGCCAAACTCAGAGGAATACGAAGGATTGCTACGACGTCTTTTGCAAACGAATAATCTCCACGGCTCATATTTTTCTTATTAGAATTCATTTTAACAGTCCAACCATGTTGCGCACCAGGGCGTAGAAAAACAGAAGGCAATGCACGTCGTAAATCTACAACGGTCATTCTGGAATTTGAATATATGCCAGAATGTTGCGTTGTTTCGTGTTCCGTAAGTGTGTCTGCAACAAACAGCAACAAGTATAAGTATTGGTCCTCCGCAAACGCCAGTTTATACGAATAATTCTTAATTAATTGATTAACATCACTCTGTGACTCGCTAATAGAAGTACTGCTTGTGGCTTTTTTTAGCTCATTAAAGAATTGACACCTAATATGCGATACCGAATCTAAGCGATCTTTTCTCGAAAGTTTGAGGGTGCGTTTTTTATAAAAGCACTCCACTGGCATTCCAATTTCATTTTTAGTGGAAACCCACTGATACAATCCAAACCAAAGGGCAATCCAATGATTATCTACAAAGTCCATGCAGCGTGTACTGCTCCCATAATGTTGAAGCATAGATTCAATAACCACGCGTAATTCTGCTTTGCTATCCTCTTTGCCGCTGTCAAAATTATATGCAATTTGTTTTAATAAATCTGGATCATTGATAATGGCTTCGATATGCTTGTCGAGAGATTTGACATTTGCCTTTGCCTCAGAATTCCAGCGACGTTTCGCTGCCTTTAATTCTTCGCCTTTAACTGGATGGAGATGACAAAAACTTGGCAACAAATCATTATATCTCCCGTTTTCACCGCAATACAATCTTGTTTGTCCGCGGTATAAAACCTTTCCAGCATTTGAATTGATAAGCATCACATAACCAATTATGGCGTTCAATCCATGCATATTGTAGACGGAAAAAATTGGGACTTGTGCTTTATAATCCGGTGCAGACCCAACGTTCCACATATCATAGAACTCAGTTCCAGGGATGATTTGATCTTTACTGATCACAACCGGACAACAATTTTTCTGTTCAACTTCTGACATTCCCTTGATTCCTTTCTACCTGATCGATAATATTTTTTATTATAAGTTTGGCGCAAAGCACAGAAGGACAACTACATGTGAATGCAGAGATTTTTACCGCATCGATACTACCCACTGTTCATCTAATAAAACATTTTGGGTATAAGAAAACGGACTAACTAATGACTATTATAACATCAGTCAGTCCGTTCATGGTGCGGGCGACAGGACTTGAACCTGCATGCCTCACGACATATGAGCCTAAATCATACGTGTCTGCCAATTCCACCACGCCCGCATATGAACAGCCGGAGGATACCTTCGGCTGTTATTTATTTTATTAGAACACTCGCAGAAAATCAAGTAAAATGAAAAAACCTTCACTGAGGTGACATCACCTAAATCTCGCATGTCTACCAATTCCATCATGCCCGCATATGAGCTGCATTTCCACATCAGCTGTTTTTAGTGTATCATGTTATGTGATTATATGCCAGAAAAATCTTCACTGAGGTGACATCACCTAAATCTCGCATGTCTGCCAATTTCATCATGCCCGCATATATTTTACTATATCATATCTCTTTCGCGGCGGCAAGGAGAAAATTCATTGCAATGCGCGCCTGCGAGATTTATAATGAAGCAGCGCGCGATTTATGACCGCGCAGCACCGATCATGGGAGGACTCCGCCGTGCAGAACGCTTATCCTGATTATTACCCGCTCTTCCGTTGCATCGCCGGCCGCTGCCGACACAACTGCTGCATCGGCTGGGAGATCGACGTGGACGGGGATTCCCTCGCCGCCTACGATCAGATCGGCGGCGAGATGGGCGAGCGCCTGCATAAATGTATCGACCGCAGCGGCGAGATGCCGCACTTTATCCTCGGCGAGCAGGAGCGCTGCCCGTTTTTGAACGGCAAAAACCTCTGCGATCTCATTTTATACGGCGGGGAGGGTATGCTCTGCCAGATTTGCACCGACCACCCGCGCTACCGCAGCTTTTTTTCGGAGCGCACGGAGATTGGCGTTGGCCTCTGCTGCGAGGAGGCCGCGCGCCTCATTTTGACCAAGCCGGAGAAGACAACGCTCGTCGTGACGGGCGAGGGGGAGCTCGACGAAGAGGGAACGGCGCTGCTCACGCTGCGCGACCATCTTTTCGCCATCGCACAGAACCGCGAGGAACCGATCAATCAGCGGATGGAACAAATTTTGTCGGCCTGCGGTGCGCACGTGCCGGACGTCCCGCTTGTACATTGGGCAGAGTTTTATCTCTCGCTCGAGCGCATGGATGAGGCGTGGACAGGCATTTTGGAAGCGCTGCGCGAGCACGCAGATGAGTTGCCGCTCGACGATTTTGCCGCGCACATGAAAGGACGCGAGACGGAGTATGAGCAGCTGCTCGTCTACTTCCTCTATCGTCACGTGCCGACGGCGCTCGACGACGGGGACGTGAGCAGCAAGGCGGCGTTCGCCGTGCTGTCTGTCCGGCTGCTTTTCTCGCTTGGTGCGCTGCACCTTTTGCTGCACGGCGAGTTCACGGTGGAGGATCAGATCGAGCTCTGCCGGCTGTACAGCGCGGAGGTCGAGTATTCCGACGACAATATGGACGCGCTCTTCGACGCACTGCTGTAACAAAAATGCCGCCCGGTTCGACACGGGGCGGCATTTTTTGCGCTTTTTGGTTGATTCTTATGTAAACCTGTGGTATCATAAAAAGACATTTTAGAGAGTGGGCATTTTCGCCCGATTCCGGCAAAGGAGAAAACACGATGAAGCAGATCACACGAAACAGAAAGCCTCTGGCCGTGCTTTTGGCGCTGTGCCTTGCCATGCAGCTGTGCGTGCCCGCAGCAATGGCGAGCAATCGGCTGATGCGCGCGGGCGACGCGGCCATTGCGCAGATCGAGGAGGAAGAGGGCTTCCGCGCGGAGAAGTATTCCTCCGGCGGCAAGTGGTACATCGGCTACGGCACGGAGTGCGGTGCCGAGGATTATCCCGAGGGCATCACGCGCGAAGAGGCGGAGCTTCTTCTGATGAGCAAGGTCGAGGCGTATGAGGCCAAGCTCAACGACTTTTTTGACCGCTACGACGTCAGCCCTACGCAGGGGCAGTTCGACGCGCTGATCTGCTTCAGCTACAACTTCGGTACCGGCTGGATGAGCGGAACGAGCGCTCTCGTTAAGATCGCCCGCGGCGAGATTGACGCCACGCGCCTTGAGGTGGCGCAGGCGTTCGGCGAATGGTGCCACTCCGGCGGGCAAGCGCAGGCAGGCCTTGCCGACCGCCGCCTGCAGGAGGCTGCTATTTATTTAGATGACAGCACCCGCGCGGCGGAGAACGAGTTTGCGTATCTCATCATCAATATGGAAAGCGGTACGTCCTACGAGACGGACTTTGCCGTCTACGAGATCGGCAAGACCTACGGTAGCTTCCCCAAAGCGGAAAAGCTCGGCTACGGCTTTGCCGGCTTCCAGACGAGCGACGGCAAGACCATCACGGAAAACAGCATCGTGAACGGCAACGCGGTCGTCACGGCGCAGTGGACGGCGACGAGCTACACCGGCAAGACCTATACCGACGTCAACAAGTCCGACTGGTTCTATAACTATGTCATGGAGCTGAGCGAGCAGGGCATCGTCGGCGGCAACGGCGACGGCACGTTTGCCCCCAACCGTCCCACGAGCACGGGCGAAATGCTCAAGCTCGTGCTGCTCTCGACCGGTCACAAGGAGCAGAAGCCCAGCACGGCGCACTGGGCAAGCGGCTACGCGACCTACGCCTATTCCATGGGCTTTGCCGCGCAGAATTACAGCGACTATCAGCTTGACAACGGCATCAGCCGCCTGGATGTGGCGCGCTTTGCGGCCAAGGCGCTGGGCTACGGCGCGTCCAACACGGTGTCTCCCTTTGCCGACGTGAACGACGGCTATGTGACGGCGCTCTATGAAGCGGGTGTGTTCATCGGCACGAAGGTCGGCGACCTGTCGTACTTCTATCCGAACAGCAGCATCACGCGCGCGGAGGTGGCAACGATCGTTTACCGCATCTATCAGCTCAGCTCGCTCGACCAGAAGCAGAAGATCCATTATAAGGACTATACGCTTGATGTGCTCGAGGGTGTGCCGACGAACACCTATAATCAGTCTGCGTTCGTCAAGAATGGCAGCATCATGACCTACAACGATCCCAGCGTGCGCACGCGCGTCGGCATCGACGTGTCGCAGTATCAGGGCGATGTGGACTGGGAAAGCGTAGCGCGCACGGAGGTCGACTTTGTCATCGCCCGCGTGGGCGGCCGCGGCTACACCGCGGGTGCGATCTACGAAGATACGAAATTTGATGAGTACGCCGACGGCGCGGCGAGAGCGGGCCTTCAGGTGGGCGCTTACTTCTTCTCGCAGGCTGTGAGCGTGGCAGAGGCGCAGGAGGAGGCCTATCACGTGCTCGACAAGCTGCGCGGCCATGAGATCACGGGTCCCGTCGTCTTCGACTGGGAGGTCATCGGTAAGAGCGAGGCGCGCACCTACGGCATCGAGACCGGCGTGCTCTGCGCCGCGGCGAACGCCTTCTGCAAGATCATCAAGGACGCGGGCTATGACCCAATGATCTACATCACCGACTACGCGGGTTATGTCAAGTATGACCTCAGCGAGGTCATGGATTATCCGCTGTGGTACGCGCGCTACGATGTGGACGCGCCCTCGTTCTACTACGATTTTGCCATGTGGCAGTATTCATCCAAGGGCAGCGTGGACGGCATCAAGGGCAACGTCGATATGGACATCTGGTTCATCAAGTAAAGAAGCGAAAGAAAAGGCGATGGCCGTGCGGCCATCGCCTTTTTCATTGCGATTTTTCTTAGAGCTCGATCAGCTCATACTCTCTTGAACCGAAGCCGAGCTCGGCGGCGGCCTCCACGGTGTGGACGCCGTTGAGGCTCTCGATGCGCTCAACGAGGTGGTCGCGGCCCGGATCGTCGGACGCGTAGACGAGGTCGAGGCACGCCTGGTCGATGGCGATGGGGTCAAGGGAGGCGAGAATGCCGATATCTTTCATACACGGGTCCTCGGCCACGGCGCAGCAGTCGCAGTCAACGGAAATGTTCTTCATCACGTTGATGTAGACGATCTTGCCGTCGAAAAGCTTGACGACGGACTCCGCCGCGTCGGCCATGGACTCAAGGAAGGCATTCTGCTCGGTCGTCCACATCTCTTCGGGCTTGCCCGCGCCGTGGATGTTCGCCTTGCCGGCGCTGGACGCGCAGCCGATGGAGAGCTGCTTGAGCGCACCGCCGAAGCCGCCCATCGGATGGCCCTTGAAGTGGGAAAGAACGAGCATGGAATCATAATTTTTGATATCCTTGCCGACCAGATTCTTCTGGATGCGCTTGCCGTTCGGGATGGGGAGCTCAAGATCGGGACCCTCGGCATCGAGAATGTCGACATCGAAGAGCTTGCTCCAGCCGTGTTTGATCATCGTGCGGCGGTGGGCGTCGGTCGTGTTGCGCTCGCCGGGATAGGCGGTGTTGCACTCAACGATGGTGCCGTGTACGGTCTCGACCATTGGCTGCCAGAACTCGGGCGTCAGAAAGTTCTGGTTGCCCGGTTCGCCGGAGTGAACCTTGACGGCGACCTTACCGGGCAGATCGAGACCCACGGCCTTGTAGAGCTCCACGACCTTTTCCGGCGTGATCTGCTTGGAAAAATAAACCTTTGCTTTCATATTTTGATCCTCCTGAGGCGGATAGTTTACTGCTTGGGACACATCTAATGCGAAGCGTCCCTATAAAAACAGCATAAAGCAAAAGCACGCAGGATGCAAATGAAAAAATGAATGGACACGTTTTTTGGCTGAATTCCCGCGCGGAGGTGTATATTTCTGAGGCGTTTGCAGAGGAAATACTTGATTTTGACGCGGGGAGATACTATAATTATTTTCTAATTGTGATATGACTGTTTCTGATAGATTGCGAGGATTAGCTATGGACAAAGCAAAAAAGAACACCGTCATCCATGCGGCGGCTGACCGCATGGCGGCGAACTACAAGAGCTCTCAGATCCCCATGTACGGCGATGCGCTGCGCATGCCCAACCGTAATGCGGTCATCGAGATCATCCGCGACTGTCAGAAGCTCATTTTCCCTGTTTACTACGGCGACCGCGACCTCTTGAAGCTGCCGCCGGAGCAATACAGCGCGCTTTTGATGGAGCACATCCACGAAAAGCTGACGCGCCAGATCACGCTGACGATGCCGGAGTGCGACGAGAACTGCGAAGTGGCCTATGCGATCAGCACGGCATTCATCGAGCGCATCCCTGCCATTCAGGAGTTGCTGCTCAAGGACCTGTCGGCGAACTTTGAGGGCGATCCTGCGGCTTACAGCAAGGAGGAGGTCCTGCTCTCGTACCCCGGCATGTTTGCCATCTTCATCTACCGCATCGCGCACGAGCTGTATGAGAACAAGGTCGCGATGATCCCGCGCATGATGTCGGAATACGCGCACTCGCAGACCGGTATCGACATCAACCCCGGCGCGAAGATCGGCGAATACTTCTTCATCGACCACGGCACGGGCGTCGTCGTCGGCGAGACGACGATCATCGGCGACAACGTCAAGCTCTATCAGGGCGCGACGCTCGGCGCGCTCTCGCCCGCGGGTATGGCGACGAACCCGAATGTGCGCCGCCACCCGAAGGTCGGCGATAATGTTGTCATCTACGCAAACTCCACGCTGCTCGGCGGCGCAACGGAGATCGGCGACAATGTCGTCATCGGCGGTAACGCATTTTTGACCTCGTCGGTCGAGCCGGATACGGTCGTGAGCGTGAAAAATCCAGAGATGACCTTCCGCGGCAAGCGGCACAAGAGAGAATGATCCTGGCGGAAAACGCGCGCCTCCGCCTGCGGATGATGCGGCGGGAGGACGCGGACGAATTATACGCCCTGCTCTCGGATGAAGCGGTGATGCGCTGGCTGGAGCCGCCGTTTAACCGCGCGCAGGCCGAGCGCTTTTTGGAGCAGGCGGGACTTTCCGAGCCGCCGCTCATCTATGCCGCGGAGAATATGGCGGGAGAATTTCTCGGCTACGCCATCTACCACGACTATGACGAGTACAGCCGGGAGCTCGGCTGGGTGCTCAAGCCTGCCTTTTGGCACAAGGGCTATGCGGACGAAATGACGGACCTTCTGACCGCGCTTGCGCGGCGGGAGGGGAAGGATGCGGTGATCGAATGCGCCCCCGAACAGACGGCGAGCGCGCAGATCGCGCGCAGACACTGCTTTTCGTATGAGGGCTGCGCGGACGGCTGCGATGTTTACCGCCTGCGCTGTGAAAAATAAGAAAGAGGGCGCTTCCCAAGCTGGGAAGCGCCCCCTTTGTGCTGCTGTTTTGCTTTGCGCCGATGGATAGCGGATGGAAAGCGGCAGAAGAGCGCACAAAAGCCGACAGGGAGAAGGACCTGCCGGCTTTTGTGCTACATTGAGAAAAAGAGAAAAAAGAATGGTGACAAATTAAAATATGCTTTACAGCAGCATGACGCCCGCATCCTCGCAGGTCTTGCGCGTGGCTTCGTCCCACAGGGAGACCTGTACCTCGCCGATGTGCGCGGTGCCGATGAGCAGCATGCACAGGCGGCTCTGGCCGATGCCGCCGCCCATGGTCAGGGGCAACTCGCCATTCAGCAGCATCTTGTGGAAGGGGAGGGCGCGGCGGTCGTCGCAGCCGGCGATCGTCAGCTGGGAGTCGAGGGACTTGGGGTCGACGCGGATACCCATGGAAGAGATCTCGAACGCATGGCCGAGCACTTCGTTCCAGTAGAGGATATCGCCGTTGAGCTCCCAATCGTCATAGTCGGGGGCGCGGCCGTCGTGCTTGATGCCGGACTTTAAGATCTTGCCGATCTGCATCAGGAAGACGACGCCCTTCTTCTTGCAGATCTCATCCTCGCGCTGCTTGGGCGTCAGGTTGGGATAGAGATCCTCATCGAGCTCCTGCGTGGTGATGAAGAAGACCTCGCTGGGGAGCTTGGTGCGCAGGGAGGGGAAGGCGACGTTCAGCGCGCTGCTCGTCTCGCTGACGGCGGCGACGATATCGCGCACGGTGCGCTTGAGATAAGCGACGTTGCGGTCCTCGGCGGAGATGACCTTTTCCCAGTCCCACTGGTCCACGTAGACGGAGTGGAGGTTATCTACTTCCTCGTCGCGGCGAATGGCGTTCATATCGGTGAAGAGGCCCTTGCCGACCTTGAAGTCGTAGCGCTTGAGCGCAAGACGCTTCCACTTGGCCAGCGAATGAACGACCTGGGCATTGGTGCCGACGTCGGGAATGTCAAAGGAGACGGGACGCTCGACGCCGTTGAGGTTGTCGTTCAGACCGGAGTTTTCATCCACGAACAGCGGAGCAGAAACCCGGCGGAGATTGAGGGCATTGCTCAGATTGACCTGAAAATTGCTCTTGATGAATTCGATGGCGCGCTGCATTTCATAGACAGACAGCGGGGTGTGGTAGTCCTGCGGAATAAAGACTTTGCTCATACCGGTTTCACTCCTTAAGAAAAAGTATGCGCTAATTATAATCAGGCATATTAGGAAATTCAATAGTGAAATTTTAAGTAGTTGAGCTTGCAAAATGAGAAATTTTTTGTCGACATGGTCAGCAATATGGAAAAACTTCATCCTTTTGCCCGTTGCAATCTGAGAGCACGCGTGTTAGACTGCACAATGAGATAAAATGCAGATAGGAGGCTCTTTTGTGAGAACACTCTTGAAAGGCGCGGATATTCTGCTGCGCAAGGAAAACGGATATGAAACGCTGCACGGCGCCTATCTCGGCGTCGATGAGGCGAAGATCGACTATATCGGTGAGGAAAAACCCGAAAAGGCCTATGACCTGGAAAAGGACATGAGCGGCAGGCTCCTTGCCCCGGGACTCATCAACTGCCACAGCCATATCGCCATGACGCTGATGCGCGGCATCGGCAGCGGACTGCCTTTGCAGGACTGGCTTTTCAAGGCCATTTTCCCGATCGAGGACAAGCTCGTGCGCGAGGATATCGCCGCAGCGAGCCGCTTTGCCCTGATCGAGATGATCGCGGGCGGCACGACGAGCTTTTCCGATATGTACTTTTTCCCCGAGGAGACCGTCTGGGCGGTCGAAGAGGCGGGGATCAAGGCGAACCTGAACCGCTGTGTGCAGTGCTTTGACGAAAACCAGACCGTGGAGCAGAACACGCAGATCCCCGAATCGCTCGCGCTTTTTGAAAAGTACCACGGCGCGGCGGACGGGCGCATTCACATTGACTTTTCCGTCCACGCGGAATATACCTGTAAGAGCCATATCGTGAAGGCGTACAGTGACCTCTGCCGCGAAAAGGGCGGGCGCATGCACATCCACCTCGCCGAGACCGCGCGCGAGCAGCGCGAGTGCATCGAGCGCTACGGCAAAACGCCGACGGAGTGGTTCGAATCGCTCGGCACGTTCGATTCGCCCACGGCGGCGGCGCACTGCGTCGCCGTGACGGAGCGCGACATGGACATTCTGAAAGCCCACGGCGTCAGCGTCATCCACAACCCGACGTCGAACTTGAAGCTCGGCAGCGGCTTTGCCCCCATCCGCCAGATGATGGACAAGGGCATCAACGTGACGCTCGGCACCGACGGCACGGCCAGCAACAACAATTTAAATATGTTCGAGGAGATGCACCTCGCTGAGATCATGCACGACGGCTATCACAACGACCCGACGCTGATCTCCACGCAGGAGGTGCTCGATATGGCGACGGTCAACGGCGCAAAATTGCAGGGCCGCGACGACACCGGCGTGCTGGCTGTCGGCAAAAAGGCTGACATCATTGCCATTGATCTGAGCAAGCCCCACCTCTATCCCAATTTCGACACGCCCGCGCTCCTGACCTGCTCGGCGCAGGCGGGCGACGTGTGCATGACGATGGTGGACGGCAATATTTTATATGAAAACGGTGAATTCAAGACGCTGGACGAGAACAAGGTGCGCGCCGACATGGAGCGTGCCGTCGAGCGCCTTTATAGAAAGTGAGAGAGAAGAAACATGGAGAGAGCGGACAAAGACCTCGCCTTTTTGCTGCGCTACGAGAATGTCGCGTGGTTTGAAGACGGCGAGGTGCGCATCTTGGACCGGCGCATTTACCCCGCAAAGGTCGAATTTGTCACCTGCCGCACACATCAGGAAGTCGCGCGGGCCATCACCGACATGGTGACGCAGAGCGCGGGCCCCTACACGGCGGCGCCGATGGGCATGGCGCTCGCGGCGTGGGAATGCCGCGGCAAATCGGCGGACGAGCAGATGGAATACCTCAAGAAAGCGGCTTACACCATTTCCCACGCGCGCCCCACGACGCAAAAGCGCATGACGCTTCTGTGCGACATCTGCCTGAAAGAGGCCGAGCGCGCGCTTTCAGCGGGGGAGAATGTGGCCGAGGCCATCAAGAATAAGACCATCGAGCTCAACAACGTGCGCTATAACAGAATGGCGAAGATCGGCTCGTACTTAGTCGATATGTTCCCCGACAACGGAACGGTGATGACGCACTGCTTCGCCGAGACCATCGTCGGCACGATGCTTCGTGAGTGCCGCAGCCGCGGCAAGAATATCCGGCTTTTCTGTCCCGAAACGCGCCCGTATTTTCAGGGCGCGCGCCTGACGGCCTCGGTCTGCCACGACATGGGCTTTGACGTGACGGTCATCTCCGACAATATGCCGGCGTTCGTCATGCAGAACGAAAAGGTCGACGTTTTCACCACCGCGGCGGACGCCATCTGCTGCGACGGCCATGTCGTCAATAAGGTCGGCACGTTCCAGAACGCCATCGTCGCCAAGTACATGGGCATCCCGTACTTTGTCACCGGCGCGCCCGATCAGGGACACGAGACGGTGGACAGCATTCACATCGAAATGCGCGACCCGAATTTCACGCTCCAAGCCATGGGCGTGCGCACGGCGATGGAGGGTGTGAAGGGCTATTATCCCGCTTTCGATATCACGCCGCCGCATCTCGTCTCGGGCGTCGTGACGGATCTTGGTATTTACTCTCCTTACGATCTGCACCGCTATTTTGAAAACGGCAGCATCGGCAAGGACAATCTGGTGATCTAAATGGAACAAAATCTGGACATTCTTCGTCAGGAGATCGTGGACAAATCGCTTGAGGCCTTCCGTCAGGGCCTCTTTTCCGGAACGAGCGGCAACATGAGCTGCCGCGTCGCCCCTGATGAAATGCTCATCACGCCGACCTCTGTGCGCTATGAAGCGCTGCGCGCGCAGGACATCGTGCGCATGAAGCTCGACGGCACGGTGGTCGAGGACGCATTGCAGCCGTCGAGCGAGTGGCGCATGCACGCGGCGGTCTACAAGGCGTATGGCGAGACGAACGCCGTTTTCCACACGCACTCACCCTATGCCACGGCGTTTGCCGTCGTGCGGAAGAGCATCCCCGCGGTGTTGATCGAATCGTGCATCTTTTTGGGCGGCGACATCCGCTGCGCGGACTACGCCGCGCCGGGGACGGAGGCCGTCGGCACGAACGCCATCCCCGCGCTCAGGGACCGCGGCGGCTGCACGCTTGCCAATCACGGCGTGCTCGCCGTGGGGAAGGACCTTGCGCAGGCATATCTGCGCGCGGAATACATCGAAGATGTTGCAAAGATCTATGCCTATGCCAAGGCCATCGGCGAGCCGGTGGCGCTCGATACACTCTAAATTACCCTGCGCATGGGCGCAGAAGGAGAACTGCCAATGAAAAGGTTTCTGAAAAAAGACAAGCTTCTCGTGCTTCTTGCACTGCTGGCGCTGCTCGTTTCGCTCGTGCCGATCGCCGGGCGCATGCAGACCGAGGAGAACAACAAATATTACGAATGTGTCCTCGACTATTCGAGCCTGCGCGCCATGGCGCGCCAGTCTGAAATGAGCGAGGATGAGTGGCTCGACCTGTTCCGCTCCCTCGGCGTGGACAAGGTGGCGCTCAGTGAGGCGAGCGCGCTCGACCTGCACCAGAGCGCGGCCATCCCTGTGCACGCGATGACTGTGAAAAAGGCGATGGAAAACTACGGCTGGGAGGATAGCTACCCCGCCGAGGTCGCGGCGTGGCTGCGCGAGAGCACCGACGTGAGCGACTGCCTCATCTGGACCGAGACGGCGGCGGGCTACGAGTGGATCCTCGACGCCTTCACCGCCCGCTTTGAAAATTTTGAAGCCAAGACCTATCTCGAAGGAGAGCACGGCTTTCTCTTCATTCAGCAGCAGAAAAACGGCATGAAGGGCGAAAAGCTGCTCGACCTGTGCCTCGGTATCTGGCCCGATACGGTGGAGCTGCTCGAGCGCCACGGCTACGAGATCATTCCGCGTACCGTGACGAAGAAGGACATGAACGGCACAAAGTTTGCGGCGGCTTATATCGATGTGCTCAAGCATTATGATGCGCCCTACTTCATGAACAGCGGCAAGGAGCTTGTCGGCTACGAGAGCGACGAGGGCTGGGATATGCTCGTGCAGTATCTCAACGAGAGCGGCGCGAGCATCGCCATGATGGAGCAGAACGACCAGAGCCTCAACCTCACCTGGCCGGGCATTGAGGATCTGCTTGATGAAACGGGCTATCACGGCGTACGCGTCTTCAACGAGTGGGCCTATATCCAGAACCGCTACCAGTACTGCGGCTACGAGGGCCCGGAAGAGATCACGAATACCTTCTTTAGAGCCATCGCCGAGCGTAACTGCAAGATCATCTACCTCAAGATGATCCTGGAGCCGGACAACGACGTGAGCTGGGACGCTGACGAGAAGGAATGGACCTACGTCACCGATCCTGCCGACTATGAAAAGATGCTCTCAGACCTTGATGCGCGCCTTGCCGCCTCTCGGCTACACGCGCGGCACGGTGCCTGCGATGGAACTGAAAACGCCGCCTTTGGCGCTGCGAATCGTGCAGAGCGTCGGCACGGCGGCGCTGCTGGTGCTGCTCTTTGACCTCTTCTTCCGTATCGGCGCACGCTGGCGCACGATCCTTCTGGTGGTCGGCGTGCTGGGCTTTGCAGCGCTCAGCGTTTTGAAGCCCTCGCTCTTCCGCCTGCTGCTCTCCATGTCCGGCGGCATCGTGATGCCGTCGCTTGCGGCGGTGGGCCTCTGCCGCGTGCTGATGGAAAAGAGAAGGAGCGAGCCGCGCGTGCGCTTTGGAAAGCTCCTTGGCTACACGCTCGGCGTTTCCGCTTTGACCATCCTGACCGCGTTCTGCGGTTCGCTGCTTGCGACCTCCGCGCTCTCGCAGCTCTCCTACATTCTCGAGATCGACCTCTACCGCGGCGTGAAGATCATGCAGCTCATCCCCATCGGACTTTTCATCCTCGCTTACCTGATCGTATTCGCTTACGAAGAGACCGGCGCGCGCGAGGCCGTCCTCGCCCACGCGGGACAGCGCGGGGAGAAGAACCGCATCAAGCGATTCAACGCCTATTTCGGCGAGCTGATGCAGACGCCGATGAAACTCGGCTGGTTCCTTGCGATCGTCGTCATCGCGGTGGCGGCGGTGTTCATGCTGCTGGTGTTCGCCTACTATATGTACCGCACCGGCAACTCGACCACGACGTCGGCAAGGGAGCTTGCGTTCCGCAACTTCCTGGAAAATACGCTCATCGCCCGCCCGCGCACGAAGGAAATGATCGTCGGCTGGCCGATGCTGATGCTCTTTATCTGGTCGCTGCGCCGCGGAATGAAATTCCTGCCCATGGTTTTCGGCATGGGTATGAGCATCGGCCTTGTCAGCGTGGTCAATACCTTCCTGCACATTCGCACGCCGTTTTTGCTGAGCCTGCTGCGCACCGGCTGGGGCATCCTCTTCGGACTTCTCATCGGCACAGCCGTGGTCATTGTGGCGGAGCTCATTTACCGCCTTGTGCGCAGGATCTGCGGGGTGACGAATGGTTAACATTCTGATCTCGGGCTATTACGGCTTCGACAACATCGGCGACGAGTCCATCCTGCGCACGCTCGTCTCGTCGCTGCGCGAGCACATTCCCGACTGCTCGCTCACGGTGCTCTCGCACAACCCCGCCTCCACGCGCGAAAAGTACGGCGTCGAGGCGGTGGACCGCATGTCGCCGATGGCGATTTTGCGCGCGGTGAAAAAGTGCGACATGCTCATTTCCGGCGGCGGCAGCCTTTTGCAGGATGTGACGAGCAGCAAGAGCTTACACTATTACCTCTCCATCATCCGCTGCGCGGAATTCTTCCATAAAAAGGTCTTCATCTATTCCCAGGGCATCGGCCCCATCGACCGCCCCGGCAACCGCCGCGCCGCGGCGGCGGCGCTCAAGCGGGCGGACGGTATCGTCGTGCGCGACGAGCGGTCGGCATCGCTTTTGGAGGAAATCGGCATCGCGCGCGACAAGGTCGTCATCACGGCGGACCCCGTCATCCGCATGAAAAAGCCCGATGGCGATGTCGGCGCGGAGATCCTGCGAAAGGCAGGTGTCTCGCTGGATGGCCGTCTAACTGTCGGCTGGGCCATCCGTGAGCGGGACACAGACAGCCGCTTTGTCAAAGAGCTTTTGCGCTCCATCCAGATGATGAAGGACAAGTACAACGCGCAGTCCGTGCTCATCCCGTTCCACTATGAAGAGGACGGCGAGGTCTGCCGCCATATCGCGACGCAGCTGCCCGATGACACAGCGGTGTGCCTGAATGAAAAGTACCTCTCCGAGGATATGCTCTCCATCATCGGCAACATGGACCTGCTCGTCGGCGTGCGCCTGCATTCGCTCATCTATGCCGCCATCATGGGCGTGCCGCTCATCGGCATTTCGTATGACCCCAAGTGCACGGCGTTTTTAAACTCCGTGGGGCTCGACAAGCTGAGCACGAAGGAGAACTTCACGGCGGAACTCTTCCTGCCCGAGGCCGAGCGTGTGCTCGAAACGGGCAAGGAGCAGGTGCAGCGCGTCGAGGTGCACATGGTCGAGCTTTCGCGCAAGCTCGACACGAACGAGAAAATGATCTGCGCAATCATGGAGAAATCGAGGAAACATACCATGCAAGACCCTCAAAACAATACGGAGAAGAAGGATAAATCGGGTGTCCGCACGGCGGGCGCGATCAGCTTCGTCTTTCTGCTGACGCTGTTTGCCAAGCTCCTCGGCGTGGTGCGCGAAATGGTGCAGGCCAACATCTTCGGCACCGGCGTGGACGCGGACCTCTACACCGCGTCCTATAACTCAACGCTCTACCTCTTCACGACGATGTGCTACGCGCTGTGCATCGCGGCGGTGCCGATCCTGACGAAGGAATTTGCTGCCGACCGCAAGCGCGGCGAGAAAGCGGCCAACAACCTGTTGACCATCACGCTGCTCGGCTCGCTCGCGGCGGTCGTTTTGTGGCAGATCTTTGCCTCGACGCCGCTCGTCGGCACGATCTGGGACCTTGACGCAGCCGAGCTGCCGCGCCTTGCGAGCTATATCCGCATCATGGCCTGCGCGCTGCCGGTCGTGGCGGCGGCGTATCTGAACGTCGCCATCTTCCAGGCGACCGACCACTACGAATTGCAGGGCAGCATGAGCATTCCGTACAATGCCTTCCTCGCCGTCTTTCTTGTGACGCTGGGGGCGAAGTGGGGCATCAAGGGCGTCGTCATCGCAAGCTCATGCGCGTGGCTTTTGCAGCTCGGCATGAGCATTCCGTATGCGAAGAAGGAACATTATGTCTACCGTCCGCTGCTCGACCGCAAGGCGGACTATGTCGGCACGTACTTCAAGACCGCGCTCGTCACGGTGCTGACGACGTCGATCTTCCTGTTCTGCTACCTCATCGACACTGCGACCGCCACCGCGCTCAACGACAGCGCGGTCAGCGCGTTCTACTATGCCGACAAGCTCTTTACCCCGCTCACGACGAGCGTTCTCTACAGCATCAGCGCAGTCATGTTCCCGCGCTTCAACCGTGAGTTCACGAAGGAGGACGCGAAGGGCTATCTTGGCTACATCTGGAACGTGACGGAAAACACGCTGCTTTTCATCCTGCCGGTCTGCGCGATGATGTGCGCTTTCGGCACGGACATTATCCGCGTGATCTTTGAAAGCGGCAGCTTCACTGCCGCATCGACCGAGATGACGGGCAGCATCTTCGCCCGCTACGCCCTCGGCATGAGCGCGTTCGCCGTGCTCGACCTTTTGAACAAGGCGTACTACGCGATGAAGAAAACGCTGGTGCCGCTGCTCATCAACCTCGGCGTTCTGGTGCTGAACCTCATCCTGAACCGCGTGTTCTATACCGACACCGGCGTCGCGCTGGCAACGTCGCTTGCGCTGACGATCGGTGCCATCGCGATGACGATCCAGCTCTTCCACGGCACGAAGATCGTGCGCCTGGTGCCGCTCCTCAAGGGCCTTGCCGCCACGGCGGCGATGGCGCTCGTGCTCTACGGCGGGCGTTCGCTTCTTGTCGCGGCGGATGACAGCAAGCTGATGCTCGTCGTCAAGTGCGGCCTGACGGGCGTTGTGGGGTGCGTTGTTTACGTGCTGGTCAGCATGATTTTGAAGCAGAATATCATTGCTGATACGATTAAGAAGTTCAAAAAGTGATACTTTTTGGGATTTATCCCCACACCGTGTGGGGACGCGGCAAAGGGGGCCATTCTCTCACGTGAGAGAATGGCCCCTTAACCCCCCAAGAGAACGCGAGGGGAGTTCCCCTCGCCCCCCGACATTGGCAGTTTGTAGCTTGAATGACTGCACGCGCTGCGCAATGTAAGTGCGGTGTACATGGCTTCGCCATGAATCCCTGCGAGTCGTGACCGCTTGCAACTGCGCCTTACTATCGTGAGGCGCGAGTGACGTTAGAACGGCGGCAGACTGCGTGCGAAATAGCGGCATTGCTGCGCTCGCCGCATTGATGAGACTGGCGGTAGACGGAAATTAGGCTGCACTTCTACGAGACTGGCAGAGCGGCAGCGGGTAGTAGAAGCAAGCCAAATCGTATAGCAACACCCAACGCGGCTCTGCCGCGCTATGGGCAGTGCATTCGGCAAGCATTGCAGCTCTTCGAGCTGCTTGCTTGCAATGGAAGCCTTTCTCTTGGGGGTTCAAAGGGGCCATTCTCTTTTGCAAAAGAGAATGGCCCCCTTATCCCGCTCCCTGCGCGGCGCAGGGGAACAAAGTACAGCGCTGCCGCGCTGTGATATGTTACCCTTGACGTTTTTTGAAGGTTAAGTAACCTTCGAGCATCAGCTCGCCGCGACGGCGTCGACGGTTTTCTTGCGCTCCTTGGCGCGCTTGCCATTATTCAATAGAATATTGTGCGCGTCGACGGTCGTGCGGCGCTCATCCCAGAGCGTGACGGGGAGCGACGTGGCCTCGCGCAGCATCTCGGCAAAGCCCTCGGCCTTTTCTGCGCGGGGGCCGCGCGTGCCGTCCATGTTGAGTGGGTGGCCGAGCACGAGCTCTGTGACCTCGTGCTCGGAGATGAGCGGCAGCAGCTTTTCGATGACCGCTTCGGGCCGGTACGCGGTGATAACGGTCGAAAATCCAGTGAGCGTCAGCGTGCGATCGGAGATCGCGACGCCGGTGTGCGCGTCGCCGTAGTCGATGGCCATGATTTTCATAAAATTGCCTCCTGAGCGTTTCTTTTGACTGCCAGCATACAGGATTTTTACCCAAAAAGCAAGCGCGGGGCGGGAGAGTGGCGCGACGCGGCGGCAAAATGCGCTTAGATCGCCCCGCCGCGGGAGAAAAAACAGTGGAAAGAGCGCAAAATCTGCGCGATTTTCTGCAAAAACGTGCAAAAAGTGCTTGACGGCTGGACATGACATGTGGTATCATCTTACTTACCTGTGAAAGAGGGCTTTCTTTTTGCGCGCTTTTGCTTCTCGGCACGCAAGGGAAAAGCACCCCTCAAATTTGAGAGCAGGGAGGCAATCGCCAGCTTCGTGCCGCTTTTGGCAAACGGAGCTGAGTAAATAAGGAGGTGCCGTTAGATGCGCATTAAGATCACGCTCAGATGCAACGAGTGCAAGCAGAGAAACTACAACACGATGAAGAACAAGAAGAACACCCCGGACAAGCTCGAGCTGAACAAGTACTGCCCCTTCTGCAAGAAGCACACCGTCCACACCGAAACCAAGTAATTAGGAAAGGCTGTTGAAACATGGCAGAAGAAAAGAAGAAAAAGGACCGCAGCAAGTGGTTCCGTGAAATGAGAAGCGAACTGAAGAAGGTCGTATGGCCCAACGCATCCACCACGGCGAAGAACACCGGCACTGTGCTGCTGTGCTCCCTCGCCGTCGGCGCCTGCATCTGGATCTTCGACTACGTGGCCGTTTCCGCAGTGCACCTGCTGATCGGTCTCGCGGGCTGACAGGAGAGCAGTCATGGCTGATAATGCTAAGTGGTATGTCGCGCATACTTACTCCGGCTATGAAAACGCAGTCAAGACGGCCATCGAGAAGTTCGTCGCCAACCGTCATCTGGAGGACATGATCCTCGACATCCAGATCCCGCTGGAGACCGTCACGGAAGTGACCGACTCGGGCGAGACGAAGGAAGTCGAACGCAAGGTCTTCCCGGGCTACGTGCTCGTCAAGATGATCATGACGGACGACACCTGGCATCTGATCCGCAACATTCGCGGTGTGACCGGCTTTGTCGGCACGGCGAACAATGAACCCATTCCTCTGACGGAAGAGGAAGTCCTGGCGCTCGGCATGGAACGGCGAGAGATCGTCGTGCGCTACAATGTCGGCGATCAGGTCAAGATCACCGACGGCCCGCTTTCGTCCTTCCTCGGCACGGTCGAAGAGATCGACGCAGAGAAGAACAAGGTGTGCGTGGTCGTGTCCATGTTCGGACGCGAAACGCCGGTCGAGCTGGAGCTCGATCAGGTCGAGGTCGTAGAACCGTAATCACCGCAAGAAGCGATGAGCCGCGAAAGCGGCAAACGTGGGAGAGACGCGAAGCGTCTCGCCAAGGGCGGCCGGAATCGCCGGTCGTTACCACATCAATATTAAGGAGGTGCCTCTCATGGCACAGAAGATCACCGGTTATGTTAAGCTGCAGATCCCTGCAGGCAAAGCAACTCCCGCACCCCCCGTTGGCCCCGCGCTCGGTCAGCACGGCGTCAACATCGCTGCATTCACCAAGGAATTCAACGAGCGCACCAAGAACGACATGGGCCTCATCATCCCCGTTGTCATCACGGTGTATGCCGACCGTTCCTTCTCCTTCGTCACCAAGACTCCTCCCGCTGCCGTCCTCATCAAGAAGGAATGCAACATCGAGTCCGGCTCCGGCGTCCCCAACAAGACCAAGGTCGCTACCATTTCCAAGGCCTCCGTCCAGAAGATCGCTGAGATGAAGATGCGTGACCTCAACGCGAGCACTCTCGAGTCCGCGATGAGCATGATCGCCGGTACCGCACGCTCCATGGGCGTTGTCGTCGAAGAATAAGGAGGGTGTGAACAATGTTTAGAGGTAAAAAGTATCAGGATGCTGCAAAGCAGATCGAAAAGAACACTCAGTATGACGCCGCAGAGGGCTTCGGCCTGATCTGCAAGACCGCTTCCGCGAAGTTCGACGAGACCGTCGAGCTGCACGTCAAGCTGGGCGTCGACTCCCGTCACGCTGACCAGCAGGTCCGCGGCGCCATCGTCCTCCCCAACGGCACCGGCAAGAACGTCCGCGTTCTCGTCTTCGCCAAGGGCGACAAGGCTGAGGCTGCCAAGGCTGCCGGCGCTGACTATGTCGGCGAGATGGACCTCGTCGAGAAGATCCAGAAGGAAAACTGGTTCGACTTCGACGTTGTCATTGCTTCCCCCGACATGATGGGTGTTGTCGGCCGTCTCGGTAAGGTGCTCGGTCCTAAGGGCCTGATGCCTTCCCCAAAGGCAGGTACCGTCACCCCCGATGTTGCCAAGGCTGTTCAGGAGTCCAAGGCCGGTAAGGTCGAGTATCGTCTCGACAAGACCAACATCATCCACTGCCCCATCGGTAAGGTTTCCTTCGGCCCCGAGAAGCTCGCTGAGAACTTCAACGCTCTCATGGGTGCTATCATCAAGGCCAAGCCCGCCGCTTCCAAGGGCCAGTATATCAAGTCCTGCGTTGCCGCCTCCACCATGGGCCCCGGCGTCAAGATGAACACCGCAAAGATCTAAAAGATTTCAAAAAAGCCCGTTCGGGCTTTTTTGATTCAGGATCGCACTCCGCTCTGTGCCTCGCCGCGCGTGCGGGCTCGACACTCGCTCCGCGAGAGGAATTTTTCTGACGCGCATGTCGTCAGAAAAATCAAATTGGATTATTTTTGACGCGCATGTCGTCAGAAAAATGATTTGCGCTGTGCGCGGCGCAAATATGGGGTATTTTGCGGAAAAAACGATATTTGGGGTTGACAATGCTGCCAACTCTGGATATACTATTAGAGCGTTCCAAAGACAGCAGGTGAGATTCGTCTCGTAAGTCCTGCCGAGGATGGCAAACATTTATTGATTGCTTTACCGTCCTCATGTCCTGCATGAGGACGGTTTCCTTTTTAGAACGCCTCTTTCCCCTGGCACGCGAGGCGTGCCGCAAAATCCAATGGAGGTGAACTCAAGAAATGCCTAACGCAAAAGTTCTGTCTGAAAAGCAGGCGATCGTGGCCTCTCTGACCGAGAAGCTGCAGGGCGCAGCTGCCGGCGTTATCGTTGACTACAAGGGCATCACCGTCGCGGAAGACACCGAGCTCCGCGCTGAGTGCCGTAAGAACGATGTCGAGTATGCAGTTGTCAAGAACACCCTGCTCCGCTTTGCTTTCAACAACGTCGGCCTCAATGAGCTCGATGATCAGCTCAACGGCACCACGTCTCTTGCCATCGCTGCCGATCCCGTCGCTCCCGCGCGCGTGATCGCCGACTATGCCAAGAAGCTCAACGGCAAGTTTGAGATCAAGGGCGGCTTCATGGATGGCAAGGTCGTCGATATGGCCACCATCAATGCGCTCGCCGCGATCCCCGCACTGCCCGTCCTGCAGGCACAGGTGCTTGGCACCATGCTGGCTCCCATTTCGGGCCTGGCTTGCGTCCTCAAGCAGATCGCCGAGAAGAACGGTGCTCCCGCCGAGGAAGCTTCCGCAGAGTAATCGTCTGCACCCAACTCAAAAACTAAAACAAATATCTTAAAATTGGAGGATCATTACAATGAGCGAGAAAGTTACCGCTATGATCGAAGAAATCAAGGGCCTTACCGTCCTGGAGCTCTCTGAGCTCGTCCACGCTCTCGAGGAAGAGTTCGGCGTTTCCGCCGCTGCTATGGCTGCTCCCGCTGCCGGCGGTGCTGCCCCCGCTGCCGAGGAGAAGACCGAGTTCGACGTCGTCCTCGCCGGTTTCGACGCTGCTGCCAAGATCAAGGTCATCAAGGCTGTCCGCGAGATCGCTGGTCTGGGCCTGGCCGAGGCCAAGGCTTTCGTCGAGTCCGCTCCGAAGGCTCTGAAGGAGGGCGTGTCCAAGGAGGATGCCGAGAACTTCAAGAAGCAGCTCGAAGAGGCTGGCGCGAAGGTCGAGATCAAGTAATCTCACCCTACTGCGAGGTTCAAAAAGCCCGTGTCACAAGACACGGGCTTTTTCTTTTTGACTGTCTTATGGAATAGAACATCTGTTGACATAATATATGCGCGTGTACGTCAAAAGGACGTGCGCACCGTGGGCTCGGACGGGGCAACGATGTCGATGATCTGATTCTGCGTGTAAATGCCGTAGTGCTTCCACGATGCGAGAGCGTCCGTTCCATCGGGTATAAGATGGACATCAATGGCACGGGGAAGATAGTCGAGCAGTTTGGACCGTTCGAACGTGCAAAGATAGGTGCCGCTGTGGACTTCGTCTGCGTCAAATACGCAGTAGGATTCGTTGCGCACCTGATAGAGCAGGTAATTTTCAAAGATGAGCTCGATCTTGGCGTTTTCATCGGGGCACAGCGGCGTACAGTGCGCGAGAATGTCGTCGAGGGCGGCATTTCCTGTGGACGGAGTCTGTGCATTTGGCTCCGCTTTAGCGCAGCAGATGGTGATGTGCAGCTCGTTTTCATCCTCCTCACACAGCGTCAGGAGAAACGGTGCACGGCGGCCGGCGTCCACAAGGCGGCCTACTTCGGCGAATGTGGTGCAAGGAGACATGGGAGTCACCTCGTTTTGTAAAGTATGGAAAATACTGCTCACCGTGTGACGGTCAGGCAGTAAAATGATAACCGGTTTGTCTCCTTGTTGTTCCAGAGGTCAGTTTCGCCGAGCTCGCGCAGATCGTCTACGACGAATTCATCGAATCGCACAGCGGCGCGGTGAACGACGGGACGCTCATCGAACAAGTAGAAGCCGCCCTGCCAGACGTGCCAGAGTTCCACGCAGGGCGCGGATTCGAGGGCAGAGCCAATGTAGTCGATCAGCCGCCGCGCGCGGCCCTCGGTATAGTAGGCCCAGTCGAGGCAGACGGCAAAGGCTTTGTCGGTATAGAGGAAACTGTCTGGGTAAGTGCGCAGCGCGAAGTTGTCGTCTGCGCCGCCGTCGCCGATCGTACCGTCGTCCACATTGATGGCGAGGTAGTCGTACTCCGGCGGAGGAAAGACCTCCGGCAGCGGCGCGTCGGAAGCGAAAAAGATGCAGGCGCTCATCATGATCCTCCTGTAATGCCTCATTTTCCTTTTGGTACGGCGATCATATCATAAAAGATATGAACAAATCTACTGCGGTGCTGTTACGAGACCCTTGCGCCGCGGTGCGGGAAGAACGCGCGCCGGTGAGGAAAAGGCTGGAACAGCCATAATATAAACCGCTCGAGCGCTTGACTTTTTTGTGCAGCGGCATTAAAATGTATAAAACATAAGAGCAGGAATTTTCATGCGTTGTGTATCCTGCGTACAAAATCTGATGAGAGACAGGCTGATGCCCGCGTGAGCCGAGGAATGCTTACGCGGTTATTTTTTCACCTGGATGGGAGAAAACATGAAGAACACCAAAAACTTTGCGAGCCGATGGGGCTTTATTCTGGCGTCCGTCGGTTCAGCGGTCGGCATGGCGAACGTCTGGGGCTTTCCTAACAAGCTTGGCAGCAACGGCGGCGGGGCATTTTTGCTCATTTATCTGCTGTTTGTTTTCATTTTCAGCTACGTGGGTCTGCCCGCGGAATTCGCCATGGGCCGCCACGCGGCGACGGGCACACTCGGCGCGTATGAAAAAGCGTGGTCGACGCGCGGCAAGGGCGCAGGCAAGGCCGGAGGCCTTCTTGGCTGGCTGCCGCTCGCGGGCTCGCTGTGCATTGCGTTCGGCTACGCCGTCATCGTGACATATATCTTAAAGGCACTGGTGGATTCTCTCGTCGGCACGCTGATGACGGCGGACACCGCGTCGTGGTTCGGCACGTTCTCCTCCACACCGTATTCCGTCATTCCGTACCACATCATCGTGGTCGTGGGGACGTTGCTGACGCTCTATTTGGGCGCGCACAGCATCGAAAAAACCAACAAGATCATGATGCCGCTGTTTTTCATCATCTTCCTGATCCTCGCGGTGCGCGTGGCGATGCTGCCGGGCGTAAGCGAGGGCTACCGCTTCATGTTCACGCCGCGCTGGGAGGCGCTCAAGGATCCGATGATCTGGATCTGGGCGATGGGACAGGCGTTCTTCTCGCTGTCCGTCACGGGCAGCGGCATGATCGTCTACGGCGCGTACCTCTCGAAGGACGAGGACGTCGTCGGCGTCGCGCAGCACACGGCGCTCTTTGACACCATCGCCGCCGTCGTCGCGGCGCTCGTCATCATCCCCGCCTGCTTTTCCTACGGGCTGGACGTCGGCGCGGGCCCGAGCCTGCTGTTCGTGACGTTGCCGACCATTTTACAGGATATCCCGATGGGGCGGCTGTTCGCCATCATTCTCTACCTTGCGATGATCTTCGCGGGCGTCAGCTCGCTGCAGAATATGTTCGAGGCCGTCGCAGAGTCACTGCTGCACAAGTTCCCTAAGCTCAGCCGCACGGCGGTGCTGGGGATCCTGTGCGTGCTGTGCCTCGGTATCGGCATTTTCATGGAACCCATCACCAAGTGGGGCCCGTGGATGGACCTCGTGTCGATCTACATCATCCCCATCGGCGCGACGCTCGGCGCGGTGTCGTGGTTCTATGTGATGAAAAAGGACGAGCTGCTCGCCGCCGTCAACACCGGCAGCAAGAAAGAGCGCGGTGCGCTGTGGTACAACGTGGGCCGCTTCGTCTACGTGCCGCTCGCGGTCATCCTGTGCTGTGTGGCGCTGTTCATGCACGTGGCATTCTGAGTTCCCCCTGAACAAAAAAGGAGAACAATATGAAAACAGGCAAGAAAGTGAGCATTACCATACTTTCAGTGCTGATATTGGCCTTGTGCGCCGTGGGGATCATCCGGAGCACGACCTTTCCGCTGGACCCGGCGACGCTGCCGGATCATATCTGTGATTTTTACAATATCGGCAGGCCCCAGCCCCTCTCGCCGAGTATTCGGGTGTACGACAGTGTTGAACTCGAAAATACGGTGTGGTATCTCATAGAGATCGGCGAGGACATAGATCTGGGCTATGTCAAGCTGGAACGGAATATCCTTGGCCGCTACAAGATCGTGCGCCTCGGCTACGGCGGCGGGAGCTTCCGTGACGGCGTTGTGCGCAGTGGGGAGAAAGCCTACTACCTCTTCGGCGGCCGCGATGTGACCGGCCGCATCGCCAGGATTACCATGACGCAGAACGGCGAGACCTGCACGATGGAAAATGTGGAGGGAAAGACGCATTTCCTGTTCTGCACAGAGCTTTCTCCACAGCTCGGCGATTATGACTTCGACCGCAGCACGCTGCGGTTTTACGACAAAGACGGGAACGACATCACCGCGGAGTACAATTTGAGCGGCGGCGGTATCCAGTAAAAGGAATACCAAAAGGAAGGACTGTGAGCAGGTCCTTCCTTTTTCATATAAAAACTTGTTGACAAGTCAACAATGATGCGCTATGATAAACGAGCTTGTTGATTTGTCAACAAATAGGAAAAAGGAGAATTACCAATGGAGGAGCGCTTTGAGACCTTTACCGTCCTGATCACGCGTATCAGCCGCAGCATCAAGCGCATCAAGGCGGACGAAATGGCGGACTTCGAACTGAAAGGGCCGCATGTGTCCTGCCTCTACTACCTCTCCCAGCAGGATGGCATGACAGCCGCCGAGCTCTGCGAGCGCTGCGACGAGGACAAGGCGGCCATCTCCCGCTCGCTGGACGACCTCGAGAAAAACGGTTACATCACCTGCGCAAGCGGCGCGGGCAAGCGCTATAAGAGCCCACTGCGCCTGACGGAGCGGGGCAAGGCGGTCGGCCGCGCGATCGGGGAGAAGATCATGCGCATCGTCGAGGCGGCATCTGAGGGCCTGAGCGAGGCCGAGCGGCAGACGATGTACCGCGCGCTCGCGCTCGTGAGCGAGAATTTGGAACGGATTTATATCCATAAGAAGACCGCGGGCGACAGAGCCGCCCGCGACAAACAATAACGGAGGAAAAACATGAGTGTTCAGATCATTGTGGATTCGACGGTCGACATGCCCGAGCGCATGAAGGACCGTTTTCGCATCGTGCCGCTCACGGTGCACTTTGGCGCAGAGGAGTATATCGACGGTGTGACCATCGATAAGCACCGCTTTTATGAGCGGCTTGTCGAGAGCGACGAGCTGCCGACGACCAGTCAGGCGTCGCCCGCGGCGTTCGACGCGATCTTCTCCGATGTTGCGTCGGTGGGCGACAGCGCGGTCGTCGTGACGATTGCATCGAAGTTTTCCGGCACGTATCAGAGCGCGTGCATCGCCGCGGCGGAGTACGACAACATCTACGTTGTGGACAGCAAGAGCGCGGCTATCGGCTCTGGCATCCTCGCCGAGTACGCGCTCGAGTGCGCGGACAAGGGCATGGACGCGAAGACCATCGCCGAAACGCTGGAGAAAAAGCGCGACGAAATTTGCCTCATCGCGCTGCTCGACACGCTTGAATACCTCAAAAAGGGCGGGCGTATCTCGAAGACTGTCGCGTTTGCGGGCGGACTTCTCAACATCAAGCCGGTCATCACCGTGGTCGACGGCGAAATTCAGGTTATCGGCAAGGCGAGAGGGTCGAAGCAGGGCAACAACCTGCTCGTGCAGAAAATCCGCGAGAGCGGCGGCATCGACTTCGACGAGCCGATCATCCTCGGATACAGCGGGCTGAGCGATTCGTATCTCAAAAAATATGTCGAGGACAGCCGCGACATCTGGCAGGACAAGGCGGACTCGCTCGACTCCACGCTCATTTGCAGCGTGATCGGCACGCACACTGGCCCCGGCGTGGTGGCGGTCGCATTCTTCAAAAAGGGCTGAGCCTCTATAAAAATCAGAAACAGCAGGAAGCCGGCGTATCGCGCCAACTTCCTGCTGTTTTTTCTTAAATATCCTCTTTGAGTCAGCGATTAAAAATAGCAACGGCGCTTTCAAACGACACCGGTACTCGCTGTACCTTGACAACAGACGGCACGGCGAATTATAGTGATTCTATAAAGGTATATTGATATTCAGAGGCTATGTCTTGCGTGAAAGCGGTGCTTTGCGCTGGTATCGGTTTGCCCGTGAAACAGGTTGAATGGGAAAAGGGAAATGCGGCATGCAGTGGACGGACGAGAGCATTGCGTTTTTGCGTGATGCGGCGGCGATGAACCGCTATTATGAGACCATCGCGGAGAGGATCACGCCGCAGCTCCAAGAAAACGCGCACGTCTGCGACGCGGGCTGCGGCATCGGCGAGCTGAGCCTTGCTCTGAAGCCGTACTGCCGCCATGTCACGGCGGTGGACGCGGATGCGTTGGCCATCAAAACGCTGAAAGCCCACCTGATAGAGGGCGTCACCGCACGCTGCGGCGATATGGAGACGCTTGCGCTGGAGAAGCCCTACGACGCGATGGTGTTCTGTCTCTTTGGCCGCACGCAGGATACATTACGCATCGCGAGAAAGCAGTGCCGCGGAAAGATTTTCCTCGTCAAGCGGGACTATTCGCATCACCGCTTCAGCGCGGGAAAGGTAAGCCTCGGCGAGTACACGGCGGGGAGCACGGAAGCTGTCCTGCACGAAAAGGGCATCCCTTACACGGTGGAGCGTTTCACGGCGGAATTCGGCCAGCCGTTCCGTTCGCTTGAGGCGGCGGAGCGCTTTTTCGCCCTCTACAACCGCAGCGAAAGCGAGGTACTCTCGAAAGATGAAATCAGAGCGCGCCTGACCGCGGGGCCGTCGGCGGAATTTCCCTACTACCTGCCGCACAAAAAGGCGCTGTGCCTGTTCACCATTGAGACGGCGGCTATTTCGAAGGAGGAAGCAGTATGAAACGCCATCTTTTGATCTGCGGGGAGCGCGGCGTCGGCAAGTCGACGCTGATCCGCCGCCTGCTGGAGCATAGCACGCGGGAGGTCGGCGGCTTTGTGACAAAGCGGCTGCCGGTCGCGGATGAGAACGGCTTTTTTCCGATTTACCTCTATCCCGCATCGCAGAGTGAGGGCGAGCGGCGCAACGAGACGGCGAATCTTGTCGGGACGTGCGACAGCCGCTCGAGCATCCGCCATCCGGAGGTCTTTGACGGCCTTGGCGCGCAGCTCATTAAGTCCGCACCGAGCGGCGGTATCATCCTGATGGACGAACTCGGCTTTCTCGAAAATGATGCCAAGGTGTTCCAGTCCGCGGTGCTGTGCGCACTGGACGGCGACACGCCGGTGCTTGCCGCGGTCAAGCCGAAGGACACGCCGTTCCTGCGCGCCGTGCGCGGGCATGAGAACGCGGAGCTTGTCTTCATTGACGAGCAGAACCGTGACGCGCTTCTTGAAAAGCTCCTGCCGCACATTTTGCGGTGGAATGAAGCTTGAAGCAGCAAGCTCGCCGTGCAATAGAGAAGAAGTTTTCAAGCGAACACTTGTTTGACTATCAAAACCGTGCTATAATACCGCCATTGAGAAATTTGCAGAGGGGAGGGGACAGCGCATGGAGCATCTGCTTGCGGGACTGAACCGCGCGCAGCACGAGGCTGTCACGGCGACGGAGGGGTATGTCCGTGTCATCGCGGGCGCGGGCTCTGGCAAGACGCGTGCGCTGTCGCACCGCTTTGCGTATCTTGTCAACGAGCTCGGCATCCTGCCGGGGAACATCCTGTGCGTGACATTTACGAACAAGTCAGCCAACGAGATACGCCAGCGTATCCACGCCTTGACCGGCGACAACGACACGGGCTATATCAACACGTTCCACGGCTTCTGTGTCTCCGTTTTGCAGGAGGACAGCCATGCGGTGCAGTATCCGAAGAGCTTCCTCGTGCTGGATAATTCCGACATCGACGCGATGCTCGGCATCATCTACGAAGAGCGCGGCCTCACACTGCGCGACATGACCTATTCCGCCGCACGGGACATGATCGAGATCCGAAAGCTCTTTAAGGAGCCGGAGTATTACAAGGACATGATCACGATGTCGCTCGACACGCTGCGCGAAAAGTACGAGCGTGCCGACACGGCGGGGGACATCATCTTCTACGGCTATCTCTATCAGGAGAAAAAGTGCTTCGGCCTCGACTACAACGACCTCATCAAGTTCTCGCTCTATATTTTCGAGCAGCACGAGGACATCAGGCTCAAGTGGCAGCAGCGGCTCGAATACATCATGATCGACGAGTTTCAGGATATCGACGCGCTGCAATATGAGCTGATGGAGGTGCTGTGCGGCTATCACGGCAACCTCTTCATCGTGGGCGACCCGGACCAGACGATCTACACCTGGCGCGGCGCGAACGTCAAATATCTGCTGGATTTCGACAAGGTCTTTCCAAACGTGCAGACCATCATGATGATGGAAAACTACCGTTCTACACCGGAGATTCTGGCGGCGGCGAACTCGCTGATCGCAAAAAACGGCCACCGCATCAAAAAGAACCTGCTCCCGACGAAGCCCTCGGGCGAGAAGGTCGTCTGCCACTTTGCCGACACGCAGGAGGCGGAGGCGCAGTGGATGGCGGGCGAGATGCAGCGGCTGCATGATCGCGGCGTGCCGCTGCGGGATATGACCGTCCTCTACCGCGCGCACTATGTAACGCGCGCGGTGGAAGAGGCGTTGATGCACGAAAAAATTCCCTATACGATCTACTCCGGCGTGCAGTTTTTCGACCGCATGGAGATCAAGGACGCACTTTCATATTTGCGGATGATCGCCTATCAGGACGATCTGTCGTTCCGGCGCATTGCCAACGCGCCGAAGCGGAACCTCGGCAAGCGGCGCATGGCCTTTTTACAGGAGACGGCGGAAAAAGAGGGGACGAGCCTCTATGTAACGCTCAAAAACCACCTCGAAGACAGCGTGTTCAGCGGCACGAAGGCAAAGCAGTTCGTCGATCTGATCGAGCGCTTTTCGCACTCGTATCAGGGTCGGCCCATCTCTGAGGTGCTCTCGGATATTCTGGACAAGAGCGGGTATGAAAAGGCGCTGCGCACCGAGGGCAGTCAGGAGCGGCTGGACGATCTGGCCGAGCTCAAGCAGTCCATCTACGAATACGAGACGAACTGCGGCGAGGAGAGCACGATGGAGCATTACCTCGCCCACATCGCGCTTTTCAGCAACGGCGATGTCGCCGAGCAGGGCGACAAGGTGAAGCTGATGACCGTCCACGCGGCGAAGGGCCTCGAATTCCCGCATGTGTTCCTCTGCGGCATGAACGAGGGCATTTTCCCCTCGCGCAAGGTGCGAACGCTCCCTGGCATGGAGGAGGAGCGGCGGCTCGCTTTCGTTGCGCTGACGCGCGCGGAGAAGGGGCTTTACCTCTCCGAGGCCGACGGGTGGAATTTTGACGGCTCGCCGCGCTATCCCTCGCGCTTTCTGCTGGATATCGACCGCGAGCTTCTGTCGTTCACGCACGAGGTCGACGAGACGCTTCTGCGTGAAGCGGCGGATAACGTCGCGCGGCGAGACAAGTATCTGCGCGAGGACGACGGCGACGGCACGTTGCCCATCGGGCAGCGCGTGCGCCACGCGGTGTTCGGCGAGGGAACGGTGCTGGACGTGGACCTGAACAAGGGCGCGCACGTCATCCAGTTTGACGGCATGGGAACGCCGCGCAGCATTTCGCTGCGCGCGAAGCTCGAAAAGATCGGACCATAAAATCAATTGACAGATTTATTTTGGAGGGATTTCGACATGAGAAAGAATTTTTGCGCACAGCCATAGGTCTATCCGCAGCCCGTGCTCATCATCGCAATGTATTTAAGCGGCGGCCACAAGACCGTGAAGAACATCTTAAAGCGCGGTGCGTTCACCGTGAGCATGGGCGACGCAGAGCATGCGGCGGCCTGTGACTATGTGGGCATCGAGTCCGGCAACAGCGTGCCCGACAAGGTGGCGCGCGCGGGCTTCCACGTGACGAAGAGCGAGCGTGTGGACGCGCCGGTGATCGACGAGCTCCCGCTCGCGCTCGAGTGCAAGCTCGTGAGCTACGGCGAGGAGACAAGACTCCTGACCGGCGAGATCGTGAACGTCAGCGTGGACGAGCGCGCGCTCGACGAAAACGGCAAGCTCGCTGTCGAAAAGCTGCACGTCATCACCTTTGACTACGCCAACCACGGCTATTATGTCTTGGGCGAGAAGGTCGCCAGCGCGTTCGAGGACGGCGAAAAAATTCAAGTAAATCCGGCGAAACAGAAAGCGCCGCGTCCCGTATTTTCTTCGGGACGCGGCGCTTTTTTGCCGTTTCGATCAGGATTTCGACTTTGTTTGTGCAAAACCGACGCATTAGTGTTAAAATCTCGTTAAAAACCGTCCCTTTTACTACTGGCACGGGCGCGGGGCAGATGGTATAGTAAACAGGCATGTGTTTTTTAGGAGGATCAATATGTTTTCTGCCTTTTTTCGCAGCCTGAAGCAGGAATTTGCAGGCTACAACTCGAAAAAGCTGCTCGCCGACATGATGGCGGGCCTGACGGTCTGCGCTGTCGCGCTGCCGCTGGCATTGGCGTTCGGCGTTTCATCCGGCGCGAGCGCGGCGTCCGGGCTTGTCACGGCCATCATCGCGGGCGTCGTCATCGCCATTCTCGGCGGCGCGTCGTTCCAGATCTCGGGACCGACGGGCGCGATGAGCGCGGTGCTGGTGGGCATCGTCGCGCAGTACGGCCTGCAGGGCGTGTTCTTCGCCTGCTTTGCCGCGGGCGTTCTGCTGCTGCTTGCGGGCGTCTTCAAGCTGGGCCGCTTAATTAGCTTCATCCCGATGCCCGTCATCATGGGCTTCACCTCGGGCATTGCCATTATCATCGCGATGGGGCAGATCGACAACTTCTTCGGTACGGTGTCGGAGGGCGACTCGAATTTGGAAAAGATCGCGTCCTATGGCCGTCTTGGCTTCCATCCGAACATGCAGGCGGTGCTCATCGGCCTTCTCGTCGTGCTGGTGATGGTCTTCTGGCCGAAAAAATGGGGCGCGCGTGTGCCGGGCTCGCTCGTCGGCATCATCCTTGCGACGATCGTCGCGACAGTCGCGGGCATGGATCAGCTCGCTGTCGTCGGCGACATTCCCAAGACGCTCCTGCTCGCCGACCGCCTGTCGCTCGGCGGCCTGAGCTTCACGATGCTCGAAAACCTGATCTCTCCCATCGTGACCATCGCGGCGCTCGGCATGATCGAGAGCCTGCTTTGCGGCGCGTCGGCCTCGCGCATGAAGGGCGAGGAATTCAATGCCGATCAGGAGCTGATCGCGCAGGGCGTCGGCAACATTCTGCTGCCGCTCTTCGGCGGCGTGCCCGCGACGGCAGCCATCGCCCGCACGAGCGTGGCGGTCAAGTCCGGCCAGCAGACGCGGCTTACGAGCGTGTTCCACTCGCTGTTCCTGCTTGCCTCGATGTTCCTGCTCGGCGGCGTGATGGCGCGCCTGCCGCTCTCGGCGCTCGCGGGTGTGCTGATGGTCACGGCGTGGCGCATGAACGACTGGGAGGGCATCCGCTACATCTTCCGCCACAAGTTCAAGTCCGGCATCAGCCAGTTTTTGATCACGATGCTCGCAACGGTCGTCTTTGACCTGACAGTCGCGATCCTGCTCGGCGTGGTATACTCCGCCATTTTGTACATGGCGAAGTCGAGTCATATCCATGTGAATTTCTCCGATATCGACGCGAACAAGCTGCGCTCGGTGGAGGGCAAGCCCCCCATTCTTGAGACCTCCGGCGTGGCGTACATCACGGGCGCGCTCTTCTTCGGCGCGGTGGATGAGTTCAACCACCGCATGGCGGAGATGCCGCAGTACGACCACATCATCTTGTCGATGCGCGGTATGCCGAGCGTGGACGTTTCGGGCGCGCAGGCGATGCTCGAGCTGTGTGAGGCGCTCAAGAGTCAGGGCAAGACGGTTGCCTGCTGCGGCATGACCGAGGCGGTACGCACCTACTTTGACCGTGCCGGCATCACCGAGCTTCTCGGCGAGGAGTCCTACTTCTGGAGCGCCGACCAGGCGATCCTTGACCTGCTGGACGCGGAGATCGTGGAATAAAAGACATAGAAAAGCACTTCCCGCCAGCGGCGGGAAGTGCTTTTTGCTGTACATGGGCTGCGAAAGATTTTATTTGCGCCGGTCACCCCCGCGTGCGATCTTGTCGAGCGATTCCTGCCGGACAGCCTGACGAAGCGCCGTCAGGTAGGGCGAAAAGGCGACGTTCTGCTCGCCGTAGGTGAGCTGGAGGTCGTATTCGTGGTCCTCCCAGGTCGAAATGTCGGACTCGTTGTGGGAGATCACGGCCTCGAGCTTGTCGAGCGCCTTGTAGATTTGGGCCTCCTGCGTTTCGAGCGCGGCCATCTCGTCGTAGAGTGCGCGCATCTCCTCGCGGCAGGGGGAGGGAAGCGATGCGACCCACTGGTAGAGCAGCGCTTCCTCCGTCGATTCGTCCTGTGCGGTCTTGTCAAAGGCGGGGATATCGCCCGTGAAGCACTCGCCGAGGTCGTGGATGAGGCACATGCGCGTCACCTTGTCCATGTCGGCCTCGGGAAATTCATCGCGCAGGAAAAACGCCATCAGTGCGATGCGCCAGCTGTGCTCGGCAACGCTCTCGTGCCGCCCGCCGGAGGTGTAGCAGTGGCGGGTGGTGTCCTTCAATTTTTCCGCCGTGTGCAGCGCGGCGAGCAGTTCGCTTGGTCTCATGCGTCTCCTCCATTGTCGTTTTCTGGTATTTTACCAGAGGCGGAAACGACTTGCAAGGAAAAGAAAGAAGAGAGATTCCCATTCCCAGCGGCATATGATATCATGAATGCGAGAAAATTTGGCGCCCGGTGAAACAAAACGGGCGCGGAATGCGTCTAAATAAGCAGAAGCAAGAAGATTTGAGAGAGACCCTCCCATGCGGAGGGCGGAGAGGAGAATTTATGAAGCTTGCGGCGGATTTTCGGCAGGCGGCGCGCGAGGCGCTGCGCGGCAAGTGGCCCATCGCCATTCTGATCGGCCTTGTGGCGGTGCTGCTCGGCGGCGCAGGGAGCGGCGGTCCGGAGGTCAAATTCAATTACGATGTGTCCTCGGGCGTGTCGACGACGTTTGGCTACGGCGGACAGACGATTTACTCCACAGGCTACGGTTTGGACCCGAAGTGGAGCGGACTGCTCGTCGGCGGTGTGGTCTATCTCATCGTGATCGCGCTCGTGTTGGCGGCGGCGTACTTCATCCTCGGCAGCATCGTGGGCGTGGGGTATGCCAAATATAACCTCGGCCTTGTCGACCGCACGGAGCCGGGCTTTGAGGCGCTGTTCGCCTATCTTCCGAACTGGAAGACGACGACGCTGACGCGGCTTTGGAAGGGCCTCTATATTCTGCTGGGGACGATCCTGCTCGTCATTCCGGGACTGATTATGGGCTACACCTACGCGATGACGGACTACATTTTGGCCGAGCACCCGGACATGGCGCCGGGCGAGGTGATGAAGGGCTCGAAGGCGATGATGGAGGGCAACCGCTGGCGGCTGTTCTGCCTGCAATTCAGTTTCATCGGCTGGATGATCCTCAGCTCGCTGACGTTCGGCCTTGGCAACCTTGCGCTGCGCCCCTATCAGGAGGCGGCATACGCCGCGTTCTACCGCGAGGTATCGCTCGGGTAAAAAGATAGAGAGAAACAAAACGCGCCCCGCGGATCATCCGCGGGGCGTATTTTTGCTGTGATGGAAAGCTTACTTTGCGCTGTCGTTTGCGAGGGCCTGGTCGATCAGCTTCTGGAGCGCTGCCATGTTGTCCTCGTTGTCGATGCCGCCGAGCATCGCCTCACCGACGATGGCGCCGCTGCGGTCGATGACATAGGTGGTCGGGAAGGCCATGATGTCGCCCGCAAAGTCGCCGGCTGCGCTGTCGGAGGGGAAGTAGATGTTCTGGTAGCTTGCGCCCTTGGATTCAAGCAGACTCTTGGCCGTGCTGATCGCATCGGCGTTGCCGTCGAGGGTATCGACGTTGATGCCGATGAGCGCGCCGCCCTGCTTCTTGAGCGTCTCGTTGAGGGCGTTCAGATCGCCAAGCTCCGCCACGCAGGGCTTGCAGCCGCTGAACCAGAAGTTCACGACCGTCACAGCGTTCTGGGAGAAGATGCTGCTGTCCACGTCGTTGCCGTCAAGGTCCTTGCCGGTGAAGGTGGGGAAGGTCGGAACGGCGGCGCTCATGTCGCCGTTTTCACCGTCGCCTGCGGGCTGAAGTGCGGCGTACTGCTCCTGCAGGGGCTGGATCTGGTCTTCAAGGTCGCGGATCTGCTCGGAGCCTTCGGTCAGCGTCTTGAGTTCGTCCTCGGTGAACTGATCCTTCACAAGGTCGAGGGCGGCAAGCAGGTAAGCGCCGTAGTTCGATTCATCGGGGATCTCGTCGCGCTTTTCGTTCATGGCGGCGAAGAGCTTCTGCCACAGCTCAAGGTTCTCTTCCATGATGGCGTTTTCCTTGTCGGCGAGCTCCTGGATCTGGGCGTAGATCTCCTCGGCGGTCGCGCCCTGCGCATCGCCATCGCCCTTGCCGTCGCCCTTGCTGCCGCAGGCGGCGAGGGAAAGCGTCAGCGTAAAGGCGAGCAGCAGCGTAATGATCTTCTTAAAATTCATGGTTTATTCTCCTTTGTTTTCTTCAATGATCGGTTTTTGAGACAATTTGGAACATGCTCCGCCGCTGCCGAAGGCGTAGCGGAAGCGGACGGCCTCCGTCGGGCAGGCGGTCACGCATTTGCCGCAGCGGATACACTCGCTGTGGTTCGGCGTTTTGGTCACATCCACGTCCATGGGGCAGGTCCTTGCGCACTTGCCGCAGGAGACGCATTTGCTCTCGTCAACGTGCATCGACAGCAGCGACACGCGGTTGAAGAGCGCGTAGAACGCGCCGAGCGGGCAGAGCCACTTGCAGAACGGGCGGTAGAAGATGACGCTCAGCACGACGACCGTGATGAGCACGCAGAGCTTCCACGAAAAGAGCTTGCCGAGCGCGGCACGGATGCTGCTGTTGACAAGCGAGAGCGGGATAGCGCCTTCGAGCACGCCCTGCGGGCAGAGATATTTGCAGAAGAACGGGTCGCCCATGCCAGCTTCGTTCACCACGAGCACCGGAAGCAGGAAGACCATCACCACCAAGATGACGTATTTGAGGTAGGTCAGCGGCTTTAGGCGCTTGGTGGAGAGCTTTTTGGTCGGGATCTTGTGCAGCAGCTCCTGAAACCAGCCGAACGGGCAGAGGAAGCCGCAGATGAAGCGGCCCAGCAGCACGCCAAGAAGGATGAGGATGCCGGTGATGTAATAGGAAAACTGGAATTTGGACGAGCCGACGACAGCCTGAAACGCGCCGATGGGACACGCGCCCGCCGCTCCCGGACAGGAGTAGCAGTTCAGCCCAGGCACGCAGACGGTCTTGCCCGCGCCGCGGTAGAGCGTACCCGTGAGGAAGTTCGGCAGGTGGAGATTGGTCAGCAGTGCCGCGCAGGCCTGGACCAGTCCGCGCCAGCGGGCGAGCAGAAAGGAAAACGGTTTTTTCTTATCCAATGCCCACACACTCCAGACATAGTTTGATCGCCTTGTTCAGCACCGTGTCCGCCTCGCCGCGCATCACACCGCAGACGAGAAATGCGAGGCCAAGCAGCAGAAAAAGAATCTGCACCCCGGCCTTTTTGCCAAATGTTTTGTTCAAATTATCACCCTTTCTGTTGTACCGGCGCTTAGACTACACAGGGAATATGAATACAGTATGAACAGCACCTTAAAAGAACCCTAATTTTATCTGGAAATAATAAGAAGTTTGTCCTGCACGAAGGGGGGTGCACCATTATCCGCGCTTTTGAAAGAGCTTTGAAGCATAACGGGAGACGAGCTCACCGATCACAAGCCCCAGCACCGCGCCGGCGAACACGTCGCTCGGAAAGTGCACATATAAATAAAGACGAGAGAAGGCGAGCAGCACGGCGAGCGGGATGGCCGCATAACCGAAGCGACGGTCTGCGCGCGTTGTCGATGTCCTTGTCAGGATAGGTCTCGATGTACGGCTCTTTGGCGAACGCCGCGACTGGCAGCGCGGGCAACCATGCCATCGGATGCGCAGCGGGAACCCAGGCCGTCAACTCATCGTAGCCGATGGGGAGCCAGTCGTGCCCACCCTCGCGCGCGGAGATGAAGCACAGGTCGAGTTGGTGCGCGTTGAGCTGTGTGATCAGCTCTGTGCTGTACCCACCGCGCAGCTGCACCTGAATGCCGCCGTAGCGCGCGTGGAAATCCGATATGATGCGCGCGAGCGGCGAATAAAACGCGCTGTATGCCGTGCCGACGGTAACCGTGCCGACATCCAGCCCGCGCAGCTGCGCGGAGAGCTGGGCGCAGCTCTCGCCCGCGTGCAGTAGGTCGCGGATGGCGGGCAGCAGCTTTTCGCACTCCTTTGTCGGGCGAACGCCGCTGTGCTCGCGCAGCAGGAGCGGAACGCCCGTCTCTTCCTCAAGCGCCGCAACCATGCGGCTCACGCCGGAGGGCGTGTATTGCAGCGCCTCTGCGGCGGCGGACAGACTTCCGGTCTCAATGGCGCAGACGAGCGCGCGGTAGCGATCGAGTTCCATGGCGTTCTCCTTTGCGGAATTGTCAAAGATGGTTTGATGGATCATCGGTTTACGCAAAGTGTAGCGCGGGTGTATGCTGTTGTCAAATCCTTGGAAATGGGGGAAACTATGGCACGCTCTTACGATCTAACGAGCGGCAGCATCCCGCAGCATCTGCTGCGCCTGGCCGCACCGCTCATCATGGGCAATATCTTGCAGCAGCTCTACAATACGGTGGACGCCTTTATCCTCGGGCGCTTTGCGGGCGATTTGGAGTTCGCCGCCGTCGGCGTTGCGGGCTCGGTGATGAACCTTTTCCTCTTTATGATCACAGGCGCGTGCACGGGCATTTCCGTCATCTTCGCCCAGCTCTACGGTGCGGGCGAGCGCGAGCGCTTCCGCCGCGAGCACTGGCTCTCGCTCTCGTGCGGGCTGGCGGTGACGCTCGCGTGCAGCGGCCTCGGCTTTTTGCTGCTCTCGCCGCTGCTGCGGCTCATCCAGACGCCAAGCGAGCTCAAGACCTTTGTCTCGGTGTATCTGACGATCATTTTGGCGAGCCTGCCCGCGGCGTTTCTCTACAACCTCTACGGCGCGCTGCTGCGTGCCATCGGGCGGGCGAACGCGGCGCTGATGGTGCTCGCCGCGGCGGTGACGGTCAATGTCGCGCTCGACTACTGCTTTGTTGCGCGCTTTCAGTTGGGCATCGCGGGCGCGGCGTGGGCGACGGCGGCGTCGCAGGCCATTTCGGCGGTGCTGTGCATCCTCTACCTGCGGCGCAAGGCACCGGAGCTCATTTTTGCCCGCGCGGACTGCCGTATGGATGGAGAGCTATTGAAGCAGACGGCGCATTTTAGCTTCGTCACGGCGCTGCACCAGTCGAGCCTGTACATCGGAAAGCTCCTGGTGCAGGGCGCGGTCAACACCGGCGGCACGGACATGATCTCGGCCTACACGGCGACGACGCGCATCGAGGGCTTTGCCAACTCGTTTGGCGACAGCGGCAGCGCTGCGACCTCCGTGCTCGTGGCACAGAATCGGGGAGCAGGGAAAGAAGAGCGCGTGAAGGAATCGTTTCGCAGCAGCCTTTTTCTGATGCTTGCGATGGGGCTTGCGATGTCGCTCATCATGCACGTTAGCGCGAGCACGTCGGTCGGCTTTATGCTCGGGACGCGCAGCGGCGCGGCGTTTGAGAATGCGCGCGACTATCTGAAGCTCGTGGCGCTTTTCTACACGCTCTGCTTCACCGGCAACACATTCGCTGGCTATTTTAACGGCATCGGGAAGGTGTGCGTCCCGTTCCTCGGTGCGACGAGCCACATCGCGCTGAGAGTCGTCCTCTTGTGGCTGCTGGTCGGCAAAATGGGCCTCCCCGCCGTCGCGCTGGCAACAGGTCTCGGCTGGGTGCTGGTCAACGCGCTGTGGACCTTTGTCAAATGGAGGATGGAGAAAAAGCAGAAAGCAGCAGAACGTGATATTATGTAAACATCAAAAGCCGCGCGCCCTTAGGCGCGTGGCTTTTGATAAGTTTTGTGAAGTATCGCGGCTGATCGAAATGCGCGGCAAAGGGATGACATTTTTGAAAAAGCACGAGGTTTTTGCCTATATGGGAAGACCATGTCGAAAGAGGAAAACTTTTGTAAGAGACGCGCTCTGTTTGCTGAACTTCTGTAAAGTGAAACTATTTTACAATTCTTCAAAATGGTAGCGCGGCTTGCCGACGCTTTTCTTGCCATATTCGATGGCTCTTGTCGGGCAATAGCAGATGCAGGCCATGCACTGTGTGCAGTTGCTTCCCCAGACGGGACGGGCGTTTTGCAGTGTGATGTTATTCAGCGGGCAGAGCTTTTCGCATTTGCCGCAGCCGATGCAGACATCACTTGCAGTAAAGGGATTTGCCTTCACAAACAGCAGATAGAAAACCGGGTTCACCGCGCTGCTCGCGATGCGGTCGTAGAGTTTTTTGCGCGGCGGCGAAAACATGTGTCCTGCGCGGATCGCGGCGATCGCGCGGTCGATGAACGGCTCGGCTTTGGCGACGATCCGGCGCGCCTCCTCGACGGTTGGTGCGTTGAACATGGCGATGAAATTCTCCGGCATGACGATCTGCGCCGTGCCCATGTAGACGAGGCCCTTTTCGCGGCAGAGCGCGCGGTTGTACTTCGCGGCGTTGCCGATCTCGCTGCCGCAGTCCATGACGAACCACGTTTCCCTCGCGCCGCGCAGCTCTGTTCGCAGCAGATGGTCGCGCACGATGCGCGGGATGCGCCAGGCGTAGGTCGGCATGACGAGGACGAGCCGTCCATTGACGGCGAGCGGTGTTATGTCGCCTGATTTGATGCGGTCATTCAGGCTGATGAGCGTATCGTTCAGCGCGTGTGCGATGCGCTCGGCGATGTGGCGGCTGTTGCCGGTGCCGGTGAAATAGAGTACCATGGCGACCTCCTGTGTCTTTGCTCGAGCACTGCCCGAATATTGTATTGCCTCTATTGTACCAGCCGTGGCGCGCGCAGACAAGCGCTTTGTGTAGGAAAACCGGCGGAGTAAAGGGGCTTGAACCTGAGAGAAAAATCGCCGCGGCTTTTCTTTTTTTACCGAAAGGGGCGAAAGAGGCATATTGCCTCTCGTATACTTGTGTTTCCTGCATTTTCTGCTTGCGGAATGGGGGCGGATATGGTATCTTGAACCATGTGTCCGTCGGCCGTTTTCGACCGGCGGTTCACATTCTCTAACTGAACGACCACCGAAAGGCAGGGCTTTTTCTTATGATGATCAACAAACGGCTCATCGGCGCGGTGCCGGAGAGCAAAAAATATATCGCGGGCAACGTCGCGCTGCAATGGTGCTCGCTGTGCGCGAACATCGCGATGATGAGCGCTGTGACGGCGCTGCTCGCCGCGCTGTACGCGGGCAGCATGACGCAGAGTAAGATCGTCACGACCGCCGTGATCGCGCTTGCAGCTGTCGCCGTGCGATACGGCTGTACCGTCGGCGCGTCGCGCATGGGGTATCTATCGTCCAAGGCGGTCAAGAAGACGCTGCGCGGCGCGATCTATGACAAGCTCCTGTGCCTCGGCGCGTCGTATTCCGAGCAGGTCAAAACGTCGGAGGTCGTGCAGGTCGCGGTCGAGGGCGTCGACCAGCTCGAAACGTACTTCGGCGCGTATCTGCCGCAGTTTTTCTACGCGATGCTCGCGCCGCTGACGCTTTTTGTCGTGCTGTGCTTCGTGAGCGTGCCGGCGGCGGTCGTGCTGCTCGTCTGCGTGCCGCTCATCCCCGTCGCCATCGCGGCGGTACAGACATGGGCGAAGAAGCTGCTCTCGAAATACTGGGGGCAGTACACGGCGCTCGGCGACACGTTTCTTGAAAATTTGCAGGGCTTGACGACCTTGAAAATCTATCAGGCCGACGCCTTCAAAAATGATGAGATGAACGTCGAGGCCGAAAAGTTCCGCAAGATCACGATGAAGGTTCTTACGATGCAGCTCAACTCCATCACGATCATGGACCTCATCGCCTACGGCGGCGCGGCGCTCGGCGTCATCATGGCCGCAACGCAGCTGCGCGCTGGGAAGATCGACCTTGCGGGCGCGCTGCTCATCATCCTGCTGGCGGCGGACTTTTTCATCCCCATGCGCCAGCTCGGCTCGTTTTTCCATATTGCCATGAACGGCATGGCCGCGAGCGATAAGATTTTCCGCCTGCTCGACCTGTCCGAGCCCGCACACGGCGGCGTCAGCTGTCCCGCGGGCGACATTGTCTGCCGCGGCCTGCGCTTTTCCTACGAACCGGAGCGCGAAATTCTGCACGGCGTTGATCTGACGATCCCGCAGGGCAAATTCGTCTCGCTCGTCGGCGAGTCGGGCTGCGGCAAGTCGACGATCTCCGCGCTTTTGATGGGTAGAAACAAGGGCTACACCGGCTCGATGACCGTCGGCGGCGCGGAGCTGCGCGACATTGAGGAGGCGAGCCTGATGCGGCGCATCACCTACGTCAGCCACCAGAGCTACCTCTTCAAGGGTACGGTACGCGACAATTTGCTGATGGGCAAGCCTGGTGCGAGCGATGACGAGCTCTGGAGCGCGCTCACGCAGGTCAATCTCGCGGACTTTCTCAGAGGGGAAGCGGGGCTCGACCGCGGCGACCTCATCTCCGTCATCACGTCGGACATTGAGCTGCTCAAGTTCTTCTACGCGCACACGATCTCGCCCGCGGCCATCGCGGCGCTGTTCACGCTCATCATGTGTCTGTTCATCGGGCATTATCACGCGTTGCTCGGCCTTCTGGCACTCGCGGCTTACGTCTGCGTCGGCGTAGTCATCCCGCTCATCACGTCCCGCCGCTCGGGCGATACGGGGATGCGATTCCGCACGGAGTCGGGCGCGCTGTCGGCCTTCGTGCTCGACAGCCTGCGCGGCCTGAACGAGACCATTCAGTACGATCAGGGCGCAGAGCGCCGCGCCGAGATGGATGCGCGCACCGATGCGCTATCCAAAGAGGAAGCCAAGCTCAAGCGTCTCACGGGCCAGAACATGGGCATCACGAACACGGCCATTTTGCTCTTCGACCTTGCAATGCTGGTTTCTTCCGCGGCGCTGGTGCAGCGCGGAGAGCTGACGTTCGACGGGGCGCTCATTGCGGTCCTTGCGCTGTTCTCATCGTTCGGTCCCACGGTTGCGCTTGCGAACCTTGGCGCGACGCTGCAAAACACCTTTGCCGCAGGCAACCGCGTGCTCGACATTCTGGATGAAGCACCCGTCGTCGTCGAGGTCACCGGCCAGAAAGAGGTCGAATTTACCGGCGCGGAGGCCGAGCACGTCACGTTTTCCTACGGCGGGGAGGACATTCTCTCCGACGTTTCCATCCGCTTCCCCGAGGGGAGCGTCGTCGGCATTGTGGGCCGCAGTGGCAGCGGAAAATCGACGCTTTTAAAGCTCCTGATGCGCTTCTGGGATGTGCGGAAGGGTCGCGTCCGCCTGTCAGGCACGGACGTTTCCAGCATCAACACGGGGAATCTGCGCGAGATGGAGAGCTTCGTCACGCAGGAGACGCATCTTTTCCACGACAGCATCAAAAATAACCTCCGCATCGCAAAGCTCGATGCGACGGACGACGAGATCGTCGCGGCCTGCAAAAAGGCCGCCGTGCACGACTTCATCATGACGCTGCCGCAGGGCTACGACACGCTTTCGGGCGGCGAGCGCCAGCGCCTCGGACTCGCCCGCGCGTTTCTGCACGACGCGCCGCTGATGCTCCTTGACGAGCCGACGAGCAATCTCGACAGCCTGAACGAGGCGGTCATCCTGAAATCGCTGCACGAGCAGTGCGCGGGCAAGACCGTCGTGCTCGTGTCGCACCGCGCGTCGACCATGCGCATCGCCGACACGGTCTACTCTGTCGAGCACGGGAGAATGAGCTGATGAAGCTGAAACGCCTTTTCTTCCTGATCCTCGGCTGCGTGTGCCTTGCGCTCGGCTGCGTCGGCATCGTGCTGCCGGTGCTGCCCACGGTGCCGTTCTTCCTTGCGACGGTGTTCTGCTTTGCAAACTCGTCGGAAAAGCTGCACACATGGTTTCTCGGCACAGAGCTCTATCAAAAACACCTCGACTCATTCGTGAAGAAAAAGGGCATGACCGCGCAGACCAAAGCCGGCATCCTGATGTCCGTGACGCTGCTGATGGCCGTCGGCTTTTTCCTGATGCTGCGAAAAGCGCTCTACATTCCCTGCACTATTCTCGCTATTGTGTGGCTCTGACACCTCGTCTACTTCCTCTTCGGTGTGAAGACGATCAAGACAGAATGCGAGGAGCAGATTTGAGTAAAAAAAGCGGCAGAGCCACCGGAATGCTCCGGCGACGCTGCCGCTTTTTGAGAGAGGAGGGAAAAAATCATGCTTTTTCGGGGCGCAGCGGGCCGTAGAAGTAGCTCGCGGTCGCGCCGCCGTCGATGAGGAAGGTCGAGCCCGTGATGAACGCGCCCTTGTCGCTCATCAAAAGTTCGGCGACGTTTGCGGCTTCGCCCACCGCGCCGGGGCAAGCGGCCTTCATATCTTTGATGACGCGGCCCGGCCAGCCGCCGTTTGTCATAAACGGCACAACGGTCTTGCCTGCAAAATTCTGTCCATGCAGGAATGTCTTGACGGCGGGGGCCATCGTGTACCACCACGTCGGCGTGCCGACGGCGATGACGTCGTAGTCGGCGACGTTGATGGGAAGCGGCTTGAGCTCCGGCTCAAAGCCCACGTTCACCTCGCGCTGGCCCTGATCGACCACATCGTTGTAGCTGCCGGAGTACGGCACGGCGGTGTCGAGCCTCACAAGATTGCCGCCGGCGACGCTCTGCAACGCTTTTGCGGTGCGCTCGGTGTTGCCGCACGACTAGGAGTAGTAAACGATCAGGAGCTTTTTCATTTTGCGACCTCCTCAGCCCACTGGGCAAGCGCGCTCTTCGCCTCGTCCACGTGGCTGCCGTGGATGGCGAGGCCCTTCGTGACCGCCGCGCCATGGGCAGCCTTGCGGATGTCGTTTTCGGTATCGGAAAGGCCGCTGCCCTCGTGCGTGCAGAAGGGGTGGATGGTCTTGCCCGTGAAGTCGTAGTGCTCGAGGAAGGTGTAGACCGCCATCGGCATCGTACTGCAATAGTTGGGGTAGCCGAGGTAAATTTCATCATAGGCGTCCAGGTCATCGGGCAGATCCAACACCGCGGGACGGGCGTTTTTCTGCCAGTCCTCACGCGCCTGCGCCACACAGGTCTTGTAGTCGTCTGAATAGGGCTCGGCCTGCTCAATTTTGTACAGCTCGCCGCCGGTCAGATCCGCGAGCATCTCAGCAACCTTTTCGGTGTTGCCGACGGAAATGCGGCGGTACGCGCCGCCGAAGTAGTTCTCTCCCGCGCGGGAGTAAAATGCGATCAATGCTGCCATTGTTTCGCTCCTTTCTTATCGTTTTGCGCCAAAAGCGGCACATGGTTTTTGTTGATGCTTTCTGTCGCTAACTAAGAGACATTGTCCATCGTCCCTGCCTTTTTTCGTTCAGGTATCAAATTGTCCTTTGAGCAGCCGCGCGAATTCCGGCACGTAGGGGTTCACGCTCTCCTTTTTCCAGAACGCGCAGTATGTGCGAAGAAGCGGCGCACCGTTTCGCACGAGCGGCACACGGGTGAGCGGTTCGGCTGCCTGCCTTTCGCCGCCCTCCAGCGGAAGAAATCCCCTGCTGCCCGCGACCAGAAGGCGCGCCTCCTCCAGATTCTCGGCATACAGGAATTCACTTGGAAAGCCGAGTACAATGCGGCTGAATTCCTGCTCTGCCTCCCGCTCCGGCGGCGGGGCGATCAGAATGCAGGGAAAATTCTTGAGCTCTGCCGGTGCGACCGCCTCCATTTGCGCGATTGGGCTGTGGGCGGAGACTTCAATCAGGGCGGGCCGGGCTGCAAGGATCAGATTTTCGTAGGCGTCGGAAAACAAGCGGCGCTGATCGTTGAGCGTGATCTCGACCCGATCCTCGCTCAGCATATCACACAGCTCCCTATGGCTGCCGTACGCGATGGAGACGCTGACGTCGGGATACCTCGCCGAAAAGGCCGCGAGCGCGCGGTGGAACTCTCCCTCCTGCATAGGTGCGCAGGTAGCCGATCTTCAAATTCGCCGCTTCGCCCTTGGCGATCTTCGCCGCCTCGGCGCACATGCGGTCGCAGGCCGCTGTGAGCAGCAGGCTCTTACGGTAAAAGTATTCGCCCGCAGGCGTGAGCGAAAATGAGCGATTTTTGCGCACGAGCAGCGCAAAGCCCAGCTCACGCTCCAAGGACTGCACCTGCTGGGAGATGGCTGACTGCGAGATGAAATTTTCCTCCGCCGCGGCGGAAATGCTCCCGAAACGCACGACGGATTGAAAGTATTTGAGCTGCTTGAGCATGATGCACCTCCTGATGTCTAAATGACGATCCCCTCGCAGTGGTCGATCTCGTGCTGGATGATCTCCGCCGTCCAGCCGGTGAAGGTCTTGAGGCGTGTTTGGAATTTTTCGTTCTGCCACTGGACTTTGACGGTCTGGAAGCGCTTTGCCTTGCGCGTGCCGGTGAGAGACAGGCAGCCCTCCTCGGTGTCGTAGGGGCCGGACTTTTTGACGATGACGGGGTTGAACATGAGCATGTATTCGCCGTCATTTTCAAAAGCGATGATGCGCTTGTTGACGCCGATCATGTTCGCCGCCATGCCGACGCAGCCGTCCTTGTGGGCGATTAGCGTGTCGAGAAGGTCCTGCGCGGTGTTGAGATCGTCCGCCGTGGCGGCTTCGGCCTTTTGGGCGAGGAAGACTTCAGCTTTGCATATTTCACGAATCATGGCGTTCCTCCTGCGCGGCATTCTGCTGCTTGTAATTTGTGCCCCAGTCGACCATGGAATCGAGGATGGGCTTTAGGCTGTAGCCGGTCTCGGTCAGCGTGTATTCCACGCGCGGCGGTACCTCGGCGTAGACCTTGCGGGTGAGCAGGCCCTTGGCCTCCATGTCGCGCAGCTGCGCGGTCAGCACCTTCTGCGTCACATGGCCGATGGACTTTTTAAGTTCACCGAAGCGCTTGGTGCCGTCCATCAGGTCGCGCAGGATGAGCACCTTCCATTTGTCGCCGATGAGCATGAGCGTCGTCTCGACGGGGCAGGCGGGTAATTCCATGGTATGGCCTCCTTCGTGTTACAGATATTGACCGGTGATGCTGTCGGGGTTCAATTGAATTTCCTCCGGCGTGCCGGAGGCGACGATCCTGCCGCCGGCCTCACCGCCGCCGGGGCCCATGTCGATGAGAAAGTCCGCGTTGCGGATGACGTCGAGGTCGTGCTCGATGACCACGACCGTTGCGCCGTTGTCCAAAAGCGCCTGGAAGACGCCGAGCAGCACGCGAACATCCAGCGGATGCAGGCCGATCGACGGTTCATCGAAGACGAAGACAGAGTCGGTCTGCGTGCGGCCGATCTCGCTGGCGAGCTTTAATCGCTGTGCCTCGCCGCCGGACAGGCTCGGCGTTTCCTCGCCGAGCGTCAGGTAGCCGAGGCCGAGCTGCTTCAAAATGCCGAGCTTCTGGCTGACGGTCTTCCGGTCCGCGCAGAATTCAATGGCGGAGTTGACGTCCATGTCCATGAGTTCAGGAAGCGAGACGTTTTCGCCCGCCTTGTTCATGAGCTTCACGCCATAGGCGGCTCTTGCGTAGCGCGAGCCGCGGCAGTCGGGGCAGGGAATGTTAACGTCGGGCAGAAACTGCACGTCGAGACTTACAACGCCCGTGCCGTCGCAGCCGGGGCAGCGGAGAGAGCCGGTGTTGTAGGAAAAATCGCTCGCTTTATAGCCGTGTTCCTTCGCGTCGGGCGACTTGGCGTAGAGCTTGCGCAGCTCATCGTGCACGCCCGCGTAGGTCGCGACCGTGGAGCGGACGTTGATGCCGATGGGCGTCGCGTCGATGAGCTTGACGTGCGCGATGCCGTCGGCTTCGACCGAGCGAATGTGCGCGGGCAGGGGATTGCCGTTGATCTTCGCTTCCAGCGCGGGGACAAGGCTCTCGAGCACCATCGTCGTCTTGCCCGAACCGGACACGCCGGTGACGACCGTGAGGCGGCCCTTGGGGATGTCGACCTCAAGCGGCTTGACAGTGTGGATCTGAGAAGTGGACAGATGAACCGTGCCGTTTGCGAACAGTTCGTCCTTTTTGGCGCGCTCGCGCAGCTTTGTTTCAGCCTTGCCGGAGAGGAACGGCCCAATCTGCGAATTCGGGTTTTCTTCGATCATTGGGATGTTCCCCTCGGCGATGACATGGCCGCCTTTTGCACCGGCTTCCGGGCCCATTTCAATGAGCCAATCGGCCTCGCTCAAAATCTGCGTGTCGTGGTCGACGAGCAGAACGGAGTTGCCGTCGTCGATGAGATCGTGCATCACACCGGTCAGGCCCACGATGTTCGACGGGTGCAGACCGATCGACGGCTCATCGAGCACATAGAACACGCCGGTCGTGCGGTTGCGCACGGCGCGGGCGAGCTGCATGCGCTGCCGCTCGCCGGTGGAGAGAGTGGAGGCCGAGCGGTCGAGCGTCAGGTAGCCGAGGCCCAAGTCGATGAGCCGCTTTGCCGTGCTCTCAAACGCCTCGCAGATGCTCTCGGCCATCGGGCGCATCTCCGTAGGAAGACTCTCCGGTACGCCGCGCACCCAGTCGACAAGGTCCGAGAGCGTCATTGCGCAGGCCTCGTCGAGCGAAATGCCGCGCAGCTTCGGCGCGCGGGCGGCAGAAGAGAGACGCGTGCCGTGGCATTCGGGGCAGGTCTCTTCCTTGAGGAATTTTTCGACGCGCTTCATGCCCTTTTCGTCCTTAACCTTGGCGAGTGCGTTTTCGACGGTATAGACGGCGTTGAAGTAGGTGAAGTCCAGCTCGCCCGCCTGGTTGGAATTCTTGTTGTGGTAGAAGATGTGCTTCTTCTCCGCGGGGCCGTGGAAGACGATGTCCTTTTCGTTTTTGGTCAGGTCGCGGAACGGTACATCCGTGCGCACGCCCATCTGGCGGCAGATGTCGGTCATCAGCGACCACATCAGGCTGTTCCACGGCGCGACCGCGCCGCCGTCGATGGTCAGGGAATCGTCGGGCACGAGTGTGTCTAAGTCGACGGTGCGGACGATGCCCGTGCCGCTGCACTTTGGGCAGGCACCCTGTGAGTTGAACGCCAGCTCCTCGGCGGACGGCGCGTAGAAATGCGCGCCGCACTCGGGACAGACGAGCTCCTTGCCCGCCGCAACGAGCAGGGAAGGTGGGACGTAGTGCCCGTTCGGGCAGCGGTGGCTGGCTAAACGCGAGAACATCAGGCGCAGGCTGTTGAGTAGCTCCGTGCCCGTGCCGAATGTGCTGCGGATGCCGGGCACGCCGGGGCGCTGGTGCAGCGCCAGCGCGGCGGGAACATACAAAACCTCATCCACGCTCGCTTTGGACGCCTGCGTCATGCGGCGGCGCGTGTAGGTGGACAGCGCTTCAAGGTAGCGACGCGAGCCCTCGGCATACAGCACGCCGAGCGCCAGTGAGGATTTTCCTGAGCCGGACACGCCCGCGATGCCGACGATCTTACCGAGCGGAATGTCGACGTCGATATTTTTAAGATTGTGGACCTTTGCCCCACGAATGAGCATTTTGTCGATCATGGTATCACTCCATCAGCTGTGAAAAAAGTGTTGAAAATATACAATAGTATCCTTTTGGTAACTACACCACAATATTGTGCTTACTTTACGAAAGTCCTCTATGGCGCTATGATAAGGCCAACGAAAGAAAAATACAACCTTTCGAGTACAAAACATTTTGGAGATATTTATCATGAACAAGACTGCTGACCGTACCGTAGCGCTGGACAAGGGCCGCGTGGACGTCTATACTAAAAACGGCGTCACCCTTTACGCCTATCAGACCCGCGACCTCATCGACAACGAGGTCTTTGTGCTGGCAAAGAAAGGCCGCGGCGTCGTGATCGAGCTGCCGTGCTTTTTTGACAATATTCGCGAGCTGACGGATTTCCTTAAGAGTGAGGGTGTCACGGTCGAGGCGAAGTTCGTTGCCTATCACGCGGCGGGCGCGTCCTTCCTGCCGGAGGTCCCCGCCTACGGCACCGAATCCTCCGTCGCCTATAACACGACGGGCGGCGGCGCAGGGCTGGTCGCGAATTTCAAGAACGCATTCGGCGACAGCTTCGATCCCGCCATCTGCGAGGTGGATCACGTGCTGGAGGAGGGTGAGATCGAGCTTGCGGGTATCCGCTTTGTTGTGAAGCCCAATGCCGAGGCGTTCGACCTTGAAATTCTGGAGATCAACTGTGTTTACACGCACATGATGGGCCACGATTGCCACTCCATCGTGGCGGGCTGCCCGCATGCAGACGGCATCATTTCCCAGCTCAACTACTACATCCGCAAGGGCTTTGACCTTGTCCTGACCGCGCATTACACGCCGGAGGATCTGAAGGATGCGCAGACCAAGGTGGACTACCTGACGAACCTCAAGGAGATCGCGCTGGAGAGCGAAAGCGCCGACGAGATGAAGGCCAAGGTGCAGGAACAGTATCCTGATTACAGCGGAATGAACTATCTTGACATGACGGTGAGCTTTTTCTTCCCCAATAAGTAAGACGCCCTGAGAAAGGAGCAAAACATGACGCAGGCGGAGCGGCGGCTGTACCTGATCCGGTCGCTATTGAACGAAAAAACGGAATACCAAAGCCTGAACGTGCCGCGGGACGCGGGGGAGCAGCGCAAGCTGCTGCGCTCGCTGATGAATGTCCGTATGCCGAAAGTGGCAGACGAAGCGTTTCTGCGCGTGCAGGACGAGTACTTGCAGCAGGAGATGGCAGACGAGGGCGTTACCGACCTCGACGATCTGCGGCCGGTCAGTGGTGACCTTTACCTCTGGCAGGGGGACATCACGCGCCTCAAGTGCGGGGCCATCGTCAACGCCGCGAACAGCGGTATGACGGGCTGCTACATCCCGTGCCACGCCTGCATCGATAACTGCATCCACACCTTTGCCGGCGTGCAGCTGCGTCAGGACTGCGCCGCGCTGATGGCAGAGCAGGGGCACGAGGAGCCGACAGGGCAGGCGAAGATCACGAAGGCCTACAACCTGCCGTGCGATTACGTCCTCCACACGGTCGGCCCGATCGTCTCGGGCCGCGTGACAAGAGAGGACGAGCGGCTGCTTGCGTCATGTTACCGATTCTGTCTGGAACTTGCGGAGAAAAACAGTGTGCGAAGCATCGCGTTCTGCTGCATTTCGACAGGTGTGTTCCATTTTCCAAACGAGCGCGCGGCGGAGATCGCCGTGGAGACCGTGCGGCGCTATAAGGTGGAGACGGGCAGTAAAATAAAGGTGGTTTTCAATGTTTTCAAGGATCTCGACAAAACGATCTACGAGCGGCTTCTCGGCGCAAATTGCGCGCCTGCGGCGCGCGCTTGACGAGGCGGATGCTGTCGTCATCGGCGCGGGCGCAGGGCTGTCCACCGCGGCGGGCTTCACGTACAATGGTGAGCGGTTCGAGCGGTATTTTTCGGATTTTGCGGAAAAATACGGCTTCCACGACATGTACAGCGGTGGGTTCTATTCGTTTCCGTCGCAGGAGGAGTTCTGGGCCTATTGGAGCCGGTATATCTTCATCAACCGCTATCAAAACGCGCCGAAAAGCGTGCACGAGGTTCTGCTCGAGCTGGTGCGGGACAAGGACTATTTTGTCATCACGACGAACGTCGACCACTGCTTCCAGAAGGCGGGCTTTGACAAAAAGCATCTTTTCTACACGCAGGGCGACTACGGCCTGTTTCAGTGCAGTGAGCCGTGCTGTCAGGAGACGTTTGACAACGAGAAAACCGTCCGCGCGATGGTCGAAGCGCAGGGCTTCACCGTGGCGGACGGCGTGCTGACACCGCCGACAGATGGGACGCCAACGATGGCGGTGCCGTCGGAGCTTTTGCCGCGCTGCCCGCACTGCGGCAGACCGATGACGATGAACCTGCGCTTCGATAACAAATTTGCCGAGGACGAGGGCTGGCACGCCGCGGCGGAGCGGTACGAAAATTTCCTCCGCACGCGGGACGGACAAAAGATCCTCTTTTTAGAGCTCGGCGTCGGCTACAACACGCCGGTCATCATCAAATATCCGTTCCTCCGCATGACGGCGGGCAACCCGAAGGCCACCTACGCCTGCATCAACATGGGACAGGCAAGCACACTGCGCGAGATCGAAGAACGGTCGATTTTGATCGACGGGGATATCGCCGCGGTGATAGAAGAAATGAAGAAAACCGCTTCCTACAAATAGCAGGAAGCGGTTTTAACTTATGATGACAGCGGATTTGTGATTTAAGTACTGCGTGCGATTTTGGGAAAATCCGGTGACGATTGTGATACAATTCACGATTCGGCGAAGTCAGAATTCAATGTGATAGTTTAATTCAGTCCTGTTTTCACGTCGAACTTCACTGCTGATCGTTGCGGTACCACTACATTTTAGTTGCTACAGGATACCGTCGAGTTTTGCAGCAACTTTTTCTGACATACCTGCGGAAGAACTGCATTGAAAGTGGTAGTCCTTGCTTTGTTAATTGCGGTGAACAGACCTTTCATGGTGTCGGACCTACTGTGGTTTTCTCAGATGTGCCGCCCATAGGATTATCCTCCGTATCTGTCTGATTAAAAAGATGCGTCGCGTTTTACAGAATCATAAAATGCTACACTTACCAACGGACATTTCAATATATTATATCAAATTGTGCGCATGCGCGCAAGCAAAATAAGGACACAATAGACAAAAAATGATATTTTTAATAGGCGCAAATAGATTTGACATGGACTGTACAGTACCCTCTGTTTTGTTGCTTTTTACGATGGAATATGCTATCTTGATTACGGTAATTTACTATAAATATTAGGAGAGTGAACACCATGCTTTTTGTTTGTTACCCCAAGTGCACCACCTGCCAGAAGGCGAGAAAGTGGCTGGACGAGCAGAGGATCGCCTATGAGCTCCGCGACATCAAAACGGAGAATCCTACTTATGACGAGTTGGCCGCGTGGTACGAGCGGAGCGGTCTGCCGCTGAAAAAGTTTTTCAACACCAGCGGCCTTCTCTATAAGTCCATGGAACTCAAGGACAAGCTGCCCCAAATGAGCGAGGACGAGATGCTGCGCCTCCTCGCCACGGACGGCATGCTTGTCAAGCGCCCGCTGCTGGTCGGCGATGACTTCGTCCTCGTTGGGTTCAAGGAAAGCGAGTGGGCGGCGCGGGTGAAGAACGAATGATGGCCGCTGATTGGCTTTTTCTTTATTTTGTATGGCTGCCTTGAAGAGCTTATTCCGAGCATTGAAACGTATATACGGATATAAAGATGTCTAGGCCAAGCTTCATTCGAATTGCCTTGATCTGCTTACCCTGGCCGTTTCTCAGAAAGAGATTGTAGTCATCCAGAAGTCTTTCGACTGGAACCTCAAAAAGCTGCGCGATTTTCTCCATGTGCTTCGGAGAGTAAAAGTCCTTTCCATATTCTTCATAATGAATATAAGTACTTCGGTATATACCGGCGTAGTCAGCTACGTCTCTCTGCCGCAAGCCTTTCTGGTATCGAAGCCAGCGGAGCTTGTCCGCTGTTTCAGTGATTTCGGAGAAGTCCGAGAACTGCAGATTGAACTTTTCTGCATCCTGAAACTTGTGCGGTAGTATCACCGGAAATTGAAGAATTTGTAGTGGGGCTACTTTTACTGAACCTGATATATTGGAAATCAGAATGTAGCAGCGGACTTCCACTTGCGCCAGCAGGCGCCATTTTGCACCAAAAGGTGCCTGTTTTGCTACTTCATCCTCCGATAGTTCTGCTATGTGAGGATAGTATTCACTATCCTCTCCCAACGGATACATAGGTTGCTCAACAGGGGGCAAATCCGCCTCTCCGTCCTCCGCAAAGAGGTAAACATAGGCATTTTTGCCGTCCCAGACCACCTTTTTGACGATGGTGCGCAGCAGGCGGCGTTTTTCCTCCAGCGTGGCAGAATCCACTGCACTGGCGAAGGATTCGATCATCTCCTGATGGAAGGCGAACTCCTGATGGAGCATCCGGCTCTGCTCGGTGAGGGCTTCCAGCTCGGCGAGACGCAGCTGCTGGGTCTCGCTCTCATGATGGAGCGCGTCGATCTGCTCCATGACGTACTTCGCAGAGGTGTCGCTGGCAACGGACAGGGATTCCACCAACCGTTTGATGCGCTCTTCCGTTTCGGTGTGCTTTTCCCGGAGCAGCGCCAGCTCTGCGTCGTAGCCCTCCTTGCTTCCGCTGATGACCTTCTTGGTCTGCGCCAGCAGCCGGGTAAGGGTCTCCTTGTCGGCGGACAGCTTGCGAATTTCTTCGATGATTTTAGCGTCCAGCGTGTTGCCGTTGCAGTTTTTCATAGAGCAGACTGTACCGTGGCTGCGCTCCTTGGTGGAGCACATGTAGGTGTAGATCAGCTCACCGTCCGCCGTGCGGCGGTTGGTCAGCTTCGGGCGCATATAATCGCCGCATTCGCCGCAGCGCAGCAGCCCGGACAGCAGCGCCACGTTGCTGCGGGGTCTGCGGTAGCTCTTGGATTTGTTGACATCCAGCATGGCCTGCACCCGCACCCAGTCGCTGCCCGCGATGATGCCGGGGTGCTTGCCCACCGCCACGATCCATTCCTCCATGGGACGGATCTGGTTCGCCTTGCCGGGGCGCTGGAGGGTGCGGTTGTATGCCATAACACCGTGCTCGCCGTCGAATTCTGCGCGCTCGGCAAACAGGTCAACATTGTTCTCTTTCAGATACTGATACGCCGTGTCGTCGGCGATCATGTAGACCGGGTTCGTGAGAATGCCCCGGATGGCAAAGCGGGTGAACTGCTTGCCGCGCTTCGTGACACAGCGGTGCTCCAACAGGTACTGATCGGTCTTGCTGAGAGAGCCGGTCTCCATAAACACCTCGAAGATCGTCTTGACCAGCTGGATTTCCTCCGGAATGGGTTTGAGCTTGCATGCCTTCTTCACCTTGCCGTCCACCGTCACGCTGGACAGGCTCTCCGAGGCATAGCCCGTGGGCGTTGTGCCGCCCAGCCAGCGCCCGGTCTTGGACAGCTCGTGCATATTGTCCCGGATGCGCTCGGCAATGGTCTCCCGCTCCAGCTGGGAGAACACGGACGCAATGTACATCATTGCACGCCCCATTGGAGAGGACGTGTCGAACTGTTCCCGGATGGAAATGAAGTCAATGTGCCGGTCACCCAGATCCTCGATGAGCTTTGCAAAGTCACCAATATTGCGGCTGATACGGTCGAGGCGGTAGACCACGATGGCGGCAAAGGCGATCTTCTGGGAGTCCTTCATCATTTTCTTGAACTGCGGGCGCTCCAGATTGCCGCCGGAAAAGCCCTCGTCCTCGTAGACCAGCACGTTTTCCGCCGCTTTCTCGCCAAAGTGCATGGCGATGTACTGGCGGCAAAGCTCGATCTGATTCTCGATGCTCTCGCCCTTGCCGGTGAATTTGGATTTGCGGGAGTAGATGACGTATTGCTTCGGCGTATCTTTCGTTTTCATGGCGGCACCTCGCATGATGTTACACTGACAGGTGTTATGGATCTATTATATCGGCTCGGAATCCGTTTGATGAAAAGACGCTCCAAGGGAAAATCATGAAAGCGTTCTCTGAAAATTCTTATCATTCTTTATCCTTCAGGTTCAGAAGGCCGTGCGTTCGCGCCGCGCGGCTCAAACGGAAGGCTGAAAGCGGACGCCTTTTGTTTTCTTCCACGCTTTTTTCAGTGATTTTGAATATATTTCGCATTTTTTTATGCTTTCGATATTTTTCGCATAAAAAATCTACATTTTATCAATAGGCACGCCCGCTTCTCATGTGTTATCCTTTGTACAGAGGAAATAAAGGAAGTCTCAGCCCAAACCGGCTGGGTTTATTTTATTTCCTGTATTTTTTTCTGTGAGAGGAGGAGTGTAGAAGCGTTGGAAACTGGCACTGTCCGTCACCGCCGGGACATTGTTCGGCGGTTTGATGTGGAGGATCAGGCGAGTCAGCACATCCACTTCAGTGATCCTTTTGGGGGGATCATGCACAAGTTGCCACTCCTTATTTAGACGAGACCACCGCGTGAAAAGCGGCGCCGCAGCCGCCAAAATTGCAAAATGGAGGAAATGTCACATCATGAAATCAATGAAAAACATCTATCCCGCGCGACCAGTCTCTTCCTGTCATCTGTCATGCTGTTCGGCACGATGACGACGGGTGTTTTCGCCGCTGAAAACGGCGCATCGAAAAACACCTCCGCCGACAAGTTCACACCGAAAGTCACCTATCAGGTGACCGTGACGGACGCCGAGCGTGCAAAGATCCACGCTGCCGTTGATAATCTCAGCGGTTACGTCGGCGACATGGTCGTCGGCGATAAGAGCTACGATCCCAACACCCTGATCGGCGGCCTTGCCACCGGCTCCAGCTACAACTCCATCTCCTACGGTTCAAAAAATGCTGGCAGTGTGCCCAGCCAGTACCCGTTCACCGTTCCCAGCACTGAGAAAAACAACAATGAAGGCGACAGAAAAACCGCGAAGTTTGCCTGGGTCAAGGAGCTTGCCGAGAACCTCGGTCTCGAGGTCGTGCAGCGTCAGGACGACAAGTATGTTTATGTTGAGATTGGCGATCCCGACGCGCCTGAAATGGTCATGGCGCTCAGCCATCTCGACTCCCCCACTCAGTCCAACAACCCCGAGGGCAACCTGAAGCGCTGGGTCAACTCCAAGGGTGAACTGGATCCCACCGCTTACCATACCCCGTACGTCAAGGACGGCTGGCTCTACGGCGCAGGCGTTCAGGACGACAGCGGCCCGACCCTTGCCACGCTCTTTGCTGCCAAGGCGCTGATGGATTCCGGCGTGAAGTTTGACCGCCGCATCCGCATCGTCATGGGCGCTTACGAGGACAGCAACCCCGGCGTCCCCTCCGTCGAGGATACTCTGAAGTACATGGATATCCCCTACTATACCGGCAACCCCGGTTTCTATGACAACTGGTGCTACAAGTCTCTCAACCGCGAGGAGACCCCCATCGCGGCCTACACCTCTGACTCCCGCTTCCCCGTGGTCGTCGGCAACACGAGAGCTTGGACGCCCAACATTGAAGCAGACCTTTCCGCCGACAGCGGCAAGGCGTTCAGCCTGCTGACCGCCAGTGCCGGCGTGACGCTGCGCGAAGGCGACGACACCCTCAAGGACATCGTCCACGGCAGCACCTCTCAGATCGCGTCCCGCGCCGTCTTCACGCTTGACGTGAGCAAGGCGAGTGAGGCCGAGATCTCCGCGTTCATCGACTCCGTGAAGGCCGCTGCGACCGCGCGCGGCTGGCTGCCCACCGCCAAGGGAACGACCCCCAAGGTCCAGTGCACCAGCAAGGACGGCGTTCTGACCCTCGAGATCAACACCGACGTTGCAATGGAAATGCCCATGCCGCAGTACAGCAAGAATGCTGTCGTTTGGGGCATGTACCTGCTGAACGAAGCGCTCCCCGCCGATTCCAAGCTCAAGAGCGCTGCTGCCGGTCTCTCTGACCTGTTCTTCCGCAACTGCGAAGAGGGCGAGTCTTACATCGGTAAGAACCTGGGCATCCCCAGCAAGCTCCTCCGCGACCCCGACAACGGCGTTGCCTATATGACCTTCGCGCCCATGGGCGGCATCAAGGGCAGCTATGAGCTCGCCAGCTTCTATGCCGACGGCAAGCTCTCCATCCCGATGTATGTCAGAAGCCTGCACATCAACAAGGCCAACTACGACACTGCCTGCAGTGCTGTGATCGCGGCATTCGAGAAGAAGGGCCTCACGCTCGACGGCGCTCCCACCAAGTTCTCCGACCCCACGCTGTACCTGTCTCACGACAACCTGCTGACCGCGCTGCAGTATGCCAGCTACCGTGCCAGCATCGAGTATGATCCCTCCGAGTTTGACGGCCCCGCCGACCTGATGGATGTCACCTATCCCGTTGGCACGACCGGCGGCACGCTCGCCTCGAACTTCCGCAACAAGATGACCGCCTTCGGCGCTGTCCTCCCGGGCAACGAGCGTTGGTGGCACTCCGCCAACGAGCGCATCGGCGTTGACGCGATCATCCAGATGACCAAGATGATGGCCGACGGTATGCTCGAAATGGCACGCTACTCCGGCGATGCGGGCGCACAGCTCATGTGGGCCGACATTGACGGCCTGAACGCTGACCGCGCTGACCTCGACCTGCTCGATGTCACCGTCGGCACCTACAAGGACGCCAGCGGCAAGATCAGCTCTTCCCTGCTGAACAACGAGACGCTCCTCGGCGCGACCAACTTCTCGATCGATATGTGGGCTGACCGCGGCAACGGCTCCAAGACCGCCGCTCAGTACGCTGCCGGTCACGGCAAGAATGGCGTTTATCTGCCGCTCGACGACGAGGACTTCCTCGCCAACACCTTCGTTCTCCCCATGCGCCTTGAGTTCAAGTATGCCCGTCCCGCCGGCATGAGCAATGCCGATTGGAACAAGCTCACCTCCGGCGAGCTGAGCGGCTTCAGCTTCTACCTGCTCAAGGACGGCAAGCCCGTTGCGCTGACCGTTCCCGAGGGTCAGACTGCCAGTAAGTATTACTCCGTCCGCGTGGACAAGAACGATCTCAACACGGTCTACGTCGCTGTTAACCTGGCGATCGTGGACGGCGAGTACACCGGCGTTTCCACCGTTCTGGCCGACTCCAGAACGGACCTGTTCAAGCTGAATGACGAGTGGCTCAAGACCCACAAGAATCCGTTCCCCGAGCGCGGCGCAGTGGAAAAGCGCGGCTTCTTCCTCTTCGGCGACGGCTCCAAGAACGCCTGCTTCGAGTCCCCCGATGCCATCTACGTTACGGCGAACAAGTTCCTCGACGTGCAGAATAGCGACTTCTACTTTGACGCTGTGAAGTGGGCGGTTGAACAGGAGATCACCACCGGCACCTCCGCCACCACCTTCTCCCCCAGCGCCAACTGCAACCGCGCTCAGGCTGTGACCTTCCTGTGGCGTGCCAAGGGCAGCCCCGCTCCCACGACCACCACGACCGCCTTTGCCGATGTTGCCCCCGGCAGCTACTATTATAACGCGGTCCTGTGGGCAGTCGAGAACGGTGTGACCACCGGTACCTCTGCCACGACCTTCAGCCCGAATGCGCCCTGCACGCGCGGCCAGATCGTCACCTTCCTGCAGCGTTCCCTGAACGAGACTGCCAAGGAGACGAACAATCCGTTTACCGACGTTGCCCCCAATGCGTTCTATGCGAACGCGGTTCTGTGGGCCGTTGCAAACGATGTGACGAAGGGCACCTCTGCCACGACGTTCAGCCCGAACGCGAACTGCACGCGCGGCCAGATCGTTACCTTCCTCTATCGCGCCTATCTGTAACCACCGTTAAAAAGGAAGGCGAGGGATCATCCCTCGCCTTCCTTTTATTTGTTTCGGTTCTGTACCGTCTCACCGGCAATTCGTGACCGTTAAATCCAACCCCGTGTAAAACTCAGGCCCGGCAGCTCCTCTCCCCGCGTATTCTTCACTTGCGTACATAGATTTGCGGTTTTCATACTCTGCATATGCATCGGAAAACGCACATAGAGTGAAGCAGAAAACGCTCCAGAAGGAAGGGCTGCCGTGGAAGTATTTCTGATCTTTCCCAAATCAAAGCAGGCACAGCAGGAGCTTGGGCAGGAGCTGGCGAAGTTCCAGTCCGAGCAGGCGCTGAAATCGATCCAGAAACTGCCCTGCTCCACGGAGCAGAAGCTGGAACTGGTAGACGCCGCCGCGAAACACCTGAAAGCGCAGCAATAATACATAGCAAACGAGCAGACCAGCCTCAATAGCCGGTCTGCTCGTTTACTGCTATGATTACATCTTCTTGAAATATTTCTCCCATGTGGATTTGAAAATCTGCACGGTACCCTGTTCCCATCGCTTGAACTTTTGCAGCGGGACGCCAAGCTGCGCCGCATATGCCTTCTGCGTCAAGCCGAGCCGCTGTCGTATGGCTTTGATCTGCGCTCCCTGACCCCGCAGCAGAAACAGGTTATAGTCATCCAGCAAATCCTCCAGCGGCACTTCAAACAGCTCCGCCAGCTTCTCCATATGCTCCTTCGGATAAAAGTCCCGCCCTGCCTCTTCGTAATGGATGTAGGTACTGCGGTCGATGCCCGCATAGTCCGCCGCATCACGCTGACGAAGTCCTTTTTGATAGCGATACCACCGCAGCTTGTCCGCAATTTCCGTGATCTCGGATGCGTCCGAAAACCGCAGATTGAACTTCTCGGCATCCAAAAACTTATGTGGAAGGACGACCGGGAACTTGAGAATTTGAAGCGGCGCAACTTTTAACGTACCTGCAACATTCGCAGCCAATACATAGCTGCGGACTTTCAAGCGGCAGAACATAGACCATTTTGCCCCAAAAGGTTCATGGTTTTCCACCTCAACTGTTGTTTGTTCCGCTGTATTAGGATAGCATTCTCATAGCATCGGCACCGTCCAAGCTGATTCCGAAGAAATACTTCCACCTTTTTGTTCGCTTGAAGAACGAGAACTTGTAGACGAATGTACCTTCAGCATCTTTTTGTATGAGCCGTGGATACTTGTTGTAAAGGCTCTTCAGAGCGGCTTTTATATACCGTATATCAGTTTTTCCTTCTGTTACAATGACAGGGGTGTCATTGGCGAAAAGATATTTATAAAAAATAAATGCTTGGTACTGTTTCTCGCGGCCATTCAGATTGAAAGCGTCATGCTTAATTTCCTGTGGATCAAGAATATTATTGTAGTGATCCAGTTGATCGATAAAAGAAAAGCACCCTTCGAGTTGCTTGATTGATCCTGGCACACCATCGATAAGATACTCACCAGTCGAGTAGAGGTGATGTGCCATCGCTCTCGTTTTACGCACATAGAAGTGATTGACATTTAGCTTTTTGTTCACAATTAGCCCCGTGACTTCTTGGCGTGAATCCCTAAATTGAAGCCGGGTTTTCTTTTCGTTGATAGAGAAACCAGCCTTTTTTATTGCAACGATGGCTTCTGCTAAGAATTTCTTCTGATTTTCAACAAAGTGCCTGTCGTTGGTAGAGAAAGTCAAATCGTCAGCATATCTGGTGTAATCCAGCTTATATTTCTTGGCCGCCTTTAAAAGGTGAGCGTCAAGAGACTGGCAGATTAGATTTGTGATGATTGGAGAACTGGGAGCACCCTGCGGTAAACGGCCTTGGTAGCAGGTCAATTGTGCGAGGACAACAGCAACATCGTGAGGCAGTTTGAAGTGATTATTTTTTTCAAAATAGCCCTGAATGCGACCAAAGTGGAACTTCTGTAAAACGGATTAGGTTTATAGTAAAATGAGAGCAATACATGAGCAGGGAGAACACATACAATAGAGATGAATGATAAAATCAAACTTTTTGAAAATCAACGCATCCGCACGGCGTGGGATGAAGAAAAGGAAGAATGGTATTTTTCCGTTGTCGATGTGGTTGGCGTACTGACGGACAGCGTTGATCCCACGGCGTATTGGCGCAAACTCAAACAACGGTTGAAGGCCGAGGGCAATGAAACCGTGACAAATTGTCACGGTTTGAAAATGACGGCTCATGATGGTAAAAAACGCCTGACCGATGTGGCCGATACCGAGCAACTTCTCCGTATCATCCAGTCCATCCCGTCACCAAAGGCGGAGCCGTTCAAACTCTGGCTGGCACAGGTCGGCCGGGAGCGCATTGAGGAAACCATCGACCCGGAGTTGACCATCGAGCGGGCATTGGAAACCTACCTCAAGAAAGGCTACACCCGCGAGTGGATCAACCAGCGGCTGCAAGCCATTCAGGTCCGTAAGGAACTGACAGACGAGTGGGATGCCCGCGGCGTTCAGAAGGGCGTGGAATACGCCATCCTCACCGATGAGATCTCACGCGCGTGGTCGGGAATGTCTACCCGCCAGTACAAAAATCTGAAGGGACTCAAAAAGGAAAACCTCCGCGACAACATGACCACGCTGGAGTTGGTGCTGAATATGCTGGCGGAGGCCACCACCACGGAAATTTCCAAGCAGAAGGCACCGGCAACCCTTTCGGAGAACATCGACGTGACCCGTGCCGGTGGCAAGGTGGCTGGCGACGCACGGAAGGCCATTGAGACGCAGACCGGCGTTCCCGTCATCACTTCCAAGAACGCCGCGCAGCTCAGCGAAGTGGTTACAAATCTGCTGGAAGATGCGGGGAATAAAGAAAATGGGGCGGTTTAAAATCTGCCTCGCTATAGACAAAGATAACCGTGTGCTGAAATCAACGATTTCAGAGGGATTTTGGTCCGAGTGAGGTGACTTGAACACCCAACCTCGACATCCCAAACTTATCGGGAATACTTTTTCCGCTCGTTTATAGCGGTTTTCGGCGCTTTTTAATTTGTTTCACTTACTCTTTGACGCTCTTATTTCCACTGTTTCCGGGTACTCCAGCGCCGTCTGTGGTAATCTATGTGGTCAAAAACGCTTCCCGCCCGGTTTTCGGTGAAAATTCGCCGATGCCGGATGGGAAGCGTTTCTCGTTGCTGTTGGCTGCATTGTAACTCTGGACAGGCGGTTATGCAAGTGGTTTCTGCGGGGGTGGCAGCTCTGAAGCTGCGGCGCTATAGACAAAGAATAGGCGGGAAGATAGGCAGAGGTACTTTTCTTGCTCCCTGAGTATAAATCCCTTAATACAGGTATAATAGTAAGGGATTTATAGCACAGCCCATTGACTATTCCCTTATTTTGCGTTATTATTTAAGGGAAAACAAATGGAGGCGAGGGAATGAGAACCTTCAATTACTCTGCAATTAAGGAACAGAAGTGGGACTCGGATGTTCTTGGCCTGATTGCAGCCATATACAAGGAAGCTGGAAAGCAGGAACTGTATTTGAAGCAGCGCCCGGAGGAACTCGAAAAGCTCGTGGAGATTGCCAAGATACAGAGCACCGAGGCATCGAATGCCATTGAGGGCATCGTCACCACGAGTACCCGAATCCGGCAGCTCGTCGAAGAGAAAACTACGCCGAGGAACCGTGACGAGCAGGAAATTGCCGGATACCGCGATGTGCTGAGTATCATTCACGAGAGCTTTGATGCGATTCCAATTACGCAGAACTATATCCTGCAGCTTCATAAAATCCTGTACAGTCACATAAACAACCCACTTGCGGGCCGCACAAAAAGTGTGCAGAATTATATCACTGCCACCTATCCGGACGGTCATGTGGAAACGCTGTTCACGCCGCTTGCCCCTTATGAAACGCCGGAAGCGTTGGACAGAATCTGCGAGGAATACAACCGTGTGATTGGGAATATGGAACTGGAGCCGTTGATTGCAATCCCGGTTTTCATCCATGATTTTCTGTGCATCCACCCATTCAATGACGGAAACGGAAGAATGAGTCGGCTACTCACGACGCTGCTTTTGTACCGGAGCGGATTTTATGTCGGCAAGTATATCTCACTTGAAGCCAAAATCGCCAAAAACAAGGACCTGTACTATGATGCGCTTGCGCAGGCGCAAACCGGCTGGCACGAAGGCACGGAGGATGTAGTGCCGTTCATCAAGTGCCTGCTCGGAACGATCCTTGCGGCCTATAAGGACTTTGAGGATCGCGTGGCGCTTGTGGAAACCAAGCTGCCTGCATTGGAAATGGTGCGCAGAGCAAGCAAGAATAGAATCGGGCGATTCAATAAGCAGGATATCCGGGAACTCTGCCCGACGCTCAGCGACAGTTCCATAGAGGGGGCCTTGCGTAAGCTGATTGCAGCCGGCGAGTTAAAAAAAGAAGGGCGCGGGAAGAATACCTGCTATTTCAGGCTGAATTAGATCCCTTCAATACGCGCAACTTTTTAGAGGGCCGCGCCTGTTCATACGAGCAGGTGCGGCCTTTTGGTCTCTTTACGGAAGTTGGCGCATAGTTCAACGGTTGAGCCGCTATAGACAAGGAATACACCCAAAGTCTCCTGCCGAAATGTACATTCGCCTTACCCGAAGAAATACTGCTTCATATCAGAGACACCGCCATCCTTATCACAGAACCATTCATAATCAGAAAGACAGTTACGGCAGTGGGCAATTACATCAAATCCGCCTGGTGAATGCTGGTTGTCGGCAATGCTCATGACCTCCAAGGGCTTCCCGCAGGCTGGGCACAGTCTGATTTTTCTTGCCTTACGAGTGGCACGCTCTCTCTGCTCTGTCTCAAGTGCACCTAAAAGGTCATGCCAAAGATTCGGATTCGGCTCGTGTTCTGCGTAATCTTCAAGATGCCGCCTAATCTCATCGGCAGCCAGTACGAGAAACTTATCATCCAGAAGCTGAATGTGACGCTTAATATAATCAGCGACTACCATGGGCATACAAGTATTCCTGCCCATCGCATACCGCGTTGCCGACAGCAGGATCAAGCGAAAGTCGGAATCGCAGATCGGAGCGAGCAGGTCTTGAGGGAACAGCAGAAACTCTTTGCCATTATTCATGCATACGCGCAGCGGTCGCTGTTCTTCCGTTACCAGATTCAGTAGACTGTTGGCTTGATCCTTCAGCTCATCAATAGTGATCGATTCGTAGTCCCAAAACGGGTTTACTTCATAATTCATCATTTGACCCCCAATCAGTTTGTCCTCGCTATGAGGTGTTGGCATTGTAGCTCTGACTGCCCGGAGGTTCAACCGTTTCTTTTGCAACTCGAAAAGAAATCCAATAGAGCCTGAATTCGTGCGGATTTATCATTTTCTTGCTTTTCCTGCCCAAATGTGCTACCATTATAAACAACACTGTCAAGTGTTGGAATAGGCCTTGGCAGTATGGCTGCAATAGACCGAATGCTCTGCCAAGCGGCAGAGCATTTTTTGTATATCGGTACGGAGGAGATATTTATGTCTGTGAGTTATAAAAAACTCTGGAAGCTGCTCATCGATAAGGATATGAAGAAAAAGGACCTGTGTGAAAAGGCAGGTATTAGCCCAGCATCTGTCACCAAGATGGGACGGAATGGTCATGTCACCACGGAGATACTCGTGAAGATTTGCGCGGCGCTGGATTGTGGAATTGAGGATATTATAGAAATTGTGCCGGATGAAAAGCAACCATCAAATAAAGCGGAGCCGGGGGTGATGAGATGACTATCGTAGAATCTATTAAGTGTGTTTTACAACAAAATAATGATGGTTTGACCTCAAAACAAATATATGATGAGATTATTCGTCAGGGATTGTATTCTTTTGGAGCAGAGAATCCTGTTGGTGTTGTCAATGCTCAACTTCGCCGTCGGTGTATCGGTCTGGATTTTCCGACTGCTTACCCGATAAAATTCTTTGAAATTGCGGGTTATGAAGGAAAAAAGATCAAATTCCGTTTGATTTCGACAGAAAATACAGCCACTATTATTACTGCTCCCAAAACTACAGATATTTCTGAACTGTTACCGGAAGAAAAAATCAAAGCTGCGCTGCAGGAGCATTTACAAAATATACGACAACAAGTATTTGATTCTGTCCTAAACAATTCCCCAGAGTTCTTTGAACATCTTGTGGTTGACTTGCTTTTAAAGATGGGGTATGGATATGATAAAAATTCGGGTATTGTTACAGGAAAACCACATGATGGCGGAATTGATGGAATAATTAGTGAAGATAAGCTCGGCTTGGATTTGATATATATCCAGGCTAAACGTTTTGCTAATGGCAATAAGGTTACCCGGCATGATTTACAGGCCTTTATTGGCGCCATGGAACATATTAACAAAGGTGTTTTTATTACAACATCGTCTTTTACGAGATCTGCAATACAATTCATCGAGAAGCAACAGCAAAAAAATATCAAATTAATAGATGGCAATTTACTTGCAGATCTTCTTGTTAAGTATGAGGTTGGCGTGGCAGCGGCACAAACTTTCAAATTATATAAACTCGATACCGAATATTTTAACTTTTAAATCATTCGCCTAATCCGGATATAGAGATAGGAGCTTTATTATGGCGGAAATTGTTGGAACAATTACTAATCTGAGTGATTTTTTGTCGAAAACACAAGTGTGCTTATCCGTAAAGCCTAATGATCCTCAACAGCAAATCATTTGCCTCGAGGCAGATAGGAAGTATTCTATCCCTGCTTTTCAGAGAGAGGTTAGATGGGATGACAACAATCTTAAAATGCTTTTGTACGATTTGTCTCGCAGCAGCAAGTTTTTGGGAAATATAATATTAACGATTAAATCTGACCACACTTGTGAAATTATTGATGGTCAACAACGTACAACTGTACTTATGTTGATTGTTTCCTGTATAAAGAAAAAGTTTGGGACCAAGATATCGACGCCAGATCTGTGCCCTCTTCGCAATGAGGGGTTTACAGGCTTCCAGACACTCTTAGAAAAGGCCTTTGATCAGGAAGCAATTACATCCGATGATTGGAACGCTATTCTTAAAAGCGATGATTATCATCAACTTCCTCGTATTCAAAAACTATGGAACACGATATCTTCTTCCGAGTTGTTAGCTGACCGGCATAAAGCCCAGGGGCTTCTTGATAACTTGTGCAAATCTGAGTTCAATATAATTGCCAGCTATTCTAACGATGTAAATACCAGCATCCAGTATTTTCTGGATGTAAATCTTAAAGGCATTCGTTTGGATACTGAAGATATTTTCAAAGGTTATCTTTTTAGTCAGGATAGCCGCGAACTCACACGTTCTCTTTGGCAAAAGAATAAGCGTGATGTATTACGCTTAAATGGCGTCACGCAGAGCTCGGAAGAGAAAAGATATCCTCTGATGAAGTTGTATGAACACTTTTTCTATTGTGACTTATATCTTCCTCGCGAGGGAGATTGCGAGTATAGTACACTCAAGTTTGGTGAAAACTTTTGTCTCACATCCGGATTTGAAAGTGGAAGTACGAAATATTACGAAGGTAGCCATTTAATTGAAGCCATACGAGATCGGGACTATTTGCAAAATGTACTCTCCAGACTCAATAAATGCGTTGAAATAATGACGGATATTATTGAAAGCGAGGGACCTTCTACTCCGTTTAAAGACAAATTTATTTGCGCTAAAAAGGTAGATTCTATAGATATTCAAAACTGCCATTCGATGCTAAAGAAGATACTTATGGAAAAAGAGGTGATTCCTAAAATTTTAGCGTTAAAGTATATCCTTACATACTTTGACGGAAAGCCTCACGCAAAAGAAGAGTACAAGTCAGTCTATAGCGTCTTTTGTGCAGCGGTCTTGTTTACCGTTTTCGCAAACAAAAAAGAGAGTGATACTTTCTACAACTTTGTAAGACTGGAAGAATGGAAAAGCAAGATAAACAAATGGCTTTATGACTATATTTCTTCTCATGCACTGACCAGAGGTAAAGTTCTCGCTGCATATAAATATAGTGAAAGTGACGATGACCCAATTCAACAAATCCGTTGTAAGTCTTTGGCGGCGATTAGTAATTTCTTCAAAGTAACGAAGAACGGTGATAATTATAACATGGGTATTTCCAACGCAGCTGAACTTTGTAAGTTTTTTGGAGATAAAACAGTTTATAGTTTAGAACACTTTATTGTAGGAGAATGCGGAACTCTTCATGTCAAAACCGCAAAATACGATTTCCCATATAAATATCCACCAACGATTCAGAAGTACAGAAATTCTCTATTTAATTTTATTTTTATTCCTCAACCGCTTAATAGTTCTCTTTCTAATGAAGGATTGTTTATTAAAGTAGCAGAAATCCATACACATGAAAACGAGATTAAATGCAGCTATAGCAAAGGATACTATGGACTGTTAAACAAATCTCCTCGTATGTACTTTCAACGCTACCCTACCGAAAAGGAGATAGATTCCTTCAGTACTGAAGAGGATGCCAGAGCATACCTAAATGAATATTTTACTAAAACATTTCCGGAAGAGTTTTTACAGTTTTCAACGGCGCTTGTAAAAAAAATCAACTGGGGTTCTTAACACGAAGGCGTTCTCGGATATTTCCGAGAGCGCTTTCTCATTAAATGCGCAGCATGGTAACGACATATCTTGCGGAAACTATTATTGTCCATTTTATTGTACTTGCTTTATAATATCATGATCTTTAAAGAAAGTCACTTTCTCCATAAAACCTGGTGTGTGCAGCATTTTATTACCGGTACTGTGTTGACTGTTGGTGAATTTTAATATATACTTAAGTATATACTTACGTATAAATAGAGGTGCTATATGCTGAAATATCAATTTCCCGCTGTAAAGGGCTGTCAGGCCGGAAAAGATTACTATATCTGTATGGTTCCCCTTGGGTTAATGAGTAAGATTTTTGTGACCGATAGCAGCGATGTCCCTGCCGAGTATCGCGCTCAAAGAAAGCTCAACGAAGCTCGTATTCCCGAAATCTGTGGATACATCTTGTCTAATCGAGATTCATATGTCTTTTCTGCTCTGGCCGCATCTGTGGACGGTGACATGAAGTTTGTCCCTGCTGACAGCAATGAGAATGCAGGCATTCTGGAAATCGATATGACCGCTTCCTTCCTAATCAACGATGGCCAGCATCGAAAGGCGGCCATTGAGGCAGCGATTGCCGAAGACGAGAGCCTGAAAGAAGAAACGATTTCGATTGTCCTTTATAAAGACCAGGGACTTCAACGGAGCCAGCAGATGTTTACTGACCTCAACAAGCATGCTGTTACCACATCGAAATCCTTAAACACACTATACGAGTCGAAAGATCCTGTGGCACTAATCACGAAGAATGTCGTCAACTCAATCAGCTTCCTACGTAAGTATACTGACAAGGAGAAAGACAACCTTAGCAAATATTCCTCTAACATCTTTACACTTAACACCTTCTATACAGCTAACAAGCGCATCTGTAAGGTGATCCATGATCAGGAAAATGCTGAAAAACTCATTCATACATTTTGGAATCACGTGGTTGTTAATATGCGTGAGTGGAACGAGATGGACAGTGGTGAATTAAGTAAAAAAAGTTTGCGAGAGGATTATATCACAACGCAAGGTCTGATTATCTTGGCACTTGGACGCTTGGGAGAATTCTATTGCGTGAATCCTCAGATTAACATGGCGAAGTCGTTGAAGGGATTAAAGAAAATCGACTGGCTTCGAAATAATGAAGCGTGTTGGATGAACCGTGCAATTAAACCTAATGGAAAAATCAACAGAAATGAACAGGGTATCTTTTTGACATACATTCAGATTAAGCGACTTCTTTCTCTGCCAGTCAGTGATGAGGAGACAAAAAAAGAAAGAATCATCATGGGATAACCCCGGAGGACTCAAATGGAACAGAATACATTAAATTCAAATAACATCGATGCTGGAAACAAAATTGCCAGTTTCCGAGTAAAACAAAGTATGCCATATGAATTTAAGGTGAATTATGCGCGCATAAGAGCATGGGAATTCTATAATGAATGTGGAAAAAGGGACTTGGATTGCTATGTTTCAGTAGGGGGACTTGACAGTATCACACTGTTCTTCTTCTTGAAATCAATAGGAATAGATGTGCCAGCGGTATCAGTCTCTTTGCTCGAAGATGTTAGTATCCAAAAAATCCACAAACAGATTGGAGTTATCTCACTACCACCAGCAGTTAGAGCTGATGGTACGCGATGGAATAAGCAAAAACTAATCCAAGAATTTGGTTTCCCTGTACTCTCCAAGGAAATCGCCCGTAAAATTGAATTGCTTCAAAACCCAACTCCCAATAATAAAACCATAAGGCATGCAATTGTTACAGGCGAAACTGGTGAATATGGTGGATTTCAAAAGCATTCAAAAATGAAACTTGCGCAGAAGTGGCTCGAAAAATTCGGCGGATTAGAAAATGAAGAAGAAGGCGTGAATTATCAAATTGCACCGTTTAAAGTCTCCTCGAAGTGTTGCTATTACCTCAAAGAAAAACCGTGCTCTGATTGGGCTAAAGAGCACAATTGTGTACCTTATTTAGGGTTGATGGCATCCGAAGGCGGAAGACGTGAGAAGTCTTTAATGCTGAATGGCTGTAACTACTTTGGAAAAGGTACCATTCGTTCGGCTCCATTTGCAATTTTTAATAGACAGGATTTATTACAGTTGGCACTTGATTTAAAGGTCCCTGTCCCTGAGATTTATGGAAGCATACTGAAGGATGAAGATGGTCGTTTGTATACTTCTGGAGAGCAGCGAACTGGATGCTCGATGTGTGGATTTGGAATTCAGCTCGAAAAACGGCCTCACCGATTCGATCGGCTACGGGAGCGGAACTACAAAGAGTGGGATTTTTGGATGAATAGGTGTTGCCTTGATGAAAACGGAACACCGTATGGCTGGGGAAAAGTTTTAGATTATCTCGGAATTGGCTGGCGAGATATTCCGGATCCTCATAACAGAAAAAAGTAAGGATGGGAATTCACAATGCCATATACAGGTAAGTTTCAAGTATTTGAAGATATTATCAAAGAAATTATGATCGTCTACAAGCACGACAGCCGTCCGTGGCTTATTGGCTACAGCGGTGGCAAAGATTCTACTTTGCTGGTCAGTCTTGTATATGAAGCCATGAAGCGGTTAAAGGATGCTGGCGCTAAGCTTGACAAAACCGTTCATGTCATTACATCCGACACGATGGTTGAAAATCCCATCGTAAAGAATTACATGCACTCATCCTCGGATAACATCAACCGAGCAGCGGGAAAAGATCGTCTCAACATCAAAGCCAGTGTGATCTACCCGGAGCCGGAACAGACATTCTGGAGCCGGGTCATTGGCCTGGGCTATCCCACCCCAGAGCCTCCCGGATTCAGATGGTGTACAGACAGGCTGAAAATCATGCCGATGAATAAGTTTGTCAACGAGCGAATCAAGGAGAGCGGCGAAATCATCATTCTTCTCGGCGTCCGCAAGGGCGAAAGTCTAACTCGAATGAAGACCATTACCGCACGGGAAATCGAAGGCAAACTGCTGAATATGCATAATGACATTCCCAATGCTTATGTCTACAATCCTATCACTGAAATCCCTAACGATTTGGTCTGGGAATTCCTCTTAAAAGGCGATTGCAGAAGTCCTTGGGGAAGTGACATGAAGTATTTGTTCAGCCTTTACCAGGGCGAAAACCTTGGTGAAGAAAAGAGTGTTTTGGGTGAGGTCGACCGCGAGAAAATTCCGGTAACCGGCAACTCCAGATTTGGGTGCTGGTGCTGCACCATGGTGAAAGAGGATAAGTCGTTACAGAACTTCATCAACAAAGGTGCTACGGAACTAATTCCGCTTAGAGAATTCAGAAACGAATTGCTCAGAATGCGGGAGAATAGTCAATATCGAGATTCTAAGCGCCGCAACGGTTCTGTCTATAAGAAGTCAGACGGAAGCTTTGGAATGGGACCGTTTACGCTTGAAGCGCGATGCCTCATTCTCGAAAAACTCCTCGACCTCGAAAACAGGACAGGCATGGAGCTGATTACAGAAGCTGAACTGAAAGCAATTGACAAGATGTGGGACGAGGAGGGCGACCTTACATGTCGTGCACTCGTTGAAACCTACCATAAGGTCAAAGGCAAAAAGCTTCCATGGGATGATTATAAAACTCCGCGATTTGATGATGAGGCGATCCAAGCGATCAGGGATGTTGCAGATAAGTATGATATCCCGGTTGAGTTGATTACGAAGTTGATTGTTTCTGTAGATACCAATAAGCACATTACGAAGAACAACAAAATGCAAAAGGCATTTGACAGCATTATTGGACAAGGCTGGTTGCACTATAATTCTGTCGAGGGAGCATTGAACCATGAAGATTAAGCGCATACAAGTAAAAAACATAGGTCCATATGTCAACGAAAATGCCTTCGATTTTGATGTATCAGACATTACTAAAAGAATGGTACTGATCGGCGGCAAAAATGGTGCAGGTAAAACGACACTGTTTAACGCTATCAAAATATGTCTCTACGGCTGCGTTGCATATGGCTTTGAATCCAATAACGCAAAGTACTTTGCCGAGATAGAGAAAATTATCAATGCCAATGAAAAACTGCAAAAAATTGGTGAGGCAGAAGTTGTCATTGACTTGCTGATGGATGACGGAAAGTACGATCACACATACACGTTTGTCAGATCATGGAGGGTAGCAGGCAAGAAAATAGCAGAAACCTTTACTGTGTACAAAGACGGCGAGACACTTTCTGAGACAGAAAAGAGTGATTTTGAGAGCTATCTTTTACAGACACTGCCCCCCAATCTCTTCCGCTTCTACTTCTTTGACGGCGAAAAAATCAGTGATTTCGTGTTCAACAGCAGCAAAAACTCCGACTTCAAGGATGCGTTCTTAAAGCTCTGTAGCCTTGATACGATGGAGATTATTCGGGAAAACTTCCGTAGAATTTCTCGTAGCAAGGCAAAGGGGGCCATGACGCTTTCAGCGGAATACGATAGATGCCTTGAAGCAGACAATCTGATTGCACAGAGAGTAGAATGCGCTGAGGATGAATATCGAGAGATTTCCAATGAGATTTTGATTATTGATCAGAGGCTTGCGTCTCTTGAAAAGGCATACGCCAAGGGTGGCGGTATTTCTAAAAAAGAATGGCGCTCTATGCAAGATCAAATTGCAAAAGAGGATGTTCGCCGCGAGGGACACCATAAATGGCTCAAAGAATTGGCCAATAATGTGCTCCCATTTATTATCCTTAGAACTCAACTGGAAGAACTAAAGGCCCAAATTGCACTGGAACACAAGGCACAGGTCGATGCAAATGTAAAAAGCACAATTGATACCCCGGAAATCAAGTCGATCATCTCCGGCGTGTTGAGCCGGGCAAATATAGAATTAGCCGACGATATTTCTGAAAAGGTTATCTACGAGATTGCCAGCTATGCCAGCCACACTTCACAGATAACGCCCATTCTCAATTTGTCTGACTTCGACAGATTTGAACTAACTGCAAAAATCAACAGTCTCCTGGCTTATGACACCAACCGTGTCAAAGAAGCGACTGATGACATTAAGGCTTCTTTAAAATGCGTAAAACGCATCCGAAAGAAAATGGAGCGGAGCAGTATCGAAAACTATGATGGATACTTGCAGATGAAAAGCGATTTGAATGAGCAGAAGTCCAAATGCACGCAACAGCTTCTGGAAGTAGATAAAGAATTGCAAGAACTACGCGCCCAGAAAGCGATATCTGCATCTAAGCTTGCCAAGGCTAAAAGTGATTATGAGGCACTCTTGAAAAAGCAGTCCATTAACGATATTTCAGCGCGTGCACTACTGGCATTTGATGAACTCCAAAAGACGCTTTACGATAAGAGTATTCGTTTAGTCGAGACGGGATTTAGCCAATTCTTCGCAAGTCTGATCAATAAATCTGATTTGATTGATGGAATCCATATCGATGATAGCCTAAATGTTCTTCCCTATAAAAACAAACACTTTAAAGCTGATGAAATACATAAAATCATTGGTAAGAACGGTGTTGAGTATCTTATTGCTCAGATCGGTCTGTATGCTTACGAAGTCCTGCAACAAAAGCTTATTGTCGATGAAGCCGAATTTGAACTGCCGGTTGAGGTAAAGCAACAGCTTTCTGCGGGAGAAAAGCAAATCTTTATTATGGCACTATATCAAGCGCTTTCGCAACTCAACAAAATCAATGTGCCTTACATTGTAGATACGCCGTTCGCGCGAATCGATAAGGAACATCGCGGAAAGATCCTGAGTCAGTTCTTTAAGAAACTAAACGGTCAGATTATCATCTTGTCCACCGATGAAGAAATCGTCGGGGACTATCGCGAGAGTATATCTGACATTGTATCTAATACATTCGTTTTGAACCACACAACAAACGGAAATACTGAAATCCTGGCAAACACTTATTTCGGAGGCAAGCACAATGACTAATAAGCTTCATACGTCACAAAAGACCCAGGAGATATTCAACTCGTTAGGTCAGTCATTGAGATTGCAGCCGTTTATCCTATCTAAACTGGCAATCGCACTGTCGGTCAGAAAGGGACAACTTCAAGCCGATGACTTTAAGACTGATAATAATGGCTTGGAACTGAGTCGGCAGGTCATTTTCGGTGATCACGATTTGCTGTTTAAATCTCTCATCATTAACAACGAGGGCAAAGTGATTCGCGAGGATGACTATTTCCCCGGTTTGGTAAAGGCTCATTTGGATCGAGGAGCAAAGCTTCTCGAAGACGAAAAACGGTACAGCAAAGATTTCTATAATCATCTGTGCCATCTGGATGACAACATCTAAAGGAGGTTTATATGGATTATCCAAAGGTCAAAGTCTGTTTAGATACCTCAGAAGATAACCTGATAGATGAATTGTACACGCCGTGTCTAAAGTGGGCTGAACGCTTTGACCGAGGCGTCGGCTACTTCACAACAGGGTGGCTCACATACAACGTCGCAGGATTATCCGACTTCGCCTCTCGCGGAGGAAAAATGCGCTTAATTACAAGTCCCATTCTTTCCACGGAGGACACGGACGCAATTATTGGAGCTGAGAACCAAGATTGTAGCGCATTCCTGCGCCTCGAAGCAGCTCTCCTCGAAAATGTTGAGATACTCAAACAAGAAATGGAAGCAGATATTATAAATACATTTTCCTGGATGCTGTATGATGGAATTATTGATATGCGTTTTGCAATTCCTTGTGAAAAGTTGGAGGAAGGAGACTTTCACGATAAATTTGGCATTTTTTATAAGGGCAACGATGCGCTATCCTTCTCTGGCTCTATCAACGACAGCAAGCATGGATTCCAGAATTATGAAAGCATAAAAGTCTTCAAAACGTGGGCTGGTACACAGGAGTATGTCGATGCGGATACCGCTCGTTTCGAGAAAATCTGGAATCGAAAAGACCGCAATCTCAAAATGTTTACCATTCCACAAGCAGTTAAAAACAAAATATTTGAATTGCGTTCCCCGGATAGGCCGTATTCTTTGCCGGCAGGTTCGAGTAAATGGGTTCATCAGGACATAGCAGTAAAGACCTTTCTGGAAAAAGAGCATGGCATTCTGGCAATGGCTACCGGAACCGGAAAGACTGTTACTGCAATGAAAATCATCAACAAGCTGTTTGATAGCGGGGAAATTCGCCGCGTTGTTATTACTATGTACGGCAACGATTTGCTGGATCAGTGGGCAATTCAAATTCGAGAAAACTACAAGAACAAGCAAATCAACTATCATTATGCATCCCAGAAGATGATGAAAGATTTCGTCATGCACCCAGATGATTCCATCTTAATTCTTTCTCGTGACGCCAGAAATCTCTCCAAATTGCTGGACTTGTTTGATCGTCTACCTGGCGATTATCGCAATGATACGCTGTTTGTTTTTGACGAAGTACATGGAGCTGGTTCTAATACTTTTGTCGAAAATCTTTCGGGCAGGCTCTCTCCGTATCGATATCGCCTCGGGTTGAGCGCTACGCCAGAGCGTGAGTACGATGAGGCTGGAAATGATTTCTTGCTGAATGAAATTGGAGAAGTAATTTTTGAGTTTACGCTGCAGGATGCCATTCAAAAAGGAATCCTGTGCGAATTCAATTATATTCCTCTGCCCTATGTTCTCTCTGACGAAGAAAAGCTCAAAAAGCGCAAGATTATCGCAGCGTTCAATGCAAAAAAGGAGAGCGGAGAACCTGTTGATGAAAAGGATATGTTTACTCAATTGGCGCTTGTCAATAAAACAGCGGTCAACAAGCTGGAGGAGTTTGAAAGCCTGATTTCTCAGCGACCGGAGCTGTTGCAGAAGTGTATCATTTTTGTTCAGACCATGGAATATGGCGCAAAGCTCCAGGAGATTCTTGTCAGGTACAGCGACAAATATCATACCTACTATGCCGATGATGAAAAAATTAATTTGGAGAACTTTGCGGCAGGAAAAATTGACTGCCTGCTGACCTGTAAAAAAGTTTCCGAGGGAATTGATATCAGCAGCGTCACGAACATTATCCTGTTTTCTTCTGACCGTTCCAGGCTCGTGACAACGCAGAGAATCGGGCGCGCATTACGCCTGGATAAAAACAACCCAGAAAAGAAAGCAACTGTTGTGGACTTCGTGATTGAGGATTCTGAGGAAAATGACAATAACGCCGATGCCGATCGTGCAGAGTGGCTTACAGAGCTTTCACAGACAAGGAGATGCGAACATGAGAAATAAAATCATCGAAAATGCGATTGATTCCGTTGTCAACGCATCGAACACCTCGTCCGACTTCAAACTGGCATTCAGACAATATGTCAAAAACAAGTTTGATGATAACGCCAAAGAGAGCGATTTAAAACGGATACTTACACTGATTGAGGATGATGAGGAGGATATTCAGGTATGAAGATGGCGATCCTCGAGCTCGAATATAAAAATATCCGAAAAATCACTGCCTTGAAGCTCCCCTTTACCAAAGCCGATGGCTCCGTAATCAGCAACAATTTTATTATGATGGCCAACGGTACCGGTAAGACAACCACAATGGAACTCATCAAAGGATTATTTGATGGAACAGCCGCTGGATGGACTGCGTCCAAAGTGCGTTCTTTCGCGCCTACATTAACGGAAGCAGATACAGGTGAATTCAGCATCACTGTCAAATTTGATGATAGACAGTATAAGTACTTCCTCTCTATGAATTACAAAGATGGAACGGTGCAGGTGGAAACCTCTGCTCCTCCCAAGGGTCGAGAAGCTGGACTTCGTTTACCTGAGTCTATTCGCGGTATTTTTACGCCTGAATTTGTTAGGCGCTTTGTGTTTGACGGTGAGCAGGCGGCGAAGTCTATGGACAGCTCATCCAATGAAGCTGATGAAACGATTCGCTACCTATATCGCCTCGATGAATTGGATGAGATTTTGGCCGCAAACCAGAGAATCCTTACCGAAATCCAAAACGCCGAAGGAAAGCGTGGAACATCCAGTTCACTTAGCAATTTGCGTACCCGGCAAAGTGACATTGACGCAATTCGGGCCAAGCTGAGAGCACGGTGTGAGAAGCTTCGCGAAGAGATTGCTGCGTTTGAAGCTGAAAAAGTAGAGAAGGAGAAACAGCGCCAGGAACTCGACAAGAGCTATGAAAAGCTGAATCAAGAGAAAAATGATATTCTCAAGGAACAGCAGAAGAATCGCGGCGAAATCGACGTTAAGATCACTTCTATTCTGGGGATAATTAAGTCTCCCTATCTACTGAGCGAAAGCCTCTGTGCGAGAATGTTCGAGTTAGGCAATAGCATGAAAAAACTCAAGTTGCCTAAAACCATTGCCAAAGACTTCTTCACCGAATTGGCTTCTGCAGACCGGTGTGTCTGCGATAGATGTATTGGCGCACAGGAGAGAGCGGCTATCCTGAAGCGGGCCGACCAGTATCTGGGAAGTGATCAACAGTCGGTTCTTAACACGATTAAGAGTAGTCTGATGGACAGTGTGTATGACGAACGCTTAAAAAAGGCCTTCGAAGAACTCGAGGAACTGAGAGCTCAAGCTAATCGCCTCGATACGAGATTTAAAACTAATGAGGAAAAACTCATTAAAGCCGGAGGCGAAAAGGCTCGTGAACTGCAGGAGCGAATTGAGGAACTGATCAGACTTATCAGCATTGCTCGTGATGAACTTGAGCGCATTGAATCCAAGGATGAAAACGACGCTTCTCTGACAGAAGAAAACAACCTTCACAAGGCGGATCAAAAATTTAAGTACTACGAGCAGGAAATAGCGAAGGCAACAAGAACAAATACTGCATTGCGCAAAAAAGAGTTGGTTGATTCCTTGGTGAATGAGATCAAACTACAGGCTACCACAGCGCTGAAGCAAGAAATCGTCAGAAAGACCAACGAGAAACTTCGCCGTGTTATCGTTGACGATTATGTAGAAATCGAAAGCATCGATAGGTACATAAAACTAAAGGGTAGGGACGGTGCCAGCGAAGGTCAAACTCTTAGCATTGCCTACTGTTTCCTGGGCACTCTTTTCGAAGATTCTGAGTTGGAATTTCCGTTCATTATCGACTCGCCTACCGGCAAGATGGATTTCGAAAAACGGCAGGCTGTTGCAGATATCATTCCTTTGGTATTCAATCAGATGATTGCCTTTGTTCAGTCAGCAGAAGTGGAGCGTTTTGCGGACAGATTCTATGCAAATCCCGATTCGCAGTATCTTACGGTTGTGGCATCTCCCCAGGATCAGGCCGTAGTTGTTTATGAAGGAATTGACTTCTTCGATTCGTATCAAAGAGAGCACAAAGGAGATGAAAAATAATGCATTTTAAGATAGCGAAAAGTGCCCAAAGCTACTTTAACAACATTATGAATCTCGAAGGCTCCCACGCTGCGGAGGATAAGAATAAGTTTATCCAATTCGATGTGTACTACTGCTGTGCATTGATTGGCATGGCAGCAGGCCAAATCGACGAGGATACTTCGGAGTTGAAGGATCTTGTTGAAAGGTACCCAGTTCAATATCGTGACTGTAAAGCACAAATTGCTGGGTTACTGGTGGCATCTGAGGCCAGAAGACTCGGTATTGATACGCAGAGCTCTAAGCTGGAGCAGATTATGCTACAGTATCTTAGCAACAATGATACTCTGCTGTCTGAGGATGGAATTAAAACCCTTAACGCCTATGCGTTGAAAGGATACCGCCTGATTACTGATTATCCGTTGTTTGACAAACCTACTTCCAGAGAAGAATTTCTGGATGCATTCAATGTAGCCATGCAGTTTTACGAAAAGAAAGATAGCTAATCTGTGTAGGTGCTTAGTTAACCCGCGAGAGCGCACCACGAATACCCCGCAGCCAAAATAGCGGCTGAAACGCAATGTTCCAGCCGCTATTTTTCTTAAAAGTTTCAGTAGCTGTTTCCGTCGAACTGTGGTATATGTTTGTGCTGCAAGGAGGCGAGCGCATGAAACACAAGCTGCTGAAAGACCTATATGACTGTTTTTATACCCCACCCGAACTCTCGGCGCAGAAGCAGGAAATTGAGGAGTGCCACCGAGCACTTAGTGGGGTGTTGGGCAAATCGGAGCGCCGGCTGGTGCTCCAGATCATTGACGCAAAAGACCGCATTGCGGAGGACACCTCCATCGACAGCTTTATCGCTGGATTTGAACTGGCGTGGAAGCTGTCCATAGAACTGAATCACTACGAAAACGAGCGCTCAGTCTCCCGCCGAACGGCAATGGGATTGGGAGCTCGTTTCGCATCTAAGGGGGAAGAGAAATGAAGAAGTTCGTCATAGCAACCATAATTGCCGCTTGTATCGCTTTGTGCACCGCTGTGTGGCTACATGGCAATGCGGTCGGGGAAACACCCGTCCCAGCCGAAAAGACCGCTGTGAGCGCCAAGAAAGCAACCGTTGTGGAAATTGAAACAGAAGAGAAGCCTACATTACTGCCAGAGAAAGAAAACGGAACGATTCCGCGACAAGAAGCGCCCCAAGAAGAGCAACCTGAATCGGAGATAGGGCCTATTGAAATGCCCGTAGCTCCCGAGTGTCAGCCTTCTACTGAACAGATACCTACTAAAAATTCAGTGCCGGAGCAGACTCCGCCCCAGGCGCCCAAAGAACTGCAGCACGGCGATAAAGTTTATGTGGCGGGCTTCGGCTGGGTGGAGTACGAGGGCCCCAACCACTGTGAAGATGGCACGGGCATTTACGAAAACGGCAACAAAATTGGAATCATGAGGTGAAATATGCGGAAAATACTTTCAAAATCCAGACAGAAAAACAGCGGGACAGGCCCGTAGAGGCTTGCCCCGCTGTCTGTATCGTAATAGTCAACAGTTTTGGGGAGGGCAAATGCAAACAAACAGTTTGGTCAGGGGAGTGAGATGGTTTCTCTTGACTGATTATCGGCGTACCGATATAATAAAAGCGGTGATGTATATGACGATCCAACAGATACTGCGGGAAAAGAACCTTTCCCGCTACCAGCTCTCCAAGAAAAGCGGTGTGCCTTGGGCAACACTGGCGGACATTTGCTCCGGAAAGACAACGCTTTCCCGATGCAGTGCCGGAACATTGATGAAGCTGTCCTCCGCACTGGGTATCCCGATGGAGCAGCTCATTACGCTGACCGTGGAGAAACCGCAAATGCATGGTGGCAAGCCGACTGACCGAACCTATTTGGAAAAGAATCTGCCCGCCAGTTTGGATAAAGCGCTCCGTGAGTACATTCAGGGCGAAAAAGACAAAGTGTCTTATATGGACTGCCTGTGGGGAGAATTATATAGCGCGATCAATTCCAATCAATGGAGCAATGCCATCACGCAGGAGCAGGCAGACTATCTTCGTGCAAAATATTTATGAGGGGGTGAGAACCTGTGATTGATTTTACCAACTGCCCAGTCAACCGCTTCCGCGCCTATGGCGGAGCCAATGGTAATAAAATCAATATCACCTATCAAGGACACAGTTATATGCTCAAGTTCCCGCCAAAGCCCAGCAGGAATCGGGATATGAGCTACAGCAACGGCTGTATCAGCGAATATGTCGCCTGTCATATTTTTGAAATGTTGGGATTTCGGACACAGGAAACTCTCCTCGGAAACTATACGGACAGCCGCGGCAAAACAAAGCTGGTAGTTGCCTGTCGGGATTTTACAGAGGGCGGAAAACGGCTCATCGAGTTTGCCCATCTGAAAAACACCTGCATCAACAGTGAACAGAACGGTTATGGAAAAGAACTGTCCTCCATTCTGGAGGCCATCGAGGAGCAGAGTATTTATCCCTCCGATGAGCTGTGGCAATTTTTCTGGGATATGTTTATTGCGGATGCGTTCCTCGGAAACTTCGACCGGCACAACGGCAACTGGGGATTCCTGGTGGATGAGGAAAAGCAGCAGGCAGAGCTGGCGCCGGTCTATGATTGCGGTTCCTGCCTATACCCGCAGCTTGATTTGGAACGGATGAAAAACGTGCTGCAAGACGAAGCGGAAATTGACCAACGCATCTATACCTTCCCAACTTCCTCTATCGAAGAAGGCGGGAAAAAGATATCTTATTTCGATTACATCTCCTCACTGAAGAATCCTGATTGCAATGAGGCGCTCAAGCGTGTCTGTTCAAGAATCGACCTCGACGCGATCCATAACTTTCTCGAAGGTGTCCCTGAACTGCTGCCGATCCAGCGTGAATTCTACCTGACCATGCTGACCGAGCGCAAGGAGAAAATTTTGGATTACAGCTTGGAACTTCTGATGGAGCAGGAGCAGCACACCTCACCGACGCTGGGAATGTAAAACCGAACACTCAACTCAGGGAGCCGCGCCAATTGGCGCGGCTCCCTTTTTGCGTCCATGGTATGTATGGGATTCAAAGAAACGGAATGGCGTATATTTTAGGATATCCGGCATGAACATGAAAACGATTTATAAGCGTGTGGATCGCATAGAAAAAAGGCCCAAAAATTGCTGAAGAACGGCAATAGGTAGAGGAATGTTAGAATTGTCCCTCATGAAGCTGTTGGATGGTATGGAACTTCTATTTGCTGTCTCAAAAGATACGCCGCGATAGACAAAGAAAAAATTTTCTAAAACAGGGTGTGCAAAACATGTTTTCCTCCGCGATAAGTGGAGGGATTTTTTTAAGGCATTTAGCAGGGAGCAATTCTCTGTATTCAAATCGAACTGAAAGGAGTGATGCCTATAGGCTGCGTTGCAGCTTCCGTCAACAAACATCAAAAATTATAAAGGAGGAATCCAATGCAAGAATCCACATTCACCAACTACGACCAGCTGCCGCTGTTCCTCAACGCGAACACGGTGGCGCAGGTGCTGGGCGTGTCCATCTCCAGCGCCTATGAGCTCATGCACGAGACGGGCTTCCCTGCGCTGCGGATCGGCAACCGCATCGTGGTGCCAAAAGAAAAATTCCGTCAGTGGGTAGACGCACAGGCAGGAGGTGATGCCTGATGTTCCGACGCTGGCCCAAGCGGGATCCGAATAAGCACTACTACCTTGTTCCAAACGAGGTCTTCAATCTCGGCCTCAGCTCTCATGAGATCGCCGTCTACAACTACCTCCTGCGCTGCGAAGATCGCAGGACCTACCAGTGTCATCCCAGCTACCGCACCATCGGTCGGGCGGTGCAGCTGAGTGAAAACACCGTGCGGAAGTATGTGGCCGGTCTGGAGGAGAAGGGGCTCATCCGCACCGAGCCCAGCACCATCACCACGAAGGACGGCCGTGTGCGTAACGGCAGTCTCATCTACACCATCCGTCCCATTCAGGAAGCGCTGGAGCTGAACTATCAGCGGCAATTCCTGCGGGCGGAGCGTGACATAGAGCGGGCAAAGGCAGAAAAGAAGCTGGCCGAGTTGAATCGGCAGAACAAAAAGGAGGAAAGTGCATGATGCAGCAGCTTGCAAACTTTATCGTAGACCATGACCCGATGATGATCCTGCGGCGCACATATGACACGGTGCGCTACATCCGGCGGGCGTGGAACAAGGATCATGCCCACCCCATCGACGAAGAAGCGCTTCGCCTGTTCCTCTGCGATGAACACTACGGTGATCTGACCGATGAGCAAAGAGCCGTTGCCCGCCAGGGCCGGGACGAGATGCGGAATGTCTACGGTACCGTGATTCTCCACATGCTGCTGTGCAACGAAATGGTGTGCCGCGGCATGGTGCCGGACAGCGGTACCTACCGCAGCGTGTTCTGCCCGGAAGGGGGGGATGCGCCATGGATGCTTGACCGGGCGGGATAACCGAAAGTCAGACCGATTTGCCGCCGACGAAAGAAAAGCGGGCGGGATAACCGAAAGTCAGACCGATTTGCCGCCGACGAAAGAAAAGCAGGAGAAAGCCCTGACGCTTTTCTGCGTCAGGGCGAGCCACAACTGCCCGCAGTGCGGGCAGTTTCAGGGCTTTCAATCGGCGCTTTTTTGCCGTGGGAAACCATAAGATGACGCTATTTTTGTGAAATACAGGCGAAAGACCAGTGTTTTCGAGAAAACAAATGACGCTTATCAGAAAAAATGAAAGGATTTGAAGCTATGAGTGATAAAAAAAGACACACGATCTGGATCAATGAACGAATCTGGGTGGATGTACTGAGCCACTATAAAAGTGACAACTGCTCCACGCAAAATGAGTTCGTGGAGAACGCGCTGCGATTCTACATTGGGTACCTGAACACACAGAATGCTGGCGCATTCCTGCCACAAGCCATCTCCTCTATGATGATCGGTACGATGGACAACTATGCGCGCCGTGTTGGTTCGCAGCTCTACAAGCTGGCTGTGGAGCAGAACCTATGCAATCATATTTTGGCCGAGGACACCGATATGGACGCACGTGACTATCAGCTTCTGCGTGGTCGGAGTGTCCGTGAGGTGCAGAGCACCAACGGACGGATCTCCTTCAAGGAAGCTCTCGACTTCCAGAAGACGGTCTAAATCTTTCAAAAAACCAATAGCTATTTCCGCAAAAGTGTGGTAGTTGTTTGTGTTGCAAAAAGAAAACGAATCCAAAGGAAGTGAAATACATGGCAAAACGAAGACCTGCCGGTGACGGCATGGTGCGAAAGCGTGACGATGGACGCTGGGAAGGCCGCATCGTCATTGGGCACCGGGAAAACGGCGAGCCGCTGTTCCGTCATGTCTACGCCAAGACGCAAAAGGCACTGCTGGACAAGCTCCACCAGAACATCGAGTGCTACCGTGATGTGGAGCTGACCGAGGACAGCCGCATGACGCTGGGCCAGTGGCTGGATCGCTGGCTCGCAGAGTACAAGGCGGGCACGGTGCGTCCCGGCACGCTCAAAAGCTATCGCGGCTATATCGAATACTACATCAAGCCGCAACTGGGCGACAAGCAGATCTCCCTCCTCTCCCAGCAGGACATCCAGCGGATGTACCGCCGCCTGAAAACGGAGGGGCGCATCCACGAACATCCTGAGATGGGGCATCAGCTCTCCGACTCCATGGTGCGCCACATCCACTCCGCGCTTCACGCCGCACTGAAAGACGCGGTGCAGGCGCATGTCATTCCCAGAAATCCGACCGAGGGGGCGACCGCACCCAAGCCAAACTACAGGCCCAAGCGCATCCTCACCCGTGCGGAGCTGGATGCTTTCCTTGAAGTGGTGGAGCAGGATGAGGTGTGGAGGGACTTCTTCCAGACGGAGATGATGACCGGCCTGCGCCGCGGTGAGATTTGCGGTCTACAATGAAACGACTTCGACGGGGAGGCCGGTACGCTGAAGGTGTGCCGCACCCTCCACAGCCAGAGGAAGGGTGAGTACACCGTCGGTGAGACCAAAACGGGAAAGGGAATGCGTACCATCATCCTGCCGAAGACGGTGGCGGACATCCTGCGGCGGCGCAAGACGGATACCATCAGCCAATGGATATTCCCCGACCCGGTGAAGCCGGAGGATCCTGTCAACCACGGCTCGGCCTATCTCCACATGAAGACGCTGCTCCGGCGTGCGGGGCTGCCCAGTATCCGCTTCCACGATCTGCGCCATACATTCGCGACCCATGCCCTCACCAGCGGCGTGGACGCCAAAACGTTGTCCGGCATTCTGGGACACACCAATGCCTCCTTCACGCTGGACACCTACACCCATGTCACAACCGATATGCAGAAGACAGCCTCTGGCATCGTGGGCGGCTTCATGGAAGACATCTTCGGAAAGGAGTTGAAACCGTGGCAAGAAAGCGAAAAGCCGGAGACGGAACCGTAAGGCAGCGCAAGGACGGACGGTGGGAAGGCCGCATCGTCATCGGCTACGATGATAACGGCTATCCAAAGACGAAAAATGTCCTCGCCAAAACCAAGAAGGAGTGCGTCGAGAAGCTCCAGAAGCTCAAGGAGGAATGCGGCGGGCTGAAGCCCGAAAAAGTTCGGTCCGAGATGGTCTTCGGGGACTGGCTGACATACTGGTACGAGAATCACTCCAAGCCCAAGATCCGTCCCACCACGCAGGAGACTTACGAAAGCCGCATCCGACTGCACATCATCCCGGAAATTGGAGACATCCCGCTGAACAAGCTGACGCAGAACGACCTGCAGCAGTTCTACGGTCGGCTCAAGAAAAGTGGCCGGAAGCGCTTCACCGACAAGTACGGCGAAGGGCTGTCCGACCGAATGGTGCGTATGTGCCACGCCACCTGCCGCTCGGCGCTGGAGAAAGCGGTGCAGGATGGGCTGATCCGTGTGAACCCGGCCCTCGGCTGCAAGCTGCCGCCGAAGAAGGCGAGGGAGATGCAGGTGCTGACGCGGGAGGAGTTGCAACGGTTTCTCATCCAAGCGAAGTTTGAGGGCTACTATGAAGTGTTCCTCCTGGACTTAGCCACCGGCCTGCGCCGAGGCGAGCTGATGGCGCTGCAGTGGGATGACCTGAACTTCAAGACCGGTGTGCTGAACGTAAACAAGCAGGCCTACGATGTGCGGGGGCAGCTCCAGATCAGCACACCCAAGACGAAGAATTCCGTCCGCAAGATCGTCCTGCCACCCGCCGTGGTGGCGGTGCTGCGGGAGTACAAAAAGACGGTAGACTCTCGCTGGATGTTCCCGTCCCCGGTGAAGGAGGACTGCCCCATTACGCCCGGCGTGGTGCGCCGTAGATTGCAGCTCATTCTGGAGCACGCAGGATGCAAGCATGTTAGATTTCATGATTTGCGCCATACCTTCGCGACGCTGGCGCTGGAAAACGGCATGGATGTGAAAACGCTCTCCGCCATGCTGGGTCATGTGTCGGCGGCCACCACACTGGACATCTATACCCACATCACCGGTGATATGCAGCGCGCAGCCGCCGTCAACATCGACCGCGGCATCGGCAAGGCGGCACCGCAGGGGGACACTTCAGAGCCGGGGCAGGAAACTGCCCCAGCCACGGCGGAGAAGCCGAGAATAACCGACTTCAAGCCCTATATGGGCCGCAAGCGCAGGCATGGCACCGGCTGCGTTACCGAGATCAACGACCATCTCTTCGAGGGGCGCTACTCCCCCAAATGGCCCGACGGTAAAAAGCACGCCCGCAATGTCTATGCACACACCCGCGAGGAGTGCGAGGAGAAGTTGAAGGTACTGATCGTGGAGATGAAGGCAGAGATTGCGGAAGCGCAGCGGCTGAAAAAGTTGGAAATCGGTCCCGTCAAGATTTATGCGCAAAATTGTTTGCAGGCTCCGGCTGAGTGAAGTCAGCCGGCAATAGAGGCGTCGTCCAGAGCCGCCTCCAAGTGCTTCATGTTCATGTATTTCTTGTTGCCCCACTGGGTGCCCGCCACATGGCGGAGCCTCGCGCAGACCAGCATCAGGGCGGAGTTGCCGTCAGGGAACGTCCCTACCACTCGCGTCCGTCGGCGGATTCCCGGTTCAGCCGCTCGATCACGTTGTTGGTGCGGATGCGTGTCCAGTGTTCGCTGGGAAAATCGCAGTAGGTCAGCGTCTCCTCAATGCCGTCCTCGACCTTCTTGGCGGCCTCCTTCAGCTTCATGGCGCGCAGCTCGGCGACCACGGCTTTCGCCTTCTCGCGGGATGCTTTTTTGCTCTCCTGGGCGTGGATCGCCTTGAGCATTTTTCGCTACAATTTTGATCTTGGATTTGGGCACAACAGAGAAAACGTTGCGGTAGAAATGCACCGTGCAGCGCTGGTATTTGGCGTCCGGGAACACCTCGCCCACGGCCTCCAGCATCCCCATGCACTTGTCGCCGACGATAAGCTTCACGCCGTTTAGACCGCGCCCGCGCAGCCACTGGAAGAAGCTGACCCAACTGGCTTTGTCCTCCTTCATCCCCTCGGCGGCACCCAAAACCTCACGGAAACCGTCCTCATTCACGGCGATCGCTACCAAAACAGCAACATTTTCGTACTCTCCGCCCCAGTTGCGGCGCAGATAGATGCCGTCCACGTAGACATATGGATAGCGCCCCCCTGCAAGGGGCGGTTGCGCCAGTCCTCGATGTGGACGTAGGCTTTCTTGTTCAGCTCACTGATGGTAGCGGGCGAAACCTTGCTGCCCCACAGCGCTTCGGTGATGTCCTCTACCCGGCGCACGGAAACGCCTGCCAGGTACATCTCGATGAGGGCCTCCTCCACGCTGCTCTCCCGGCGGCGATACCGCTCGATGATGGCTGTCTCGAAGGACACGCCCTTGAGGCGGGGCACATGGAGCGTGACGTCGCCGGAGGTGGTGGTAAGGTTCCGGTCATAGTGGCCGCTGCGGTAGCCCTGACGGGCCTCGTTGCGCTCGTAGCGGGCCGCCTGCGTCAGGGACTCTGCCTCCTTCTCCAGCAGCTCGTTCAGGGTTTCCTCCACGCTGCCGCGAACCAATTCCTTGATTTGGCCCTTGATTACTTCCTCGTTTAGCTGTACAATTTTCTCGGACATAGTTTGCTTGCTCCTTTCGAATGGTGTGTGGTAACTTCATTCTACCAGAGCCTGCAAGCTATGTCTTCTTTTATGCGTTTTTCAATTTGCGCAAGTTATTCTACATTATCTGGAAATCCACCAGAACGGGACAGCTCTAAGATGATTCCGTCTGAGAAGATGGAAAAACTAATATGGAGGAGCGTTTCAGCTCCTCCACGTTGATGATTATTCGAGAAAAGTACTTTATGTATTTTGGAAAAGAGTAGCAAGCATATCAATAATTTTTTTAAGATTTGCGAAAATAGCTTTAAGGGGTCTGAATCTAAAGAACAAATGTATTCACAAAAATCCATCTTCTGAAACTCAACGATAGTATTATCGTCTCCATAGTCACCTTCTTTGACTTTTGAAGAATAATAAGGAGTGACATCAACAGAATCTAATATCAGCGCATTTTCAATACCCTTTTTCATGCGCTTTGAATTAGTGTAAGTTGGGATAACCCGAGTATAAACATTGTTGCGAACAGTTTCGGTACGGCTTGTATCACAATCAAATAGGCAAACATTCTTGATAGGAAGGTTCCTGCCGATTAGGAATTGAGCCGCTTTATTAAGTGCATCTTTTCCTGTATTTTCTTCGTTTTTGGCGTCCTTCATGTACCCAACCCATTTGAATTGGAACGGAACATCATAGCCGAATACCTCGAGGGCTTTTTTGAAATATTTTTCGTCCGTTCTTCCCTCAAGGTATACTGTGGGTTTGTCTGCGGCAAATCCCTGAATTGAAAAAGGCATCCTGAATTGCTTCGATAGAGGTGCACTTAAAGTATGCAGGCTTGTCTTGAACAACAATATTTCCAGTAGCATCTCGTGTAAGTACAATGACCTTGTCATCTCTACGTCTATCATTATGAATTACAAACGGAGAATGTGTCACAGCAAAAATTTGTGAAGTTTGGACTCCGGTATCGTCGGTAAATATGCTTTTGTAGTAATCCATGATTTTGCCTTGCCATGTTGGATGCAGGCTAATTTCTGGCTCATCTACGAAAACAAATGCGCCGTTGATTGCATTTGCATCTTTGAGCAGGAAACAACCTCGATATACAATTTGTTTCTCTCCGGAACTTAACATATCGATTGGAATATCAACTCCATTTTTTCGGAAAAGAATGGTTTTTCTTCCGTTTTGATTGACGATGCGGCTATAAGAGAGCGTATCAAACATTCGATTGAAAGCCGATGTAAATCGCGGCATGCGCTCTGAAACTTTAAGATTCTTAGCTACTGTTTCAGGGTTCTCTCTAACGGAAAGGGCAATCTCTGCATCGTCTAAGGCTTGGATATCAATTAAAAGCTGATTAATTTGCGTGGGGAGGTCATTAGATGATCGCCGACTATCATTTGTAGCATCTAATGTTAGACTTGTAACTGAAGATAGATGCTTGGAATGAAAATTGATATCGACATCAGAGTATATTCCGGCGGTTGGGTATCTATTGGCTAAGTCAGGGGAATTAAGAAAAGTGTTCATTCCAGCGCCATCGTTGGCAAATAAATAAGTGCTTCCATCTTGTAAGACTCTATACTCGTATGTGATTTGAAAAGGATTTCCATCCTTTTCAAATTCAACGTCAGCTTCGAAGTTAGCGGTTCGGGAGACCAGCATATAAATTGAATTAATAATAGTGCTCTTTCCTGTTCCATTCTCCCCGGCAAAAATTATTGTATCGATACATTTTCCCTCTGAATCACAGAAATTAAGCGAAAGATTTTTTAACACGGGATGTTCATGAAATACTATTTTTCTAATCTTGTACATTATTATACCCCTCTATTATCTTCAAATACGGTATATATAATTAAAAAAGCCGCATGGGATATACCCATACGGCTGCCTTAGTGGCGCAAAGGCCTACCGTTAGTTAATTATAATACAATTTGGTGAAAATTACAATAAGACATCGAGTTTATAAATGCACTCAAATCCTGCGTCGCAATAGACAAAGAATAAGAAAAATCCCTCTGAAATCAACGATTTCAGAGGGATTTTGGTCCGAGTGGGGCGACTCGAACGCCCGGTCTCTTGATCCCAAACCTATGTCTGAACTTTCAGCGAGGGGTCTTGCGCCCTCTTTGGCGCTTTCCGGCACTCCTTCGGTTCCTCTTTGGAACTCTTTTGCCCTGTTCGTTTCAGGCACCACTTTCGTCTTTTGGGATTTGTGTGGGATTGAATTCTGTATATTAAAAGTGCTTCCGACCAGATTTACCTCCGACAGCGGGTGCTTTTTGCCGCAGAGAGCAGCTCAGAAACTGCGCCGCATAAACAAGGAAATAAACCCGACGACAAAGAAACAGCAGGCTGACTTGGATGATAGCCAGCCTGCTGAGCGAAGATGTTTATTCGATGTTTTGTCTTTCAGCAGCAATGCGTGTTCTTTTACCAGAGAATGCAATGCCGATTTTTATAATTGACGTAACATTCATCGCCTGCAAATCAACGCTGTATGCACGGTCGTTAATCTGTTGCAAGGCAACCTTAGCAAGGTCTTCAAGCTGTGTTTCAGAGCGGTCTTTCCCGGCCTTTAATTCAATCAGAATACCAGGCAGCCGCTTATTCAAAGGAAGCATCTGAATATCAAATCGTCCATCACCAGCTTCGCGATTGGAGGTAATGCGATAGCTGTTGTCCATCACAGCGCACATACCCAATATCAGACCATGGTAAAATGTTTCGTCGGCAGCATCGTGGAAACTTATTGTTTGGAGCAGAAACTTCTCCAAGGTTTTTTGCAGTGAGTCGCTATCTACCTTGTAGATAGCTTCCTGAATAGCAATAGCAACGGAACGAGGAATAATATTCTCAAGCTGAGAGAGGATCTCCTTGCTGTAGACGAAAGAAATCTCTTTGTTGGGCAGGGCCACTTCGCACATATAATCCTCGCCGTAAGACTGGTCGCAGCTCACAGCCTTCAAATAACCTGCCACCAGCAGGAAGCTGTAAACAGAGGACGGATCATTCTGGATCTGCGGATAAATGACGCCAGTGTCGATGTGCGTAACGAAGGATTCGCCCTTCATCAACAGTTCCAGACGCTCCATAATATCCGGCGTTGCAGAAGCCAGCACCTCGCGGATGATGTCATTGCTTCCGGTAGACTGCCAGAACGCTTTGGGACGGCAGTTATTATTGAAGTATCCAATGACAGACCAGGGATTAAAAATCTCGGTATTGCCGAAAAGGTAACCATCATACCACTCGCAAAGCTCCTGATATTTATCAGAAGCATGATAGTAGTCCGCCATCTCATGTACTTCGCTTGAAGTGAAGCCGAAATATTCACTGTAGCGTTCGTCTAAAATCGAGTTGATCTTCAAGTTGTTCAGGCCGCTGAAGATACTTTCCTTGGCAACACGCAGAATGCCGGTCAGGAAACCGTAACTCAGATGCGGATTGTCCTTCAGACCACCGGAGAACAGGTTTCGCATGAACCCGATGATCGTGTCGTAGAAGCCGCTCACATGCCCCTGCTGAATGGGAGTATCATATTCGTCAATGATGACGATAGGCGCGACATTGTGGTGCTTATGGAGGAGCAGCGTCAGTGTCCGCAGGGACATTTGATATTCCACTTCATCAGCGGCTTCTGTTGCAAGAAGGGAATACTCCTCTTTTTCGTAATCACTAAGCGCAGAGCTGGCTGCCAACTCGTCGTGGCGGCGGAATTCCTGCGCGATCAGCTTTTGGAGCGTCTGATAGGTTTCTTCCCAAGAGGTGTATTTAACATCCTTGAAGGACAGGAAGATCACAGGGTACTTTCTGTGGTGGGCAAGATAGGATTCTCCGCAGGACCAGATTTTCTTATCTCTGAAGTAAACGGAAGTGTCCTCGGTCGTCTTTTCGAAGAAAGTGCGGAGCATATCCATGTTAAGCGTCTTGCCAAAGCGTCTGGGGCGGGTAAATAGGGATACTTTGGGGCGCTCGTCCAGAAACTCCTTGATCATCAAGGTCTTGTCCACGTAGTAGTAGTTTTTGCAGGCGTCCCGGTAATCAGATACGCCAATAGGCAACGGCTTGCGCGCAGATGATACTGCGGGCTTTACCACACTTCGGTGACCACGCTTATCCACCGGCTTTTGAGTGCTGTCCGGGATAAACCACCGCCTGCCCTCCTTATACGCGCCGGAAATGCGTCCGGCTTTGCAAAGCGCATTGACCCGCCGTTCGGTAATCCCCCAAGCAGCAGCCGCTTCTTTGATCGTCATATTGGAACACCTCCATTGCAGTTCGTCAAGAATATTATAACCGCTGCTCCGAATAAAATCAACTATATTATTCCGAATAATACCGGCGTTATTCGGAATAGTTATTTTCCTGAAGATATGCCGTTCTTTTCAGTAGCTATTTCCTGCTTTCTGTGATATTGTTCGTTTGCCAAAAGGAGGCGACGATATGCAGAAAGAAAATACCCTGACAGTCGGGCAGTGGTGCGGCCAGTGGTTCATCGCCAACCGCCCCAAGTGGAACGGCAACACCGAGGGCGGGTACCGCAATCTGATTTACAGCCACATCATCCCCGGCATCGGAAGTGTGGCGCTCTCCGACCTGACAAAGCAGACAATCACCGATTTCTATGACACGCTACGGAGTCAGAGACTCAGTGCCAGAAGTGTGTGGTGCGTCCACCTGCTTCTGCGGCGGTGCATGGACGAAGCAGCACGGGAACAGTTTATTCCATACAACCCGGTGCGGCTCTGCCAGGAATCAAAGGCGGAGGGATACAAAGCAGCCCCTCTGCGCCTGGGACAACTCCAGCGTTACCTGAACGCAGCGGAGCAGCTCGGCGTGCTCCCTCTCATCTACACAGGACTATCAAGCGGCCTGCGGCAATGTGAACTGATCACCTTGTCGTGGGCCGATTTTCATGTCCGCTACAGGTACATCCTCAAGGGTCAGCGGTTGCTGACGCTTAACGCCAAAGCGGCGCATCTGCTGAAGCAGATACCGGAAACTGACTCGCCCTATGTGTTCCGCAATCCCAAAACCGGAGCGGCGTATAAACTCCACGAGTTCTACTATCTGCACAAGAAAATCCTGAAACAGGCCAGGCTCCCATGGGTGGCTTTTCGGGATCTGCAGCGCCAGTGCATGGAGGTGGGAATATGACACTTCAGGAATACATCAGCTTCTGGCAGGAAACCTATGACAAGCATCAGAGCAGGCCGACTACCTATGCGGCACACAACTATGTATTTAAGAACCATATCCTCCCCGGCCTGGGAGATATACCACTCTCTGAATTGACATCGGAGATGGTTGGAGAATTTCTGGAGGAACGGCGGCGCTTCGGCAATCATCGACCCGGCAGCTCTGGCTTGGGGGAAGAAACCATGCGGCACATCCACCGCCTGCTTCAGCAATGCTTGGATCAATCCATACGGGACGGTCTCCTGACAGAGAATCCTGCCAGGGCATTCCGCTACCGCAAGTCCACAACGGTGAAAGCGAATATCATGACGCCTCTGGAAATGGAGGATTATCTGGATGCGGCAGAACGGCTGGGGTACCTCCCCATGTTCATGCTGGCCTTAACGGCTGGCCTGCGGCAGAGTGAGCTCATCGCCCTGAAATGGAATGACCTCAATGTAAAAAACAGGACGCTGACCATATCAGAGCAGCGCTCTGTAGAACGGCGGGAACTGTTTGAATATGGCTCGGAAACGAGAACAATAACCTTGACATCGGAGGTGGTCGACCTCCTGATCATGGAACACACCAAGCATCCAAACAGCCCGCTGATGTTCATGCATCCGGCCACGCAGAAGCCGTACTCGCCGCAGATGGTGCGCCGGATGCATAATGAGATCATCAAGGAAGCGGGGCTTGACCACATCCGATTCACAGATCTCCGGCACACCTGCGCCGTCCTATCTCTGCAGAACGGTATGGAAACCAAGGAACTGGCGCGGATGCTGGGACATTACCGGCCGTCGATAACCCGACAGAACTATGAACCTTATCTGCCGCGCATGGCAAAAAAGGAGGCGGATATTCCAAAGGAAGCTACTCAGCGTGAACTTCAGCAGGCGGCAAATGTTCTGGATGCTCTTCTGAAATTCTGATAGCTATTCCGCAAAATGTGAGTTGTCCACAGAACTCAATCATTTTACATCCAAAGAGGAGGAAACAAAATGAAAAAGAGAATCATCATTGCCACTGCATTCACCGCCTGTCTTGCCCTGTGTGCCGCTGTGTGGCCACAGACCGAAAAGGTCGAGAAAACACCCGCGCCGAGCGAAACGACCGCCGTGACCACTCCACGGCCGACACCTCCAGAGACAGAAGAACGGGTGTTGCCAGCAATCGTAGAAAAGCAAGAATCGGGAATTCCGGAAGCTGAATCAGCCCCGGAAGGGGCCGCCGAGGAATTGCCCATCCCTGCACCGGAAATAGAAGATGAACCCGTGGCGGAACAGAAATCTGCACCTCCTATGCAGACAGATCCCACCCCGGTACAGCCCGCGCAACCCGAACCTAAATCGGCACCGGAGCCAATAGCTAACGATAACGAACTGGCGGATATGGTCTATGTCCCCGGCTTCGGCTGGATACAAAGCGAAGGCCCCAACCATGTCGAGTACGCCGAGGATATGTACGAGAACGGCAACAAAATCGGCATCATGGGCTGACCTCAAAAATTGCGCCGCATAAACAATGAAATAACCGCAGGAGCGAACCCGGACGCTTCTGCGGCCTTTTGCATATTGGCTTGATTTGAAATCTGCACTTCGAAAATGGGAGTTCAGATCTGAAAACTGGATTTTCAATAGACAAATTGAAGCTGTTGTGTTAGAATTAACCTGTATTAGTATATACTCTGACACGAGGTGTTACGATGACGATTTGTTATAATAAGCTGTGGAAGCTCCTAATCGATAAAAACATGAAAAAGAAGGATCTGCGTCTGGCTACCGGTATGTCCACCACCGCCCTTGCCAAGCTGGGCAAGAACCAGCATGTCAGTACGGAAATCTTAACGAAGATTTGCGAAGTTCTGGACTGTGATTTCTGCGATATCATTGAGCTCGTAAAGGAGGAAAATCATGATTGACTTTTCCAAAATCGAGCAATATCGGGAGAACAACCGCATTGAGGCGAAGAAAGCCCTTGGCGGTCTGCCCAAAAGCATTTGGGAAACCTACTCTGCCTTCGCCAATACCCACGGCGGCATTATCCTGCTGGGCGTGGAAGAATGGGCGGGTAAATCCCTGCACACGGTAGATCTGCCCGACCCTGACAGACTCATTAAGGAGTTCTGGGATATCGTCAATAATCCCAACAAGACCAGCGTGAATGTACTGTCCTCCAAGGATGTATTTGTGCAGGAAGTCGACGGCAACCATATCGTGGTCATCAATGTTCCCCGCGCGGAACGCTCCTATAAACCGGTGTATGTGGACGGCAATCCGCTCTGCACCTACCGCCGCAACGGTGAGGGCGACTACCGTTGCACCAAAGAAGAATATCAGGCCATGGTGCGGGATGCTTCCGTGAAAACACAGGACATGCTCATCCTAAATGAAATGGACATGACTGTGTTCAACAAGGAGAGCATTCGCAGCTATCGCCAGAGGATGCGCCTCTCCCGCCCCGGCCATGTGTGGGAAGCCTTGGAGGATGAAGATTTCCTCCTGAAGCTGGGTGCCGTCGGTATCGGCTCTGATGGGAAAAAGCATCCTACCTCCGCAGGACTTCTCATGTTCGGCAACGAATACGATATTGTGCGGGAATTTAACGCTTACTTTCTGGACTATCAGGAACAGTATGACGCTGATACCCGATGGACTGACCGTATCATATCTTCCTCCGGCGACTGGAGCGGCAATGTATACGACTTCTATTTCCGGGTCTACAACAAGCTGATCCAGGATATCAAGGTGCCCTTCAAGATGGACGGTGGTACTCGTATAGATGATACCCCAGTGCATCAGGCTCTGCGTGAAGCACTGGCCAACTGTTTGGTGAATGCCGATTACTACGGCAGACAGGGGTTGGTCATCGTCAAAAAGCGTAACAGCATTACGATGTCTAATCCGGGCAGCTTCCGCATCGAAATTGATGCCGCAAAAAGCGGTGGTGTTTCTGATCCGCGGAACGGAACGATGCTGAAGATGTTCAACCTGATTGATATTGGTGAGCGTGCTGGTAGCGGCATTCCGAATATCTTCCGCGTCTGGCGCGAGCAAAATTGGACAACTCCGGAGATTACAGAGCAACTGGAGCCAGAGCGGACAATTTTATCGCTCGCCTTTGAAAAGGCAAGCGATAAAAAGCAAGCGATAAAAGCAAGCAATTCCACAATTTACAGCAGGCAAAAACAATCCGTCATCGAATACTTGACCCACGAGATTCAAGCGGATTGTAAAACGATTGCGGATCTGTTGGAGATCAGCAGTCCTCGTGCCAGAGCAGTGCTTACAAAAATGGTGAAAGAAGAAATCATTATTACCGAAGGCGGCAACCGCAATAGAACATACAAATTGAAATCCTAAGTGTCCACTATAACGGACACCACTTATGGTAGACTTTTAGAGAGAAATTGCAGCAAGCAAAATGAAGTTTTCGGAGGTTCCGTATGGGAAATGAATTGTTCAAGAATATCCCCAGTAAAAGTAGGAGATTTGGTCAAGGATGTGCGCAATGGTCGTATCGGTTTACCTGATCTTCAGCGTCCGTTTGTTTGGAAAGATAATAAAGTCCGTGAACTTTTTGACTCCATGCTCAAAGGGTATCCTATTGGCTACATTATGCTTTGGGAGTCTCCGGCGGATTACGAAAGCAAAAAGAGCGCGATTGGAGATAACTCAAAAACCTATGAAGAACCTAAGGAACTCGTCATTGACGGTCAGCAGCGTTTGACTGCCCTTGTTGCGGCTATGTATGCGGTCAAGGTGAAGGACAAGAATTTCGCAGATCGTGAAATAAAAATCTCCTATAATCCGCTGACTCGCGAATTTGCCGTGTGGTCCCAGGCATACGAAAAGGACACCGAGTGGATCAGTCGCATCAGTGATGTGTTCCTGGCAAAAGAGGACAATTCCATCAGTTCTCTGCGGCGACATTTTATCAAGGAAGCCAACGAAGGCCGCGGTAAGAAAGAACTCCCCTTGCTGACAGACGAGGAAGAAGATAGAATCGAAGATAACATCAATGCGCTTCTGAATTTGTCTGATTATTCTCTACCTACTCTGGAAATCAGTTACACGGCAGACGAAGAAGATGTCGCAGATATTTTCGTCAGAGTCAATTCTGGCGGACAGAGTCTGACGGAGAACAACTTCATTCAGACTCTTATCTCCGTTTACGAGAATGAAACCAGCAATAAGATCAATGCGTTTGCAGCAGCATCCAGAGTACCAGCCGCCAACACCTCTTACAACACACTTTTGGCAATTGAACCTTCTCATCTGATTCGCATGGCCGTTGGCGTTGGTTTCAAGCGTGCCCGGTTGAGATACGCCTACATGCTTTTGAGAGGCAAAAATCTTGAGACCGGAAAGTTCTCTGATGAAGTCCGGCATGAAAATCTCCAGATTTTCAAGGACGCTTTGGACAAGGTCATGAACCTTAACAACTGGCACAGTTTCATTAACATCGTGGCAGAGGCCGGATATATCAGCGACAAGCTGATTGCATCGTCCAACGCTATCGTTTTCAGTTATGTCCTTTACCTGAACGCCAAATACGACTACAAACTGGATGCGGCGCAGTTGAAGAAATGCACCAGCAAGTGGTTCTTTATGAGCACCATCACATATTTCTACACTGGCTCCACGGAGTCCGAAGTGGAAAAGCAATTTGCAGATCTGCGTGATGTTCATACGGCGGCAGAGTTCATTGCCTATATTGACCGTGTAATCGAAACACACTTCACAGACGATTATTTCAGTTTGACTCTACCTAACGAGCTGAACAGCGCTGCGGCTATTTCTCCGGCGTGGTATGGATATGTGGCAGCTCAGATCGTGCTGAATACTCCTATGTTGTTCAGCAACACCCCAGTATCCAAGTATTTCATCTTGGGTTCCAGCGGAACGAAGAATGGAAATGTCAAGAAATGTGCAGTCGGGAAACACCCAAAATCTGAAAAGCATGGTAATACAGCGCAGTTTTCCGAAGTGGAGCGTAGCGGAACGCAGGAAAACTGCGGCGGCATCGAATCAGGCTGCCGTTTGCGCCTGCGCCCACTCCCGGTACTTCGCAGGCGGCAGTCCCAGCGGGTTGCGCGTATAGATCCTAACGCGGTTGTAGTAGGTAAAAACATAGCGGAAAATGATCGTTTTGACCTGTTCTCTCGGCAGCTTGTATGCCGCGATCTGGTAGATCTTCTCTTTTTTGAGCGTGGCGAAAAAACTTTCCATCCGTGCGTTGTCGAAGCAATGTCCGGTGCCGCTGAGGCTTTGTATCATGCCGCAGCGAGACAGCTCGGAACGAAAGGCTAAGCTGGTGTATTGACTGCCGCGATCCGAGTGGAACACCGCTCCGCTCAGACTCGGATAGAGCCGCTCCAACTGCCGTACCGTATCAATGCACAGCTCCTTCTTCATATTGTCCCGCATCTCGAGCGCGACGATCTCGCCGCTGAAGCAGTCCATGACCGGAGACACATACAGCTTGCCGTCCGCACACTGTACCTCGGTAATATCCGTGAGAAATTTTTCCAAAGGGCGCTGGGCGCTGAAGTCCCGCTTTAAAAGGTTTTCCTGCTCCTGTGCTTCTGTCGTGGTCTTCGTGATACCGTGCGGAATGCGTCTTTTATGGAGCCAGCCATTCTCTTTCATCACGCGATACACTGTCCTCCGGCTAACGTCAACGCCGTCCTGCTCAAGCGCAAGGCAGACGCGATCCACGCCGTAGTTTCGGTTATCCGGATGCTCTTCGAGAATCTTTTTGACCTTTCCCGCAAGAAGCTGACGGCTGCTGTGCCTGCCCCTGTTTCGAAGCCACCGGTAATAACCGGATTCGCTCAGGCGCAGGACGCGGCACATCTCCTTTGCCGTGTAGATGCCCTTGCGTTCGACTATGAACAGGTGTCGTTCACACGCTTTTACTTCTTGCGGTCTTTTGCGAAAAAACCGAGTGCATCCTTGAGAATGTCGTTTGCAGTTCGCAGCTCGGCATTTTCTCGCTCAAGCTCACGGATGCGGATCGTCTGCTCCTCTGCGCTCAGTGTCTTCGCGGGCGGTGTATTTCGGCGTATGCTGCGCCAGTCCGCCAGCGTGTAGTACGCAATGCCGAGCTGCTGCGCGGCTTTCTTCACGCCAATCTCGTCTGACAGCTTCAGCGCTTCTTCCTTGAATTCTTTGCTGTAATGCTTCATTGCGATTCCCTCCGTCTCTGCTTCTTCAGTTTAACAGATTTTTGGGGATTTTGCGACTGCACTTACAGGGTACTACTCCAGAATGCTATCGACAAGCATCACATTTTCCCGAAAAACTACCTGACCGGCATTGGTTTTACCAGCGACCGTGACCGGAACCAGATCGCAAACTTTACCTATCTCGACTACGCCACCAACATCGAGATTTCAGATAAGGCGCCCCAAGACTATGTCTCTCATTACCGCCAAAAACTGGGCGAAGAAGGTTATCGCAAAACCTGCAAGGAACACGCTCTGCCGGATAACTTCGAAAATATGGACTACATGGAGTTCCTAAGCCAGCGCAGAATCTTGATGGCGCAAACTGTTCGCAAGGCTTATCAAAGACTGTGTGAGTGATATTTACAAACAAAGTCTTTCGAGGTGGTTGCTTGCCGTACACAGAAACCGGGGGAAATGTTATATCCAATATTTAGAACTCACATGGCACGGAAGGGGTCCCGCAATGATTACAATTGATTCTTTAATTGGGCAGATGAAAAGCCTTTTTGCCATTAAAACACCAGTTCGCTTCGATACGCCGGAGTATATTCAATTTTATAATGACCTAATTCAGTACATTTACGAAAATCACTTTGAAGAAAGCGATGAGTGGAAAATCATTTCCCGTAATCTTGTTTACACCTCAACGCAAAGAATGGCAACGGGAGAAGGAAATACAATTTTGATTCAATTAGATGCCTTGAAGCGCAGGGAACTGGAACTCCGTTTTGCGATTGACTGGAAGCTGGTTCACCCGGATATTATTCGGGTAGCGCAGCCACTGTATCAAGATGGCCATTATTTTGAATCTGCACGCAGTGCCTTTATCGAAATAAACGCCAGAGTCAAAAAACTTTTCCCGGAGCTCAGAAGCAAGGACGGAAAACAGTTGGATGGCTGTCCTCTTATGCAAACAGTTTTTTCGGCTAAAACGCCTAAACTTGTGATTACAGACATCTCAACAGATACGGGCGAAAATGTTCAACGAGGGTTTATGGATATGTTTGCCGGAGCAGCGGCGGCCCTGCGAAATCCAAAGGCCCACGAAAATGATTTCATTACAGCAGAGAATGCGGCACGGCAGCTAATGTTTGCCAGTATGCTAATGTACGAGCTGGATGAGGCTTTGGAGCGAAAGGAAAACAGCACCATAGCGGCAGTTGAAAAAGTTCAATTGGTTGCTGATACGGATTTCGCAAGCAACGGACACAGAGGAGGATAACGGATGGATTACAGTTTATTGATTGCCTATTTGCGGCAGAAACAATATATTACGGATTTGGAAAAGGATATTCTGGATACATGGAACGAGCTTCAGAAATCCCCATTTGACCGCAGCTCTGCGCAACTGCAAATTATGCAGAATAACGCAAAACACCCGGAGATTCTTGCCGCAATCAAGGCGCTGCCAACAACGGTTATTCGCCCTTTTGATCAGGTAACAGAAAACGATATACGATATAATTTGGGGGAACAACTCGAGGCACTTGCCATGAAAGAGGGGTGGCCAACCAATGGCTAATAAATTGGAGCTGACGTGGTATGGCAAAGACGAGCCGATTCGGGTCGAGCCTCGTTTACTGATTGAAAATACGGAGCTTTCCAACACTGCCGCCGACCCGGAGACGCAGAATATGCTGATCCATGGGGATAATCTGTTGGCGTTGAAAGCGCTGGAGAGCAAATTCGCCGGGCAAGTAAAGTGTATCTATATCGATCCTCCGTACAATACCGGCTCGGCATTTGAGCATTATGATGATAATCTGGAGCATAGTATTTGGCTCAATCTGATGCGTCCACGCCTCGAAATCCTCTGGAATCTTCTTGATGGTACTGTTGGTAGCCTGTGGATCAGTATTGACGATTCCGAACAGGCATATATGCGGGTTTTGTGCGATGAACTATTTGGTCGGCATAATTTTGTTGCACAGAATGTATGGCAAAAACGATATTCCCGTGAAAATCGAGAAGCTATCGGCGATGCGCACGAGTATATTATTGTTTACGCGAAAAATCCTGCTCGTTTTAAGGAAAGCAGAAATCTTGTCCCTATGTCAGAGGAGCAAGCCAAAGTATATAAGAACCCCAATAACGACCCAAAAGGACGCTGGAGAGGCGTTCCTATGACTGCACAGGGATATCGGCCAAACCAAATGTATCCGATAACAGATCCGAAAGGGAATATTCATTATCCTCCTGAAGGTCGGTGCTGGAGTACTGTTGAATCGGAATTCAAAAAGCTGTTGGAGCAAGGGAGAATTTATTTTGGAAAGAATAATGACTCCCAACCAAGTACAATCCGCTATCTATCTGAAGTCCCTGGTGTAGTACCATGGACATGGTGGCCGTGTGAAGAAGTCGGTCACACAGATTCGTCAAAGAAAGAGATTATGGCGATTTTCGGCAAAGATAACATTTTTGCCACTCCTAAACCCGAAGAGCTTATTCAGCGCATCATCCATATTGCCTCCAATCCCGGCGATTTGGTTCTTGATTCCTTCCTCGGTTCCGGTACTACCGCTGCCGTCGCACAAAAAATGGGGCGGCGTTGGATTGGCGTGGAAATGGGCAATCATGCCTATACCCATTGCAAAGTGCGCATGGATAAGGTTATTGCCGGGGAAGACCCCGGCGGCATTACCAAGGCGCAGAGCTGGCAAGGAGGCGGAGGATACCGATTCTATGAGGTAGCACCTACGCTCATTAACAAAGACCCCTTTGATGAATATGTCATCAACGAGGACTATGACGCCAATATGCTGGCAGCGGCGGTGGCTTTGCACGAGGGATTCCGCTATCAGCCGGACGGAGACCTGTTCTGGAAACAGTCTGTAGGCAACGAGAACAGCTATCTCTTTGTGACCACCCGCCACCTGAACATCCCCTATCTGGACTCCATCAAGGACACCATGGAGGAGGGCGAATATCTGATCATCGCTTGCCGCTCTTTTGACAGCGGACTGGACAAGGCCTACGATAATATCACAGTGAAGAAAATCCCGCAAATGCTGCTGGAACGCTGCGAGTTCGGCAAAGCGGATTACAACCTGAATATCGTACACCCGCCGGTGTATGATGATTGCGACGAGGAGGAAGAGGATGTCTAACGATTTTCCGCTCTATACCACAGACTATATCAGCGGCGTCATGTCCCTCCGCAAGCCGCAGTCGCAATCGCTGAAGATTCTGGAGGAAATTACAAACGCCGTACAGCTCCGCAAGGGAATGAATCTGAAAGCGGCACTGGGCGCTGTCCACGCTATGTATCCGATCTGCTCCGATTTTGAGCGTGACTTTATGTCCCTGACTTTTGCTCTGGCAACCGGCGTCGGCAAGACTCGCTTGATGGGAGCCTTTATCGCCTACCTTTACACGCAGCACCATATCAGAAACTTTTTCGTGGTCGCTCCCAATACCACGATTTTTGAAAAACTCAAAAAGGATCTCAGTGATAACAACAGCGCCAAGTATGTGTTCAAGGGGCTTGGCTGTTTCAGCACGCTACCGCAGATCATTACGGATGACGATTACCGTGAAAAAACGCTCTCCCTGTTTGAATCCGATGTTCACATCTTCGTGTATAACATCGATAAATTCAACAAAGAGGGCGCAAATATGAAAAAGGTGAACGAGCTCATTGGGGACTCGTTCTATCAGGCGTTGTCCGACTTACCGGACCTTGTGCTCATTATGGATGAGTCACACCATTACCGGGCAGAAAAGGGTGCGCAGGCACTGAACGAGCTGCATCCGCTGCTGGGATTGGAATTGACAGCGACACCATTGGTGACCAAGGGGAATAAGCAGGTGCCGTTCAAAAATGTGGTATATGAGTACCCGCTGTCCAAAGCGATCGAGGATGGCTATACCCGCACCCCATATGCCGTGACCCGCTCGGACATAGATTTTTATAACTTCGGTAATGAACAGCTGGATAAAATGATGCTGCTGGACGGCATCACCTGCCACGAAAGCACAAAGCGCAAATTGGAAGTCTACGCCGCCAATCACGGTAAGCCTGTGGTGAAGCCGTTTATGCTCGTAGTTTGCAAGGATACGGATCACGCAACCTGGGTGGAGCAATTCGTAAAGTCAGACGAATTCCGTAGTGGCGCATATCGCAACAAAACAATCATCGTCCACTCTAAACAGAAAGGCGCAGAGACCGAAGCGAACACTCGTCTGCTTCTGGATGTGGAAAATCCGGAAAATCCGGTGGAGATCGTGATCCATGTCAATATGCTCAAAGAAGGTTGGGACGTCAACAACCTCTATACCATCGTTCCGCTTCGGACGGCCGCATCCAAAATTCTGCGAGAGCAGATGGTCGGTCGCGGCTTGCGCCTACCCTATGGAGAGCGCACCGGTGATCGGGATGTGGATGCCGTCATGCTGACTGCCCATGAGAAATTCAATGATATTCTGGCGGAGGCACAGAAGGGTGATTCTATTTTTAAGGCTGGGAATGTCATTAAAGCAGAAGAAATCAAGCCCGAAGAAGTGGTCTATACTCAGCTGACAATAGAAACCAATCCGGATGCCGAGCTGGAAAAAGCGTATGCTCATACTCAAATTGAAAAGACGGATACCACAGATGCACTGATCAAGAAGGCAGCTGACTTGATCAAAGCAGAGGTTGAACAGCACATTCAGCATACCCCGGCGCATACGGTCACCCCTGTGCAGGCACAGCAAATTGTAGAAACAGTCAAACAGAAGGTCGCTGAGGATAAGGATCTGGGACAGACCTTCAAGGAGAATGAAATGCCGCTGGCAGCATGGATGCTCTACCAAACCGAGGAAACGCACAGAGCTGCCGTGAACAAATTTATTCCGATTCCCCGTATCAAGGTAACGGATGCCGGTGTTGAGGAATATGTGTTCGTAGACTTTGATTTGGACATAGCAGATTTTACCCATGTGCCGATCAAGAATGAGCTGCTCGTTCAGAATCTGGAGGATATGCAGGACCGGCAGCGCATCAAGGGCGATGCAATCGATTTTGAGGGCTACAATCCGAAAAAGGTCATACTGGAACAGCTGCGTGCAAAGCCGGAAATCGATTACGAAAAGTGTTCCAAACTGCTGTTCAAACTGATTACTCAGGTCTGCGACCATTACGAAACCCGATATGGCACAAACGGAATGCAAAACATCATTATGATGTACAAGCGGGATATTGGCAATAAAATCTATAAACAAATGCTCCAGCACTTCTACTATGAAAATGGCTTTTTGCAAGAAGAAGTGGTTGGGACAAGAACGTATAATCTGCAGCAGTCCTATAGCTGTTCTCAGCGTGTAAACTTGTTCTCTGATGCGTATACAGAAAACATCCAGTCCGTACTGTTTGAGGGAATCAAACGAGGCGTGTTCAGCACCGCTAAATTTGATAGCCGCCCAGAGTTGCTGTTGGCACGGATCCTGGAAACGGAATCAGATGATGTACAGAATTGGCTCCGCCCTGCTCCGCAGGAGTTCAATATCACCTATAACCGCGGTCATAACTATGAGCCAGACTTTGTGGTAGAAACCGAGAACACCATTTATCTTGTAGAGGTCAAGGGTGAGGACAAGCTGAATGCCCCGGATGTGATTGCGAAGAAAAAGCGTGGCATCCAATATTGTGAAGTCGCCTCTCGCTGGGGCAAAGCCAACGGCTATAAACAGTGGCGGTATCTGTTTATCCCGTCCAAGCAGGTAATGCCAAACTCGTCGTTTATGCAGTTGGCAAAAAGGTTTGGAGAATACTAAATTAACAAATAATCTCTGCAAATACAATTTAGCTAAATGTGTAATGTACAAAATCTGTTCTTCATGGAAACGCTAAGTTTTTCGTGAATCTAATGACACTCGATATAGTCAATATTGTTGCATTAAATTTAGCGTCAAAGCTTTGAATACTAATACGGTTGCGAATAATAATTTAGGTGCTTGTAGCTTTGATGTTTCAACAGAAATATCATCAAATAAAAGAATTGGAGGAATAGAAAATGGCAGAGACCTTTAAACTTCCGTGCTCATCGTATGAGGAGCTGATTAAACTGTTCCAAGCGTATGCGAATACGAAAGAAGGAACCGCACTATCATTGGACGAGATAACCCAAGCCACTGGAGTGCCTCGTACTATTGTAAGCAAGAACAATGGTTTTATGGTACAAGTGGGTTTGATCACGGAGGGCAATAAAAAAGCAGCAACCGAAACGGGACGCGCTTTAGGACGAGCATATACCTCAAAAATTACAGATGAAGTTGAACGGATTTGGAAAGAGATTATTGCTGAAGTTGATTTTTTAAACCGGATGTTGTCTGCTGTCCGAATTCGTAATGGCATGGATCGTTCGAGTTTCATTAATCACATTATTTATTCTTCAGGACTCAAAGATGCTAAGGAATCTCGCGCAGGAGCTGGAGCACTGATTGAAATTTTTAAGAGTGTTGGGGTATTGTCAGAGGTTGACGGCAAGCTATCTGTCCTGGATGAACCAAGCTCTGCCCGAGTATCTGTTGCATCAAATACCATATCTGCTGAGCAAACGCATTCAGAACCAGTTGCCCAACAAGCGCTTCCCGTTGCAACAATTTCGGCAAAGAACTCTATTGTCATCAACATCAATATCAACTGTACACCAGCAGATATTGATGGACTCGGCGAAAAAATTAGTCAACTGCTTTACGAGTTGTCTGAATGATTAAGCTATTCATAACAGAGAAAGTAGGTGCAGTATGAGTTATAACATAGTGCTTACTACTGCTGAGGATATTGTTGCAGTTGTTGATGCTGTCATCGCAAAAGGCTCTGAAGCGGCAAAGGATTTCATCGCAGAGTTCACGGGAATAGCAACTGACGATCAGGTTCTTAAGGCACTTCAGATGGCATGTGAACTTCAGTTAATTGTGTTTGATAGTTCACGAGGCTGTTATGGGTCTCCATCATTTTTGGCCCGGAAGCTTGTATCTGCATCATCAGACGAGCAGAAGGCCGTGTTTATGCGCTTGATTTTGGAGCAATATGCTCCATATAATACATTCAAGACACGATACGGTTTTACAAAATCCATTGAGCTTGCTTGTCGCCAAACGAAAACCCTACATATGATGACCTCCAACGAGAGAGACGTGAAAAATACGCTTATAAGCATTGCTACCTACGCAAAGGCGCTTAAAAGCGAAGGCGCAAACTTATATAGCTTTGTTGAGGATGTGGATGCTGTAGGTATTATTGAAGCTGCGCTTCGCTCGGCAAACATTACCGAAAACTCGTTGCGTACGTATTGGGGGGAAAATCTGTATACTTTTGTTAATACATCCAATGTGTTTGCCCCTTTGATTGAGGCATTGCAGAAAACTCATTCTGGGACAATGGATGTTCGTTCTATCGTTGTTTGTGCGGCGAATGCATTTGAATCTTTTTTAGCTGATTTTGCAGTAAGAAAAGGAGTCTCTTTAAGCGGTAGAAATGGGATACTGCAAAAGCGAGATGCATTATCTGCACACATTTCGAAAAAACATCGAGGGATGATTGAATTCGTTGGACAAGTCCGCAATGCGGCAGACCACGGTGCAGATCCCGACGAAAACAACCAAGTTTGGACAATCTCTAATGAAACTGCAAGAATATATCCCTGCATTATAGCAGCGCTAATTAAAGCGATTTTTTCACGAGATGCTACAGGGAGCATTGAAGTATAAATGGGATTTTCTCATATGCTGTGTGGGGGGAGAACCTTTTTACCAGACTGACCCTTATGACCATAATGCAAATTGTCACCACATACTAAGAGGGAGTGAAACACCGAAAATGTTTTACTCCCTCTTTTGTAATTATTCTTTTCTCTGCGACCCATTCAGGCTGGCCCAATGCTGGCGCAGCAGCCTTTCTGCTTCTCTGCGAAGGGAACTTTGGAACATGACAGCCACAACCAATGCGCTAAGCACTGCAGCCACAGGCTCCAGCCAGGGATATGCGGTCCAAAGCTGTTCTCCCCAGCAAACAAGCGGAACACCAACAAGCAGCATAAACAGCAAAATAATGATGACAACGTCGGGTCTGCCGTAGCCTTCATGTCTTTTGATTTTGGCCCGTATCTGTCGAAGCGCACGGGCGCGGATCTCCCGGATGTTTCTGGACGAACACTGTTTGTCCTGTGCGACGGATTCAGTGGACTCGCCATTGATGATCGTGCGGAACAAAATCTCCCTCTGCAGTTCGGTCAGTGCATGCAGGGCGTCATAGATTTGGGTGTCCAAATACATGAAGGAATCTTCATCAGAACCTTCAGGCAGATACTTGCTTCGGTCAAACCACCGTCTGTCGTTGTAGATCGCGTTGCGCACTTCCTCCGGCAGGAACGCTTCCGGATTGTAAGATAGGGGCTGTTTGATATCCACATCTTCCAGAGTATCCGGCGCAACTCGCTTGTGAAAGTTGGCCTCGCTGTAGTAGAGCATGTGCTCCAGCTCCTTCCACTCCTCCGGATGCTCCTTCACCCACTGGTCTGCGGCAGCGGCAGCTTCCGGATCCATAGAGTGTATCCAGCGCCAATCCGCCTGAAGCTCTTTATAAGACTGGGTATCCTTGAAGGACATGAGCTCACCACCCTTTCTGCGTTCACAAAAAGTTTATAATTTGGGACCTTCCGATTTTGCGATTTTTCTCTAAGTAATAGTAGAAGGATAATTTCACCCGGGTGGAGTTTCCTTCGGTTCGGTACGGCACGCTCTCCGCGCTGACGAACCCACATGGCCTTAGACAGAGCACTCTATGAGAGCATGAGTGCTCTCTGCCATACGGCAATCCGCTCGGAAGGTCATTCCATCTCTGGCCGTGCTCCCGGGAGCACGGCCTCTTTTTATTCTAACACGGAGGAGGCGAAAAAGATAGTTTACAGATGAGGGCAAAGGAGGAATGTGGATCACACAACACACCCGCAAAATAAAAACCGCCGCGACTGCGGCAACAGTCCGGCGGCTCGGCGCACACGCAGGCACGCACAAATCTACTGATAAAAGTATATCAGGTAAACAGCAGAAAAGCAATGAAAATTTTTCTGTCCCCTATGTGAGCGTCATCGGACTCTACGACAATACAGGAGGTATGAATTGAGTTTCAACAAATGGCCCAAGCGCAGTGCAGAGAAAAACTATTTTATGGTACCAAACGAGATATTCAGCATCGGTCTGGATTTTCGTGAGATCTCCCTCTATTCCTATCTGCTCCGGTGCGAGAATCGTAAGACCTACCAGTGCTACCCCAGTTACAAAACCATCGGCCATGCGATCGGCATGAGTGAAAATACGGTGGCAAAGTATGTGCGGCAGCTGGAGGAGAAAGGCCTCATCTACACGGAGCCGACCATCATGCAGAGCAAAGACGGAAAACCGCTGAACGGGAATCTGCTCTACACCATCCGTCCTATCCCGGGTGTACTCGAAGCGTTCTATGAGCGGCAGTTCCGGCAGGCAGAGGAGGCTGCCGCCCGCTATCGTGCGGCGCAGCTCCTCGAAAAGTCCAACGCTCAGGGCCGCCGGAACGCCTTGTGTGCGCCTTTCCGGGAGGAAGCGAGTCCCAGTCCCAGCCAGAGGATTGAAGCCGGATGTGAGCCGTTTTCGGCAGACTTTTGCAGGACGAAAGAAAAAGCAGGATAAAGGCATGGCGTCGCACGTGCCGCCGCAGCCGTCACTTCTGCCCGCAGTGCGGGCAGTTTCGGACGCTTGAAGCTGGCGTCTTTGAGAGACAGAATAAGCACCGATGGCGTCAGCTTCCACGAAAAGCCCCGTGTTGCAGGGCCTTTCAAGGATGTCTTACGGCAAAAAGGAGGAATTGAATGAGTAAAGAAACCAGAGATCGTATTGCATTCCGGATGCAGCCGGAAACCAGAAGAAGGATCGAGCAGTGGTACGCCGCCGACAACTGCCAAAGCATGAATGAGTTCGTGGAGAAGGCGGTGAACTTTTATGTGGATCATCTGGAGATACAGGACAACCAAACGCTTTTGCCTATGGCGATCCAGTATGCCATTGACGGCAGACTGCGCAGAATGGAGGACTATATCGCCAGAAGCAGCTTCACAAGAAACGTGGAGCAGGACATGACCAACGGTATTATCGCGGAAGCGTTCGAGATGGATCGGGAAGATTTGAAGCGCAGACGGGCGCAGAGCGTCCGCAATGTGAAAGCCACAAACGGTCTCATCTCGTTGGAAAAGTACGCACGCTCCCGTCAGGAGCCGGACTGGGATGATGACGAATGGCAAGACTGATCCTCAAGAGTCCCTATATCAAAAGCACCGGCGGGGCCTCCGGGTACCTGCGCTACATCGCGACCCGGGAGCGTGTGGAGCTTATCCCGGATGACCGTCCGCCCACACGAAAGCAGGAGCAGCTCATCTCCAAACTGGTCAAGGACTTCCCGGACAGCAAGACGCTCTATGAGTACGAGGACTACCTGACGAAGCCCACTAAGGTCAACGCCTCTGCGTTCATCACGCTGGCTCTCGAAGCCAACTGGGATTCCATTCACGAGTCGGAGCAGTACATGAAGTACATTGCCACCCGGCCACGCGCCGAGCGCATCGGTGCTCACGGTCTGTTCGGTGATGAGGATTCCGTTTCTCTGGAGAAGGCCATGGCAGAGCTGGAGAGCTACACCGGAAATGTATGGACGCACATCATCTCCCTCAAACGTGAGGATGCTGCCCGGCTTGGGTTTGATAACGCCGCGGCGTGGCGAAATCTTATCCAGGCGCACCGCAACGACATCGCGGCTGCAATGAAGATACCGTCCGGTGACTTTCGCTGGTACGCCGCTTTCCATGATGAGGGCGAGCACCCGCACATCCACATGATGGCCTGGTCCGCCAAGACGAGCCAGGCCTACCTCTCCAAGGAAGGCATCCGTCAGATCAAGTCCAAGCTGACCAATGATATCTTCCGCAACGAAATGCTCCATCTCTACGAACAGAAGTCTGAGTCCAGAGATGAGCTGGTGCGCCAAGCGCGGCGGGCGATGCTGGAACTGGTACACGCTATGCAGGACGGCGTATGTGACCACCCGGACGCCGAACAGCTCATGCTGGAGCTGGCGGCGCAGCTCGGAGCGGTCAAGGGCAAAAAGTCCTACGGCTATCTACCAAAGCGGTTAAAGAATCTGGTAGATGATATCGTGGACGAGATGGAGCGGCTCCCCGCCGTGAGCAAGTGCTATGACCAGTGGCTGATGCTCCAAGGCAAGGTGGACAGCTACTATCACGACAAGCCCCAGGAGCGCATCCCGCTCTCACAGCAAAAGGAGTTCCGGCAGATCAAGAATGCGATCATTCAGGAAGCGAAGCGCCTGCACTTGGGTGAGATCACCTTCGAGGAGAAGGGCCTCAATCAGCAGGACGAGCCGGAGGAATTCCAAAACGCCTCCTACGACTACTGGACACTGCGGGACATCATCCGGGACGAGAGCCTGACCATGGAGGAACGGAGCGACGCCGTCTCTGAAATGGACAAACTGGCAGAGAACGGCGATATGTATGCCCAGTACCTGATGGGAAAGCTCTGGCGGGACGGACCTTTGCTGATCCCGGACTCGGTGGAAGCACGGTACTGGTTCGAACAGGCGGCGGAGCAGGAACACATTGTGGCGCAGTACTCTCTGGCCAAGCTGTACCTCTCAGATGATGTGGAGGTACGGGATATCCGTCTGGGAATGAATTGGCTGTACACCGCCGCGGTCAACGGCAGCCACTACGCCATGTATCGGCTGGCCAAAGAACTGTTCAAAGGTGATTTGATCAAACGAAATAGTGATGCCGCCGTGGAGTGGTTCACCAGGTCGGCGGAGGGGGGAAACCCCTACGCCCAGTATATGCTGGGCAAGCTGTACCTTGCTGGTAAGGAGGTTCCCTACGACGAGGAGAAAGCCGCATATTGGCTGACCCAATCCGCCGAGCAAGGCAATCAGTATGCACAGTACCTTCTGAACCACTTGGAGGAAAACCGTCCGCCCTCTGCGATGCTGGCAGTGACCCGGCTGCTCCACCACATGAGCCGGATCTTCCGGGACAACTCCGTCCCTAAGTCCCGCCCCGGCGGAATCCAGATCGACCGCAAGCGGCTGAAAAAGCTGCAGGAGAAGCGCATGGCCTTGGGGCACAAGCCAGCCGACCATGAGGAGCAGTGGCCTGACATGACGATGTGAGCGGCTTAAAAACTGGGCCGCAAAACAAAGAATAAAGCCCTTCCACGCGGAAGGTAGAAAGGAACTGAATGAGAAAATCCAAATACAATTCGTTCGATGAACTCCCGCTGATGCTGACCGTGGAGGATGTGTCCCATGTGCTGGGCATCGGCTTGGCTCATGCCTACGAGGTAGCCCACCGCAGGGATTTCCCCACCATCACTCTGGGCAGCCGCATCATCGTCCCCCGTGACAAATTCATGGAATGGATCGACGAGCAGGCCGTGAAAAAATCTGAGATATTATGATAGCTATTTCGGAGATTCTGTGGTATGTGTTTGTGTTAAAAAGGAGGGATCATAAATGGCAAAGAAACGAGCCAACGGCGAGGGCAGCATCCGTAAAAAGCCCAGCGGCCGCTGGGAGGGCAGATACACCCAGGGCATCGACCCGGTCACCGGCCGGGCCATCCAGAAAAGCGTGTCCGCCAAGACCCAGGCGGAGTGCAAAGAAAAGCTGGCGAAAGCCATTCGGGAGAATCGCGGCGTGCCGCTCAATCACACGGGCGACTACACCGCAGCGGAGTGGTGCCGCCTGTGGTTTGAAACTTACAGCAAGCCCAACATCCGCTACAATACCGCCAAGGGCTATGAGGGGATCATCGAACACCACATCATCCCGGCTATCGGTGCGATCAAGCTCAAGCAGCTCTCGTCCATCCACATCCAGAGAATGTATAACGACCTGAAAGAAAACGGCAGGATGCAGCGTGGGTCGAAGCAGAACGACAAGCCCCTGTCCAACACCTTCGTGCGGCGTGTCCATGCGGTGCTGCAGGCGGCGCTGAAGCAGGCGGTGAAAGAGCGGCTCATCCCGTACAACCCCTGCGAGAACTGCCGCATCCCGCCCAAGGACAAGAAAGAGATGACCATCCTCCCACCGGAGAAGATCGGCAGATACCTTCAGGAAGCGGAGAAGTACGGCGTCCTGCCCATGTTCTATCTGGAGCTGTCCAGCGGCCTGCGCCGGGGCGAACTGCTGGCGCTACAGTGGGAGGATTTGAATGTGAAAGAGCGAATCCTGACGGTGAATAAGCAGGTCACCCGCATGGAGGGCGAGCTGGATGTGACGGAGCCGAAAACAAAAAACTCCGTCCGCAAGGTGGCGCTGTCTCAGCAGGCGGTGGACCTGCTGGTGCAGGAGCATGAACAGCACCCGGACAATCCAATCCTGTTCCCGTCGCCCCGGACAGGCGGCTACTGGAGTCCGGACGCCGTGTCAAGGATCAACCGGAAGCTGCTGAAAAACGCAGGCATCGAGGAGCATGTGCGCTTCCACGACCTCAGACACCCGTATGTCAAGCACACGACAAAAATTTTTAGCTTACGCCTGATGGATTTTCAAGCGCAGGCTTATCCTGATGCTCGGTGAAAAACTCGCGGAGCTTGTCAGCTTCTTCGGGGAGGACAAAGCCGAAGCCCTGTCCGTCCACTCTGCAATAGAAAGCGATTTTCATGTCTGCCACCTCAATCGAAAATGTCTTGGATTTTATATGCGATTTCAATGCGCTTGTCAGGGTACACCAGTACCCGGTCGATCAGCAGCTCGGCCAGCTCGGTGGTCAGTGCGTCCGCATCGAAAATCGCCTTGGATGCTTCCTTACGGCTGTCCTGCCGTGCCTGTTCGTCCTGCTTCTGCTTCGCCTGTGCCAATACTGCGGCATAGGCGTTTTTCGTTTTCAAAAGCAGCTCGTCACACGCGGCCTTTTCCGCCTTGTAGGTGTTCAGGTCGATCTCTCCCATGAGATAGCGTTCATACAAAGTGCGCTTGCCGTCTTGAAGCGTCTCGATCTGCTGCTCATATTCGGCGCGTTCCGGTACGGAAGCATCTACCCGGAGCGTACCGCCAGGGGCAAGCGGTGCGGCGGTCTCCAACTGCTTTTTCAGCGTCAGGAATACCGTCTGTTCCAGCTCTGCGGCGTTCAGACGCATCTTGTGGCAGCGGCTTTCTACGTCCGCCTCGGAATGGCGGCAGTGATAATATGAGGTTTTCTGCATGGTGCGGGACAGCGCATGACCGCAGCAGCCACAGAAGGCTTTGCCTTTCAGCGGGTAGTCCCGCTTTTTCTTGTTTGGCTGGGAAAATCGGAGCTGGCTGGCCTGCACGGTATCAAACACAGCTTTCTCAACGATGGCCGGGTGATGGTCGGGGATGATGTACCACGATTCTCTGTCCTTCAGGCGGCTTCTGGTGCCGCCTACTTCGAGAACCGCCCGCTTGCCGATCACATACACGCCGGTGTAGCGTTCGTCCTCCAAAATGCGGAGAATGGTGGACGCACTCCAAATCCCGTGACAGCGGGAAATATCGTGGGTATGATTGCCGTGCGCCGCTTTGTACTGGCCGGGGGTAGGGATGCTTCTGCGGAACAGCTCCCGTGTGATGGCGGTGGCGTTGATGCCCTCAGCGGCAAGCTGGAAGATGAGCTGCACAACGGCAGCGGCCTCCGGGTCAGGCTCCATTCTGCCATCGGCGCTTTTGCGATAGCCGTAGGGACAGATTTTGCTCTGATACTCGCCGCGCTGCATCTTGGCGTACTTGGCACTCTTGGTCTTGATAGACATATCGCGGCTATAATACTCGCTGATGAGGTACTTGAACGCCACGTCCATGCCGCCGGTGTCGCCCTTGAATTTGCTGCTGTCAAAATCGTCGCTGATGGAAATAAAACGGGTATGGAACAGTGGGAACACACGCTCGATGAAGTAGCCGGTTTCAATGCTGTTTCGCCCGAAGCGGGAAAAATCCTTGACAATGATGCAGTCGATCTGATTGGCCCGCACCAGCTCAATGAGCTTCTGTACCTGCGGACGCTCAAAATTTGTGCCGCTGTATCCGTTGTCGATGAACTCCGTGATCTCCGCGTTCAGGGCTTCGGGCATGGATGCCGCGTATTCATGGAGAACAAGGCTCTGATTTTCAATGCTCAGGCTATCGTACTTGTAGTCCTCGATGGAGAGGCGGATGTAGAGGGCGATTACATATTTCTGCATTGTTCCAGCACCTCCGCATAGGTTTCAAACTCGCTCTGAAAGCGATAGCGCACCGTGATCTGCTTGTCGTGGGATACCTCAATGCGGTCGATCAGCCGCTCGATGAGTGCGCCGGTCAGCGCCCGGTCGGTCTTAATTTGTGCGGCATCCTGTTCCAGCGCCTGGTGCTGCTCTGCTTGAGCATCCATCGTTCGCAGGCCGTCCTCCAACTGTTCCATTTCCAAGGAGAGGTCGGCAATGCGGCTTTCATACTTTTCCTTGTAGTCGAAATATTCATCCTTGGTGAGAACGCCTTGCACAAGGTTTTCATACAGGCTCCGCACGATACCGCGAAGCCGCTGGATTTCCTGTTTGCGGCCGGTGATCTTCTCCCGCAGCTCAGCGCGGTCAGCGGCCTGCCGGGGCAGCTCCGCAAGGGAGAGGGTGTATTGCCCCAGCTCCGTATCAAGCGCTTCCTGAAGCATATCTGCCAGCATATCCAGCAACGCATCCTCGCGGATGGTCACGCCGGGGCAGGCATCCTTGCTGATTCGGCTCTGGCTCAGACAATGGTAGAAGTACACATCGTCAGACTTCTTGCGGATATTCCGCTGCCGGTGCAGGCTGCCGCCGCAGTGGGCGCAGAACACCTTGCCTTTGAGCAAATTCGGCGTGTAGGCTTTGACCTCCCGTGCCTTGGCGCGGCTGGCAGTCTGGTCAAGGATTGCCTGCACCGCTGCGAACTGCTCCCGGCTGATGATGGCCTCGTGGGTGTCCCGTACCACCGTCCATTCCTCGGCATCGGCCTTGACCTGCCGGTGATCCACGGTTTTGGTCTGTCCTTGAACGAGATCTCCGGTGTAGACCTCGGAGCGAAGAATGACGCCGACTGTTCGGGTCTGCCACTTGCCGCTGCCAAGCAAATTTTCATGGGTGATCTTGCCCTGCATCTTCTTGTAGTGGCTGGGGGTGAGAACGCCCGCCTCATTCAGACGCACGGCGATGGTATTGAGGCCAGCGCCCTCGGAAGCCCAACGGAACATCCGCTGCACCACGACGGCGGCAACGGGGTCGATGATAAGCTGGTGGCAATCGTCCTCGGCTTTCAGGTAGCCGTAGGGAGTACGCGCACCGATGAACTTGCCGTCCTTCATGGCCTGCCGCTGCTGCGCCCTGATCTTGCGCCCGATGTCTAAAGCGTAGGCTTCGTTTATCATGTTCCGCAGCGGGATGATGATACCGGAATGGGCATCTTCCGGGTTGGCGGTGTCGAAGTTTTCGTTGACCGCAATAAAGCGGATGTTGCGGATGCGGAAATACTGCTCGATGTAATAGCCGGTGTCGATGGTGTTCCGTCCCAAACGGGAGAGGTCTTTGACAATCACGCAGTTTACATGACCGGCCTCAATATCCGAGAGCATCTGCTGAAAGCCCGGACGGTGGAAGTTTGTCCCCGTCGCACCGTTGTCGATATAGGTATCGTATACGCTGATCTCCGGGTACCGCTCCAGATAGCGGGCAATAATCATCTGCTGGGTTTCAATGGATACGCTGTGCGTGTGGGTATCCTCCACCGAAAGGCGGACGTAGATCGCGGCGCGGCAAGCGGCGTCGGCCTCCTGCACGGCTACCGCAGCCGTTTCTTTCCTGCTTTTTCTCGCCATGCTCAGCCCACCTTTCTCTGTTCGTAATCTTTCTGCTGCACTGCCAGCGCCAGAAGCCGCAACGCCTTTTTGTATTCGTCCTCATGGGTAAAGGTAATATCCAGCTCCTTTTTCCCACGGACGCGGATGCTCTGTACCATGTAAATGAGCGCCCTGCGGTCTAAGGTTTCCAGCGTGGAGAACTGCGTAAACTGCGAAATCCAACGGTTGCGCTCACTCCGGTTTTCCAGCACCTCCGTGAGCTTTTCCTTGAGAACGCGGACGCTTTCGCGGATGTCCTCGGCCTGCTTGGTGTACTTTGCCTTATAGGAAGCGTATTCTTCCTTGGTAAGCATACCTCCCACAAGGCTCTCATAAAGCCGTGCCTTGAACTCCAGCACCTGCTCCAACCGGCGCTCGTTATCGGTGATGTGGTCGCTGTATTCCTTGGCAAGCGCCTGATTGATGCTGGTCTGGTCAATGCCGGTCAGCAGCGCCTCCAGAGAAGCAATATTGCCGATATAGGCTTTCAGGCTGTCCCGCACACAGTCGATCAGGCTGCTTTCTTTCAGCATGACCGGATGGGCGCAGCCCTTTTTCTTGCCGGTGGGACAATAATAGTAGTGGTACTCCTTGCCGTTTGCACGGTTGGTCTTGCGGGTCATGCGGCTTCCGCAGCACCCGCAGATCAGGATACCGGAGAACAGGTACACCGTGTCCTCGTTGGGAGAAGTCCGGGTATCCAGCCCCTTGATGCGCTGCACCAGCTCAAAATCTTGACGGGCGATCAGCGCTTCGTGGGCATCCGGAACACGCACCCACTCGGAGGCAGGGCGCTGCTCCATCTGCTTGATCTTATAGTGTGGCGTACCCTGTTTGCCCTGCACCAGTGTTCCGGTATAGGTTTCGTCCTGCAAGATGCGGATGATGGTGGTTGCCGACCACTTGCAGTCGGCCTTGTCCGCATAGCCATTTTTCGCATAGGGCAGGCCATTGTTCTTCTTGTATGCCAGCGGGGAGAGAATACCCAGCCGGTTCAGCTCTGATGCGATCTTGGAGGCGCTTGCGCCCTCCAGCCGCATACGGAAAATGTCGCAGACAACGCGGGCGGCGTAGGGGTCAGGGACAAGTAAATTCTTGTTGTCCTCGGCTTTCATGTAGCCGTACACCGGGAAAGCACCGACGAAATCGCCGTTGCGCCGCTTCACGTCCAGAGAGGAACGGGTCTTGATGGAAATATCCCGGCAGTAGGCTTCGTTCATAATGTTCTTGACCGATACGGTCAGATCATCGCCGCTGTCGTGGGCGGTGTCGATGCTGTCGGTGATGGCGATGAAGCGTACCCCGTAGGCCGGGAATACCCGGCGCAGATACCGGCCGGTTTCGATGTACTCGCGCCCTAAGCGGGAGAGGTCTTTTACGATGACGCAGTTGATGTTGCCATCGGTGACATCCTGCATCATTTCCTTGAACGCAGGGCGGTCAAAGATGATGCCGCTGTATCCATCGTCGATCTTTTCGGAAACGACCTCAATATCCGGGTTGCGCTCTACAAAGTTTTCAATGAGCTTGCGCTGATTGGAAACGCTGTCGCTCTCGCTGGAATGATCGTCGGTGTAGGACAGGCGGATATAAGCGGTTGCTTTGTATTTAGGCATGAAAAAGCACTCCTTTCTCCCGGACTGCTCCCGCATGAAAAGAGTGGTTATCTGGCTATTAGATTTTCATCCTTTTCCACACCGATCATAGCACTCTCTGCGGAAAAAAGCGAGGATGTCGCTTAGCGCAAAATGCCTTGCAGACATTCCTCTAATGTAACACCGTTCCCGGCAAAGCAGGCGTTTACCACGAAATCGCCGCAGCGGAAGCGGTAAGGATTTTTGATCTGGCGGATAAAGGCGGCAATGCGTTCTTCCTTGGGAAGATTTTTGTCTACGGATACATCCCGGATGTCCACCAGTTCATCCGTGTGGATTTGGGTTGCGTTTGGCGTCGGCTGCATCATGGCGATCTCCTTTCTCGGTTTGGTGGGTTTCCTCAAGGTCACATGAATGCGCTGACGGAAAGGCCGTCAGCGCATGGTATCTGACTTTGAGAGGCGGCTGCGCGGGTAGAATTGGAGCCACATAACATAATGGCGAATACCGGCGCAGCCGCTCTGCTTGTCCATTTGAGAAGATCCATCCTATTTGCCACGCGCCCCGGATAGTGGGCATGATACAGGCCGCCCTTGGCAGGGCTGTCATAACTCCACGATACCGCTGCCTCAAAGAGCTGGCGCATACCGAAGGGTTCCCCCTCAAGTCTGTGGGAGGGCGTGAGCAAGTTTCATTATCCGCCGCGCTGTCATCGCGCCCGATTTGCCGAATCGGGTCTAAGGCTGCGTAGATCGCTCGGATGGCTTGGCCGGAATCACCTCCTTAAAGCCATCGTCGTGGCGGCGCACCTTATGCCGCTATCACGCGGGTTTTGTGCCTGCATCATGGTCTATTCAGTTTTCAACATTCAACGAAAGGCTTCGTGGAGAATGTCCCTTCACCTATCGCCGATTTTGGGCCACTTTTGCAAGGTGTTTTTGAAAAACCTCAGAAATATTTTTTGATTTTTCTGATTGCTGCTGTAATGTTGAGAGAAATAGCCTGATGCGACACGCCTTCGACTTTTCCAATCTCGTCAATCGTCATTCCATCCACGAAATACATCCACATCCTGCGGAACTGAGTGTCCGTCAGGTGCTTCCTGATTTGCGTAACCTTTTGGGTGCTACGGCGGATTTCCGCCACCCGGTCATGCGCCTGCTCCATGCAGACATCCGCAGCGGGAATAGATGCTGCTTCCTCGGAAAGCTCATCCAGTGCAAGGGTATGATTAGCGTAGACATGATCCTCTTTCTCGGAAGCATGATAGTCTGCATCCGACAGGGACTTCCATTTCAGAAATTCTTCCTCGCTGGCAAAGTCCTCGCGGGTCAGGCGGATGATGGCTTCGTGTGCCGCGCTGAACGATTCTTCCCTTGTCCACCACAAGGATCTGATCTGCGTGGCGGACGGTTTTCAAGCGATGGGCGATCATGATGACGGTTTTCTCCTGCGTCAGTTTTTGAATAGCCTCCATCAGCTCCTGCTCGTTCTCCGGGTCCACATTGGCTGTGGCTTCGTCCAGAATAACAATCGGGGCGTCCTTCATCATAGCGCGGGCGATGGAGAGCCGCTGGCGTTCGCCCCCGGAAAGGGAGCCGCCTGCTTCGCCGATCACCGTATCATACCCTTGCGGCAGTTTCATAATGAAGTCATGGCAGCGGGCTTTTTTCGCCGCTGCGATGACCTGCTCTATCGGCGCATCCGGCTGGCCGAAGCAGATGTTGTTGGCGATCGTGTCGTGGAATAGATACACATTCTGAAACACGAAGCTGAAATTCCGCATCAAGCTGTCCATGTCGTACTCGCGCATCGTGGCCGCCCAGCGTGACCTGTCCGGCATCCACATCCCAGAAGCGGGAGAGCAAATGGCAGAGCGTGGTCTTGCCGCCGCCGGAAGGCCCGACGATGGCCGTTGTTGTCCGCTCCGGAATGTCCAGCGTGACTCCGTGGATGATCTGCTTTTCGCCATAGGAAAACGTAATGTGATCTGCATGAAGATCATGGTGCTCCGGCGTAAGTTCCGCGCCGGAAATATCCATGGCGGGCAGATCCAGAATGTCCGCTGCCTGATCCACGCAGGTATCCACCACCCGCAAAAGGCTGGACTGTGTGCCGGCTTGTTCCAGCCCTTCCGTGAGCAGGAAGGAGCAGATGCAGAGCATGACGCAGTTTAATAGTTCCATTCTGCCGCCGGTATAGAGAATAAGCGACAGCACCACGACACCCATATCAATGA